>Ga0193696_1000034_pt1 | contig 63048 bp, 59 predicted proteins | sample L3m1metaG_FD_145074 | JGI IMG/M metagenome (GOLD analysis project Ga0193696, IMG submission 145074) | Soil microbial communities from a riparian zone of the East river system, Colorado, United States - L3m1 | ecosystem: Environmental > Terrestrial > Soil > Riparian zone | place: USA: East River... | reverse complement strand
GGGTTTTCATGCCCCTCGCCCCGGCTGCTCGTAGAGCCCGAGCACGTTCCCCGACGGGTCGCGGAAGTGTGCGGTGATCTCCCGCGCGTCGGGGTCGACCGGCTGCGTGATCTCGCCGCCGTTCGCTACGACGAGCGCGCACGCCGCGGCGATGCTGTCGACCATCATGTAAATCATGAAGCCGGGATCCGTCGCCGGCGGCATACCGAGAACCCAAGTGCCGCTCACTTCGCCGGCGCCGTCGGTGAAGGCGGTGCTGCCGTCAGGACGTTGGCGTATCTCCCAGCCGAAAACCTTCCCGTAGAAGTCGGCGGAGCGCGCGATGTCGGTCGACGGGATCACGATGTAGCAGATCTTTCCGTTGGCAAAAGTAGGCGGCATGACCGCGTACGATACCATCGCGAAATGGCACTCGCGCTCACCGGCGGAACGAACGGCGCGGTGCTGATCGAGGGCGGCAAAATCGCCGCCGAAGTTCCAGCCGGCGTAGAAACACTTGACTGTTCCGGCCTCACCATCACCGCCGGTTTCCACAACAATCACGTCCATTTCTTCGAGCGCAAATGGGCCGACGCCGCGACGATCCCCGCGCCGGAGCTCGCGCGCCAGCTGCGCGATACGTTCCTCCGGTTCGGTTTCACCACGGTCTTCGACCTCGGGTCGCACGGCGCGAACACGCGGATCATCCGCGAGCGCATCGAGTCGGGCGAAGTCGACGGGCCGCGCATCTTCACCACCGGCGCAGGCATCGTTCCAAAAGGAATGATGCCGCCCGACGTCGTCCTCAATCTGATGGGGGTGATGAAGTTCCCCTTCCCCGAAGCCGCGAGCGCGTCGGATGCAATCACCGCCGTACGCGCGCTGCTCGACGAAGGCGCCGACGCGATCAAGCTGTTCGCGCTTCCCGAGGACGCGATCGCGGCGGCGGTCGATGAAGCGCATCGCGCGGGAAGGCGCGTCTTCATGCATCCGAACACGACCTCCGACGTCGCGGCGGCGCTGCGCAATGGCGTCGACGTCATCGCGCACACGACGCCGTCGACGGGATCGTGGGCCGAGCTTCCGATCGGCGCGAACACCGCACTCACGCCGACACTCGCGCTGCGTCACTTCTTCATGCGCCACGACCGCGCGTCCGCGCAGGAGCGGATGGTCGCCGACGCCGTCGCACAACTGCGCACCTGGATCGAGCGCGGAGGCATGGTCCTCTTCGGCACCGACCTCGGCGCGGTCGATCCCAATCCAGCACTCGAATATCAATTGATGCGCGAGGCCGGGATGAGCGCGGACGCGATCCTCGCGTCGCTCACTTCAGGTGCGCGAATCGAGCCCGGAGCGCCGGCCGATCTCGTCGCGTTCGACGGCGATTTCGCGAACGTCCGCTACACGATCCGCAACGGCCGCGTGATCTACCGGCAGTAGTACGCGATCGCCGCGGGCAGCGAGCGTTTCCAATGCCCCGGCTCGTGCTTCGCACCGGGCACTTCGACGTACTCCACGCTGTAGCCCTTCGCCTTCAGCACATCGCGCAGGCGGCGATTCGCATCGACGAAGACGACGCCGTTGAATACGCGATGCGTCTCCCCGGCGCCGACGTCGATGTAGAACCGCAATGGCAGTCGCGCCGAGGTCCTGAACTGCTCGGTGAGCCATTCGGCCGGCTCGCTCGTCCCTTCGTTCCCTCGCCAGAACGCGCCGCTCTCCGAGATCACGTTGCCGAAGACTTCCGGATGACGGAACGCGACGTACGCCGCGCCGAGACCGCCCGCGCTGTATCCGGCGAGCGTCGCATGCGCGGGGTCGCGCGTGACGTGCCAGCGCGCGCGGATCGCCGGGATCAGCTCGGCCGCCATGTAATCGGCGAACCTGCGGTGATTCGCGAGGTCGCCGAGACGGTCCGCGGAATTGTCGACGAACAGCGCGATCGGCGGATGAGGCAGCGCGTCGAGCACCTTCAATGCATCGAGCACATCGATGTAACTGTCGCCGTCGAAGAACACGATCAGGTCATACGCCGCCTTGCGCGACGCGTCGTAACCGGCCGGCGTGTAGACCGCGATCGGACGTCCGGCGATCGTCGCGCGCTCGAGGTGTCCCGGCGCGGCGAGCACCGGGACGGTCATCAACACGATCAGCAGCAATCTCTTCATGCTTTCAAAGTTAGGCCCTCCACAGAGCGTAGATAAGGCCAATCGCACTATGATTTTTGAAAGGAGTCTGAAATGAGCATTCCGCAATTTTTCGTGAGCCGCTGGGAACAGGAACAGGCCGCCTTCGGCAAGGTGCTGCGCGCGCTTCCGGGAGAGCAGCTCGCCTATCGCCCGCATGAGCGCTCGACCGCCGCCGGCGACCTCGCGTGGCAGCTCGCGATGGAGCAGCGCGGCATGGCCGACTTTCTCGAAAAAGGTGAGATGACCTGGAACGCCTCGCCGCGTCCGGCCACGCTCGACGAGATCGTCGCCGCCTGGGACGCCGCGACGAACGACGTTCGCGAACGGCTGAAGGGGCTCGACGACGCGAAGTGCGCCGGCGACTGCAAGTTCATCATGGGCGAGTCCTCCGTCTGGAGTGACACGCTCGGCAACATGCTCTGGGGCTTCCTCTTCGACATGATTCACCACCGCGGCCAGCTCAGCACGTACATCCGTCCGATGGGCGGCAAGGTGCCGTCGATCTACGGACCCTCGGCGGACGACAGCGGGAGTTAACGGCAACCACGTGCAACGTCGCGCGCGGCCTCGGCGAGCGGATAGAGCGAGCGAGCGATGAGCGCGTGCTCGCATCGCTGCTTGCGGTTGCCGCGCCGCGCGAGGCGCATCTGCGCGGAGTAGTTGGACGGGTCGATGCGCGCGGCGCGTTCGATCGAGGCGCGGTCGGAGTGCGTGGCGAAGATCTCCATCGCGATGATTTGCGCCGTGCTGCGATAGGTGGCGAGAGCGGCGAGGATGATCAAAACGATGGCGACAGGCGAGGGCGCCTGTCCCTCCACTGGAAGCTGAAGAGGCCAGAGTGCGCCGAGGACGGCGAAGATGAGGAGCGACGGCAGGGCGAGCAACAGCACGGCGTCGAACAGGCCGGCCACGCCGGCGGCGGCGAGCGTCGCCAGAAGCGTCGCGGCGAGGAGTCCCTGTTCCGCATCGACCGCCGCTCGGAGTCTGCGAAAAGCGGCGACGAAAATGCCGAGGAGAGCGAGCGCGAAGAGCACGGTCGCGGCGATCCCGCGCTCGGCGAGGAACGCCATCCAATCGCTGCTCGGCCATGGGTTGAACGTCATCCCCGGATCGGATGGATCGAGCGAGCGGTCGCCCGCCTTCACGTGCCGCGGATACTCCACCGGCCAGTTGCCCGGCCCGACGCCGAACAGCGGATGACGCAGCGACATCAGGAGCGAGTTGCGGTACTGGATGAGCCGCCCGTGCCCACTCCCCTTCTCGTAATCGGCGACACCCTTCACCGATTCGAGGTACGGGTTGTCGCTGCGCCAGTGCAGCGCATTCGGGATGAGGAGCGCCGCCGAGACGCCGCCCGCCGCGAAGAGCACGATGGCGAATATCCGCCGCCACGTCCGCCCGTCGCGCCGCAGCGGCGCGGAGGTGAGGATCGCGACGAAGAAGATGAGCAGCATTGCCGCCGACGCGAGCCACGCCGCGCGCGAGCGCGTCAGGACCAACGCCGCGAAGACGATGGCCACGCCGCTGGCCGCGAACAGGAATCGCTTCGCCCGGATCGCCGCAAGGATGACGAGCGGCAACCCGAACGCGGCGACATGCGCCACGAAGTTGCGATTGCCGAGCGTCCCGCCCGGCGCGCGATTGAGGGCGAAGAGATGCGTGTAGACGCCGTACGCCTGCAGCAGCGACGTCACCGCCGCGACGGCCACCGCGAGCGCCAGCCCGTTCAGCACCGCCCGTTCCATCCCCGCCTCGGACAGTCCTCGCGCAATCCACAGGATCAGCACCGCCGACGCGCTCACCGCAAACGCGCGCAGCCCCAGCCACCGGTTCGTCGCGAACAGCGCCGACACCGCGCCGAGGAGCAGGTACCCGAGGAGCAGCTTGTCGATGCGCGTGAGCGTGAGACGACGGATCGCGCGCCACGCGAAGAGCGCACCAAAGAGTGCCGTGGCATGCAGCGCGAGCTCCTTCGGTACGAGGAAGCGATCGAGGTCGAAGATGTGCCGCGTCGAAACCGCAACGACGACGGCGATCGCGCCGAGTTGGAGGAGGCGGAGGGCGAGGCGCTCGGCGTTTGTGGGATCGGTCCCATCCATCGCCCCTCAATATCAGAAAAGACTGCGAGGAGGTGAGGACGATCAAAGACGCATATCGCGAACGTATAGCTCGCACTCCCACTGCAGAAGCAGTCCGTCGAAAAGCTTTCGGACTCGGTCGAGACTGGAATCGATCGTCCGGTTGCGATGAACCGCCTTCAATTCGTCGCGAAGAGCGAAATCGAATAGCTTCTTCATCATGCGGTCGACGATTGGTTTCGCGCCAGGGGGAAACCCGACAAACCACCCGAGCGCAAAACTTCCGAGGTTTTCGCGCGACGCGTAGACGCGCTCCGGTGAGTCCGGAATACTGGCGTCACCAGCGGCGTCCACGGACCATTTCGTCAGGACCTTCAAGGCATCTTGCAATGACGCTTTCTGCCGATCATCAAAGGACCAGTGAGCGAGCCCGGCACGAGCAAATGCCGGGAGGATGTAAGACGAGAGATCGGTTGGTGAGACGTTGCGATAACGGCGCCACGACTCCGGGAGGTTATCGGACACAGAAGCAGACCCGTCGAAGAAGTGCGACATGACATCCCGCACTGACTCGTTGTTCCCGACCGCATCGTGGTCGAGCATCGCCTGAAAAACGCAAGCCGCGTAATGAAGTGCATGCTCCGTATTAGGTGCGCGGCTGATGAGATCATCGCCACGGTAGCAATAGCGAACTTCCCCACCCAGCGTCTTCAACCACTTCACCAGTTCATCAGACCGATCGTCGTGATCAAGCGCCAGACAGGAAGCCGCGACGGCGGTGCAGATGCTGCATTCATCGTCGATAGTTCCCCGGCACTCCCGCATTTCTGACTTGATCCGCTCGATCCGCTCCGAGATCGCCGCGCCATACCACCGGCGTGGATACCCGATGCGCTCCAGAAGGAGACAAATGAGCATGCCGGTCATTCCGATCGGATCGCTCAACGGCCGGTGGGCAAGCAGGTCAAATTGTTCGAGCACGAACTCCATCTGAGGTATCAGATCCCACTCACTTCCCAGTACGTGCTTCTCGAAAAACGCCTTGAACGACTCGCTCCGAAGCAATTTGCGGCGATCGTCGCCATCACCGTCCGCGACGAGCGCCGACGAAATGTCCGTCGCCAGTCGCAGCCATAAGCGGTAAAACGTCAGCATCGTTCTGAAGTAGTACCGGTGGCGCACCTCGGGATCAACGGCTTCCATGAGCTCTACGGCCGACGTCAATGCCTTCCGAGCCTCTATCAGGTTCGCCGTTCCGAAATTCAGCACACCGAGGCGGTATGCGAAATGCGCCGCTTGAATCGGATCGGCACTCCTGACCAGTTCGACTTCATACTCCAGCGCCTTACGCAGAGCGGGTGCGTACCCGTAGACAGTGACAGTGAACGGCTCATCGAGATTGCGACGCCGAAATTCGATGGCTGGTTCGCATTCGATGTCTTTCACCACCTGCCGTGTGACCGTGATCGAGGTTCGCTTGCCCGGTACTCGCACTTTCGCTGCGAAATTGAGCGCCGGCCCACGCCTCAGCTCTTTGACTTCATAGTAGTAGGCCTCCCCGCGATCGATGACGATCCTCAGTTGCAGGTCGCTCTTATGAGCCGCGTTGAAGGCCGGAAGCTCTTCCCATATCTTTTTCGCAACCAGAAATACCTTGCTCGGCGTGTGCCGATCGGGAATGTTCGCCGGAAACGCGAAAATCCCGCCGTCACCAGCCCAATCCCATTCATATTGTTTGGCCGCACCCTTGCCAATCCACTCGAATACCTGCTCGCGCAATGCCTTGAGCAAATTGTGCCGCTCGAGGAGCAGCTTGTCGTCGTTCATTACTCCTTCGAATAGCCGGGAGTGATCAATTACATCCACAGAAAGGAAGACAAAGTCGCATTTGCTATTCTTCGCCGGCAGTGGTGGCCACGCCGCCGCGCTGACGGCTCCAGCATCCAGAAGATCGCTCACCCCTTCCTCCCCCGCACCACCAGCGTCCGGAATTCGTCGATCGAGCCGCGGGCGTCGAGGATCTCGCGGTACAGGAGTTGATCGAACCATGTATCGATCGTGAAGCCGGCCTGCTCGATCGCGCGAAGGACGGCGGCGGCGTCGGGGTAGCGGCGCCAGAGCTCGGGGTCGGTCCAGTTGAAGGGGTCGGTGAAGATCAGTGCGCCACCGGGGCGGAGGATGCGGTGGCATTCGCGAAGCGCGACGTCGGGACCGTGTGGGAGGCGGTCGACGATGTTGATGCTGAGAACGATGTCGGCCGAGGCGTCGAGCAGCGGGAGATCCTCGACGTCGGCGCGCGCGAAGATCGGGCCGCTCAGTCCGTACGAAGGAATGGTCAGCCGTTCGAATCCAAACGACGGCAGCTCGACCTCGACGGGCTCGCGGCCGTGGACCACGCGTCGTGCAAACGCGAGCATCGGCGGAGAGGCGTCGAAGGAAATGATCGTCGCGTGCGGCGCGAGCCGGGCACAATCACCGGTGACGCGGCCCACGCCGCAGCCTGCGTCGACGATCACCGGCCGCGGTCCTGCACCGGGCAGCACCTCGGCAACGAGCGACGAGACGGTGCGGTAGAGACTCTCGTCCAGTCCGATATGCAGCGTCGCGTAGCCGTATGCCCACAGCGCCGCATAACGGTCGGCGTACCCGGGAACGTATTTACCGATGTCGGGCCGGGCAAAGACGAGCACTCCATCCTCGACCTCGACCACGTGCGCGCGGTCAGCCGTACAGACGAGGCGTTCTCCCCGCTCCATCACCGGCTGGCGGCACGACGGGCAGCGGAACAGCGACATCCGCTACGTCTCCCCGGCCAGTTCGCCGTTCGCGACCGACTCGCGAATCAGGCGGATGTCTTCGCTGAGCATGCGGTCTTCCGTGAGCGGAGCAACGTACTTGCGGATGCGGAGGTAGGGAGCGCGCAACGCCGGCGCGAGAGACTGGGCAATACTCGCCGACTTGCCCTCCACGCGGCGCGCAAAATCAGCGCCGGCGGGTGGCGCGCTCTGCTCGGGATCGATGTCGAACACCACGCGCCAGTCCGCCGCCTGTGCCGCGGACAGCAGCTCGATGGCGATGACTGATTGCGCGTTGCCCAGCACGGTGCGCATCTTCCGCGCGGCGTGCGTCGACATCGAAACGTGGTCCTCCGTGTTTGCGGACGTCGGGATCGAGTCGACGGAGGCGGGATGGGACAACACTTTGTTTTCCGACACCAGGCTCGCCGCCGTGTATTGCGCGATCATCAGACCGGAATTGAGACCGGGATCGGAGGACAGACAGGGCGGCAACTTCCGATTGTGATTGTGATCGAGCAGCATCTGCGTCCGCCGCTCGGAGATGTTGGCCAGCTCCGCGATGGCGATGGTCAGGAAATCGGCGGCAAGAGCAACCGGCTGGCCATGGAAGTTGCCGGCGGAATAGGCATTGTCTTCTTCCGGAAAGAAGAGAGGATTGTCGGTGGCCGAGTTGATCTCGATTTCCGCCACCATCGCGGCGTACTTGATGGCATCGCGTGACGCGCCGTGAACCTGCGGCACGCAGCGCAGCGAATAGGCGTCCTGAACGTCCTTCGTTTTCTTGAGCAACCTGCTGCCGGCAACGAGAGCGAGCATTCGTCTGGCGACGATTCCCTGTCCTTCGTGCCGCCGCGCGGCGTGCACTCGGGGATCGAACGCTTCCGGGCGGCCGCACAAAGCCTCGAGCGTGATCGCCGCCGCCACATCCGCCGTATTCGCGAGAACGCGCGCGTCGTGAACGCCGAGGGAGAGCATGGCGGACGAGAAATTCGCGCCGTTGATCAGCGCGAGGCCTTCCTTCTGCTGCAGCATGACTTCGGCCGGATCGAATCCGAGGAACACCGGAAGAGTGACGTCGGGGAACGTTTTGTCCGGCAGCGTGTAATAGCGCCCCTCGCCCAGCAGCGTCACAAACAGATGCGACAGCGGGCAGAGATCGCCGCTCGCGCCGACGGATCCGCGCAACGGCACGAGCGGAATGACCCCGCGATTGAGCATCGCTTCGATGAAATGAACGAGCACCTCGCGGATGCCCGAATTTCCCTTGGCGAAGGCGTTGAGTCGCGTGGCGAGCGCCGCGCGGACGATTTCCGGCGGATAGTAATTCGACAGGTCGTTGACGTCGGTGTTCTCGCCGACGCCGGCTGCGTGACTGCGCAGCAGGTTTTGCTGCAGTTTCTTCTGGTCATCGACGTCGGGGATGACCTTGCGCTTGAATTCGCCGAACCCGGTGGTGACGCCGTAGACGACTTTCCCCTCCCGCACCATCCGCTGAATCAGTTCGGCCGATTTCTGAATTCTGGCTATCGCGTCGTCCGCCACCACCACGTTCACCGACGGATCGCGCGCAATGCGTACGAGCTGTTCGATCGTGAGCTTCTCGCCGTCCAGAGAAATCACATCAGTCATGGGCCCCACTTTCCAGAAGGTTACTGACCTTCTGCACGAGCTCCGTACGTTGAACGGTCGTCTGTCCCGCCCGCGCCTGCAGCCACTCCTCGCGCTTCGCGGCCGCTGCCGCCTTTTCGCGTCCGGCCGCCATGTCCTTGATCGTGACTACGCCCTGGGTCTTCTCATTGCTGCCGACGATCACCGCGAGAGGGATCTCGTACTGATCGGCGTATCCGAGCTGCTCCCCGAGGCGTTTCGCCGTTCCGAGATAGAGCTCGGTCGGAATACCGGCGCGGCGCAGCTCCCAGGTGATGGTCATGTAATCGGACATCAACGCCGGATCCATCGCCGTCACCAGCACCTGCGCCGTTGCCTTTCGTTGCCCTGTTTTCCCCAGCTCGATCAGCGCGGCGAGAAGACGGTCGACGCCGATCGAAGCGCCGGTCGCCGGAATGCTCTCGCCGAGGAAACGAAGCACGAGGTCGTCGTAACGCCCGCCGCCGAAGACGGAGCCGTACTGCGGCGCGTCGCGGAGGATCGCCTCGAACACCGGACCGGTGTAATACGACAGACCGCGCGCGATCGACAGGTCGAGCGATACGCGATCGTCGCCGTAACCAAGGTCGTAGAGGTTGCGCGAGATGCGGTCGATGACGTCGATCTCCTGCGGCGCACGCGGAAGGCCGGCGAAGAGATCGCGCAACTGGTCGACGACCTCTCCGCGATGGTCCGATTTGACCTTCAGAAACTCCTCGATGCGATCGACCTTCGCGTTCTCGAGTCCGATGCCGGGAATCCAGGCGTTGGAATTCGGATCGGAGTAGCCGGTGGTCAGCTCCTTGCGGACATTTTCGAGCTCGATTTTTTCCAGCTTGTCGAGGATTCGAAAAACGTCTTTCCCGTCCTTCTGAGGGATATCGGCGAATTCGAGCAGCAGGTTCAGGATCGCGCGGCTGGAGAAGCGGACGAGGTACGGCGCGGCATCGAGAGCGGACAACGCGTCGCACATGCCGGCGATGATCTCCGTGTCCGCGACCTCGGATGGGACGCCGACGGAGTCGAGATCGAATTGCGTGAACTCCCGGAAGCGCCCTTTTCCCGGCTTGTCGCCGCCCCGCCAGACGGGCGATACCTGATAGCGCCGGAACGGCCGCGGAAGATCCTTGTACTGCGCGACAACGCGCGACAACGGTATGGTCAGGTCGAAACGAAGGCCGAGATCCTCACCGTCGGGCGCGCTGACGCGATAGATGGAGCGCTGCATCTCTTCGCCGGCGCTGCCGTAGAGCACGTCGTGGTGCTCGATGGCCGGGGTGCCGAGCGGAACGAATCCATAGAGCTCGTAGACCTTCCGGATCTTCTCGATCATCTCCTGCCGCGCCAGCATCTCGACTGGCAGCAGATCGTTGATGCCGCGCGGGTTTCGGGCTTCGACTGTCATTTCTCGTCCTATCAAACAGCGGTGAGCAGGTAATCGGCGAAATAGTGCTTTGAATCGGTCCACGTCCGGGTGAGCTCGAATGCCGAGTCGCGGGCCAGAGACTCGATCAGCGCCGGCGTGAATTTGTATGAGCTCTCTGTATGGATCGTCTCCCCTTCGGCGAAGTGGACTTCGATGCCGGCGGCGCGCACCGTCTGCGCCTTGCTGCTGACCAGGTGCATCTCGATGCGATCGAGAGTGTGGTCGTAGCGCGCAAGGTGACGGAAACCGGCGACGTCGAACGTTCCGCCGAGCTCACGATTGATGCGCACGAGCAGATTGAGGTTGAACGCGGCGGTGACGCCGAGCGCGTCGTCGTATGCCGGAATCAGGATTGCTTCGCTCTTCACGGAATCGGCGCCGAGAAGAAGTGCATCTCCCGCGCGCAGACCGCTGCGGATCATGTGCAGCAGGTCGTGACGGGCGGCGGGATCGAGATTGCCGATGGTCGATCCGAGGAACAGCACCAGCGTGGTCTCCCCCGGCTCGCGGGCGAGGTTCGGCAGCTGGGCCACTCCGTTTTCGAAGACGGTCGCCAATGCGGTCACATGGAGACCGTCGAATTCCGCGGCCAGCGCGTTGGCGGTCTCGGTCAGCGTGACGGGATCGATGTCGATCGGCACGTAACGCAGGGTCTCCTGGCGCGACATCGCGTTGCGGATCAGCCGCCGCGTCTTGATGCCGCGGCCGCTTCCGAGCTCCACCAGGCGGACATGCGAGCCGATGCTCCCGAGCATCTCCCCGCCATGCGTGGCGAGAATCTCATCCTCGGCCCGCATGACGTAGTACTCAGGCAGACGGCAGATCGCATCGAAGAGGACCGATCCGAGGTCGTCGTAGAAATACTTCGGGCTGAGAGCCTTCGGCGATGAGGTGAGTCCGCGACGCACGTCCTCGGCGAAATCGTCGGACGCGGTGGCCAGATCGACGATCTTCACGCGCTCTGCTGCCGATACTTCTCCCATCAGGATCTACTGTAGGGAGTGACGGCGGAGAGGATTTCCCTACCCGCCGGCTCGCGGCGCCGCCTCAGTTGCAGTTGCCGGTGACGTTGAACACGTTGCCCGTGTTGAGACTCTGTACCAATCCGTTGCGCGCGGAGCGCTGCACGAAGGCGCGGCGGTCGAGCGTGCTCGCGCCGGCGAGCGTGCCGGCGATGAGCATCGTGGAGATCGTGCTGTTGCCTCCGATGCCGTTGATCTGCACCTGCCAGTTGCGGCCGCCGCCGGGGATCGCACCCTGCACGTCGAGCCGCACGAGATTCGCCGGCCCGTTGATGCTGAACGGCGGCAGGCGATAGAGATCGCCGAACGTGAGCAGCGCAATCGCGTTCGTGGCGTCGTTCTTCTGCGCGTTGTTCGGAACGCCGAAGTAGTTCGGGATCGCCGGACCGGCGGCCACGTTGACCTGACAATTGGGATCGACGCCTACTTTGTTCGCCGGGGGGCGGCAGGCCGCACACAGAATGAGCAGCAAGACAGATATCGGCAGAATGACTTTCATCGTCTCTCCTTCATCATCGAACGGGAATGATTGCCTTCAGCTTTTACGGAAATATAGCTTCACGCCCGCGGCCGGGCAATAGGCCGAAAGGACCAGAAAGAATGAAGACGAAGCTGTTGATGACCTCCAGCGCCGCAGTCATGGGCGCCGCCGGCCTCGCCGGGACGTTCCTCCCGCAGGAACTCCTGCGCGCGCTGCATCTCCCCGCCTCGGACGTGACGGCGCTGCTGGTCCAGCTTCACGCCGCGCTGCTGCTGGCGTTCGCGATGATGAACTGGATGGCGAAGGCGAGCCTCATCGGCGGCATCTACAACCGCCCGCTCGCCATCGGCAACCTCGTGCACTTCACCGTCGGCGCGATCACGCTGACCCGATTCGTGATCGCGGGAGCAGCCATCCCATTCTTCATCGCGACGGTGATCTACGTGCTGTTCGCGTTTGCATTCGCGTATCTCGTGTTCGTGTTCTCACCGGCGTCTGCCTGAGTCGTTGAAACGTTCGCCCGGCTCCGCTCACTACCCTTGCGGGTTCAGTTCGAACGGAGACGACGATGCGTTACCTCTATCTGCTGCTCGCGGTGTGCGTTCTTTCCGGACAATCGGCGATCGACATCCGCCCTGATGAGAACTTGTACGACTACAAGGCGCGGATGGACGCTGTCTTCGCGCCGCGGATCGCCGCGAACGATCCCGAGCTCACCGCGGAGGGGAGCGAGTACAACGCCTACCTCCAGTTCATGAGCTTCTGGGAGCCGCGCCTCCATGGCCACGGCGATTTCAACCGGTATTACAAGCTCGAAGACAACTTCCAGAACCGATACAACCGCGGCCGGCGGCGCATCATCGCGCACGGATCGATCGTCGGCGACGGCGCCACGATCGTGAACACGGTGCCGTGGCAGGAGATCGGGCCGACGAGCATTCCGGCCGGCGGAAACGGCATCGGCCCTGTCGAGTTCCTGATCTTCCACCGCACCTCTCCCACACACATGCTTTGCGGCTCGACCGCGGGCGGCCTTTTCTACTCGAACAATGGCGCCGCGTCCTGGAAGCACACCGGCACGGACACGGAGACGGGACGCTCCGGAGTGTCGAGCGCAGCGTTTCATCCGACCGATTACCGCACCTGGTTCATCGCATCGTCGGATAACAACACTCACAACGAGGCGGGGCCGATCGGCATCACCGGCGGAGTCTTCCGAACGACGGACGAAGGGGTGACGTGGTCGCAGATCGGCTACTCCGGTCAGCTCGGAGGCATGTCGACGAAGATCAACAAGATCGAGACCATTCCGGGCAACCCCGGCCAGTTGTGGGCGGCGACGTCGAACGGTCTGTATGTAACGAACGACGCACTGGTGAAAACCCAGACGTGGACGCTGGCGGTGCCCGGCGTCGCGTATGACTTCGAGGTCCGTCCCGGCGATCCGAGCTGGCTCTATGCGACGGTCCGGGATTCGAAGGGCTGGCGTTTCATCGAATCGGATGACGGCGGGGCCAGCTGGCAGAATGTCCAGAATCCACCGGCTACGACGAGTGCGACGTTTCTGACCATCGAGGTCAGTCCGGCAAAAGCAGACAACCTTTACTGTCACGTCGGCCGCGCCGGATCCAACGGCGAGTTGTTCATCTACGACTACGCAACGAAACAGCCGAAGCTGGTCAGGGGCTCGATCTATTCGCTGCAGGGAGGAGGTCACGGCTTCGGCGTCGACCGTGTGAACGCAAACCGGATCTATCTCTCCGAAGACGTCCGTGCAACGCGTTATGACTACGGCGGAAATCCGGCATCCAGGTGGCTGGCGAGCGGCTATCACGACGACGTCGAGGATTTTGTTTCCGATCCTCTCAATGCCGGTCACATCTGGGTGTGCAGTCACGGAGGCGTTTCACTGTCGCAGGACGACGGTGCGTCGTGGAGCGATCGCAGCACCGGCCTCGGCGTCGCGCAGCCGGTGGGCATGGCGTCCGCGGCTTCCGATCCCCGCTATGTGGCGCTCGGCCTCTATCACGACGGCACTGTGCTCACCACTTCGCCGTGGAGCGCGAACTGGACTCCGTCCTGGAAGCGGTTGTTCGGCGGCGACGGCATGCGTCCCGTGGTCTCCCCGCTGGGCCAGTTCATCTGGGTCTCGTACGTGGTGAAGGGTGGGGACAACCCATGGTTGCGCTTTACAAACTATGGCCAGACTTACGCCCTCAATGGCCCTGATTCACCGCAATGGGCGATCAGCAGCGCGACCCTGACCTCCACTCCAAACATTCAATACCGCGTCGGCACCGACCAGACCATCCGGCGAACGCTCGACGACGGAACGACCTGGAGCGCGCCGATCTCTGACTTCTACAAGATCTATTTCCCGCCCGCCGCTCCGTACTACGGCATCGATGCGATCTTCACCACGGAGGCGAACGCTGACTATGCCGCCGCTCATCTCCTCGTCCTTCCGCCGGGCACGAACAAAACCGACAGCTATCTCTATCGGACGAAACAGGCGACAGCAGCTCCGGCCACGGTCATCAACTCGTGGCAGCAGATCGCTCTGCCGGCGAAACAGACAGTGAGCGACGTCGAATTCGATCCCATCGATCCCGAGATTCTCTATGTCGCCTTCCAGGCATCGAGCGCCAGTCCTTCCAGCACGATCGGTTCGGGAATGATCTTCCGATGCAGAGGTACGGGAAATTGCGTCGACATTACACAAAACCTTCCGAATGCGACAACCGGACGCGACTCGCTGGCCATCGCGACCGACGGTACCGGTGGCCTTTATTACGTCTGCGATTTCGGCTCCTTCTATTCGAATGACGCCACTCGTAATGCCGGAAACGGCTGGCGTCCGCTCGGCACACTCCTGCCGAACACGCCGTTCAATGGCATCGAGATCAACGACATCAACAAGAAGGTGCGCGTCGCGTCGCAAGGCCGTGGAGCCTGGGAGCACGACCTCGTGGCGACGGTCAGCGGCACGCTCTTCCACGACCTCAATCACAATTCCAAACGCGACCCGGGCGAGCCGCCGCTGGCCAACTGGGACGTCACCCTGACGGACGGCAGCTCGAAAGCGACCGCCATCACGGATGCGAACGGCAGGTACACGTTCCCCGCGCTCGCCGCCGGAACCTACACCGTCTCGCAATCGGTGCAATACGGCTGGACGCAGACATTGCCCGCATCCGGACCGCAATCCATCACCGTCACCGCGGGCGCATGGTTGAAGAATGTCGATTTTGGCGATGACCTCACGCCGCGCACGAGCTGCATCTGGCAGGCGCCGAACCTCGTGGCATGGTGGAGATTCCAGCAGACCTCCGCCCCGTTGGGCGACCTGGCCGGATTCGACAACGCCCTTACGAGCTTCGGGAATCCGCAATCGACGACGGGAAAAGTCGCCGACGCATTCTCGTTCAACGGCGCATCGCAATACTTCGAGACCCCGACGCATCCCGAGCTCAATACCGGCACCGGCGATTTCACGATCGCCGCATGGATCCGCACGACGTCGAACAGCCTGCAGGGAATCGTCGACAAACGCGACAATGCTTACCTCGGCTATTCGTTCTATGTCATCGCCGGCCGCCTCGGTGTCCAGATGACCGACCGTCCCGGCTCGAGCTCCTGTTCCACCGACAATACGACGAGCGCGTGCACGAACTGGGGCACCGCGCCCGGCGTGGTCCAGCTCGCGGACGGACAATGGCACCACGTCGCCGTCACGATCGATCGCCACAATACCGCCGGCGGTCTGCTCTATGTCGACGGCGCAATCGCCGCCGTCTTCGATCCGACGATCCGCGATCGCTCGCTCGACAACCTCGCTCCGCTCCGCATCGGCAGCGCCAATGCCGGCAGCGATCAGTGGCAGGGCGATCTCGACGAAGTGCAGCTCTACAAGAAGAGTCTCACACCGTACGAGGTGCAGACGATCTACAAGGCGGACCGGTATGGCGTCTGTACCGGACGCGAATGCAATCCCAATTGCTATTGAGGTCTCGCGTACATCTGCAGCTCCACTCCCACCCGATCGGCCAGCTCCGCGGTCATGGCGAGATCGGGATGGCGGACGAAGACGTATCCGTCCGACAGCAGCGTCTTCACCCAGTCGCGGCGATGCGCGCCGATCGGCAGCAGATCGAGCGCCGGGATGTGCTCGCCGAATGACGCCAGGATGCGATCGAGCCCGTCGATCTGCGTGATGTAGCCCTGCCCCTGCGCGCGCTTGAAGATGATCGCGCAGTTGTAGAGGCGCTCGACGTCGGGCGTGAACTTCCCGTGCACCACCGCCTCCGCCCATCCCGTAAAGAGGTCGATGTCGCAGACGAAGTTCATCGTGTCGACCGAGTGCGCGCCGGGTGGCCGCGCGGCGATCTCGCCGAACACGGCCTCGCCGTCGCTCTTGAGGAACCACTCCATGTGCGCGAAACCGGTCTGCTGCCCGAGCGCTTTGAGGACACTGCGACCGAGGGCGCGTCCGCCGTCGAACTTCGGATCGTCGATGTCGCGCAGCGTCACCGTCTGCGGGCTGATCCACTCCACGCTGCGGCCGATCAGCGGCGGCGGGCGATACCACGAGAGGCTCTCGAAGACGATGTTGCCGTCGACGCAGATCGTGTCCCACGTGTACTCGTCGCCGTCGATGAACTCCTCGATGTTCCACTCCGGGATGTGCGGGACTTTGCGCAGCGTCGACTCGAGCTCCGCCGACGACTCGACGCGAAACGTGTCGGCCGATCCGGCGCCGGCGACCGGCTTGAGGCAGATCGGATAGCCGACCTTCTCCGCCGCGGCGAAGCACTCGCTCGGCGAGCTCGCGCGCTCGTGCCGCGCGGTGCGGATGCCGGCGGCGTCGACCGCCTGCTTCATCTTGTCCTTGTCACGAAAGCGGACGACGTGCTCGTAGCTCAGTCCCGGCACGCCGAGCGCGTCACGCAGACGAGCCGCGAGGAGGACGGTCCCTTCCCACACCGACTCGATGTGATCGAAGCGGAGCGGTCCCGCCCATCGCCGCACCGTTTCGAGCGCCGCGATCTCATCGAAAAGCGAGTCGACCTGCACGTATCCGCTGAGCGCACGCCGCGTCATCTCCGGCAACTGCGATTCCGGATGCATGTCGACGCCGAACACGCGCGCGCCGACGCTCGCCACGCCGCGGACGAAATGCGGAAGCTCCGGTGGGTACGCGCAGCCGACCATCAATACGTTTTTCATCCCAGCTCCACTCTGATCAAAGTGATGATCTTCTCCAACGCCGCTTCGACCACGCGCGTCTCGCGATCGCGCACGATGATGAACCCTTCCCCTTCGTAACCGCTCGCCGGCGCCTGGCCGATCGACGGCAGCTTCGCCTTCACGACGAGCGGGCCGATTTCGCGCGCCACTTCCTCGACACGATGCTGCGCCTTCACCCGTCGATTTCCCCTCTCCCCGCCCGCGGGGAGAGGGGTCAGGGGTGAGGGGTCCTGCCCGCGCAGGAACGCGATGCCGGTCGCCCATTTGCGCGTCGGCGGCTCGAATGTGCCGTCGATCATCAGCCGCACCCACGCGTTGTCGAAGTCGATCTCGTGCGCGTACGACACGAGGTCCATGATCTGCGCGCCCGGCGGCCGCGCCGCGACCTCGGAGATGGCGATCGATCCGTCACGCCGGCGGAACCATTCGAGGTGGCAGAGACCCGTGCGCATGCCGAGGACCTCGAGGGCGCGCGCGGCGGCAGCGCGGATGTCGTCGTAATGCGGGTCGTCGATCTCGCGCGGCAGCACGATGCACCACTGGATCCAGTCGTTCTGCAGGACCTCGAGCGGCGTGGGACGGTAATGCGTCAGCGAGTGCCAGACGAGCCGGCCGTCGACGCAGACGCCCTCGAATGAGTGCTCGTCGCCGACGATGAATTCTTCGAGCAGCACCGGCGGCGGCGCGATGCGTAGCGCGTCGCGGAGCTGATCGTCGTTGTCGATGCGGAACGTCGAGCGCGCGCCGGCCCCCTCCAGCGGCTTGTAGACCATCGGATAGCCGAAACGCAGCGCCTCTTCCGCGTTCTCGATCCGCGCATGCCGCGCGCACGGCAGTCCGTGCTCGACGAAGAGGTCCTTCATCCGCGCTTTGTCGCGGAAGTTGCGCGCCGCGTCGACGCTCATCCCCTCGATGCCGAAGCGCTCGCGCACCATCGCCATCGGCACCTGCAACTGTTCGTACGCGGCGAAGATGACGTCCGCACCGCCGATGCGCACTGAGACGTTCTCCACCGCCCACGCGAGCTGCCCGGCGTCGAGCACGTCGTCGACGCGCCAGTGCTGCGCGACCTCCGACGACAGCTTGTGCGCCGGATCCTGGGCGATCACGCCGAGGCGGATGCCATCGAGACGCACGGCAGCGTCGATGATCCGATTCGCGTTCTCCGAGAGGATCGGCGCGGCGAAGATCACATTTTTATTGATCTCCTGATTGTAGACTCGACCCATGCCTTTCTTGCTGGCGATCGGTCTCTGGGTCACCGGCAGCTTCACCAACGCGTCCGGCACGCGCGTGTTCCAGTTGTACGTGCCGGCCGGGTACGTCGCGGGCGAGCGGCGTCCGCTGATCGTCGCCATTCACGGCTGCACCGAGACCCCGGCCGAATTCGCCGGGCTCACGCGCATCGCGAAGCTCGCGGACGAGGAGCGGCTGCTGATCCTCATGCCGTCGCAAAGCGCGCTCGCGAATCCGAGTCTCTGCTGGAACTGGTTCCTGCCGGTGAATCAGAAACGCGGTCAGGGCGAGCCGTCGATCATCAAGGGGATGGTCGACTGGACGCGCGAGCACTACAGCGTCGACGACGCGCGCATCTACGTCATCGGCGTCTCGTCCGGCGGCTACATGACCAGCGTGATGCTGTCGTGCTACTCCGACGTCTTCGCCGCCGGCATGGTGGCCTCGGGCGGGATGTACGCGGGAGCCGACGACGTCTACTCCGGTGCTTACGCCGCGCTCTACGGCAGCCCCAAAGATCCGAACGTCACCGGTACCGACGCCTATCGCTGCGCCGGCTCCGTCCATCCGCGCGCGGTTCCGGTGCTCGTCTTTCACGGCAGCAACGATCCGTACGTCACGGTCTTGAACGCGACGCAGACCATCGCCCAGTTCGCGCAGCTCAACGACCTCGGCGACGACGGCGTCGACAACGACTCCATCACCACAGCGCCGGTGGCGAGCGCGCGCGGCATCAACTTCTCCTGGCAGCGCTACGCGTTCGGCGAGGAGTACATCGTGAACATGGGACACGCGTGGGCGGGCGGCGATCCGCATTTCGCATACGCGGAGCAGCCCGGTCCCGACGAGACCGCGCTCATGTGGAGCTTCCTGCAACGATACGCGCGCGTCACGATCCGGCGGCGCCCTACAATCAAATGATGCGGACCGTTGATGCAGGCAAACGCGCGGGCGTGACCGCGGGGATCCTCGGCGCGCTCTGCGTCCTCGGCGAGTTCTGTTTTCTCTTCCCTCATCTCCTCGTGTCGCACGACGCGATGCCGTTCTATCGCGAGCACATGACGGCGATGCGCGGCATCCTGCAGGGGACGATCGTCATGACGTTCGTGCTCGGGGCGGCGAGTGTGATGACGATCCGCTCGAAGGTGTACGGCGCCATCGGCATCGCGCTCGGCATCATCGCCATCCTTCTCGGCGGCTCGAAGGCGGAGGCGATCACCAACCGGCCGCGCGCGATCAGCGCGGGACTCGACTACTTCTGCCTCGAGCTGCTCGTCCTCGGCATGGTGTTCATCCCGATGGAGCGCATCTGGTCATTGCACGAGCAGAAGATCTTCCGCCGCGGCTGGCAGACCGACCTCAAACATTTCTTCGCCAGTCACGCGGGCGTGCAGCTGCTGTCGTTCATGACCATCATCCCGGTGCAGGTGCTCTTCGCCTGGACGGTGAAGTTCGATTTCCAGAAGCGGGTCGCCGCGCAGCCGCTCTGGCTGCAGTTCTTCGAGATCCTGCTGGTGTCGGACCTGGTGAGCTACTGGGTGCATCGCGCGTTTCACAAGATCCCGCGGCTGTGGCAATTTCACGCCATCCATCATTCGAGTCTGCAGATGGACTGGCTGGCCGGCTCGCGCTCGCATCTCGTCGACACGGTGGTGAACCGCTTCCTCGGATTCGTCCCGATCTTCGTCCTCGGTTTCTCGCCGTCCGCGCTCTATGCCTACCTGATCTTCGTTTCGTTCCACGCCGTCTACATCCACGCGAACGTGAGACATCGCTGGCCCTACCTGCGCTGGATCTTCGCCACGCCCGAGTTCCACCACTGGCACCACACGTCGGACGAGGAAGGGATCGACAAGAACTTCGCCGTCTTCCTCTCGTTCATCGACATCATCTTCCGCACCGCCCACCAGCCCGAGTACTGGCCGAAACGCTACGGCACGACGAAGTTCCAGCCGCCGGAGACGTACCTCGGGCAGCTGGCGTATCCGTTCCGGAAGCATGAGGAGACGCCGTACGGGTGAGGAGCGCGGGCGTCCCGCCCGCAGTCGTCGGCCGTCCCGGCCGGCGACCTGTCGCGGGAGAGTCATTCGAACATTAGAGGCGTGACAGTCGTCGAGCGGGACGCTCGACGACTGCGGGCGGGACGCCCGCGCTCCCGTCTTCACCGCGCATCAGCTCGAGGAGCGCTTGGGATGAACGATTACATCTGAAGGCAATTCGTGGAGAGCCTGAAGATGATGGAGGAGTGCCTGTTCGACGAGGTACCCTTTTTTCACGCCGGTCGCGCGGACGTGTCGTTCCAGCAGCTCGCGCGTCGTTTCTGAGACGAGGACGGAAATCCGAGTCTTGCCCATGTCATACGTTCTGTTCAGTCACGAAGGTCGTCGTCGGTGACCGGCTCTTCGATGAGGACGCCGTCGCGTCTGATCACGATCGGCGTGTTCGTTTGACGCGCGGTCTCGCGGGCGCGCCGCGCGGCGCGCAGAAGTGCCTTCGGTACCGCCTGCATGTCAGCGTCCGGCAGGTGCGACACGAATTCATCGTTCATGGATTCGATCCTTCTTCGATCAGGCGTGATGACTCGCCACCGTTGTCGATCCATTGCCAGTATGTGACCACCTTGCGGTAGGTCTCGAGAAAGTTCGTCAAGCCGGATACATACCGCCGGCGAATGACCGATTCAGCAATGTCGTGGCCGCCTTGTCGAACGCGCCACGCCACGCGAGCGATTGCGTCCTCCGGTGTCGCGAGCCAAAGGAAAACCAGCTTCACCGTGTACCCCTCCGCCCGCCACCCCGGAATCCGTCGCGCGTACGTGTGCCCCGCCATTGTCGTTTCAAAGGCAAAGCTGCGGCGCTCGGCAAAATTGCGATCGATCTCCTCGAGCATCACGCGCCCCGCGCGGATTGCCACGGCTGCGGGATCGAACGGTGAAAGCCCCGCCGCGATCAGATCGGCATTGATGAACAGCGGGCAATCGGCTTCGTGCGGCAGGAACTCACGGGCGAACGTCGTCTTCCCGGCGCCGTTCGGCCCCGCGATGATGACGATTTTCAAACCACCGCCGCGTCCGTGATCTCCAGCGCGCGATCGATGATCGCGAAGCTCTCGTGCAGTTGCTCTTCGGTGATGCAGAGCGGCGGGTTGGTGAACAGGTTGTTCCAGTTGATGAAGGCGTACATCCCCTGCTCGCGGAGGAAGGCGCCGAGGCGGGCCATCTCGGGGCTCGTGCCGTTGAACGGGGCCATCGGCTCTTTCGTCTCGCGGTTGCGCACCAGCTCGATCACGCCGAAGAGGCCGATCGAGCGCACGTCGCCGACTGATGGGTGTTTGGCTTTCATGTCCGCGTGTAGTGAAGCCATCACGCGGCCCATGCGCTGCGTGTGGCCCATCGTGTCGTCGTCCTTCATCACCTGGATGCACGCCTCCGCGGCCGCGAGGCTCATCGGATGCGCGTTGTACGTCAGGCCGCCGTAGAAGACGTTCTTGTCGAAGTAGCCGGCGATGCGATCGCTGAGCGCGACGGCGCCGAGCGGCAGGTATGCCGACGTCAATCCCTTCGCCATCGTGATCATGTCGGGGATGACGTTCCAGTTGTCGACCGCGAACCAGGTGCCGGTGCGCCCGAGGCCGCACATCACTTCGTCGCAGACGAGGAGGATGCCGTGACGGTCGCAGATCTCGCGCAGTCCCTGGATGTAGCCCTGCGGCGGGACGATCAGTCCGTTCGTGCCGGTGACCGTCTCGATGAACATCGCGGCGATCGTATGACCGCCCTCGTACATGATCGTCTCCTCGATCTCGTCGAGGCAGCGACGCACGAACATCTCGTCGCTGTCCCCTTCGCGATAGAGGTGGCTGCGGTATTTGTACGGATCGAAGAAGCGGACGACGCCCGGCACGCCCGGCTCGTTTGCCCAGCGGCGCGGATCGCCGGTCAGCGAGATCGCGCCCGCCGTCGCGCCGTGATACGAGCGATAGCGGACCATGATCTTCTGGCGGCCGGTGACCATCTTCGCGATGCGGATGGCGTTTTCATTCGCCTCCGCGCCGCCGAGGGTGAAGAAGAAACGATTGAGATCGCCCGGCGTGAGGTCGGCGAGCATCTTGCCGACGCGCGCGCGTACGGCGGTCGCCATTCCCGGACCGGCGTACGCGAGCTCCTCCGCCTGCGACTTGATCGCTTCGATGACGCGCTTGTCGCCGTGGCCTATGTTGACGCACATGAGCTGCGAGTTCATGTCGATGTAGCGCTTGCCGTTCGCATCCCAGAAGTAGATGCCTTCGCCGCGCACCATCGGGATCGGATTCACGCTCCCCTGCGCCGACCACGAAAAAATCGTGTGGCGCTTGGTGAGGGAAACGATCTCTTCCGCTGTCATCGGTCCGACGGTATCTGCAATCGTCATCGAGCTTTTTCTCCTAGTGATTTTGAATCGCCTCGGCGACATCGCGCGCGAGGCGCCCGACGACCTGCTCCGTCTTGCTGTCGGCATTGGCCGTGGTGTACTCGATCGTACCGCGAGCCGGCGATCCGAAGGGCTGTCCGCTCGCCAGATCGTACGGCGTCAGCGTCACCTTCGACGTGAATACCGTGTCGTAACGGCCGAGGTACTTGAGCTGGCGGTCGCCCGCGGCGTCGACGCGCACGACGAGCAGCACGGCGTAACCCGCGTCACGCAGACGGCTGATGAGACGCGACGTCGACGTCACGCCCTCGGTCGCCGGCAGCGAGTCCGTTTCGACCGTCTTCAGTCCGGCAGAGCTCAGTTCGGAGTTCACGACCTGCGAGACGGAGCTGAGGAGGTTCGTATCGCCCATCACGGCAATGGCGACACCGGACGCGCGGCGCGCGGGACGGGGCTGCACAGGCGCTCCGCCCGTCGGCCTGGGTGTGTTGTTCTGCGCGATGTGCGTGGGTTGGGCAACAGGGGGGACGTAGACAGGCGAGGCCGCCTGTCCCGCCACTGGAGTCGTCGGCACCTGCTGCGGTTGGAACAACAGCCTGTTGTCATCCGCCGGCGTCGCTGCGGATGACGTCTGCGGCACAACCGACGCGGAGCTGGTCGCCGTCGTGGTCGTGTCCGGAGTCGAGACCGCGGTCTTCGCGGCCTTCCAGTTGTTGTACATCCTCACGCCGACGATCGCCGCGGCGGCGCCGCCGCCGAGGACGAGCACGATGGCGAGAGCGATGACGACCCACGCGGAAGACTTCTTCGGAGCCGCCGGCGGCGGGACGTACGCGCCCGCGGGAGGAACGGCCATCGGAAGAGGTGTGGCCGGAGCTTGGTAAGGCTGGTCAGGCATAGTGTTCGGTTCTTTCGCGGACTGCTGAGTGATTGCGGGAGCCGGCGTATCGACGGCCGTCGCTACATCCGCCTGCGGGTTGGTGAGGCGCGAGTTGAGGACCTGCGTCGCGGCGGCCATCGCCGCGGGATTGGCAGCGGCGGTCGCCGGCTTCTGCACGGCGAGGCCCGCCGTCATGCTGCGCACGCCGCGGCTGGCGAGGTACTCCTCGAGATCGGCGACGAGTTGATGGCAATCCTGGTAACGCTGCTCGCGATCCTTGCAGATCATCTTCTGCAGGATGCGGCGCGACTCCGGATCGACGTCGGGATTGAGCGTCGTCACGTCGGGCGGCTCCTCGTCGAGGATCTGCTTGAGCAGCGCGAGCGGGCTCTCGCCCTTGAACGGCGCCTGGCCGGTCAGCAACTGGTAGTAGGTGATGCCGAGGGCGTAGATGTCGGTGCGATGGTCGATCTTCTCGCCGCGACACTGCTCGGGAGCGAGATAGCCGGGCGTGCCGACCATCATCCCGGTCGCGGTGAGGCGGTTCTCCGCATCGACCGGCAACGCCAGTCCGAAGTCGGCGATCTTGATCATTCCGCGATCGTCGAGGATCAGATTGGCCGGCTTGATGTCGCGATGGATGATCCCCTTGTCGTGCGCGGCCGCGAGGCCGTGCGCCGCCTGCAGGATCATCTGCGACGCACGCGGATTGCCGACGCGGCCTTCCTCGCGCAGGACGTGATTCAGCGAGCGGCCCGTGACGTACTCCATCACGAAGTACGGATGTCCTCCATCCTCTCCGATGAAGAAGATCTGGACGATGTTCGGATGCGACAACCCCGCCGCGGCCTGCGCCTCGCGCACGAACCGCTGGAGGAACGTCGCATCTTCAGTGAGCCCCTCGGTCAGAACTTTGATGGCGACGAAGCGGTTGAGCGCTTCTTCATGGGCTTTGTAGACGACGCCCATGCCGCCCCGTCCGAGCTGGGAGACGATGGTGTAGTGGCCAATCTTTTCCGGCATTGATTTGTCCTTGGTGAAAAAGAAAAAGGGACAGACGCCACGTGAGCGCCTGTCCCTCTCATGAGAAAATTACTGCGCGTGAACCGCCATCCCTTTACGGACGGAGGCGGCCTTACCGCTGGAAACCGTGCAGATCGAGAGCTTCTCTTTGACTTCGCTCACCTGCAGGCGGGCGACTTCCTTGACCGTCTCGTCGAGGACTTCGCCGGTGTCCGGGTCGCGGATGACCTCGGAGTCGCCGACGACGAACTGCTGGCCGACGCTCACGCCTTCGCGCGTGCCACGGTTGACGTAGATCTTCCCGCCGGCGCTCTGCACGACCGAGCCGGTCCAGGGAATCTTCGGCAGCTGCGCCACGAGGAATTTCACCGCCTCGCCGCACGCCGCCTCGACCGCTTTGCCGACGTTGTCGTCGTGATGTCCGCCCGCAGTGGCACCGACGCCGTTCCGGTAGTAACCGACGGCAAGACCCTTCTGCGTCGACGTGCCGATCACGCTCTTCGACGCCAGCACCTGACCGGTGGTGGAGTCGACGATGTAGATGGTGGCGTTGATCTCACCCTTGCCGGCCTTGCCGCCGACGCTGATGCCGTGGAGGCTGATGCCACCGCCGCCGCCCGACGTGTTGTCCTGCACGTGCGTGATCGCGCCTTTGACGAGCAGCTGCGCGGGCGTCATCTGTCCGGTGACCGGAGCCTTCTTGCCGCCTGCCGTACGTCCCGACGCGGCGAAGTCCTGCTCGCCGAGCGCCTCGGAACGCATGTCTTTTTCGCCGAGGACGATGAACTTTCCGGTGGAGTTGAGCTGATCCGTCAGGACCGTCGCCCAGGCATCACCGATGTCCCACTGACCGGCCCATCCGGCCTTGTTGTCGAACTTCGTGACGGTGATCGAGTAGCGAAGTCCGCCGGTTGGCTCGGTTGCGAGAACACTTCCTGCAACGAGCGACACAACAGCAAACATCAGAATGACTTTCGAAAGCTTCATGACTCCCCCTTCAATGGATTCCACATTTTAAGCTCTCGCGGTTTATTTGCGGTGATCCGGCTCACGAAGTGCACTTATCGCGTGGCATCCGCCTTCCGGATGAGCTTCCCAAACGGACCCGCAACCCGCTCAGCCATCAGGGCATAGCCTTTCGCGTTGGGGTGGATCTCGTCGCTCTTCAATGACGGATTTCCGATGATGCCGTCGAGCAGATCGGGGATGAGCAGACACCCTTCGTCGCTCGCGACCCGCTTGTACATCTTCCCGTAGCTCGCCGTGAGGCTGGGGAAGTTGAAGCCGAGGACCACGACCATCGCTCCCGATTGCTGGATCTGTTTCACGATCGCGCGCAGATTCGCCTCGGTCGACGCGATCGGCGCGCCGCGCAGAAAGTCGTTGCCGCCGAGACCGACGATCACGATGCGCGGACTGCGCTGCAGGACGTCGGCGTCGATGCGCGCGAGCGCGGAGTCGGTGGTGTCGCCGCTCACGCCGGCGTTGATGACGTCGCGTCCGATCACCTTCGTGAGACCGGACGGATAGTCCTCCCCGGGACCGGCGCCGTAGCCGGCGGTGAGCGAGTCGCCGAACGCGATGATGTTCGTCCCGTTCGACTGGAGGTTGCGCACGCGCGAGTACTTCGACGGGAAGAGGAGCCAGACGAGGAGGATGGCGACGATGGCGGCGGGGATGGCGAACTTGCGCTGCATTCAAGGTTTATAGTGGAAAGCATCGATGGACGCGAGTATCGACGTCCCCCGCCTTCGCACCTATCTCCTCTGGTCCTTCCGGGCAGGCGTCGCGTTCTTCGCGGTCTATCCGACGATGAACTGGATCACGTCGTTCCGCCGCGCGCCGTTTCACCTTTATCTGACGCGCGAGCTGGCCATTCCGTTCGTCCCGCAGTTCATCTGGGCGTATCTGTCGATGTATGTGCTGTTCGTGTTGCCGCTCCTTTTCGTTCCCGCGGCGAACATGCCGGCCCTCGGCAAGCAGCTCATCGCCGGCTGCGTGATCAGTGCGGCGATCTTCCTGCTGTTGCCGGCGGAGCTGGGATTTGTACGGCAGGTGCCGAGCTTCCATGCGGCGATTTACGCGGGGATGTTCAACATCGACCGGCCGTACAACCTCGTGCCGTCGCTGCATGTGATCTGGTCGACCGCGATCGCGATGGCGTGCGCCGATTTCGCGCGGCCGGCGATGCGCATCGCGCTGCTGGCGTGGTCGTGCGTGATCGTCGCGTCGACCGTGCTCGTCCATCAGCATCATCTGATCGATGTGATTGCCGCCCTGGCAATCGTCTTCTTCCTCCGACGTCAATACGAGGTGCTTCATGCGTAAGCTGCTGGCCTGTCTGTTGTTCACCTTTCCTCTTCTGGCACAGGAAGCCGACCACGAAATCCATCAGGAGCTGCGCGCGGTGCTGACCACCGTGCAGAACGCGATCAACAGCGGCAATTACGACGCGATGCTGCCGGTGATCAGCGACAGCGTCCGCGCGACGACGATCACGCAGGAAGTGATGTCGAATCGCGCCGACGTCTCGGCGTACTTCAGGAAGTGGTTCGGTCCGGGCGGATTTCTGAAGAAGCTCGACATGCATCTCAATGCCGACGCCCTGACCGAGCTCTCGCCCGACAAGACCTGGGGCCTCGTACGCGGATCGGGGATCGAGACTTACACGCTGGCGGATGGCCGCCACTACCCGATGAAGACGCGCTGGACGGCGGTACTGATCAAGGAAGCGGACGGCAAATGGCGCCTCCGCGCGATCCACATCGGGACGAATTTCCTCGACAACCCGATCCTCGATGACGCGAAGAGCGCGGTGGTGCGCTATGCGTCGATCGCAGGCGTCGCCGGCATCGTCGCCGGCCTGCTGATCGGATTCTTAGTCGGACGCCGCAAATAGCGCCCGCTCCGCCGGCGCCCCCATCGGCGGCGCCGGCTGGACGCCGTGCCTCCAGAGGCTGACGTAGATCTGCCAGAACGACGGCTGCGTCTCGTCGCGCTCAACGTATCGCGGCAATTGCGTCCACGGCACCGCGGGATGGGCGTGGTGCGCGAGGTGATAGTGGTAATTGAGCGCCAGCCAGCGCACCGGCGCGAAGACGCGCAGGTTCCACGCGCCGCTGGTGACGTCGCGCGCGCTCCAGGCGTGATCGACGTACTGCAATGCCGACCAGTGCATGGCGAAGAGCCAGTGCGCGAAGAGCCAGCCCTGCCAATGGAGATCGAGCAGGCGCCAGAGCGCGACCTGGTAGCCGAAGGCGCAGGCGATCTCGATCCAGACGCGGAGCGGCGGCAATTGCGCGATGTCGCGCACGTGCGGGCCGAACCCCAGCTTCGGCGCAATGCGCTCGATGAACGCCTTGGAGCGATAGAGCGGCGTGGCGAGGATGTAGAGCGCGTTGGAGATCGGGATGCAGAACCAGTAGAGCCCGAGGAGATTGCCGGCATAGAGCCAGACATTGCGGATGAAGCGCGATTCCGTCGGGAGGTAGTAGTCGTAGAGATCGGTGTCGGTGCGATTGCGGGCGTGATGTCCCTGGTGCGCGACGCGCTGCAAGGAGAACGACGTCGGGAACATCGAGCTGGCGATCAGGCCGAAGAGGTAATTGCGTAACGGATTCGCGGACGCAACGCCGTGCACCGCCTCGTGCATCAGCGCGAACGGGACGTTATTGACGAACGCGAAGATCAGCGCCGCCCACCAGAAGCCGTGACAGACGGCCCAGAGACAGGCGCTCGTCGCCAATGCGGCGAGGACGAGGATCGTCCAGTTCAGGCGCTCTGGAGCGCGGGCGTCCCGCCCGCAGTCGTCGGCCGTCTCGGCCGGCGACGGGTGTTGGTCGCCGAGCGGGACGCTCAGCGGCTGCGGGCGGGACGCCCGCGCTCCAAGGCCCGTATGACCGTGCAGCACCAGCGACTGCACGATGTAGCCGGCGGTCGGAATCACGAGCGCGGAACCGAGGACCGCGAGCCAGTGGCTATGGGCCGCGACTCCGTAGCCGTAAATCGCCCCGAATCCGCCGAAAAACCACGGCGCGTAATCGAGTGTCACCTCGACTGGACCTCTCCCCTCCGACCACGGCTGGTTGTAGACGCGCAGGATGCCCGACTGCAGTGCCTTGACGTCGTACGCGAAATTGATCGCGCCGAGGACGAGCGCCATTGTGATCGCGGAGGCGAGAGGCGTGTGCACGTATCGGTGGACCACCCAGCCGATCATCGACGTCGCGGAGCCGAAGACGAAGCCGTGATGGGGACGAAAGCGTCCGAGGCGGAGGCGCGTGTCGAATTCCCAGACGTTGAGGACGTTCGTTCCGATGCCGGGGACGATGTACGCCCAGAGGATCGGCACGAGCCAGCCGGTCAGGTCGCCGCGCCAGAGATAGAACGTGAGCGGCGCGAGGATCAGCGGGCCGAGCCACGCATAAACCCTCATGTCAGCCCGAACCTCATCCCGTGCTTCTTCGGAATCTCCTTCTTGAACAGCAGCGTGTATTTCCAGAACGCGCCGATGCGCGACAGCGAGCGCAGATGCGTCTTCACATCCGCGAAACGCCGGAACAGTGACGGAATGCTGTTGAACCGCGTGCGCGCGGCGTGGCAGGCGTCGGTCAATTCATCCGCCGTCATCAGCTTCGGCACGAACGCGGCGCTATTGAAGCGATAGCCGGGATGCAGCCACCACTTGCCGTCCCACAACAGCCGCCCTTCTTTTTCCAGCTTGCGATAGAGCGGCGTGTTCGGATACGGCATCAGGATGTTGTACGCGGCGAGGGTGAAACGGCTGTTGAGCGCGAAATCGACCGTCGCCTCGATCGACTCCTGTGTGTCGTGGTCGTAGCCGAGCGTGAACGCGGCCCAGCTCTGCATCCCATGCTCGCGGAGGATGCGCACCTCTTCCTTGTAATGCGAAAACTTCGGGATATTCGGTGATTTCCGCGCGTCGCGCAGACTGCCGGGCGTAATGGTCTCGAAGCCGGTGACGTTCCCCCAGTTGCCGGCGCGCTCGAGCAATTTCATCAGCGGGAGGTTGCGCGTGACGTCGAGGCTCGCCTGGCTGACCCAGTGCAGGCGCAGCGGCGCGAGCGCATGACAGAACTCCGCCAGCGCCTTGTGATCGCTGGCGATGTTGTCGTCGATGAAGAAGATGAACTTGCGGTCCTGCGCCTCGATCTCGCGCACGACGTCGTCGAGCGCGCGGTGGTAATGCTTCTTGTCGAAATACTGACTGACCGCGCAGAAGCTGCAGGCGAAGCGGCAGCCGCGCACGTACTGCATCAACGTCAGCGGGAGATAGCCTTTGCCCTTGAAGAGATCGCGGCGCGGCAGCACGCGTCCGATCTGTCCCACGCCGGGCGGGCCTTCATAGCGCGGCTTCAGGCGGCCGTGGCGCGCATCGTCGACGACGTCTTTCCAGATCGTCTCCGCATCGCCGAGGAAGATGCTGTCGGCGTGCTCGGCGGCTTCATCGGGGATGAGCGTGATGTGCATCCCGCCGAGGATTACGGGGACGCCGCGCAGGCGATATTCGGCCGCGATCTCGTAGGCGCGGCGGGCGGTGTAGGTCTCGACCGTGATCGCCGCGAGATCGGTCGGCTCATCGAACGGGATCGACTCCATGCGGTCGTCGTAGAGCACGCATTCGACGTCGGGCGGCGTGAGGCCGGCCAGGACCGCAAGCATCAGCGGCTCCATGCGGCCCTCGTCGACATAGAGGCTGTGCTCCATGCGGCCGATGTTCGGTTTGATGAACGTGATTTTCATGAGCCGAGCCTGCGGTGCTGCTTCTTGTAAATCTCCCGCCGCGAGATCACGTTCGCCACTGCCGTCGTCGTGGCGCGGAAAAACGTCGTGTACGACGCCAGCACGCGGCTGCCGATCGAGCGCCAGCTGTAGAAGCGCTTCTTCGCCTCGAACACGCCCTCCGCCAGTTCGTCGGGGCGCATGCCGCGCGGCTCGAAGATCGCGTCGCCGTAGCGATAGCCCGGCTCGAGCCACCATTTCGGTTTCAATAAACGCCCTTCACTGTGCAGGCGGTCATAGAGCGCGGAGCCGGGCGTCGGCGTCAGCGGATTGAAATTCGCGATCTCCAGGCGCGACTCGAGCGCGAAGTCGAGCGTCCGTTCGATGCTCTCCTTCGTGTCGGCGTCGTAACCGAAGACGAACGTGCCGTAAATGCCGATGTCGCGGCTGTGCACGGCGCGGACGACCTGCTCGTACGACCCGCTGACGCTGTTCCACGACTTGCGCATCTGTTTCAGACTCGCCTCATTGAGCGACTCGAAGCCGATGAGGACGAACGCGCACCCGGCGGCGGCCATGCGGTCGAGGAGCGATTCATCGCGTGCAACGTCGATGGAGATCTGACACGACCAGCGGCGCTTCAACGGCGTCATTGCGTCGAGCAGCGCGAGGAGATCGGACTTGCGGCCGAAGAGGTTGTCGTCGACGAAGAAGATCAGACGATTCGCCGGCAGCGATTCGATCTCCGCGACCAATCCGTCGAGCGGCCGGACGCGCAATTCGGTTCCGTAGAAACTGTGGATCGAGCAGAAGTCACACGAAAAGCGGCAACCGCGCCCATATTGCACAAGTTCGACCGGCGCGTAGTTCTTGCCGCGATAGATCGAGCGATCGAGCGTGTAATCGTGCAGCGGACGCTGATTGCCGCCGGTGTAGCGCTCTTGCAATGTGCCGCGGTTGAAATCGTCGAGCAGGCGCTCCCACGCGCCCTCGCCGTCGCCGATGATCACCGCGTCGGCGTGTTGCAGCGCTTCATCGGGCAGGAAGGTCGGGTGATAGCCGCCCATGACCACCGGCACGCCTCGCTCTCGATACGCGTCTGCGATGGCATAGGCGCGATGCGCGGTGAAGGTCTCGACGCTGAGCGCTGCGAGATCGGGCATGTCATCGGTCGGAACGACTTCCGCTTTTTCGTCGTAGAACGCGACATCCCACTCCGGCGCGCGCGCCGCGAGGATGCCCATTGCCAGCGGCGGCATGGCGTCGGACGAGCGGTAATCGCCGAGATTTGGCCGCACGAGGGTCAGCTTCATAACAGCGCCGCCTCGGGTTGGGCGGGCAGAGTGGTGTTTGGCGGCGCGCCATTAAACGTGACCGCATAAACACGCGCCGGATAACGAACCGGCTTGAAGCGCTCGATGACCGGAATGAGCGGACTACCAGCGTGTACGCCGAGGCTTGCGGCCGGCGTGCGGCAATGGGAGAGCAGATCCTGCAGGAGCTCGTAATCGGGCGGCATCGAAAGAAACGCGATGAACGTCTGATCGAGCGCGCTCCCCTCACGTGGCAGCGGAATCCTCCGTGCAATCCGCGCATAGGCGTTGTAGAACGGGATTAATGACGGCCGGCGATAGCGGCGGGCGACGATCTGCTTGAAGGCACGCTGATCCCAGAGCACCGCGACCGCATCGCCCGCTCTGTAGCAATTGAGCTGTTGGGCGATTGAGGCGTTGAGCACCGGGGAGTATTGAAAGTTCGCCGCGGCCTTGTTGTAGAGCGGGACGATTTCATCCGCGGTCGCGCGACGCCAAAATCCACGCCGTTTTCCGCGCGAGGTTGGCAGCGCGAACGTCACGTAGTCGCCTTGCGGGTGATATGGCGGTAGTCCCGGCACGCCTGCTTCGAGTAATCGGCGCACGCCGTCGTTCTCGGCGGCGACGACGGTGAACCACCACGGCACGTTCTCCGGCGCGAGGCGTCCGATCGACGCATAGCCCTCGCGCAGATAGCGAATCCGCCGCCGATGTCCCGGATTGACGCGCAATCCGCCGAGATATCCGAGCCGCGTCGGACGGCCATTGAGATGCACCGGCATCACCGACGCGGTGTACATCCCGATCACATCGCCTTTGTCTTCCGCGATCACCGCCCAGTCGCGCCCATACAAATCCTTGCCGGCGAAGAACGACGGCTCGCGCTCCATCGTCATCTCGACCCATGTCGGCATGCCGTTCTCGCGCAGCATCGAGCGGAGCATCGCGTCGTCGGCTTCCGTCGCCACGCGAAACGTCGTCACCGCACCTCCAGCAATGTGCCCTGCCACGTCTCGTCGCCGAGCGGATAGCCGTTGCGCTGCGAGATCTCGTTGCGATGCATGGCATTGACGAGAAAGAAATTGCGGAAGACGAAGCCGTCGTGAATGTGGCGCGTGCTGCGCCGGGCGATGTTGCCCCAGCCATAGAACCGGCGCCGCGCATGGACGCAGCCGGCGGTCACCTCGTCCGGCGTGAGCGTTTTCGGCGTGAACGGCAATGCGTTGTAGCGATAGCGCGGATCGCGCCACCACGCCTCGAACCGCAAGCGCCCCTCGTGCTCCAGGCGCTTGTAGAGCGGCGTGCCGGGAAACGGCGTGAGGTGATTGAACGCGGCGATGTACATCCCCTCCCGTGTGGCGAAATCGACCGCCTGATCGAACGACTCGTGCGTGTCGTGCTCGTAGCCGAAGATGAACGTGCCATAGACGAAGATGCGGTGTTTCCGCAGATTCGCCAGCGCGACGCTGAAGCCCCCCTTCATCGTATTGAAGCGCTTGTTCATGATCTTGAGGTTGTCCTCATTGAGGCTCTCGAATCCGATCAACACGCCGCGGCAGCCAGCGCGATGCAGCTCGGCGAGGAATTCCTCGTCGTGCGCCGCGTCGATGCTCATCTGCGTGATCCAGCGGATGTCGAGCTTCGCCAGCTCTTCGAGCAGCGGACGTCCCGATTGCAGATCGGCGGCGAAGTTGTCGTCGACGAAGAAGAAGACCCGCTTCTCTTTTCTCAATTCGGACAATTCCGCGATCACCTCGCCTGGATCGCGGCGCCGGTATGTGCGGGAGAAAAACGTCTGGATCGCGCAGAACTCGCACGGGAAACGGCAACCGCGGCCCGTCTCCACCAGGCCAATCGGCAGATAGCGCTTTCCCTTGAACAACCGCCGGTCGACTCTCATCGACGACAGCGGCTGCTGTTCGCCGTGATAGCGGCGCTGCAAGGTGCCGTGCTTCAGATCATCGATCACCCGCGGCCACACGCCCTCCGCCTCGCCGGTGACCACCGCGTCTGCATAACGCGCCACTTCATCCGGCATGAGCGTCGCGTGAAAGCCGCCCATCACCACCGGCACGCCGCGCCGGCGATATTCGCTGGCGATCTGATAGGCGCGCGCGGCGGTGTAGGTCTCGATCGGGATGGCGACGGCGTCGGCCGGCGCATCGAATCCGACCGGCTCCATGCGATCGTCGAAAAACGTGCAATCGACGTCGCGCGGCGTGAGGCCGGCGAGCACCGCGATCGGCAGCGACTCCATCTGCCAGGTGCGGACATAGTTCTCCCCCGCGCGATGCCCGACGGCGGGATGGACAAACGTCAGCCGCATGTTTTTCACAACGTTTTTCACAACAAGGGCCTGATCGGCATGAACTGCCACATACGCACTTTGCTCCGCTTGCCGAATGCGACATGGCTGTCGGGATGATCGGTGGCGGCGTTCCAACTGCGATCCGGCTTCATGTCCGTCTCGATCGCCGCCTCCACCTCGCGCGCAACCGTTTCATTGTGGATGATGACGCCGACCTCGGTATTGATGTTCTCCGACCGCGGATCGAGATTGAACGTACCGATGAAGACGCTCTTCGAATCGACAACCATGCTCTTGGCGTGCAATCCCGAAACGCCGATTTTTCGAACGTCGGGCCTGTATTCGTAAATCTGCAATCCCATCTTCAGGAGCGCCGGCCGCTGATTGCGATAACCTGAAAACACCTGCAGGTTGTCGGTCGAAGCGAGCGAATTGGTGCTGATGCGGATGCCGACGCCGCGCGCTCTCGTCCGGCGGAAGAGCTCCAGAGCGCGGTCCGACATGACGAGATACGGCGTCTGGATGACGATCCGCTCGCGCGCCGACTCCACCATCCGCTTCAATGCCGCAGTGGTCATCCCGCCCTCTTTGCCCGGCACATCGCTGACGAACTCTACGTCGCCCCACACCATCTGCCGCGACAGTCGCGGAAATGCCGTCGGCGCCGCGTCGATCGCGGCGTGCACTTCCGGAGTGAAATTCGCCGCCGCTTTCGCATAGTCGTGCAGGTCGCGATACGCCTTCTGAATGTCGGCGTCGTTCACCTGCACGTTCTCCTGCAGGATGCCGAGGCCGCTGTAGAGCTCCTCGACCGGCACGCTGAGCGGGCTGGCCCAGAAGCGATCGAAGCTCGCCTGCATCGGCTTGACGACGTCGCCCACGACGAGCGCGTCGCGGTCGCGGAAGTTGTAGTCGTGGTGATAGTCGTAATACTCGGCCGCCATGTTGCGGCCGCCGGTGATGGCGACCATGCCGTCGACGACGAGCATCTTGTCGTGCATCCGCTGATTGAGGCCGTGAAAATCGACCGCCGCGTTCAGAAGGCGCGCCTGTAACGGGACGCCGACCGACACTTTCGGGTTGTAGATGCGGATGTCGATATTCGGATGTTTCGCCAGTGCCAGCATCGACTTTGCCGGCGCGTCAATCAGCAGATCGTCGACGAGAATCCTGACGCGCACGCCGCGCTCCCCCGCCCTCAGCAACGCCTCGGCCGCAAGAATCCCGATGTTGTCGGTGCTCCAGATGAAGTACTGGACGTCGATCGTTTTCTGCGCGTGATCGCCGAGCCAGGCGCGCGCGATCAGCGCTTCGTCTCCCTTGTCGAGGACGTACGCGCCGCTCTGTCCCGGATGCGCGGCGATCTGTTCGTGGATGAAGGTCATCGGCGTTTCTGCGGCCAGGCGGAGAGACAGCGTCAGTGCGAGAACGCACACTACGCGTCGCATATGGGCTCTCTCATCACCGACATATGCCAGTCGCAGTTGTAGAAGCGCTGCAGGTGGTGCGCGTAGAAGCGATACCCGAGGTTCGCGGCGAGGCCGAGCGGCTCGAAGGCGCGCGCTTTCCAGAGGCGCGAGGCGATCGATCTGTAGCGATAGACCCTCTTCCAGGCTCGCTCGTGGCCCGTCGCCAATTCCGGCACGCTCATGTTCAGCGGCTGAAAGACAACATGTTGACCGTCGTACAGCTCCCAGTTGCGCGTGAGGATGCGCCCCTGGCTCGCGAGCCGCGTGTGCAGCGGGGTGCCTGGGAACGGCGTGACGATGGCGAAGCGCGGCAAATCGATGCCGTTCTCGATGGCGAAATCGGCCGTCGTATCGAAGACGTCGAGGTGGTCGTGATCGAGGCCGAATACGAAGCAGCCCTGGATGGCGATGCCGAGGTCGTGCAGGTCGGCGATGAGCGTTCTGTAATCGACCGAGCCGTTGAAGCGCTTGTTCGCGTCGGTGAGGCTACCCGGCGTGATGGTCTCCAATCCCAGAAGAAGTCCGCGGCAACCGGAGCGGGCCATCAGCTCCATCAATTCGCGGTCGTGCGCGATCAGCACGGTCGACAATCCAAACCAGCGCAATTTCAAGGGAATCAGCGCGGTGAACAGCTCGCGCGCGTACGCCTTGTCGGCGACGAGATTGAGATCGATGAAGAGGATGCGTTTCTGACCGACACGGCGGATGTCTTCAATGACCCACGACACCGGCTTCTGGAACTGCCGGCTCCCCCATGCCGTCGGCGCGATGCAGAACTCGCAGTCGTGGCCGCAGGAGCGCGTCGCTTCAAAGACCGCGTGCGTCAGGAAGTGCTTTTTGTCGAACATTTCGCGTTTTGCGAACGGCATGTCGGAACGATCAAGTGAGAAATCGTGCGCCTGTCTGTACTCGCTTCTCAGCGCGCCGCGCGCGAAGTCCCGCAACAATTCCGGCCACGTGTCCTCGGCGTACCCGACCGCAATTGCATCGGCGTGTCCCGCCGCTTCATCGGGGATAAGCGTGACGTGCGGTCCGCCGAGGACGACCGTCTTTCCCTGCGCCCGATATTGCGCCGCCAGCTCGTATGCGCGCCGCGCCGTCCCGGTAATGACCGTCATGCCGATCAGATCGGCATCGAGCGTCTCGGGGACGTCCTGAATCCCTTCGTCATAGAGCGCGATGTCCGCGTTCAATTCCGACGGCACGAGCACCGCGAGCGTCGTCAGCGTCAATGGCTGATAGCGCAGCGATTTGCGGAAAATGCCGCCGCGATGCCGATAGAGCGGGCCTTTCGGAGAAATCAGCGCGATTTTCATAATGTCAGCACCGGAGGTTTGATGTCGCCCAGACGCGCACCGCGCGCGAGCTGCGCGTGGACGTATCGTTCATAGGAATCGTGCGCAAGCTTCAATGGCGCGAGCTGGCCGAGCTTGCGGGCGTAGGCGTATTGCGGGTTTTCGTACAGGCGGGTTTCGACGCTCGCGATATCGACTGCCGTTTCGGCGTGCAGCACATACCCATTGCCGCGCGGCGAGAGATACCGAAATCCCGGCACATGCTCGAGACACCGGCTCACGAACGCCTCGGTCAGCTTCTCGCCCACCAGATCGGACACCACGCCTCGGCGGCCGATGAACTCCAGTTGCTCGTCGACGAGGTCTCCTGTGCGATATCGATACAAGCCACTCGACGTCGTCGCAATCACCTCGCGGTCATCGAATTCGAAGAACCCGTACGGATTCAATCCAAACCCAGGCACCGTCACCACGCACTCCGTCGACATCAATCCCTTCGGCTCGATCCGCGCGTGCGGAAATCTTCTTGCCAGCTCCGCGGCGTACGGCTTCGACGTCCCGTTCGCCCAGCAACTGATCAACTTCAAGTTCGGCCAGTCGAAATCGCGTTCATCGAGAAGCCGCAACAAAAACGTCGGACTCCAGACCGAGATCACCTCGAGGTCGCGCGCCGCGGCGAGGTGCTTCACGGTCTCGGCGCGCCATTCGTCGACGTCTGTAATCGCAGCTACCGAGGGAGGCACGGCAGATTTGAATGATCCGACGTATGCGCTGTCCGGCAATCCCACCGGTACGCCGTCGATGAATTCAGGTGCACGTGTCGCGGGACTGAGGGCGAGATAAACGGATCCGCGCAGTGAACGGAGGCGGGATACCCACGGCTCGATCGCCCGCTGAATGTCGTACAGACCCTCGGCGGAATACGGGATCAGCTTCGCGCCGCCGGTGCTGCCGCTCGTCCGTTCATACGCCACCGGACGCCCCGCGAACAGCACATCCGGCTCGCCGTCGCGAATCCGGTCGATCCAGGGCGCGAGGTCGTCATAAGAGACGACCGGCAATTCCTCGATCGACCGCGGCGAGCCGTAATGGCGCAGATACGCCGTATGCGCATTGCGCGCGAGGAGCTCGTCAATCCATGCCATGGCCGCTCCCGAACAACCTCAACGTGAGCGGTTTCATATTGTGCGGCTCGACTTCGCAGAGGCAGACCAGCTCATGGCCGTCGCGAAATCCGGGATTGCGCTGCAGAAAGAAATTGATGTCCTGTTTTGCGATTTCCGCGGGCGACGGGAGCGCGATGTCGTCCTTGAGATGGCCGCGCGAGCGCCTGAACTCCACCACGCCGGTCGCCGGATTGTAGTCATCGGGAAACATCTCCGACGCCAATGCATCGGCCAATGGCTTGAGATCGCTCCGGTCGACGCTCCAGTGCGGATAGAACGTCTTGCCGAAGAGCGGGAGATAGCGGAACGTCCGATGTCCCTTCACCAGCAGCAGCCAGTAGAACGGGATCTCGGGACGCTCGCGTTTGAGCGCGCCCATGCGTGCGATCCAGTCGAAGGCCAGCGCCTGCTGGCCCCAGTGCGCGCGATCGACGACCGTGTCCCCTGAATAAACGACGCGGATCGGCCGCGCTCCCCACTCGCGCTCGAAGAAGAGCATGGTGGTGAAGCCGACGAGCTGCTCCCCCGCGCGCACGAGCAGCACTTCCTGCTTCCGGGCGAGGTCGCCGAAGAAGAGCGACTCGTCGGCGCCGTCGTAGTTCGAGAAGTAGAGACGCGCCATCTCCGACCTGAGCGCATCGCCCAGCGCGGAGACCGCGACGATCGAGGTCGAGTACATCGCTCGAATGAGTCTACTCCCGCAATTCCTTCGCGTGCCGGAGGAGCCGTTGCGCGCCGTCGCGATCGCCGAGGGCGATGAGGGCGCGGGAGAGCAGCACGTACGCACGCGCGTTGGACGGCTCGATGGCGAGCGCGCGCCGCAGCGCGGACACCGCGCGCGCCGGATTGCCGTGCTGCGAATGAATTTCGCCGAGGGTGAGCCAGGCCGTAGCGAGATTGGGACGGAGCGACGTCGCGCGCTCCAGCTCGGCGATTGCGTCGTCGTCTTTCCCGAGACGATGCAGCGAGAGCGCGATCTGGACGTGGAGACCGGCGCGCTCCGATCCCGCGGCCTGCGCGCGTCGCAGCAGCGCGACCGCTTCTTCGTCGCGGCCCAGACCCGCGGCGGCGATCCCGAGCCATCCGAGCGCGAGCTGATGCGACGGCTCGCGCGCGAGGATCGTCCTGCACGTCGCTTCGAGCTTCGTCCACTGCTGCTGATTCGCCTGCGCGTTCGCCAGGTCGAAGAGCGGCTCGAGCTCCACCGGCTTCGCCGCGGCGAGTGCCTGCTCGAAGGCCGCGAAGATGCGCGGATCGCGATCGCGTCCCGCGCGCATCAGCGGGAGCAATCGATAGAGATCGGCACCCGGCAACTGCTCATATAGCTCCACGTTCTCCACCGGCGGATCGTTCTCCTCCAGCGGCGCGAGCAGCTTCCCGGAATCAGCCGGCAGTCCGATCCGATGGTCGGTCATCGCCACATGCACCACATCCTCGGTCCGCCGCTTCTGCATGTGACACGACACGCAATCGGTCGTCGCGTGGTGCGCCTTCTCATGACATCCGAGGCAGACGCGTTGGTAATGCGCGGCCCGCTCCTCGGGGGGCAATCGCCGATGCGGATCGTGACAGTTGAGACAGCCGAGCTGCTGCTTGCTCTCGCGAAAGCAGCGGCTCTGCTGCAAGCGATACGCGTGCTGGCTGATCTCGAAGCGATCGTTCGGCGCGATGTCGGTCGTCAGCTGATAGTCGACCAGGACATCGCCCGGCCTGAATGAATAGATGTCGCGCCCGAGCTTGCGCGCGCCCTGCACCGCGACCGCCGGCAGCAGATGACATTGATTGCAGACGTCGTTGCGCCGCTGCGGTGTGAGGCGGATCGGATTGACGATCGCCGCTTTCGGATCGCGCGCATGAGCCGCTCCCGGTCCGTGACAGCGCTGACATCCGGTCCCCTCGGGGAGCTCCTTCGGAAACGTCTGCGCGCGCCAGAAGCCGTCGCGGCTCTCGGCCATCTCGGGATAGCCGTTGTGGCAGAACATGCACTCATGCCGCACGCGGCGCGTCACGCCGTCGTGATCCGCGTTGTCGTAACCCGGCGCCATCCCCCACGAGCGCGACTGGCTGTACCAGGCAATCGGCAATTGATAGAGCTCGCCCTCGGGCGTGCGATAGACGTAGACGCGCGAGTGATGTCCCGACCCGAGGATCCAGTCGACCGGTTGCTCGAGCAGGTTGATCGGCTTGCCGTCCGGATCGCGTTGAAAGCGGCGGAAGATCAGCCGCCCGTCGCGCCACACCATTTCGAAGACCTGCTTCGACGGAGCGTGAACGAATTCCTTCCCCAGCTCTTCGATGATTTTCGATTGCCGCGGCCGGAAAAACGCGCGCGCCATGCCGGTGTGCTGATACGAGCGCGCGATGTCCGCGTGGCAGGTCGCGCACGCGGAATCGGCGACGTAGCCGCCCGAGGAGAGGGCGAGCGCGAGAGCGATGGCGGCGACCGGGGGCATGGCGGGTTGGGATCAGGATACCCAACGAATTCCGTTCCCGAGCGTCGAATCAAGTAAATGCACAGAGCCACGCTTCTCCTCGTCGTCGCGATCGCCGCACGTCCGCTGCTCGCCCTCGACACGGCGGCTGTCCGTTGTGCGCACGACGTCTTCGGCTCGATCTCCGGGATCTGGCCGGGATGGACTGACGCTCCGTTCTCCGTCGTCATCGTCGAAGAGGACGCGGAGTACCTCCTCGGGCCGTCGTCCGCCCCGCCGACGTTCGAGCGTCTTCCGGCGACCGTCGACGGCTTCGTCGTTCATCGGCGCAAGCGGACCTTCGCGCCGAACCTGCTCGCGACGTTCCCCGCGTTTTCGGCGGAGCCGGCGATCGTCGTCGGCACGCCGTCGGCCACCGGCAAGAGCCGGACGGCGTGGATCTTCACGTTGCTGCACGAGCATTTCCATCAATTGCAGCAATCGCGTCCCGGCTATTACGAGGCCGCCAATTCGCTCGACCTCGCGCGCGGCGACACGACCGGCATGTGGATGCTGAACTACCCCTTTCCCTACGCCGACCGGACCGTCCAGGAAAAATACCGCCAGTTCTCGCACGCGCTCGCCGCGGCGTTGCGGTCGCGCGGGACAGCCGCGTTCGCGGGCGCGTTACGCGAGGTGAAGACGACGTGGCGAGCCTTCCGCGAGGCACTGTCGAAAGACGACTACGCGTACTTCCGCTTCCAGGCCTGGCAGGAAGGAGTGGCACGCTACACGGAGCTGACGGCGGCGATGAAGAGCGCGAGCGGACCGGCGATCGATTGCCTGCAGGACTCGAAGCCGCCGGCGCAACAGCTCGCCGATCGGATGACCGCGGAGATCCTCGAATCGCTCGAATCCCGGAACCTCGGCGATGAGAAGCGCGTCGCGTTCTATGCGGCGGGAGCGGCGATCGCGCTCGTGCTGGATGAAACAAGTCCGTCGTGGAAGGGCGAGTACTTCAGGAGTCCGTTCCTGATGGAGACGTACTTCGCGCCGTAGAGGAGCGCGGACGTCTCGTCCGCATCGGTCGGGCGTCTCGCCCGATCGAGATCGTCGTCGAGCGAGACGCTCACCGACTGCGGGCGGGACGCCCGCGCTCCCTCACCCCACCCTCTCATGCACACAGAGAATGTTCCCCTCCGTGTCCTTGAACCACGCCGCCTTTTCCGATCCGAGGATGCAGACCTTGTCCACGGTCTTGAGGCCGGGGAGGTCGTACTCCTCGAACACCACGCCGCGGCTGGTGAGGTCGCGGACCGCATCGGCGACGTCGCGCACCTCGAAGCTCAGCGCGGTGTGCTCGGCCTTCGTCGGCTCGGGCTTCTTCAGCAGGGCGAGCGTGCCGCTGGAGATGGTGAAGAGGTGTTTGCCGTCGCCGCTCACGCCGGCGTAGGTCAGGCCGAGGACGCGGTCGTAGAAATCGCGGGCGCGGTCGGCATCGACGACGGGAAGGATGGTCGTGACAGGAGACGTAGCGAGCATGGTGCGCTCATCATCGCACCGGGCCCATCGTCTCGTCGAACCACCCGTTGAGCGTCGGAATCAGCACCTCGGGCGTCGGGACGTGGCCGCCGTCGTAGATGGTCAGGCGCTTCGGCTCGCGCATCAGATCGAACATCGGCTGGGCGCTCGTTTCCAGCGGCACGGTCTCGTCCCAGCGGCCGTTCTGGATCAGCTTCGGCATCGTGATGCGGGGGACGAAATTCACGATCTCGATCCGCGGGTCGCTGCTCGGACGCTGGTAGCCGACGCCGTTGACGGCGAACGAGCGGTAGCGATGTTCGAGCGCGCCGGCGAGCATGCCGAGGGAGCCGCCGGCGCTCGGTCCCCAGAAGCCGATCCGCTCCTTGTCGATGTCGGGACGTGAGACCAGATAGTCGATACCGCGGCGAAGATCGGCGATCCGGTCCACGACCGCATCGACCCGATCCTCACGCGTCAAGTTCCCGCCGGCACGGGGATTGGGCCGCCCGATGTATCCGCTCAGCAGCACGCTGAACACCGCGCGTCCGCTCCGCACCAGAGGTGTGAGCCTGAGCTCGATCGACGCCAGCAAAGTGCGATATCCGCCCTCGACGTCGCCCGCGGGGACGAAGTGGATCACCTGATAGGGCGGTTTGCGGTTCTTCGGGAGGAAGAGGTACGCGGTCACGGGACCGTCGTTGCTGTCGAACGCGATCTCCTCCAGGATCCAGGCCTCGGCCTCGGTCCGTTTCACCACCCGCGCATTGAGCGGCGCGCGTTTGTATTCGAAATACGCCGCGATCTTCGCGAACCCGGCGTCGTCGATCGGCACCAGCTTCGCCTTCGACAACTGACGCGAGATCCGCAGGCCGCCGTCCTCTCCCGCCGCCAGTGCGTGGGCGCAGCGGAAGCCGAGATTTTCGCTGCTGTAGAAACCAGGAACCGAGGCCACCTCGCCGAATTGATAGATCGCCTCGTCATACGCGCCGCCTGTCGTGGCGAAGCCTCCATCGAGCTCGTTGCGGCACCACTCCCTGACGTTGCCCGCCAGTTGATACGCGCCCATACGCGCTCATCCCGCCGCGCAACGCGGTCACCGGGATCGGACCGTGATCGCGGAAATTCGCGCGCCGCGACACATCCGTCCCCTCCGACGCCACACCCCACGGCACGATGAGCCCGGCGGTGGTGCTCTGGCCGTCGCGCGCCGCCTTGTCCCATTGATAAATCGTCGGCAGCGCCTGGCCGCGGAACTCCGCGTATGCCGCCGCCTCGTACCAGGTCACGCCGGTCACCGGATAGTCGTCGCGCCCCGCCGGATACTTCTGCGCCGCCCAGCCGCGCGGTCCCGGCAGACCGGTGGTGTCCTTCAGCAACCGCATCGCTTCCTCGAACGTCAGCGTGCGGCCATCCTTCACGAACGGCGTTTTCCAGAGCTCCGCGCGCTGATAGCCGCCGGCGTCGACGAAGCGCGCGAACTCGCGGTTGGTGACTTCGAACCGGTCGATGAGAAACGGCGCGAGCACCAGAGACACCGCGGTCGGCCGCGACCACGACGACAACCGGCATTTCCCGCCCGGCACGGGCGACATCCGCTCCGGCACGTCGCGCCGCAGCAGCAGCTTCCAATCCTGCGGAGGGAGCGGCTTGTCGATCACCAGTCCGGCGAAACGGAGCGGCAGGAGGGAGATGGAGCGCGACATCGGCGCGAAGCCGGGCTTCTCCACCGTCAGCACGTAGTCGCCCCGGGCCACCGGCTCGTCGCGCAACGGCGTCGCTCCGATGCGCACGCGCGGCGCGGTCTCGCCGTCGTCACGCACGCGCTCCAGGAACACGTCGGCCCCCGCCGGCTCGGTCGTCACGGTGATGGACGACGAGATCTTCTGCGTCGCTCGCTGCAACCGCCGGTCATCCGCGAGCAGCGGACGAACCGAGGCGGCGAGATCCCACGCCTCGAAGTAGCGCTGCTGTTCGGCGAGCTGTTCGATCTTCGGCAGTGCCGCGCGCGCGTCGCGGACGTTGCGCAGGTGCAGCAGCGCCCACGCTGCGGCGGCCGCGACCAGCGCGACCGCGACGGCGATCGACGCGTACCGCACGCGGCGGACGCGATGCGCCGCGGTCACTTGCGGCAGCATCTGCGTCGGCACGTCGCCCGAGCGGACGCGGTCGGTCTGATGGCGCACGGTTTTCAGCGCGTCGGCAAGCTCGCGCGCCGTGCCGAAGCGCTCGGCGGGATTCTTCGCCAGGGCCTTCGTGATGACCGACGACAACTCGGGCGGCACGTCGTCCAGGGCCGGAGGATTCTCGGTGAGGATCGCCGCGATGACGCCGCTCGGCGATGAGGCCTCGAACGGACGACGTCCCGACGCGAGCTCGTAGAGGAGCACGCCGAGGCTGAAGATGTCGCTGCGGGCATCGACGTCGCCGCCGCGCAGCTGTTCGGGCGACATGTAGTACATCGTCCCCATCACCATCCCCGGCGCGGTCTGCAGCACCGCGGTCGCGTCGGCGGCGCGGTCGGTCACGGTCAGCTTGGCCAGGCCAAAGTCGAGGACCTTCACATAGCCGTCGGGGCGGAGCATCACGTTCTCCGGCTTGATGTCGCGATGCACGATCCCCGAGGCGTGGGCGGCGGAGAGCGCGGAGGCGATCTGCGCCGCGATCTCCAGCACTTCACCGGCCTCGGGGCGGCGGCGCGCCAGCAGCGCACGCAGCGTCTCCCCTTCCACGTACTCCATGGCGATGAAACGGACGCCGTCCGCCTCGCCGACGTCGTACACGTGTGCGACGTTGGGATGACTCAGTGCGATCGTCGCCTTCGCCTCCAGGAAGAAGCGGCGGATGCGCTCCGCGGCGTGGTCGCTCTCCGGGAGGATCTTCAGCGCGACCCGGCGGTCGAGCTCGGTATCCCGGGCGAGGTAAACCTCCCCCATTCCGCCTGCGCCGATCGGTGCGATGACCGCGCCGGTCCCGTTTCCAATTTTGCCGCTAGTACTTACTTCTTCTTTTGAGTCAGAATGCCGCAACCGGATAGGAGGAAGTATGCGGAAACTGCTGCCTGCGTGGTGTGCCGTCGCTGCCCTGCTCATCACCGGATGCCCCAGATCCAAGGAACCGGTCGTCGCCACCGCGACGAATGGACCCGATCCCGCTCCCGACGTCAGGCAGTTGCGCGAAGGGATTCGCGACTACTCCGATGCCGTGGTCCGGCAGGCCGCCGCGGCCAACGAACTGGCCAAGGACGCGACGATCACGGAGACCATCCGCCAATACGAGGCGCTGAAGCCCGAGGAGCGCGCCAAGTACGCCGTCGACAACAGGCAGAAGATGGACAAGCTCGCCGACATCTTCGGAAAGAACGACGAGGAGCTTGCGAAGGCGATGACGCACATCGACAACCTCCTGGCAAAGATGCAGGGCAAGATCTTCGTGAACATGCCGCCGGCCGATTTCAATCTGCAGATGGCCAAGACAGAAGTCCACGCCAAGCAGGTGAAGATGACCGACGAGTTCTTCGGAGACATGGATTCCGAAGCGAAGAGCGCCGTCGACTCGTTCAACAAGATGTCGCCGGAGCAGAAGAAGACGTTCCTCATGAGCCCCGAAATCGGCTCGAATGCCCTCTACTGGCAATACCTCTACTACCAGCGCAAGGTGGCACTCCTCTGGTACTTCCGCAACTACGCGATTCAGACGGAGTGGGGCTACAAGAGTCCGGTGTCGATGAATCAACGCGCCGCGATGGAAGAGGCGCAGTTCGACCTGCAGAGAACGAAACACTGACCCGCGCATGAAGCGCAAATACGCGGTGGCCGCGGCAGTGGGAGCGGTGTTCGCGATTCACGTCGCGTGCACCGCTCTCTATCTGCTTCCGCAGAACCCGATGACCAGCTCGTACATCGGGCCCGTCAATCTCTACATGGAGCCGTTCTTCGCCCAGCGCTGGCTCCTCTTCGCACCCGAGCCGGCGACGAGCAGCGTCAAGCTCTGGAGCCGCTATCAATGCGGCGGGAACTGGACTGGCTGGCGCGATCCCGCGGCGCCGCTGATGGAGCGCCATCAGCACAACCGCCTCTCCTCCGCCGGCAAACTGCTCTACATCCCGACGAGCCTCGGGCGCGAGCTGAGCCGCGACACGATCGAGCTCGGGATGCGCCTCGATTGCCACGACCCGGCGTGCGAGGCGAAGAAGAACGCCGAGGTCGCACGCCTCGGCTCTTTCCGCCGCGCGGTCGCGTGGAGCGTCCGCAACCGTCCGTGCGACGCGAGCAGCGTGCAGGTGATGGTGGCGCAGCTCTATCCGACGCAGTTCTCCGAACGGCACAAGAAGAAGGCGTTCAGCTTCGCCAACATCTACGACTACCCGGTGGCTGCCGTCGACGCGAGCTCGAGCCGAGGGGTCGAATGAAGCGCCTCGAGGCCCTGGTCAACGTGTTTGTCAACATGTTGACGGAGTCGCGGACGCATCCGCACACCGTCCGCCTCTTCCGCCGCGTCGTCTACGGCTGGTATCTCCTGTCGGTGCTGATGCTCGCCCCCGCCGCGCGGCAGTTCTGGGGACCCGATTCGCTGATTCCGCTCCAGCCGGTGCGGCCGGTCCCGCTGCTGCAACTGCTCGATCTCCCGGCGGTGCGTCCCTGGTTCCCGCTCTTCGTCATCGCCGAGGTCGTGCTGCTGATCGTCGGCATGACGTGCCGCTGGCCGCGCATCACCGCGCTGCTCATCTACATCGTCTCGATGAATCTCAACAACCGCGCCTGGGTCGTGCTCGACGGCGGCGACAACCTGATGCAGATCATGTTGATCTACCTGATCTTCATGGATCCGTCGCTGCCCGCCGCGGAGTCGAAGCCGGGCATCCTGACGTGGACCAGCAACGCGATCACGAACGCGGTGTTCCTGATCGCGAGGCTGCAGGTCGTCGCCGTCTACATCGTCGCGGGACTGGGCAAGGTGACGGGACAGCTGTGGCAGAACGGGACGGCGATCTTCTACACGCTGAGCGTCGACGATTTCACGCTCCCCGCGGTCCGCTCGTTCGTCGCCGACTATCCGCTCTTCTCGGTTGTAGCGACGTACGTCACGCTGCTCTACCAGGTCTCGTTCCCCTGGCTGATCTGGAACCGCCGTTTCCGCCCCTGGCTGATGGCCCTCGGCACCGCCATCCATCTGCAGATCGCGCTGGTGATGGGCCTCTTCTCATTCGGACTCGCGGTGATGTCGTCGTACGTCGTGTTCTTCACGGATGCGAAGAGCGCGGCGGTGATGGCAGCGCTGCGCGCACGAGCCCGGGTAGGGAAACTCTCACATCCGTCCCTCCTTTACAGAGAGGGACCATTCGGATGGCGAAGAAACCCGACGACGACATCTGCAGAATCTGCAGAAAGGACATCACTCCCGGCGCAGTGAAATGCCTGGAGTGCGATTCCTACAGAGGATGGCGGCGGATCTTCTTCGCCAGTTCCACGACCCTGTCGCTGCTGATCGCGCTCTTCTCGGTGCTCGGGATCGTCATTCCGGTCCTCATGAAGGCATGTACCGCCGACTCCAACGTCGCGGTTCGGGTGATCGGTTACCGGGAGCCGAATCCACCGTTACCGGGAGTGATCCTGGTGAGCGCGGCGAACTCGGGACGGCAGCCGGGGCTCGTACATTCGATCTCGCTCGATCTGAAAAACATCCACGTGCAGGACGTCGCCAACGTCCCGATCGAGAATCGCGGCGGCGCTTTCGTGAGCGGTGAAAAGGAGAGCGCGCTGGAACTGAACATCGACGGCCTCCACTTCGCCGAGAAACCGGACAAAACGCTCTACACGGCGGAAGAAGTGGACAAGGCGCTCTGTGCGGCAACCACGACGCTCAGCCTGACCGCTAAGGTCGAAGAGTGCGACTGGCGTGGGAACAGGGAGGTCGTGGACCGAAGGGATCCGACCTTCGCGGCGATTCTCATTCGGAAGTGGGTGATGAAACGGCTTCCGATCGATTGGCAGGAGAGCACATGTCAATAAAAACAGTCCTGATGGCCGCAATCGGCGTTCTGCTGTGCGGCAGTACCGCACGGGCCGTGGAGTGTTCCACCAGCACCGTGTCGAGCGTTCTGGTCATTCAATTCAAGGGATGCGATGACCCGCCCCAGACACCCGAGAAGATCAACATCGACGTCGAGGACACCAGCATCAATCCTCCCCGGATCCTGAGGGACCAGCAAGCGCGGTGGGATAAGGATCAGGGGGCATGGATCGCCGAGCTCGACGGGCAGGTGCGCGTCGAACAATCGCGAGTCTTTCCGAAAACTTCGAAGGTCCGGGCTTACTGCCGCTTCGGCAAGGCGGCGAAGGTGCCGAAGAGCGAAACGGGATGCGGAGGAAAGTACGAGTTCTACTGCGATCCCGAGCCGTGGAAGCTGCAGGTGATGCCGATGCCGTTGAAGGGAAAGTTCGAATACGAGTTGCTGCACAGCGAACCGGTCCCGAATCGCTGCACGGAGAACGGAACGTTCGCATTTCCCCCGAAGGGATTTCTCAGCGCGGTCGGCAGGACCGAAACCGTCAAGGTCCGCATCGAGACGCCCGCAGGCATCTTCCTCTGCTTCTATCCGGTCACGTTCGAGTTACTCGAGCAGACGCACGGTGTACGGACGGTGCCGAGGGACGACTTCACGCCTGAAAAATGCCGGGCTCCCGCAGCCGTAAAAACGAATCCCACCGTCCAGGCTCTCGACCGGAAGAAAAAAGAACAATCGCCGGACGATCTTTCGGGGGTGCAGTTCTCATGGTAGGCGCGCGCCGCGTTCTGGCCATCGTCACGCTCTTCCTGGCCTGCAGCGCGGCGGCGCAGGAATTCGACATCTTCGATCTGAACGATTTCATCGATCCGCGCGATCGCGGAGCGGTCTTTCGTCCCGAGGGGTGGGGCGTGACCAACGGGGGCAATCCCTTCGGCATCATCCGCGCCTACACCGGCGGCGTGGCGGACTATCAATGGCGCAATCTGCCGACCGATACGAACGTCACGTTCCTGCATCTGACCGGCAGTCAGTACTGGTCGAACAAGCAGGTCAACGTGAAGCTGACCTCCTTCGGCGGACCCGAGGGAGCGAACCTTCCGCGGCTGCGCGGCACGTTCCAGTTTGGCTACTACCTGACCACGGAGCAGCCGGCGGATGAAAAAGGCGTGCGGCCTCCTCCCGTCGCGGTCCGCTACCTGGTCACGTATTCGATCGAACGGAACAGCACCGGCGATCCGGCGAGGTCGGATGCGCTGCAGAACGTCAACCACGAATTCGGACTCGAAGCGGACGTTCAAATCGCGCTGCCGCAACTGACCGAAAACGGCCCGCGCTCGGTGACCGGCTCCTTCGTCTTCGTCCGCCGAAGCCTCGGCGATGGGAACACCATCGATCGGCTGACCTACGTGCATCGCGAAAAAGAAGTTCAGCTTCGCACTGTGAACATCGCCACCGACATCGGCGTCGGAGGCGAACGCGACCCCGACGGCTGGCACTGGGGCGCCATCCGTCCGATGTTCCTCTGCACGATTCCGATCCCCGCGATGCGCTCCAACATCAACCTGACGTACGCGCCGACCTGGGTGCCACGCACCGGCCGCCGCCTGCACCACGAGTTCGCGCTGTTCCTGGACGCGACCCTTTTCTCGAAGCTCCTGCCGAGGCCGTAGGGCGGGTCCTTCGACCCGCCCTCGTGACGTAACGCTTACTGCTTCTCGGAACGGTGTGACTTCCGCTCCGCCCGCATCTGCTGAAGCATCGACTGCTGCTCGGACGTGAGGATCGAGGTGATCTTCGCCATCTCCGCCTTGCGCAGCTCCTTCATCTGCTCGCGCTGCGACTGAAGGGTCGGCTTGAGCGACTCCATCTTCGCGGTGTCGTTCGCCTTCTTCGCGGCGTGGAACTCCTTGCGCGTGGCGCGCGCCTGCTCGAAGAACGCGGCATTCTGGGCACGCGAGGCCTCGCGAATGTCCTTGATCTGCGCCTTCTGCGCGTCGGTGAGGTTCAGCTTCTCGGCGAAGCGGGCGCCGAACTGATGACGGCCGTGACGATGATGCCCGCCGAATCCTTCATGTCCCTCGGTCGCGGCGAATGCCAGCGTGCCGCTGAGGGCCAGAACTGCGACTGCGGTGATTGCTTTTCTCATTTGTCTTTCTCCATTGGGTTGAACTGCACACCGGGAAAGACAGATCGGGCCGGCGTTCTGTTCTCGTTCGAGCATGAAGTGCACGCGGGTGTTATGAGTTGCACTAGTGTTTGCATAGATGCACCGCCTCACCGCCCGCGACGTCGTCGCCATCTTCGCCTTCTGGACCTTCCTCGCCTTTCTCTCCGCGGTCAGCCGCTGGCTCGATCCGCGCGGGTTCGGGTTCCGCGGGATGTCGCCGGCCGGGCCGATCATTCTTTCCTTCGTCGAGTCGTGGCTCTGGGCGGCGCTCACGCCCGCGATCTTCTGGCTCGGCGGACGCGTCGGTCTGGAACGCCAGAGCCTCGGCATGCGCATCCTCGTCCTCCTCGCGGCCGGGCTCTGCATTTCGATCGTCGCCTACACCTTTCTCTCCGTCGCGCGCGATCAGGTCTTCGACATCGACCGCCGCCGCCCGTTCCACCTCACACGAGAGATCGGCGCGTTCCGCTTCCTGCCGCAGCTCCTCTACTACTTCGCGGTCCTCGCCGCAGGCTTCGCGCGCGAGTACTTCCTCCGCGGACGCGAGCAGCAGGCGCACGCGGCGCGGCTGCAGGTGCAGCTCGCCGAGGCGAGACTCGACGCGTTGCGGATGCAGATCCACCCGCACTTTCTGTTCAACACGCTGCATGCGATCTCCGCGATGGTGGAGCGCAATCCCGCCGGCGTGCGCAAGATGATCGCGCGCCTCAGCGAGCTGCTGCGCCACACCACCGACGCGCACGCCGTGGACGAAGTCCCCTTGCGCGACGAGCTCGAGCTCCTCGGCAAGTACATCGACATCATGGAGATCCGTTTTCAGGACAAGCTGACCGTGGAGCGGCACATCGATCCGGCGGCGCTCGACGCGCTTGTCCCGAACCTCGTGCTGCAGCCGATCGTGGAGAACGCGCTCGAGCACGGCGTCAGCCGCGCGAAGGGCGAAGGCCGGATCGAGATCACCGCCAAGCGTCACGGCGACCGCCTGTTGCTGCGCGTGCACGACAACGGTCCCGGCATCGCGGGCGAGACGCGCGCCGGCGTCGGACTGACGAACACGCGCGCGCGGCTGGAGCAGCTCTACGGCAGCGCGGCGGAGCTGCGGTTGATCGATGACGACGGCACCACCGCGGAGATCACCATGCCGTACCGGCGGAGCGCCTCGTGACGCTGCGCGTTCTCATCGTCGACGATGAGCCGCTCGCGCGCGACCACATCATCGATCGCCTCGCGCATGAAGAAGATGTGGAAGTCGTAGGAACGGCCGACAACGGCGACGACGCGATCGCGGAGATCCGCCGCCTCCATCCCGATCTCGTGTTTCTCGACGTGCAGATGCCCGGCATCAGCGGCATGGAGGTCGCGGAGAAGCTCGGCGACGAGATGCCGCGCACGATCTTCTGCACGGCGTTCGATCAGTACGCGATCAAGGCGTTCGACGTCGCGGCGATCGACTACCTGCTCAAGCCGTTCGACGACGAGCGCTTCCACGAGGCGTTCCGCCGCGCGCGCAACGCCATTCCGAAGAAGAGTCCCTACCTGCAGCGCATCCCGGTGGAAATGCGCGGACAGATGCGCGTCGTCCCGGTGGAGAAGATCGACTACATCACCGCCAGCGGCCCGTACGCCGAGCTGCATGCCGGCGAGCGGACGTTCGCCGTCCGCGAGCGGATGCAGCAGCTCGAGGACAAACTCGACCCCGCGGTCTTCATGCGCGTGCACCGCTCGGTCATCGTGCGCCTCGATCGCATCGACGTCCTGCTCCGCAGTGCCGGCGGCGACTACGCCGTGCGGTTAAAGGACGGCACCGAGCTGAGCGTAAGCCGCTCCCGCCGCGAAGCGCTGGAGTCGAAGCTGGTTGGGGTCGCATCTGGAAACTCAACTTAACGCGGCGGCGTTAAGTTGAGTTTCCAGATGCGACCCCAACCCTTCATTACACCCACGTGCAACTGGTGCTTTGGCGGAAAGAACCAACCCGTCCACAACGTCTCCTCGTGTGCAGTTCAAGGAGACCAACAATGAAAAGCACAAATCTGAAGTCGGTGGCAGCAGGGGCGCTGGCGTTCATCGTCGCCGTGCCGATGTTTGCGCAGTCGCGTGGCGATCAGCGACGCGACCAGAATCAAAATCGCAATCAGGACAACCGCTCCTCGCAGAGCCGTTCGTATCGCGAGAATCAGCGCGTCACGGCGCAGGGCAAGATCAGCTCGTTCACCCGTGAGCGCGACGGCTATCGCGTGCAGCTCGATCGCGGGCGCGAGTCGTACTGGGTTCCGCAGTCGCGCTTCCGCAACCGCGGGCGCGATCTCCGCGTCGGCGTGTCGGTGGTGTTCGGCGGAGTCTTCCGCGGTGGCAACGTTTACGTCGATGACGTGAACGACTACGTCCGCGGCGTGATTCAGGAAGTCGACTACCGCGGCGGCACGGCGTGGGTGCGCGATGAAGCGACGGGACGTCCGATCACGGTCGACCTCCGACGCAACAACGACCGCAGACTGCGCCGCGGCGACTATGTCGAGCTCTCCGGCCAGTGGGGACGCGACGGGATCTTCGACGCGTATCGCATCGAGCGCGTGCGCTAAGGGTCGATCTGCTTCATCAGATTGTCCCGAACGTACGACCACTCCGGCTGTACCTTCAGCGCCGCCCGCGCCTCTTCGCGGGCGGCGTCGATGTCCGGCGGCTTCTGCGTCATATGCGCGTACGCCAGCGACATCAGCGCCTCGGGCTTTCCCCAATCCGGCAGCGGCGAGGCCGCATCGACGCCCCTCTTCTCCGCCTCCTTCAACATCTCGCGATACGTCTCGATCGCCTTCGGGATGCTCCCGTTCGGACTGTAGAGATAGTTCGCGCCGACGCCCCACAACACGCGCGGATTCTTCGGATCGAGCGCTTTCGCCTTGGTCAGCAACGTCGATGAAAGCGCGATCCGTTCGCGCAATGCGGCGGGATCGGAGCTCACGAACACCGCGAGCCAGCCGTTGACGAGCGACGCGGCGGCGTAGCCGTCAGCGAAGTCGTCCTTCAACTGGATCGACGCGTAGAAATCGGCCGCCGCGCTCTTCAGGTTCGTCTGCAGCTCGTCCGATTTCATCCCGTGATTCGCCCCGTTCATGGCGATGCGCCAGCTCGCGAAGCCGCTCCAGTAGCGCGCGAGGTAATCCTTCGGCGACTTCGCCAGCTCATCGCGCAGACGGGCGAGCTCCTTGACGTCGGCGCGGTAATCGGCGGACATCACCTGCGCCTTCAGCTTCGGCAGGTCCTGGGCGGATGCGGAAAGCGCGAAGAGAAGGATGAGTGCTTTCATGCGGCGAGTGTCGTCCGCGTCACGCGATGACGCGCACGTTCATCGCCGAACGGGCAATACGGTCGACGAACGGCGCAGCGCTTCCGAGGCCGCGCGGCTGGCGATGATCTCCGTGCCGTCGCGGAGGTGGATCTTCAGGCGACGCGAATCGAACGGGACGAACGTCACCACCGCATCGAGATTGACGATGTGCGAGCGATGCACCTGGCGGAAGAGCTCCGGGTCGAGTCGCGCAGCGAGCTCGCCGAGGCTCATGTGCAGGAGGTGCGATCCCCGCTCCGTGTGCACCTCGGCGTAATCGCCGCTCGCCGCGATGTGCTGGATCGTCCGCACGTCGATCGCCACGATGCCGTCACGCGTCCGCGCGAAGAGGCGGCGCAACGGCGTGTCGCATGCGGCGCGCATCCGCTCCGGCGCCGGCACTTCGGCGTGCATCCGCACGCGCACCCGCTCGACCATCGTCTCGAATCGCGCACGGCCGAACGGTTTGAGCAGATAGTCGAGCGCGCCGAGCTCGAATGCGGCGAGCGCGTACTGGTCGTACGCTGTGGTGAAGACGATCTCCGGCTTGTGTCGCAGCCGATCGAGCACCTCGAGTCCCGAGGCCTCGGGGAGCGAGATGTCGAGGAACATCAGGTCGGGCTCCAGCGCGTCGACGAGGCGCACCGCTTCCGCGCCGTCGGCCGCTTCGCCGACCACCGTCAGCCAGTCGATGCCGCTGGCGTAATCGCGCAGGCTGGCCCGCGCGTGCGGCTCGTCCTCGACGATCACCGCGCGCACGCGATTCACTCCATCCTCCGCGCCGGCAGCTCGAGATCGGCCGAGGTGCCGCCGTCGATGCTGCGAAGCGTCAGCGTGGCGTGTGTGCCGTAGAGCGCGGCGAGGCGCTCCTGCAGCAGACGCAGTCCCATGCGCGAGCCTTCGCTGTTCTCCAGCCGCTCGCCGTTCGCCTCGTCCTTCACCGCGATGTGCAGGCGGCCATCGCTCTCCTGCACACGGATGTCGAGCATGCCGCCGGCGGCGCGCGGCGCGATGGCGTGGCGGATCGCGTTCTCCACGAGGATCTGCACGGAGAACGTCGGCACCATGTTTTCGAGCGCGGCGGCCGGCGTATCGATGCGCACCTGCAGGCGATCGCCGAGGCGGAGGCGCTCGAGCGCGAGGTAACTGTCGACGAACGCGCACTCCTCGCGCAGCGTGATCTCGTCGATGCCGTCGCGATGGATGCGCATGCTGTAGCGCAGCAGATCGCCGAGCTGTTCGAGCGCTCTCTCCGCGAGCGCCGGCTCGCGGCGCACGAGGCCGAGGAGCGCGTGGTAGGTGTTGAGGATGAAGTGCGGATTGAGCTGGCTGCGCATCGCCTCGAGCGATGCCCGTGCGCGCAGCGCCTCCGCCTTCGCCGCGCGCTCGGTCTGCTCGCGCATGTACGCGAAGCCGGCGAGCGTCGAGTAGATCAGGACGTCGTTGAGCACGCGGAACGGGACGATGCGCCAGACGATCTTCACCGGACCGCCGAAGATGAACGCGTCGAGCGCCACGAGTCCGATCCAGCCGGCGCCGGCGAGCACGACGAACGCGATCAGCAGCGCGATGTGCGGCGCGAGGCCTTTGATCAGGCGCGGCAAGCGAAGGACGGCGAGCCCGAGGAGCGCATCGGGGAGGAGATTGGCAACGCCGTTACGAAACGCGAGGCCGATCGGGACGCCGTTCGCGAAGAGCGCGGCGGCGTAGATCGTCATCAGCGCGATCCACGCGGCGGCGTAGAGCCATGCGTCGCGCCGCGTTACGGCAACTGGATCGACTGCGCGTGATTGAAGACGTTGTTCGGGTCCCATGCTGCTTTCGTCTGCTGGAGGCGAGCGTAGTTGTCGAGGTAGTAAAGGTACGCCCAATCCTTCAGGTCGCAGTCGGGATAGTTCACGTAGCAGCCGTCCATCGTGCCGTCGGGGCGCGGGCCGTCGGTTCCGTACATCGCATCGTAGAAACCGCGGATCCAGGCGAGGCTCTCCGTCGAATCCGATTCCTTGTTCCAGTAGGTCTGGTACTGCAGCTTCATGATCGAGGAGCGCTGCGGAACCGCGGTGTCCCCGGGCGGCACGCCGTTGATCGCACAGCCGTACGAATCGACCTGCAGCAGCGACTGCGGATTGCTGAAAGTCTTGTCGGAGAGCCACTGCCACATCGTCTGAATCTGCGAGTCGGGGAACGGCTGGGTCATGTAGGCCGACTTGTATTTGCCGTACTGATTCGGGCCGGAGCCGTCAAGTGTCTGCGTGGCGTAGAGCCACGGCAGCTGCGTCACGTCGTTCGTCCGCAGCGGGAAGAAGTGGCGGCCGATGGACTGCGTCTGCGGCACGATGCGGCCGACGCGCGCGTCGCCGTTGATGAAGTTCATGAACTCGTCGAGCAGCGCCGGTTGATCGCCGACGTACTGCGCCGTCAGCGTGACCTGCCCCGCCGCCTGCTGCGTGAGATGGAGCAGCGCGAAGAGTCCGTCGAACGGGCTGCCGGGCGCGCTGTTCTGCTGCAGGAACGCGCCATAGCGCTGCACGAGCGTCGTGAACTGGTCGGGCGTCATCGAGCTCCAGTCCCACGCATGCGTCACGAGGTACGCCTGCGGCGGCGCGGGCGGGAGCTCGCGGAAGAAGAAGCGCGTGACGATGCCGAAGTTGCCGCCGCCACCCCCCTGATTCGCCCAGAGGAGGTCGAGATCGTCCTTGTTCGTCGAGCTGTCGGTGACGGTGACGGCGGTCGCGGTGCCGACGTCGTCGACGACCACGATCTCCACGCCGTAGAGCCAGTCGACGGTCAGTCCGTACTTGCGCGACAGCAGTCCGTATCCACCGCCGGTGATGTGCCCGCCGGCGCCGACGGAGTAGCAGGAGCCGCCGGGGATGACGACGCCGTACTCCTTGTAGAGGTTCCAGTAGACGTTCCAGAGCGTGCAGCCGGCCTCGATGCACCAGGCCTGCATCGTCTGGTCGTAATAGACGCGGTTGAGGCCCGCCATGTCGATGATCACGCCGCCGTCGTTGCCGACGGCGAAGTTCTCGTAGCAATGCCCGCCGCTCTGCACGGTGATGCGGAGGTTGGAGTCGAGCGCGCTCTGCACCGCGTCGATGACCTCCTCGGTAGTGGCGCAGACCTGCACGAACGCCGGCGTGCCGACCCAGCGCAGATTGAACCCGCGGACGAGCGTGGCATAGCGAGGATCGTCAGGACCGACCTTGTTCATTTGTTCAAGGAGGGGCGGCAGGGAGGGGTTTCCCTACCCTCTTCCGCATCCGGAAGAGCGGAAACGGCGTCCCATCCTCCAGCGCCCCCGCCACTTCCTCGACGTCGTGGTACCCCGACGCGAGGTACATCGCATGTCCGCTGAGCATCGCCATCAGCTCGATCTCTCCGAATCCAGCGGCGAGCGCTTCTTCCTCGCATGCGCCGAGGATCATCCGGCCGATGCCGCGACGCTCGAAGCGCGGCGTGACGAACATGGCGCGGATGCGCGCCGCCTCCGTCGCCGGATCGAGGAAACGCGCGTCGCCGCTCGATGTGCCGCTCCCCGCGTAGAGCCTCCCCCGCCTGCTCCAGCCGCCGCAGGCGACGATCGCGCCGTCCGCTTCGACGACGAAGTAGGTGCCGTCGGTGACCAGCTCACGGTCGAGATGCGCGACGTACTTCAGCGAGCTCTCGACCTGACGCACGTCGTACGTACGGCTGCTGATCCCCTCGATCGACTCGCGCATGACGCGCTCGATCTCGTCGATGTCGGCGAGGGTGGCGTGGCGGAGGTGCATGACGGCATGGTACGAAAAGCAACGCGGGTCCGTATCCTGAACCGATGCATGCAATCGCCGATGCAGTCAATCCACTGCTGGCATTGACGGCGATCGTGGTGATTGCTCTCGAAATACGCGCGACACGCTGGAGTGCCATGCTCACAGCTGCATTGCCCACCGCGCTGGGAGTGGGCTCCATCTATGCCGTCTGGTACGCGGATCGCCAGCTGCGGCTCTGGCAAATGTATCGGGCCGACTACAGCACGCACACCGCATTCGCCACGACGCTCACGCTCTCTCTGCTCATCCTGCGTCCCGCATGGCGAACGCCGTTGCTCGCGGTCTGGGCCGGATACCTCGCATTGATCGTTGTCCTCCGGTATCACACGCTTGCGGATGTCGCGATCGCGGCGCTCGTCGCGGTCATCGTCACGTTTCCCTGGCATCTCGCGGCGCGGCTGGATCGGGACAACCGGGCGCGGTAACGAAGACATCACCAACCCGCGTAGTAGCCCGCCGGCGCGTACACCTGCAGCCCGTTCCCCTTCACCTCGACCTGCACGGCGTGCCACTCGTTCTCCTTCTTCGCCGGCTCGGTGCGGATGAACGCCAGCACCTGCGCGCGCAGCGCCGCTTCGATGCGCGTGAAGATCGCCGGCAGATCGTCGAGGCGCTCGAGCATCTGCGACGTGCCGCCGGTCATCTCCGCGACGCGCTTCACCGGCTCCTCCGATGATCCGATCACATGCACCGGCACGCTCACGCGCCGCGCGAGGTCGCCGACCTCTTTCGCCTCGTACTCGCTGGTGCGATCGAGGCCATCGGTGAAGACGATCATCGCGCGCCGCCCCTTGACGCCCTCGAACTGCAGCAGCCCGAGCGCCATCGCGTCATACAGCGACGTCAGCCCCTCGGGGCGAATCCTCATGATCGACTCGCGCAGCATCGACGCGTCTTTCGTCGCCGGCTGCAGCAGATGCGCGCGTGTCTCGAACGAGATGATGAACGCGCGGTCGCGCGGTCCGAGCATCGTGTCGAGGAAGCGGATCGCCGCCTCCTGCAGATCGGGGAGCGTCGCCGCCATGCTGTCCGAGGCGTCGATCAGCAGGCCGACGGTGAGCGGGGTCTCCGCCGCGGTGGCGATCGACTCCACGCGCCGCTCCTTCTTCCCCTCGCGCACCGCGATGCTCGAATACGAGCCGAAGATCGTGATCGGCAACTGCACGAGCTGCACATCCGACTGATACAGCGAGCCGGCGTTCAACAGCACCGCATCCTCGGATGTCCGCCCGTCGTCCAGCTCCGCGACGGCGCGAACGAACCCGACTTCGTTTTCCGGAATCTTCACCGTCGTCTTCCACGGCGGCGACGTCAGCACCGCGCGCTCCGCGTCGTTCCACGAGATCACCACGCGCTGCACGCGATTCGCCAGCGGCACGCGGAGATCGACCGACACGCGCGTCGGGCCGTTCACCCAATCCTCGCGCGGCTCGACGAGGCGCAGCCAGAACGTCTCGCCCCCTTCGTTGACGATGCGCGACGCGCGTCCGAGCTCTTTGCCCTTGCGGTCGAATGCGACGACGCCGATCGTGTGCCGCTCCGGCACCGCGCCGAAGTCGAGCACTGCGGAAAACGGCACGCGGGCGCGCGTGATCTCGCGTCCATCGAGTGAGAACGTCACGCGCGCGATCGACGACGTCCCGATGCGGTGCGTTCGAACGCATCGCACTTCGGGCAATCGGCCGTGCGATAGAAGACGACGATCGGCTTCTGCTCGCGTTGCGCGCGGGCCAGCGCGTCGGACCAGGCGTCGGCGCGTGTGCGGAACGACATCAACAGAAGCGCGGCCAGAACGAGAGATCGCCTCATGTCGATTGATTCTAGATGTCCAGTGGGGGGACAGGCGCCCCGCCTGTCCGGGAGATTCGACAGGCGAGGGCGCCTGTCCCCCCACTGGAACGCTGTTCGATGCACGTCGTCCGCTCCCTCCATTCAGTTAACATCCGCGTCATGCTGAAGAAGACGCTCGTCTCCCTCATCGCCCTCCTCGCCATCACCACCTCCTGCCTCGCCGACGATCTCGCTGACATCCGGGCCGAAGTGGCCAAGCGTCACGACGAAGCGGTGAAGCGCCTGCAGGACTGGATCGCGATCCCGTCGATCGCCGCCGAGAATCTCAACTATCCGAAGGGCGCCGAGTACATGGCGCAGCTCGCGCGCGACGCGGGCTTCCAGAACGCGACGGTGCTGACGACCGACGGCAAGCCGGGCGTTTACGCCACGCTCGACGCGGGGGCGAAGAAGACGGTCGGCCTCTACTTCATGTACGACGTGAAGCAGTTCGATCCGGCGGAGTGGAGCTCGCCGCCGCTCGAGGCGCGCATCGTCGACAAGGCGGGCGTCGGCAAGGTGGTCATGGGGCGCGGCGCGGTGAATCAGAAAGGCCCCGAGGCCGCGTTCCTCGCGGCGCTGCATGCGATCCGCGGCGCGGGAAAGAAGATGCCGGTGAACCTCGTGCTGGTGGCCGAGGGGGAAGAAGAAATCGGCTCGCCGCACATCGGCCAGCTCGTGCATCGGCCGGAGGTCGAAGCGGCGCTGCGCAAGACGGTCGGCGTCTTCATGCCCTCCGCGGCGCAGGATCTCGACGGCATCGTCACTGTCTCCCTCGGCGCGAAAGGCGTCGTCGAGCTCGAGCTCGTGTCGACCGGCGAGAAGTGGGGACGCGGTCCGGCCAAGGACATCCATTCATCGCTCAAGGCGATGGTCGACAGCCCGGCGTGGCATCTCATCAAGGCGCTCGACACGCTGGTGTCGGCCGACGGCAACACGATCACGATCGACAACTATCCGAAGCCGCGGCCGTTGAACGCCGACGAGAAAGCGATGATCGCCGAGGCCTCGAAGCGGCGCAGCGAAGCGCAGTCGAAGAAGTCGATGAGCGTGCAGCACTGGATCGACGACCTGCCGTGGCTCGAAGCGAACGAGCGCCTCGAATCGCAGCCGACCGTGAACATCGAAGGACTGGTCGGCGGCTACACCGGACCGGGCGGCAAGACCGTCCTGCCGCATCGCGCCGTGGCGAAGATCGACATGCGCCTCGTGCCCGACATGAAGAAGGATGATGCAGTCGCCGCGCTGAAGGCGCATCTCGCCAAACGCGGCTTCGGCGACATCGAGGTGAACGTGACCGGCGGCTACGACCCGACGCAGACCGTCGCGTCCGCATCACTGATTCAGTCGCAGGTCAGCGTGCTGAAGCGCGCCGGCATCGACCCCGTCCTCTGGCCCCGCAACGCCGGTTCGTACCCCGGCTACGTCTTCACCGGCGCCCCGCTCAGCCTCGCCTCCGGCCACTTCGGCCTCGGCCACGGCAGCGGCGCCCACGCGCCGGACGAGTACTACCTGATCGAGTCGAGCAATCCGAAGGTGCAGGGGTTTGATGGGGCGGTGATGTCGTTCGTGGAGTATTTGTACGAATTGGGGCGGTAGGTCCCGCCCGCCCAGTACAGATAGCGGATAGCAGATAGCAAAAAGAGCGTCGGCCGCTCTTGCTATCTGCTATCCGCTATCTGTTTTGGGCGGGCAGTGCAATCCATGACACGGGCGTGCATCTCGGCGCAATGACGAAAACTCCCAGCCCTGGTAGCCGTTTCGTCATGCATGCGAAAGAAATCATTCATCACTATCGCGGTCATCGCACTCCTGGCCCTGATCGGCCTGCTCGTGCGACAGGTGGCGTTCGCTAAAGAAACGCCGGCCTACCGTTTCGCCACGATCTCGCGCGGCGATATGAAGGCGACGGTGTCGGCCACCGGCACGCTGAACGCCGTCACGACGGTCAGTGTCGGCACGCAGGTGTCGGGTCAGGTCTCCGAGCTCCTCGTCGACTACAACGACCAGGTCAAAAAGGGCGAGCTGCTCGCGCGCATCGATCCGACGCTCGCTCTGCAGGCGGTCACCGACGCGCAGGCGAACCTCGAAAAGTCACAGGCCCAGGCGCTGCAGGCGTCGCGCGACTTCTCGCGCAATCGCGAGCTGCTCGACTCCGGCCTCGTGGCGAAGAGCGCGTATGAACAGACGCAATCGTCGGCCGAGGTTGCGCAGGCGGGTGTGAAGTCCGCGCGCGTGGCGCTCGATCGCGCACGGCAGAACCTCGCCTACACCAGCATCTACGCGCCGATCGACGGCGTCGTCGTCGAGCGCAACGTGCAGCAGGGACAGACCGTCGCGGCGAGTCTTTCCGCGCCGCAGCTCTTCCTGATCGCGAACGATCTCTCGCAGATGCAGATCCTCGCGCAGGTCGGCGAGAGCGACATCGCACAGATCAAAGAGGGACAGCCCACCGACTTCACCGTCGCCGCGCTGGCCAACCAGACGTTCCACGGAACGGTGAAGCAGGTGCGCCTGCAGTCGACGACGCAGGACAACGTCGTGAACTACACGGTCGTCGTCGCGGTCGAAAACCCGAAAGGGAAACTGCTGCCGGGCATGACCGCGCGCGTGAGCTTCCTGACGAAGTCGGCGGAGAACGTGCTGAGCGTGCCGAATGCGGCGCTGCGCTTCCGTCCGACTGCCGCTCCGACGGCCACCCCGTCCAGACAGAGGACACGCGGCGGCACGATCTACGTGCTCGACGCAAAGGGTCAGCCGCAGGCGATCCGCGTGCAGACCGGCATCACCGACGGCACGACGACCGAAGTCCGCAGCAACGACATCAAGGAAGGGATGAAGGTCATCGCCGGCACCGTCGGCTCGACGAAGACCGCGGAGGGGACGACCAGCGCCGCGCCGTTCCAGTCGGGCCAGCAGCAGGGCGGGCGTGGCGCCCGAGGAGGCTTCTGATGGACAACGTCATCCAGGTCGAGCAGCTCGTGAAGACGTACGTCAGCGGCACGAATGAAGTGCATGCCCTGCGCGGCATCGACCTCGGTGTCGCGCCCGGCGAGTTCGTCGCCATCATGGGCACCTCCGGCTCCGGCAAGTCGACGCTGATGAACATCCTCGGATGCCTCGACACGCCGACCGGCGGCGCGTACATCCTCGACGGCGTGCGCGTCGACGGGCTCGATCGCAACGCGCTCGCCGACATCCGCAATCAGAAGATCGGCTTCGTCTTCCAGGGCTTCAATCTCCTGCCGCGCACCAGCGCGATCGAGAACGTCGAGCTGCCGATGCTGTACGACAGAAGCGGCAGAAAACGCGACACGCGGGCTTTGGCCGCGGCGGCGCTGGAGCGCGTCGGACTTGGTCAACGTCTTGACCATCAGCCGAGCGAGCTCTCCGGCGGCCAGCAGCAGCGCGTCGCGATTGCGCGTGCGCTGGTGACGTCGCCGTCGCTGATCCTGGCCGACGAGCCGACCGGCAACCTCGACTCGGAGACGTCGAACGACGTGATGCGCCTCTTTCAGGAGCTGAACGAGCAGGGCATCACCATCGTGCTCGTCACGCACGAGCACGACATCGCGGTCTACGCGAAACGGATCATCGAAGTGCGCGACGGACGGATCCGGCGCGATGAGCCGGTGCTGAATCGGGAGGTCGCATGAAGAAACAGACATTGATCAAGCTCGCCACCCAGGCGATCCGCAAGAACAAGATGCGCGCGGCGCTGACGATGCTCGGCATCATCATCGGCGTGGCGGCGGTGATCGTGATGGTCGCGGTCGGCTACGGCGCGCGCTCGCGCATCCGGCAGCAGATCAACAACCTCGGCACGAACATGATCGTCATCACGCCGGGGGCCGCGCAGCAGGCAGGCGTGAGCCAGGGAGCGCAGGCGTTCCCGAACCTCAGTCTCAAAGACGTCGACAAAATCCGCAGCGAGTCGCAGTACGTGACCGCGGTGTCGCCGGTGATCGTCGGACGGACCGCGGTCATCGGTCCCGCCGGCAACTGGCGGACCGTGATCAACGGCGTCGACACCGATTACGCGACGATCCGCGACTGGCAGACGACGTCGGGCGATTTCTTCGCCGCCGACGACGTGCGCGGCAACCGCAAGGTGGCGGTGATCGGCACGACGGTCGCGCAGAATCTCTTCCCCGATCAGGATCCGGTCGGCAGCGAGATCCAGATCCGCAACGCGGTGTTCAAGGTCGTCGGCGTGCTGTCGGCGAAGGGACAGACGGCGAGCGGCAGCGATTCGGAT
>Ga0193696_1000033_pt1 | contig 63730 bp, 67 predicted proteins | sample L3m1metaG_FD_145074 | JGI IMG/M metagenome (GOLD analysis project Ga0193696, IMG submission 145074) | Soil microbial communities from a riparian zone of the East river system, Colorado, United States - L3m1 | ecosystem: Environmental > Terrestrial > Soil > Riparian zone | place: USA: East River... | reverse complement strand
CGAGGTCGTGATGAAGACCGTGTTCGGATACTGCGCGCCCGCTTCCTTCGCCGGGTCCTGATATTCGAAGCCATGACCGAACGCGAGGTCGAAACCCTTCGCGCCGTATGCCTTGAAACCTTCCGTCATCTCAGGCGGAGTCTTCGTTTCCTGATGTGAGATCTCCGCGCCGAGCTCTTTCTGGATCAGTTGCACGCCGTCCCACGCCAGCGAGTTCCAGCCGTGGTCATTGATCGGGCCGGGGGTAAGAAGTCCGACTTTCATCGTCTTCTTCAGCGATGTCCCGGTCTGCGTCTCCTTCGTCGTCTCGGTCTTTTGCGGACAGGCGAGAAGGAGGGTGGATAAGAGAGTCACGATGGTTCGCTTCATGGCGGGGGATTGTGGTACATCGTCGCCCCTGGAGGAAAGCGATGGACGACATCGAACGCAATGACGACGGGGCCGATGAGGAATACGACGAACAGATCGAGCAGATGATCATCGAGAACGGGATTCTCCTGCACAGCCTGGCCGCACTCCTGGTGCGAAAGGGAATTTTGAAGCAGGAAGAGATCGACGCGGAGATGGACAAGCTCTACGACGAAATGGAGAACTTCGAGCAGCAGTAGAGGCGCCGTTCTCAACGGAATAGGCAGTCCCGCAGCCTGTTTGAATTCGGGACAACTCATTCAGGAGATTGAAAAAAATGCGGAAATTCTTGATCGCGGCCGCGATCGCGGCTGTAGCGGTGAGCGCGTTCGCGCAGCTCTCCCCGCAATTCTCGGAGTGGGGCAAAGGCCCCGTCCAGTTCATCATGACCCCGGCAGAACAGGCGCAGTGGAAGAGCATCAAGACCGACGCTGAAGCATCGGCGTTCGTCGATCTTTTCTGGGCTCGTCGCGACCCGACGCCCGCCACTCCGCAGAACGAATACAAAGAGCGCTTCGACACCTCCGTGAAGTACGCGGACGAGCGTTTCACCTCGGGCCGCACCAAGGGCTCGATGAGCGACCGCGGCAAGGTGCTCATCCTCTTCGGCGCACCGACGCTTCCGATCTCGTCGAGCCGTGTCGGTCCCTCGGGCGGCATGAGCGATGACCGCGGCTTCGGCATGAGCGAAGGAACCGCCTCGGCCTCCGGCAGCTCGGCCGCGGAGAAGATGGCGCGTCAGGCCTGGACCTGGGAAGGCGAGGCCGCCCAGAAGGCGTTCGGCGCACCGCGCCAGCAGCTCGATTTCGTCGACCAGTTCAACACCGGCGACTACCGCCTTCAGAAGGGCAAGATCGACATGGCGAGCCGCCAGCAGGCGGTGATCGCGGCGTCGATCGTCCAGCCGAACCTCACCGCGGCTCCGAAGTTCGGCGCGGCGGCCGCTCCTGCGGCGGCTCCGGCTCCGGCAGCGCCGGCGGTTGCGGCAACCGTTCCGGCTGCACCGGCGTATCCGACCACGTTCAAGACGCCGGCGTACCAGACGGCGGTGAGCGAGTTCGAAGCGGCGAAAACGAATCCGTACAAGAACCTCTACGTCGCCTGGGGCGAGTACGTGACGCCGCAGGGCGAGTACTACGTTCCGGTCGAGCTCTACGTGCCGAAGGTGGCGAACCTCGATCCGGCCGCCGACCTCACGTTCTTTGGCGTGGTGGAGAGCGACGGCAAGCCGATCGCGGTCTTCGAGGAGCCGGCGAAGCTGTCGGTCTCGAAGGACGATCTCTACTTCGACAAGACGCTCATGCTCCCCGCGGGCAAGCACAAAGGGATCTTCGGCCTTGCGCTCAACGGCAAGCCGGTGTCGATGGCGACGACCGAGTTGAACCTCGCCGGCACGCTGGACAAGGATGCCTCCGCGGTCTCCGCGCTGATCCTCTCCAACAATGTCTATCCGCTGGCGGCGGCGCAGCGTCCGACCGATCCGTTCGCGTTCGGCGGCATCAAGGTCGTGCCGAAGGGCGACAAGACGTTCCACTCGAGCGATGAGCTCTGGTACTTCTTCGAGCTCCGCAACCCGGGCCTCAACGAGCAGAACGTGCCGGGCGTCCAGGTGAAACTGGAGATGACCGGTAAGACGACCGACGGACAGCCGGTGCAGATGAACGCGCCTCCGCGCTCGGTCGAAGCGCAGGAGCTGAAGGGCGTGCCGGGTCACTACGGCGTCGGCAGCTCGATTCCTCTCGCCACGTTCAAGCCGGGCAGCTACACGCTGAAGGTCAAGGTCACCGACACGGTGAAGAAGGTTTCGTACAACCTGAGCGACGACTTCAAGGTCGCGGCGGAAGGCAAGTAGCCGATGCGAACGCTCACGCGCGTCGTACTCGTTCTCTCGATCGCGGCTGTCGCCGCGACCGCGTCCGCATCACTGTCCGCGAGCTTCTCCGACTGGGGGAAGGGAGCGGCGCAGTGGCTGATGACGAAGGAAGAGCAGGGGCAGTGGAAGAAGGTCAATGACGATGCGGCCGCGCAGGCCTTCGTCGATCTCTTCTGGGCCCGCCGCGATCCTTCGCCGGGAACCCCGGCCAACGAGTTCAAGGACGACTTCGACGCGCGTGTAGCGGCCGCGGACAAGCAGTTCCCGCAGGGGCGCACCAAAGGCTCGATGACCGATCGCGGTCACGTCTTCATCCTCCTCGGGCGGCCGACGCGCATCGACCGCACGAATCCCGAGCCGAAGAGCACCATCCTCACACCCGAGGGAAACACGGCGGGCACCGACAAAGCGGTCGAGTCTCTGCAGTCGTACAGCCCGAAGCAGCTCTGGACGTACGACGCAGGCAAGACGAAGCTCCCGGCCGGCGTTCCGCCGATCGCGGAGTTCGCGTTCGTCGATCAATACGGCTCGAACGAGTGGAAGCTCGAGCGGACCGGAAAGACCGACGTCGCCGACGTCTTCAACAAAGCCATCACCACCGCGATCGTGCAGCCCGGACTGACGGAAGCGCCGAAGGCTGCTGCAGCCGTCGCGGCTCCGGCACCTGTCACCGCCGTCGCCACGGCAACGACCGAGGCAGCGGCACCGGCACTCGCGTTCAAGAACGAGGCGCTCCGCGCCGCGGTCGATGACCTCAAGGCCGGCAAGTCGTCGTACAAAGATCTTTACGTCACGTACGGTGAGTTCATCACGCCGCAGGGTGACTATTTCGTTCCGCTTCAACTCTATGTCCCGAAAGTGGCCGGCCTCGCCGCCACGCAGGATCTGACGTTTTTCGGCATGGTCGAGGACGAGGCGGGCAAACCGGCCGCCGTCTTCGAGGAGCCGGCGAAGCTGATCGCGACGAAGAACGACTACTTCTTCGACAAGTCGCTCAAGCTCGCGCCCGGGAAGTACAAGGGAACGTTCGGTCTCGCGGAGAACGGCAAGCCGCTGTCGATGGTTCGCCAGGATCTCGATCTCGCCGCGCTCGACAAAGATGCGCCGGCGGTATCGCGTCTCATCCTCTCCAACAACGTTTACACGCTCGCGGAAGCGCAGCTGCCGACCGACCCGTTCGCGTTCGGCGGCATGAAGGTCGTGCCGAAGTCCGACCATCTGTTCACCAACGCGGACGAAGTCTGGTACTTCTTCGAGGTCCGCAATCCGGGCGTCGATGCGACGACGAAGCAGCCGAAGCTTCAGTCGCGGGTATCGCTCACCGGAACTTCGACCGAAGGGAAGAAGATCCGGATGGAGCTGCCGATGTCCGAGGTCGAAGCGCTGGAGCTCAAGGGCATGCCCGGGCACTACGCGGTCGGCACCTCGATTCCGCTGGAAACGTTCAAGACAGGCGACTACACGCTCACCGTGAAGGTGGTCGACACCATCAGCAGCAAGACATTCGAGTTGAAAGAAGCGTTCAAAATTCGATCGGAGAAATAGCCCCATGCGCACTCTCGTCCGCGGCGCGGTCGTCGTACTCCTCTCTCTCTTTTCACTGTCGATGTATGCAGCGCTGTCGAAGAAGTACGACGATTTCGGCAAGGGGCCGGCCAAGTGGCTGATGACCCGTGACGAACAGAAGAAGTGGAAGTCGGTCTCGACGGACGAACAGGCGCAGGAGTTCATCGACCTGTTCTGGGCGCGCCGCGATCCGACGCCCGGCACCTACGTGAACGAGTACAAGCAGGAGTTCGATGCGCGCGTGAAGTGGGCGGCGGAGAACCTCGGCCATATCAAGGTGAAGGGCGAGATGAGCGATCAGGGACGATCGATCATCGTCCTCGGCTTCCCCTCGAACCAGGGTCTCTTCTTCAAGCAGACGGGTGCGACCGGCGCCGGTGGCGACTTCTACAGCAACGGAGCAGGTGATGGTGGTGGTGGCGGCGGCGCGGGCTTCGCCAAGGGAACGATGATGGGCGAGCGCCAGGTCTGGGTGTGGGAAAAGGAAGACGCCCGTAAGTTCGACATGCAGAGGTTCGAGGCGGTCTTCATCAAGGACCCGATCAACGGTCTGATTCAGCGCGACACCCAGCGCAACGACATCATGACCGCCTACGGGAACGCTCCCGAGAAGTCGATCGTCGACAAGAACATGACCGTCGCGCCGGAGTGGGCGAAGCGCCCGCCGACGCAAGTGGAGTTCGTCGCGGCGAACAAGGATTCGGGCAGCAAGCCCACGATGACGACGCGTCACGCGGAGCCGGGCGTCCACACGCTGGTCCTGGTCAAGGACGCCATGGCGCTGCCTGGTCCGCAGAGCGGCACCGATCCGTTTGCCGCTGCTCAGGGCGTTTCGTCGTTCACCACGAGCGACGACCTGGGCTACGCGTTCGAATACTGCGGCGCCGCCGAGACGCTCAAGATGACCATCTCGATCAAGGGAACGGCGAACGGTCAGAAGATCAACATGACCGCGCCGCTGGAAGATGTTCCGGTCGAAGCGATCAAGGTCGTGCCGGGCTGCAGCCTCGTGCGCGCATCGATTCCGCTGGGCGACATGAACGTCGCGCCGGGCAGCTATGCGTTCAGCATCAAGCTCGACGATGGTTCGCAGAGCTACAACCTCTCGCAGGATTTCCAAGTCCAGTGATGATTCTGGCGGCGTTGCTCTTCGCCCTTTCCCCACTTCACCAGGAGTGGGGGACGGGTCCGGTGCAGTGGATCATGACGTCCGACGAGCAACGTCAGTGGAGCCAGCTGACCCACGACGACGAAGCGGAGAAGTTCATCGCGATCTTCTGGGCGCGCCGCGATCCGACGCCGTCGACGCCCGTCAACGAATTCAAAGCCGAGTTCGATCAGCGCGTCAGCGCTGCCGATGAGCGCTTCGCCGATCGCGACGCGCAGGGGAAGGTGATCACGCGCGGCGCGATGAGCGACCGTGGACGCGCTTTCGTGATCCTCGGGTTCCCGCAACAGATCAAGGCGAGACTGCACGAGCCCGGAAAACCGCGCGCGCACGAGATCTGGGTGTGGGAGAAGGAAGTGGCGCAGCAGAAGTTCGACGCGCCGCGGATCGAGGTCGCGTTCTACGAGGACATCAAAGGCGTCTACCACAGCGATCGCGATTATCCCGACCTCACCGCCGCCGTCGCGGTGGCGATGAAGAAGATGATCGTCAGCCCCGACTTGAAAGAGGTTCCCGCCGCATCGCCGGTCGCGCACTCCGAGCCGCGGCCGATCGTCACGCGGAAAGGGGAGCCGGGCGCGCATCACCTCGTGGTGGTCAGGGATCCGAACACGCTGATGAACTCCGACACCGGCGATCCGTTCGCGAACATCGCGTCCGACAAGGTCTTCACGAAACAGAACGATCTCGCGTACGCCTTCGAGTACTGCGGCGACAAGGATCCGCTGAAGCTCATCGTTGCGATACGCGGAATGTCGAAAGGGAAGAAGCTCAACATCAGTGCGCCTCCCGAGGACGTGCATGCCGATCCGATGACCACGGTCCCGGGCTGCGGCATGGTGCGCGCGGCGATCTCGCTCTCCAATCTCCCGATCGCCGCCGGCACGTACACGTTCGCCGTTAAGCTCGACGACGGCACGCAGAGCTACAATCTCTCCCAGGAATTCAAAGTCGAGTAACCAACCAATGCCCTTTGCCACGATCGAAGAAGCCGCGGAGCTCTACCGCAACGGGAAGTTCGTCATCATCGTCGATGACGAAGACCGCGAGAACGAGGGAGACCTCTGCATCGCGGCGGAGAAGGTCACCCCCGAGTCGATCAACTTCATGGCGCGGTACGGCCGTGGGTTGATCTGCCTGGCGCTCACCGAGGAGCGCTGCCGCGACCTCGACCTGCCGCTGATGGTCGAGAACAACACCTCGCCGTACGGCACCGCCTTCACTGTGTCGATCGAAGCACGTGGCCGGGTCACCACCGGCATCTCCGCCTTCGATCGGTCGGAGACGGTGCGGGTGGCGATCGACCCGAAATCGCGGCCGGCCGATCTCGTGCGTCCGGGCCATGTCTTTCCGCTCCGCGCCAAGAAGGGCGGAGTGCTCAAGCGCGCCGGGCAGACCGAGGCCTCGGTCGATCTGGCGGCCATCGCGGGGATGAATCCCGCCGCGGTGATCTGCGAAATCATGAATGAGGACGGCACCATGGCGCGGATGCCCGACCTCCGCATCTTCGCCCGCGAGCATGGGCTGAAGATCATCACCGTCGCCGAACTGATCAAGTACCGGATGCACAACGAGAAGCACGTGCGCTGCCTCGCGTCGCCCGTGCTGCCGACCGAGTACGGCGACTTCCGCGTGCACGCGTACAAGAGCGACATCACCGGCGAGGAGCACATCGCGCTGGTGATGGGGGAGATCGCGGAATCGGACGAAGTCCTCGTGCGCGTCCACTCCTCCTGCCTCACCGGCGACGTTTTTCACTCCAGCCGCTGCGACTGCGGCGATCAGCTCGATCGCGCCTTCGCGCTCGTGGCGAAGGAGGGGAAGGGCGTCATCCTCTATCTATTGCAGGAAGGGCGCGGGATCGGCCTGATCAACAAGCTGAAAGCGTACGAGCTGCAGGATCAGGGCGCGGACACGATCGAGGCGAACGCGAAGCTCGGCTTCGCCCCCGACATCCGCGACTACGGTACCGGCTCGCAGATCCTCCGCGACCTCGGCGTCCGCAAGATCCGCCTCCTGACCAACAACCCCGCAAAATACGTCGCCATCGAAGGCTTCGGCCTCGAGATCATCGAGCGCGTGCCGCTCGAGATCGCCCCCTCGCAGACCACCCGGAAGTACCTCGAAGCGAAGAAGAAAAAGCTAGGGCACATCCTGGAACTCGTTTGATGACAGATAGCGGATAGCAGATAGCAAGCCTCGGCTCGTTGCTATCCGCTATCCGCTATCTGCTATCTCGCCTTTCAAAACATGTCAGCACATACAGGACCCATCCTCGAAGGCCGCGGCAACAGCGACTACGAGCGCTACGTGCGCGTGCCGGAGCTGCTCGACCTCGTCAAGCCGGTCGACCTGCTGTCGAACCCGGAAGAGCGGCTCTTCCAGGTCATGCACCAGTCGGCCGAGCTCTGGCTGCACCACATCGATTACGAGATCGACCGGACCGTTGCCTTCATCGGCGAGGACAAGCCGCAGCTCGCCGCCGATCTGCTGCATCGTTGCCGGCTGATCATCGATCTGCTGCGTGAGCAGATCATCATCCTGGAGACGATGGCCCCTGCCGACTACCACGTCATCCGGACGTCATCGCTGGGGCGGGGGAGCGGTCAGGAGTCGCCCGGCTTCAACAAGCTCCTCGATGCGGGGAAGAGAATCTGGGCTCCGTTCGCCGAACTGCTCGCGCGCCGCGGCGTGGAGATCCTCGAGATCGAGAGGCATCCGCGGGAGCAATACGAGCTCTTCCGGCTGGTGCAGGCGATGATGGACTACGATGAAGCGTTCCTGAAATGGCGTTTCACGCATATGAGGCTGGCATTCAGGGTTATCGGGTCGAAGGTAATGTCGCTGAAGAACGTTCCCGCGGCGCAACTCGAGGCCGGGACGAAGGAGCCGTTGTTTCCGGAGTTGTGGGAAGCGATCAGTTCGCTCACCGCCGAGTTCAAACCTACCTACTGAGCGGCGGTTTTCTTTTTTACATCTGATGTGTCGAACTGTTCGACACGCCCTTTCAGCGGCGGAAACTCCGCCATTGGTGGCTGTTCTCTTAGTCTTTTGGATCGTGCATTTTGGCCCGCTTCAACATTTCGGTTTCATGTGTAACCAACTGGCTTGACGGTGGAAAACCCGATCTGTATATTCGCTCACCATTGCTCGCTCGGGCCGGCCAACCGCCTGTCAGCTCGCTGCAACAACGCTCTGCGATCACTACCTAGGGAGTCCGAACTTACATGAGAAAGAAGTTGTGCCTTTTGCTGGCACTCGTGCTTCCCCTCACTTCCGTTGGCTGCGTCGAGAAAATCCGGGCCCGGATGGAGATCAAGCAGGCGAACCAGGCCTACGAGAAAGAAGATTACCGAACCGCGCTCGATCACTACAAAAAGGCGCGGGACATCGACTCCGAATTCGCGGACCTCGATCGGATGATCGGATACTCGCAAATTGGTCTCTACATCCCCGACGACAAGACTCCTGCCAACGAAGCGCATGCCGACGCCGCCATTCAGGAGCTCAGCAAGTACCTGAAGAAAAAGCCGGAAGACCGCATCGCGCGCGACGCGTTGATCAACATGTATCTCAACGCGAACCGCACTTCGCAGGCCATCGACTACTTCCGCAGCTACCTCGCGGATCACCCGGCCGACCTCGAGGCCGTGAAGTCGATCGCCACGCTCTACGCCAAGCAGGGCGACTTCAACGAATCGCTCAACTGGTACGAGAAGATCACGCTGCTCGACTCGAAGAACCCCGAGTCGTTCTACATCTACGGCGTGGTCTGCTACGAGAAAGTGGCCAAGAATCCGCCGGCCGATCTGACCGAGAAGATGTCGATCATCGAGAGGGGGAAGGGCGCGCTGCAACATGCGATCGACCTGAAACCCGATTACTTCGAATCGATGGCCTATCTCAACCTTCTCTGGCGCCAGCAGGCGCTGCTCGATGCGGCGACCGATCCGGTGAAGGCGCAGGCCGACGTCGCCCAGGCCGACGCCATCCGCAACAAGGCCGTCGAGATCATCCGGGCCAAGAAGGCAGCAGCCGGTAAGAAGAGCTGAACGGAAGGCACATGTTCGAAAGCACCGTCATTGAATCGAAGAAGCAGAAGTTCGGAATCCAGAAGTACCTGACGTTGCCTGTGTCGATCGCGCTGCACGTCATCGTGGTCGCGGGTGCGGTCTTCGGCACCGTCTGGAACGTCTCGTTCCCGAGCAACTCTCCGGCGCAGGTCGCGCAGTACTCCGTTGCTGCCGCTCCTCCGCCACCGCCGCCGCCGCCACCTCCTCCTCCGAAAGCCGCGACGGTCACTCAGGTCGTGAAGCCGGTCGACATTCCGAAGGACATCCAGGAAATGGCCCCGACGACCGTGCCTGAGAAGGTCACCCCGGTCGCCGCGTCGTCCGCCAACGCGGGCGTCGAAGGCGGCGTCGAGGGTGGCGTCGAAGGCGGTGTGGTCGGTGGTGTCGTCGGCGGAGTCATGGGCGGCGTGATCACCGACACCGCGCCTCCTCCTCCCTCCGCGCCGCTGCGCGTCGGCGGTGACGTCAAGGCGCCGGTCGTCATCAACCGCGTCGAGCCGGTGTATCCGGAAGTGGCCCGCAAGGCCCGCATCTCCGGCATCGTCATCGTCGAGTGCATCATCGACAAGAACGGCAATGTGACGAACGTGCAGGTGCTCAAGCCGCTGCCGTTCGGCCTGGACAACGCCGCGGTCGAAGCAGTCAGAAAGTGGAAGTTCAGACCCGGCACTCTCAACGGCCAGCCGGTCGACGTCATCTTCAATCTCACGGTCAATTTCAAACTGAACTAAATTTCATCGGCTCCGGCCGTTCATGGAGGGAACTGAATCATGGATATGAGTCCTGTCGCACTTTGGAATTCGATGGGTGGGCTGGCAAAAGGCGTGGTCGTCCTGATGATCATCATGTCGATCTACTCGATCTGGGTCATGGTCGAGCGCTTCATCACCTTTCAGCGCGCGAAGAACCAGTCGCTGAAGCTTCTCGGCGCGCTCTCCAACATCCTGACCCGTGGTGATTACCAGCAGGCCATCGACGTCACCAAGAAATTCAAGGAAAGCCACCTGGCCAAGGTCATCGGCGCCGGCCTCCTCGAGTTCGAAGCGGTCCGCCGCGACAAGCGCACCACCGATCCGGAAGTGCCCATCGAGGCCGCCCGCCAGGGTATGGATCGTACGGCCATGATCACCATCGCCGAGCTGAAAGAGAACCTCGGCGTTCTGGCCACCATCGGCGCCACCGCGCCGTTCGTCGGTCTCTTCGGAACGGTCGTCGGCATCATCAACGCGTTCTCCAAGATGGCCACCTCCGGCGGCGGTATCGCCTCGGTGTCGGCCGGTATCTCGGAAGCGCTCGTCACGACGGCGTTCGGTCTCTTCGTCGCCATCCCGGCGGTTTGGGCGTACAACTACTTCCAGAACCGCATCGACCGCTTCACGGTCGAGATGTCGAACTCGGGCTCGGAGATGTCGATCTACTTCCTGAAGGAAGCTGGAGCCAATGAAAAGTCACAAATGGCATAGCTCGGCGAACAAATTTACCAAGGCCGCGCTCAACGCCGACATCAACGTCACGCCCCTGGTCGACGTCTGTCTCGTGCTCCTGATCATCTTCATGGTCGTCACGCCCATGCTGCAGAAAGGCGTGCCGGTCAATCTTCCGGAGACGGAAGAGCCGGAGAAGACACCCGACACCGACAAGCAGCTGCAGATCTCGGTCAAGTCGGATGGCACGGTCTACCTCGGCTCGGCAGTCGTTCGCAAGGAACAGGTCCAGTCGGAGCTCGAACAGATCCACCAGAAGACGCCTGACCGTGAGATCGCCGTCAAGGGCGATAAGCAGGTGAAGTACGGTGCCGTGCTCGACGTGCTGAAGTCCTGCCGGGAGGTCGGCTTCAACAACGTCGGTCTCATCGCACAACCGAAGAAACAACCAAGTCAAGGAACGTAAATGCAAGTAGGTGGCGGCGGTTCACTCAGGTCCGATATCAACGTCACGCCCCTGGTCGACGTTGTGCTCGTGCTGTTGATCATCTTCATGGTCATCACGCCGGTCGTGCAGATGGGTTATCTGGTCAAGGTGCCGCCCAAGGCACCCCCGGGCCTCCCTCCGTCCGCGGTCAACGACCAGATCATCCTGCGCCTCATGCCGGACAACCGGATCCTGATCAACAAGGACGACGTTCCGCCCGATCAGTTTCCGCAGCGCATCCGCGATCTGATGCACGGCAACACGTCGAAGATGATCTTCTTTGCCGGCTCGCGCGATGTCGATTACGAGGCGACCATGAAGTTCCTCGATGTCGCCCGCGCCAACGGCGCGAAGAACATCGGCATCATCGTCGAGGAGCCAGGGCAGTAGGAGACATTCACATTCGTGCTCACTCAGCGGCGGCTTCGGCCGCCGCTTCTTTTTTTCTCTTCACCGCCACCTGGCTGGCGGTCTTCCTTGCCCTCAGCGCGTTTCCCTGGCATCAGTGGATGGCGCTGATCGCGGTCAGCGTCGCGACGCTCGTCACGATCCGCATCATCGAACCGGACGGCTGGCCGATCGGCCTCTTCGCTCCTCCCACGAACGCTGCGCGTGAGCTGCTCTTCGGCATCATCTTCGCGGCGCTCCTCATCGGCACCTGCGACCTCGTGCTGATGCTCGTCGCGCATGCCCACCACACGCGCCGCGACGGTCTTCCGTGGCCCGAACTGGCCACCGTCTTCATTCCGGCGGCGTTTCACGAAGAGCTGGCGTTTCGCGGCTACCTGTTTCAGAAACTGCGGAGCGTGAACCGCGGCGTCGCGTTCGCGTTCAGCTCCTTCCTCTTCGCGATGCTGCACCTCGGCAACCGGAACATCACGCCGGTCGCGCTCGCGAATATCGCGCTCGCCGGCGTCATGCTCGCTCTGGCGTACGAACGGTACGAGCGGCTCTGGTTCCCGATCGGCATTCATCTGAGCTGGAACATCCTCTCCGGCCCGCTCCTCGGATACTCGGTCAGCGGTTACGACTCGCAGACAACCGTGTTCACCACCACCGCACGCGGAGCGGATTGGATTACCGGCGGCGCATTCGGCATTGAAGGAAGTGTCTTCATCGCGGCCGTCGAGATCGCCGCGATTGCATGGCTCGGATATCATCCGCGCCGCATACCTTCGAAGGAGTCCACCACACCATGAAAGACATCGTGATCGTCGACGGCGCCCGGACGCCGATGGCGGAGTACAACGGACAATTCGCGGACATCAGTGCGATCGACCTCGCGTCGTTCGCGGCCAAAGCGGCGCTCGAGCGCAGCGGTTTCTCTCCCGACGAAATGGACCACGTCATCGTCGGCAACGCACTTCAAACCTCGGGTGACGCCATCTACGGCGCGCGTCATGTCGGACTGAAAGCGGGAGTCCCGAAGCATGTGCCGGCGCTGACCGTGAACCGCCTATGCGGATCGGGCATCCAGTCGGTGATCAACGCCGCCGAGCAGATCGAGCTCGATGAAGCGAAGACCGTACTTGCCGGCGGCATGGAGAACATGTCGCAGGCTCCGCACGTCGTGCGCGGCGCGCGCAAGGGCCTGAAGCTCGGCCAGGGCGCGCTCGAAGACTCGCTGATGGTCGCGCTGCTCGATACCTACTGCAATCTCTACATGGCCCAGACGGCGGAGAACCTCGCGCGCAGGTATGAGATCTCGCGCGAAGAGCAGGACCGCTTCGCGCTGCGCAGCCAGCAGTGCGCGGTCGCGGCGAAGCCGAAGCTGCTCGAAGAGATGGTGCCGGTGGTCGTCGGCCGGAAAGGGGAGACGTTCGTCGATGACGATCACGCGCGTCCCGACACGACGATGGAAGGTCTCGCCAAACTCCGTCCCGCGTTCGCGAAAGACGGCTTCGTCACCGCCGGCAACGCGAGCGGAATCGTCGACGGCGCGGCGATGCTCGTCGTCACGACCGCAGACAACGCCGAAAAGCACGGCAAGAAGCCGCTCGGCCGCATCGTGTCGTGGGGCATCACCGGTTGCGATCCCGAGGTCATGGGCATCGGTCCCGTCCCGGCGACGAAAGCGGCGCTGGCGAAGGCCGGCATGAAGCTCGACGACATCGACCTCATCGAGCTCAACGAAGCATTCGCCGCGCAGGCGCTGGCCGTCGTGAAAGAGCTCGGTATCGATATGGCGAAGCTGAACGTGAACGGCGGCGCGATCGCGCTCGGTCATCCGCTGGCCGCGTCCGGTACGCGTCTTCTGCTGACTCTGCTGTACGAACTGCGCCGCCGCAACAAACGGTACGGTCTGGCAACCGCGTGCATCGGCGGCGGTCAGGGAATCGCCATGATCGTGGAGAGCGCGGGAACGTAAGCCTTCCCGGGCCTGTTTCCGACCACCGTGAAAGTCGTCCTCCTTGCCGTCCTCCTCGCGCTCGCGCCGCTCACCGCGCGCGCCGAGGAGAAAGAGGCAACGGTCGATCTCGACGTGAAGGACGAAGACATCCGCGTGATCCTGAAATCGATGAAAGAGCAGTGCGGGATCAGGAACCTCCTCATCGACAAGGAGGTCGGCGGAAAGGCGATGTTCTACTTCCGCGACGTTCCCTGCTCCAAGGCCTTCGACATCGTCGCGCGCACGATGGGTCTGGCTTACGATATCGAGCCCAACTCGGTCGTGGACGTACGAATCAGACGATGACCTTCAACGGACGTAATGCCCTGAAGGCGGCGATTGTCCTTTTCATCGCCGCCGTGGTTGCCGCGCTCTACTTCACGCCGGCGCGCCAGTACATGACGCGCGAGCACATCGGCGAGGGCGTCTCGCTCATGCGCGGCCTCTGGTACGGACCGGTCGTGCTCGTCCTGGCGTACGCGATCGGCTGCATCTTCGCCCTTCCGGCGAGTCTCTTCATCATCGCCGCGGGTGTGGTCTGGGGATGGAAGCTGGGCGGCCTGTACGCCATGGCCGGCGGCATGCTCGGCGCCGTCATCTCCTACTTCGTCGGCCGTTTTCTCGGCGAGGGGCTGCTCGAGAAATTCGGCAGCGCGGGACGGATGGTCGAGCGCCAGGTCTCTTCCGCGGGCCTGAAGACGATGATCATCGTCCGCCTGATCCCCGGTCCGCCGTTCGCGGTCTGGAACTACGGCGCGGGCGTCGCGCGGGTGAAGTTCAGTGACTACTTTCTGGGCACTCTCCTCGGGACGTTTCCGGCGCACATGATCTTCGCCTACTCCGCCGACGCGCTCTTCAACGGCACGATGACCCAGGGCGACGCGGTGCGCAGACTCCTGATCGTGGCCGCCCTGCTCATCGCGCTGACGCTGCTCCCCACTCTTATCAAGAGGTTCACAAGGCCAGCGCCGACCGCCTGAACTGCACCGGAGCGTGTGCTATATTGATCGTTCCGCGCAGTCCGAGCGGGATCTTGTCATGATCGAGATCCAGATCCATCCAAGCGACATACGTCGTCGTGTCCGCTACCTCTTCTTTGACCGGCGGCGGGTTCTGATTGGGATCATCGCTTCGACTTTCATCCTGGCGATCGTCGTCGGCTCGATGGCCGCCGCACCGACCGTCATCCGCCGCGTCTACAAAACGAACTTCGCCTTCTTCGTGCGGCAGGAGCGCGACGTCCAGCGCGAGCGCCTGCGCGAGAACGTGGCGCAGATGACGTCGCTGGAGCGCTCGCTGGAAGAGCATCGCGTTCGCGTGGAGAAGCTGATCACCGTCTACGGTCTCGATCGCACGCTGGGGCAGGGCGGCTTCTCGCTGCCGCTGCACTCGCGCGGCGCGGCCGAGGATCAACTCGAGGATGCGCATCGCCGCGAGGCGTCGCTGCGTGCGGCGATGAAGCGGCTGGAACTGCAGCTCGACCTGCTCGCGCAGTACGAGGCCGCCAACACCGACATGGTGCGGCACACGCCGTCGGTGCTGCCGCTGCCGTCCGACCAATTCGTCCTGACGTCACCCTTCGGCATGCGCATTTCGCCGTTCACCCGCGCGTCCGACTTTCACCGAGGCCTCGACCTCTCCGCACCGACCGGCACGTCCATCTACTCGACCGCCGACGGCGTGGTGAGCTTCGCCGGACGTTACCCGCTCTCGCAGAGCGTGGCCTGGTGGCGCTTCGGCAACGTCGTGGTCATCAATCACTCCGATCGCTTCATCACCATCTACGGCCACTGCGACACCGTGAAGGTGCGCGCGGGACAGACCGTGAAGCAGGGCGAAGTGATCGCCACCGTCGGCTCGACCGGATGGAGCACGAACTCGCACCTGCACTACGAGATCCGCAGCGATCTCGAACAGCCGGGCGCGTACAAGCCGGTCGATCCGCGCATCTACATCCTGAATTACCAGTGGAGCAACGAAGCGCAGCTCCTCATGCGGGCGCGAACGGTCAACGAGTACAAAGACTTCGATCCGCTACCGCCGGCGTTCATCGGGAGAAGGAGGGTGTGATGAGTGCAGCCGCCGAACAAGCCAATTTCCCCACCATGATCATCCCGAAAGGGACGGAGATCCGCGTCAACGCCCAGGGACAACTCTCCATCAAGACCCCGGGAAATCTCGTCATCCAGAACTCGGGGAACTACTCCGAGCTGGAGTCGACCGCCGGCTCGATCCGCATCGAAGAGAACGTGACGGTCGAGGCGGTGAGCATCAAGGCCGCCCAGGCCTGCTTCATCCAGGGGACGGTGACGGCGTGGAAGGTCCACGCCAAGCGCATCGCTCTCGAGGACAAGGCGCGGGCGTTCATCATGCTGCAGGAGTCGGAGCAGCTCGAGCTCTCGCGCAACAGCCGTCTCGTCGGCAACTTCGCCAGCGAGAAGGAGCTGTTCCTGATGATGGGCAAGTTCACCGGCCAACTGAAGGAGCTTCCGGGAGCGGTCGATGTGCACGCCCCGTCGCCGCTCACCGACCGGCCGATGCCGTCGATCGCCGCACCGCGCGGCGATGAAACGGAGCATCTGCGCTCGGCCCAGAGCCTGCTCGAGCGGGAGCTGACGCGCACCGACCTCGCGCCGCAGGAAGCCGAGGCGCTGCGCGAGGTGCTCTATTCGTTGCGCGAGCGGAACCTGCAGCGCATCGGCAGCGTGTATCGCCAGGCGTTTGCGGAACTGCGCAACCCGTCGGCGAACCTGCACGAGGCCTACGAGCATCTCGAGCAGTTCTTCGCGACGCGCACGTCGTAAATGCTGCTCGCGCTCACGCGCTCCGTTCCTCCTTCGATTGTCGATTGCGAGCTCACGCATCTCGCGCGTGAGCCGATCCACGTCGCGCGCGCGACGAAGCAGCATCGGGCCTACGAGAAATCTCTCGCCTCCCTCGGATACAAAATCCGCCATCTGCCTGACGAACCGGACCTGCCGGACTCGGTGTTCGTCGAAGACACGGCCGTGATCGTCGATGAGCTCGCGGTGATCACGCGCCCCGGCGCGTCGTCGCGCCGCGCCGAGACCTTTTCCGTCGCACAGAGGCTTAGCGCGTATCGAAAGCTCGCATTTATCGACGTTCCCGGAACGCTCGATGGCGGCGACGTGCTGCGTATCGGCAAGCACCTCTTCGTCGGCCGATCGGAGCGGACGAACGACGCCGGCATCGCGCAGTTGCGCGCGCATCTCGCGCCGCACGGCTACAGCGTCGACGCGATGTCGATGCGCGACTGCCTGCATTTGAAGACCGCCGTCACCGCCGTCAGTGATTCGATCATTCTCGTCAATCCCGCCTGGATCGACTTCCCCGGTTTCGATCACATTGACGTCGATCCCGCGGAACCGTTCGCCGCGAACGCGCTGCTCACGCCGAACGGTGTGCTGATGCCGTCCGCGTTCCCGCGCACGATCGCACGCGTGCAGAAGCACGGCATCAAGGTGAAGACCGTCGACGCGAGCGAGCTGGCGAAGGCGGAGGGCGGGGTGACCTGCTGCAGTCTGCTGCTACGCGTTCAGTAGTACGACTGCGGCGGCGGCTGGCGCCGCCTGCGTGTCCCGCCGAATACGAAGATCAGGATCATCCCGCAGATGAAACCGCCGATGTGCGCGAAGTAGGCGACGCCTCCCGCGTTCTGCGCCGCGCCGAGCGAGCCGACGCCGGAGAAGAACTGCAGGACGAACCAGAATCCGAGCAGGAAGACCGCGGGCAGCTCGCGCACGGTGATGAAGAAGATGATCGGGATCAGCGTCGTGACGCGCGCGGTGGGGAAGAGGATCAAGTACGCGCCGAGGACGCCGGCGATCGCGCCCGAGGCGCCGATCGACGGCACGCGCGACGCGGGATTCGCGAATGCATGCGCCAGCGTCGCGACGAACCCGCACGCGAGGTAGAAGATGAGATAGGGGAAGTGCCCGAGGCGGTCCTCGATGTTGTCGCCGAAGATCCAGAGGTAGAGCATATTGCCGCCGATGTGCAGCAGGCCGCCGTGCAGGAACATCGAGACGAAGATGCGGATCAGCTCCGGCACGACCGTCCCGCCCCAGAAACGCGCCGGGATGAACGCCACGTTGAACAGCGTCGGCTCGAAGGAACGGCCGAGCGACACCTCCCAGAAGAACATCGCGATGTTGATGGCGATCAGCAGGTAGTTGACCACCGGCGTGGTGCGCGACGGGTTGTGGTCCTTCAGCGGGAGCATGTCCGCTCCGGATCGACGATGTTGATGAACGTCCCGGTGGCGAGCTCGAAGCCGGCGATGGTCGTCATGCGCGGCATTGCCTGCACGTACCAGTGACCCGTATCCGCGAAGTTCATGAACATCCAATTGTAGGACGTGGCGATCCGCTGCAGCGACGCGGCCAGGTCGCGCAGACGCTGGCCAAGATCACTCGTCTCGGCATCCTTCATCGCGGTGAAGTTCGGCGAATGCCGCCGCGGCACGATCCACTGTTCGTGTGCGAACGACGAGCCGTGCGGCGCGATGCGGCGGAAATGCTCGCTCTCGTCGATCACGTGCGGGACAGCCTCGCAGAGCGGACAGCGCACTGCGAATGCCGCCAGCTCCCGCTCGACGCGCGGCGGGACGAACGTCATGCCGGCGATCTGCGAGTGGATGTGCTCGAGCGACGCGCCGCCCATCGGGCCGTGATTCTTGAAGATGGTGACGTATCTCGCGGCGATCGCTCTGTAGCGCTCTACGTACATCGCGACAATCTCCGCCGGATTCTCGATCGCGGCGAACGTAGCGTCGTGATGCGGCGATTCGACGATCACCTCGTGCTCCGGCGTGGTCGGATACTTGTTGGCGAAGACGCGAACGCGCCACGGATCGCCGATGCGCGCGATTTCCGGCGGCGTCTCGTCCTCGTGTTCCGGGCAGAACGGACAGGCGTCGCTCTCGTGTGCGAACGCGTTCGGACGCGACGCGCGCTCCGGCGCGAAGATCACCGGCTCGCCGGTGATGAGGTTGCGGCGGATCTCCCTCACAGCCGCTGCGCTTTCCCGAAACGCTGCACGATTCCGAGAACGGCGAAGAGTGCCATCGCCACCGCCATCCATTCAGTGATCGACAAGCCGGCGCCGCGAATGCCGCGCCAGCCGTTTGCCGCGAGAATGTGCGACACGAGCGGATAGACGATCAGAGCCAGAACGAACTCGCCGCGGCCGATGCTGTCGTACTCGCGCACTTTCCACGTCGCCTCGATCTGCGTCCCGATGTAGCCGTTCAGCATGACCGCGATCAGTACGAGCATGGCGATCTCCGCGCGTACGCCGCTCCCGAGCATCCACGCGGCGGCGAGCGCGAGGTCGGCGACGCGATCGGCGAAGTGATCGAGGAAATCGCCGAAGCGGCTCTCCTTCTGCTGCACGCGCGCGACGATGCCGTCGAACGCATCGGCCAGTCCGCCGACGATCACGAACGGAATGGCGAGGAGAAACGCGCCGCGATAGAGACAGGTCGCCGCGACGAGCTGGAGGAGGAGGGCGAGGAGCGTGACCGCGTTCGGCGACAGCGGACACCCGCGCGCGACCGGAGAAAACCAGCGCTGAAGTCGAACGCGCCAGACGTTCATCAGGGGCGACTGTATCTCAGTAAATGATCACTTCGTCGCCCACGTTCGCGATCTGATACAGCCTCTCGATGTCCGCATCACCCAGTCGCACGCAACCGTGCGACACCGACTGCCCGAGTTTGTCCGGCTGGTCGGTGCCGTGAATGCCGTAGCCGTCGCCGAGCTCGAGGCGGTACTTGCCGAGGACTCCGGCGTAGCGCCGCTGCGCGGTGTCGACCGGCGGGACGACGATCGTGTTGCCTGCCACGATCAGTTTTCCGGGCGGGAGCTCGCGCGTCGATCCGCCGGCGTCTTCGATCACGGTGTTTCCCTGGACGCGCAGCGTGCGTTTGCTGCCGCCGAACCACGACCAGATCCCTTCGCTCCGTCCGCTCACCGGGTCACCGGTGTCGGCATCGACCGCACCGCCGCGATTCAGATGCACGACGCGCATGCCGCTCTTGCGTGCCTCTTCCACGAAATGCCAGTCGGGCGGCACCCACACCGGATCGGCTTCCTTCGACTTGATGTGCAGCTTGCCGATCGGCGTGTCGAAGACGAGCGTCTTGCCGTCGACCGCGAGGGTCGTTCCCTTGCCGGTCGAGCAGACGGCGTCGAAGACCGGCTGGCCGTTGCGGCGGACGTAGAGCCGGTTCTCCGTCGTCGAGACGATGATCGACTGGCCGGTGTCGGGCACGTCGTCGGTCTCGCGCGAGACGTTGTCGACCTTCTGCTGCATCTGGTTGAGGTCCGCCGCGCGGCTTTTGGCGACACCGCGGAGCTGCTCCGCTTTCGAGCCGCTCCGCTCCGCGATCATCTTGTCGATCAGCTCGACGCGGCCGAGCCGTCGCGAATCGCGGAGGTTGATCCACTCGCCGGCGGCGGCGATCGCCGCGAGGCCGAGTGCGAGAACGAAAATTGCCCAGGAGCCGAGAAATCCGATCCAGCGTCGCATAGTCAGAAGATGTAGACCCGTGTCGTGTTGGTGATGCGCGGCCAGATGGCGGCGAGATCGGCCTCCGGCACCATGATGGATCCCGGCTTCGGTTGCCCGTGCAGCGGCGAAGTGTCGGGAGGAGTGGAGTGGATGACGTAGTTGTCCGGGAGCACCACGATGTAGCGCCCGAGGCCGTTTCGAATCGATGGACGCTGCGCGGGGATCGGTTGGTGGTTCATCGCGTAGAGCCACTCCGGAATCGTCCAGTCATAGTCGCTGCTCTTCGACACTACGGTGAAGCCGCCCTTCAACGGGACGAACGTCCACGTGCGGCCGTCGCCGGTGATCGTCTTCGCCTCGCCGATCTCGACATTCGCCTCGCGCGCGACATCTTTACCGATGCGCAGCGACAGCTTCCGTCGCGCCGTGTCGATGGCGATGTAGAACTCCTCGCTTTGAAGCATGCGGACGTAGTCGAGCTTCGCATCGAGCTCGCGCGCGAGCTGCGCCTGACTGAGATCCATGTCCGCCAGCTGTTCTCGCACGCGGTTCAGCTCGTCGTTCGCCCGCGGCGCGGGCTGAAAAAGACGCGCCGATTTCTCGCGGATGACCTGTCGCTGATGGTGCGCGGCGATGAACATTGCGGCAGCGAGGAAGAGGAGAAGGAAGTTGAGCCAGAGAGGTGGCCGGGGCCACTTCCTTCGCTCAGTCTGCTGGGGTCTAGGCGACATCAGCAGTTTCCAGAGCCAACGCTGTGCCATGTGCAGACAGCGGCGGCGAGAGTCTGTAAACTCCGTCGAGGTCCGTCAGCATTGCCGAAGTCAGAACGCCGCCGTTTTCAGCGCATCGTGCCGCCGAATCCGATCCGCGCGCGCGCGGGGCAGACGCGTGTCTTCGTCCTCGACGCGTCGATGAACGGCTTCCGTGTCGCCCATCAGGAGCCGATCCATTCGCCCTGCACGCTGCGCATCGACTGGGAGGGAGGGCCGATCCTCGCCGAGTGCGTGATCGTGAGGCATGGGACGCATCGTCCCGCCAAGACCGCGTTCGAGAAGCCGACATATCACTCCGGCCTGCACATCGAGCGCATCCTGCCGGCGTACGAGTCGGCGCTGCGCGGGATGATCGCGTACTACGTCGAGCGCGCCCTCGACGAGCAGCGCGCGAACGCGCGCGGTATCCCCGCGACCGCGGCCGCGTCCGTTCAGACCGGCAAGGGAACGAGCTTCCTCCGCTGCGACTTCATCTCCGGACGCTGGCTGCGGACGCCGACGACGAGAGGCGATCAGCCACCCGAGGGCTTCACTATTTCTGCCGATGAACATCCCGAGCAGATCGAGCGCCTCTGCAGTGCGTACGAGCGCGCCGACATGCCGGGGCGGAAGCTGATCCGCACGTTCGCCGCGCTCAGCATCAGCAAGACCGAGGGGATTCCGACTCGGCGTTACACTCCCTGACTCGAAGGAGAGGTTTCGGATGCGCTTTTGTTGTGCTCTGTTCGTCGTCGCCCTGCTTGCCGGCTGCGCCACCACCAACTCGTCGTCGCGTGTTCCCGATCTGGCCACGGCCGACGTCGTCGATCTCACCTACGCCTTCGACGAGCACACGCTCTACTGGCCAAACTCGCCGATCAGTTTCGAGCTCAAGCAGCAGGCCTACGGCATGACGCCGGGCGGCTACTTCTACGCCTCGAACACGTTCTGCGCGCCCGAGCATGGCGGGACGCATCTCGATGCGCCGATTCACTTCTTCGCGCAGGGGCGCACGATCGATCAGATTCCTCCGCGGCAGCTCATCGGACCGGCAGTGGTGATCGACGTGACGAAGCAGAGCGCGGCGGATCACGACTATCGCCTCACCGTCGACGACGTGAAGGCGTGGGAAGCGAGTCACGGAACGATCCCGAACGGCGCGATCGCTATCCTGCGCACCGGCTGGGGTCAGTACTACGGCAATCGCAAGGCGTACTTCGGCGACGACAAGCCGGGTGCCACCGACAATCTGCACTTTCCGTCATTCAGCGCCGAGGCCGCGCGCCTGCTCGTCGAGCAGCGGCACGTCGGCGCGATCGGTCTCGACACCCCGAGCATCGACTACGGTCCGTCGAAGGACTTCATCGTCCATCAGATCGCGATGACGGCGCAGGTGCCTGGCTTCGAGAATCTCGCCAATCTCGAGCGCCTCCCCGAAACCGGCGCGTGGATCATCGCGCTGCCGATGAAGATCGGCGCGGGATCGGGTGGGCCGCTCCGCGCCGTCGCGCTGTTGCCGAGGTGACGCGATGATCGATCTTTCGAAGCTCTATCAGGTCGACGACGCGGGTGCGCTCTACATCTCGCCGGTGATCAAGGACTGGTCGATCCTCGAGTCGTACGGCATCGACACGGTGATCGATCTCGAGGGCGGCCTCGACGAGTGCATCCCGACGGTGCCGGGCCGCTGCCTCTACGTCTACTTCCCGATCTTCGACGAAGAGCTTCCCGATCTTCGCAAGCTCGAAGCCGTCACCGCCCTCGGCGCGCATCTCGTCGAGGCCGGCAATCGTGTGCTCTCGCATTGCGGCATGGGCTTCAACCGTTCCGCCCTCGTTGCCGGCCGCATTCTCAATCGCCTCGGGATGCCGGGAGTCGAGGTCGTGCAGCGCCTGCGCGAGCGACGCGCAGGCGCGCTGTTCAACGACGTCTTCGCCTCGCATCTCCTCGAACTGCCCTGATCACGCGAGTTTCGGCCGCACCATTCCCCAAACCACCGCCATCAGCGCGAGCGCGATGCCGAACGTGCAGACGATCGTCGCGCCGGTCGGGAGATCGAGCTTGAACGACAGCAGGACGCCGAGGCCGCTCACGAGCGCGCCCATCGTCCAGCCGATCGCCAGCCGCTTGCCGATCGTCCGCGCGAAGAGCATCGCCGCGACCGACGGCACGATCAGGTACGAGAAGACGAGCAGCACGCCGGCGATCGCGACAGACGACGTCACGACGAAGCCGAACGACGTGTAGAAGAGGAAGTCCCACAGCTTCAGGTTCGGGATCTCTTCACCCATCGACACGGCGAGGAACTTCTTCCGGAAGATGAAGTGGAAGACGCCGACCGCGGCGTACAGCAGCGCGGTCGTGGCCACGGTCTTCCCCGACACCGACAGGATGTTGCCGACGAGCATGTCCTTGAGGTGCTCAGTCTCGCCGGTCGCCTTGCTCATGGCCAGGATCGCCGCGGCCGCGGAGACGGCGTAGACGATGCCGATGATCGCCTCCTGCGGGATGCGCGTCTCGCGATGCACGCGCGTCGTGGCGAAGATCGCCGCGCCGAGGATGGTGAAGCCGAGCGACCACCAGTAGGTCACCGGCGCGTGCGGATCGTAGCCGCGCAGCACGGCCGCGGTCGTGCCGAGGGCGGCGATCTGCGCGAGCGAGAGGTCGACGAAGATGACCCCTCGCTCCACGACGTGCACGCCGAGGTAGGCGTGAATGCCGGTCAGGATCAGGCCGGCGAGGAACGGCAGATAGAGGAATTGCAGAATGTCCATCATTTACTTCAGCGCCTTGATCAGATTCGCGATGTTCAGATCGAACAGTTGGAAGTAATCGTCGGTGCCGCTCTTGGCGCCGCCGACGGAGGGATAGAGGACGAGGACCTGCGCGCCGGTTTTCGCCGCGATGAACTGCGGATCTTTCTGATCGAAATACGGCTCCATGGCGATGACCTTCACGCTCTGCGCCTTCATCATGTTGACCAGCTCGAAGCTGTGCGACGGCGACGGCGGCACGCCCGGCTTCGGCTCGACGTAGCCGACGACGTTCAGCCCGAAGTGCTTCGCGAAGTTCGGCCAGGAGTTGTGATACGTGACGATCTTCGCGTTCTTGTACGGCGCCATCGCCGCCATCCAGCGCTTGTTCGCGTCGTTCAGCTTCACGATGAACGTGTTGAGGCGCTGGTCGAAGTACGCCTGATCCTGCGGGCGGAGCTCGACGAGCTTGTTGCGGACCTGCCGCGCGATGCGCACGCCGTTTGCCGGATCGAGCCAGTAGTGCGGATTGCCGAGCGGATGGACGTCGCCCATCGCGCGCGTGACGGTGCCGGTCGGACGATCGAGGATCTCCACGCCCTGCGAGAGGTCGAGGTAGCCCTTCTGTCCCGGACGGATGTTGTTGTTGCGGCTCTGATCGAGCAGCGGCGGAAGCCAGCCGATCTCCAGCTCCAGTCCGACCACTTCGAGGAGGTCGGTGTTGCGGAGCAACATGAGGAAGCTCGGCTTCGGCTCGATGAAGTGGGAGTCCTGATAGCCGCGACCGATGGAAGTGACGTCGACTCTGTCGCCGCCCACTTCCCTCGTGATCGAGGCGAGATCGGAGATGGTGGTGGTGACGCGGAGCTTCTGCTGCGCGCCGGCGGTGAGCGTCAGCGCGAGCATTGCGAGTGCGAAAAGGATTCGTTTCATCGGTTCTCCTAGAACGTGTGCGCGCCGTGCGCGCCGATCGAAAACTGCATGCCGAAGAGGAGCTCGGTGACGCTCTTCGCCCCGCCGTACGAGGTGCGGCGAAGCTGCGTGCGGAACTGGCTGAACTCGGACGGCCAGAAGGTGAGGGTGGCGGAGACGCCCTTATCGGTGACATCGCCGCGGTCGGCGCGATCGAGCCGGATGCCGGTGAACCAGCGCTGTCCGAGCTGATAGTCGCCCGAGGCGTAGAAACCTTTGAGTCGGCGATCGACGTCGCCGCGATCGTCCACGATGCCCTCGAAGCGGCCGATAAATCCGCGATACAGCCCCTGCTGCAGCGGCTTCCAGCGATACGTGACGTCGATTCCGCCGAACTGGTTCTTCACCGCCGCTTCGTCCGACGCGTTGCCGCGCGCGTAGCTCGTCCCGAGCTCGATGTTGCTGTTCTCGCTGATGTCTTTGAACATCTTCACGTGGCCGTTGTAGAAAAGATCGTTGTTGTTGTGCCGCGTAAACACGTCGTCCACATCGCCGCTGAACGCCTCGGCTGTCGCCTCGACGAACGCGAAATCATTCGGGAACGCTTTGCTGACCGAGACGCCGCGGTCGTTCAGTCCTTCGTCGCCGAAGAAGTTGTGCACCACGAGCGGCTGATCGACCCACGGGCGGACGTGCGTGTGCCACGTGTTGTCCTTGCCGAACGTCGCCTTCATCTTGCCGATCTTCGCCGTGAGGTCGTGCGGCAGCGCGATGAGGTTCGCGTAGCCTTCCTCGACGTCGACCCCTTCCGGACTGAGGGAGATGAAGAACTTGCCTTTCATGTACGGATCGACGAACGCCTCGAACGCGACCTCCGCTTCGTCGAGCGTCATCGGAGGACGCTGCGAGCCGGGTCCGAATTCGTACGGATTGCGCTGGCCCGCGCGGCCGATGAAGTTGCCGATGACCGAGGTGTCGGGATTGAACACCTTCGACGCGCCGGGGTTGGGCTGGTTGTTGATGGTCTGTACGTCGGTCAGTTGTGGGGTGAGCTGCGGCGCCGCCGGCGTGACCTCGGTGACCTTGGTGAGATCTTCGGCTTCCTGTGTGGGAACACCTTTCAAAGCATCGATCTCCTGACGCAGCTCCGACGTCTGCCGCATCAGCTCATCGAGCTTCTGTTCGAGTTGTTTGAGTTTGTCGTCCTGACTCTGCGCAAAAAGCGGCTGCGCGAGCAGCAAAATGATCAGAAAAAACGGGAAATGACCGCGACGGGTCATGGTCTCCTCCTGACGCGAATACGTGTTGCTGGAAGCTGCGCGTCAGGCCGCGGGAGGGGCGCGGGAGGGGAGGGAGAGCTCGAGCGTGCGCGCGTGAAGCGTGACGTCGCGGGTCTCGAGCGAGTAGACGACGAAGTTGGGAGCCGAGACTGCAGGCGCACTCAGCGTTACGCGATCGCCGCCGGCGGCACAGACCGCGCAAAGGCTTTGTAGTGTAGCGCTGCCGTCGGGAATGAGCGGATGGTTATGGTAGACAGGCTCGATCGCCAGCAGCGCCACGAAGGCGAGGAGGATTCCGAGCTTCAAACGCATCATTCGACGCATGAGCATACATCGTAAGAATGTGGGTCCCGGTTGTATTCCGGTGACGAACCGGACTGGAATAAGGGGGAAGTCCCTCCGAATTTGAGGGGCATTAGGAGATCGCAATGGCAGATTCAAACGGAGCAGTACAACACGTTGGCGACAACGACTTCGACTCGAAGGTGCTCGGCGCGGGCAAGCCCGCCCTCGTCGACTTCTGGGCGCCGTGGTGCGGACCCTGCCGCATCATCGGCCCGATCATCGAAGAGCTGGCGCCCAACTACGACGGCAAGGCGGTCATCGCCAAGCTGAACGTCGACGACAACCCGAACGTGTCGCAGCGTTACGGCATCACGTCCATCCCCACGATCCTGATGTTCAAGGACGGCAAGATCGTCGACCGCGTGGTCGGCGCGATGCCGAAAGGGGAGTTGCAGAAGTTCATCGATCGGAACCTGTGATCAGTTACCGGTTGCCTGTTGTCGGTTGCCGGAAACTGGTAACCGGCAACAGGTAACTCCTCAGGGCTCCAACCCGTACCCACCCCCACACAACGACTCCACCCCACCCTCCCTCACCACGAACGTATCCTCGATCCGCACGCCGATCTCGCGGTCGGGGAAGTAGAGGCCGGGCTCGATGGTGACGATGTCGCCGACTTCGATCAGGTCCGTGTTCGAAGGCGCGAGCGCGAACGACGGCTTCTCGTGGATCTCCAGGCCGACGCCGTGTCCGAGGCCGTGGACGTAGCCGTTGAGCGTGCGCGGATTGGCGCGCGTCGTTTCATAGCCTTTCGATTCGAAGAAGTCGCACACCATTGCCTGGTACGACGAGGCGCGCGTGCCGGGACGCATCGCGTCGCGTGCGAGCTCGAAGGCGGCGAGGACGTCGGCGTGGATCGTCCGCAGCTCGTCCGGAATCGCGCCGACGCAGAACGTGCGCGTCATGTCGAAGAAGTAGCCGCTGGTGCGATCGGCGGGGAAGATGTCGAGGACGATCGGCACCGACTGCACGACGCGTGCGCTCGCGTTGCCGCGTGAATGCGGGACGCCGGCGTCGCGGCCCTGCGAGAGGATCGTCTCGTGATCCTCGATCATGCCGCGGCGCGTGATCCCGGTCGTGACGATCTGCTTCAGGTCGCCGAGGGTCATCGACTCGTTCCATTCGCGCAGCGCGGCGCGGACCAGGTCGACGACTTCGACGGTGCGCTGTCCGACCGACGCGATCGCCTCGATCTCCCACGGATCTTTCCGCTTGCGCGCGAGCTGCAGCAGATCGTCGCCGCCGCGATGCACGACCCAGCCGCGCGTGGCGAGGTTGTCGGCGATTTCGAGGTAGAGATGGACCGGCAGGTTGCCGTAGAACGCGACGGTGGTCTGCGCGCTGTGATCGCGCAACACCGCGTCGAAGAACTCCGCGTAAGCCTCCGACGCCGAGGCGGCGCGCTTGAAGATGCCGTCGTAGTGGTACTCGTGAATGGAGCGCACCTGCAGTCCGCTCGCGGCCGCCTCGTCGCGCTCCATGTCGTAGCAGACGAGCACCGGATCGCGGCCGGTGATCTTGATCGCGTAGCCGCGCGTCACCTTCGCGCCGCGCGTGAGCCAGCGGAAGCCGGGATGCATGAATTCGTGGAGTGGGACGACGATGGCGTCGAGCGAGCGCTCGTGCTGGAGTTGATCGAGGTCGGTGAGCATCGAGGCAACACGGCGTCGCCCGTCACGCTGGAACGGGCATGGGCGTAAGGTCTTACGTTCGGGCGAGAGTCCCGGTGGAAAGGCGACGCCGCCGATCGAGAATAACAGATCGCTCCGGGGCCAGCGTCGGACTATGATCCGCGCCGATGATTCACTTCCATAACGGCGACATCACCGCCGCGCTCGCGCGCCGCGCAGGTGTTCCGGGACGTCATGTGCCGTATCGCGAGTCGCTGATCGGCGGCCCGGTGCGCCGCGATCTCGCGCCGCTCGACTGGGTGGAGGAGCGCGCGCGCTATCTCTCCGAGGAGCACGGCGAGAACCTGCTGCGCGTCCGCAACGATCTGCTGGAGCAGGAGAAGGCGATCGACACGGCGCGGACGGAGGAGGAGATCGTCCTCTGGTTCGAGCACGATCTCTTCTGCCTGGTCCATCTTCTTTACCTCACAAAGCGCTTTGCGAACTGTCGCGTTTCGCTGATCTGGAACCCGACGCCCCTCGGTTTGCTCGAGGCCGACGCCGTGCTCGCGCTCTATCGCTCGCGCACGCCGATGACGCCGGTGATGCTGCGCGCAGGCGAAGCGGCGTGGCAGGCGTACACGTCGGACGATCCGCTCGCGCTCAATCGCTTCCTCCGCCAGGACATCCCCGATTTCCCGTTCCTCGTCGACGGACTCCGCCTGCACGCCGGGCGTTTTCCCTCCATGAAGAACGGCCTCGGCGAATCGGAACGGAAGTTGATCGAGCTGATCGATGCAGGCGCCGCCGACTTCGGTGCGCTCTTCGCGCGCTTCACTCCCGACGCGCCGCGCTACGGCTTCGGCGACGGCGAAGTGCTGCGCCAGCTCCGCCGCCTCGCGTGGTGCGCGGTGCCGATGATCCTCATGAGCGAGGTCCCGGGCGAGCCGGAGCCGAAGGCGTCGCTCGCCGTGACGCCGGCCGGCCGCAACGTGATGGAGGGGAGCGTCGACTTCATCGAGTTGAACGGCGCGGACGTCTGGCTCGGCGGCGCGCACCTCACGCGCGAGCGGCTCTGGCGTTGGGATGCGGAACGCGGCTTGCTCGTGTAGGGGAACGCCCTCGTCGTCCCCCATGCGAGTCATGACGTACAACATCCAGGGCCACGCCGCTGAGCGGCAGCAGGATCACATCGTCAAGATTGCCGAGACCGTAGCCGCGGCGCAGCCCGACGTCGTCGCGCTGCAAGAGGTCTACTGCCGGCCGACCGGCGACCAGGCCGCGCAGGTCGCGCATCTCGCCGGACTGAAGCTCGCGTTCGGAAAGAGCTGCTCGATCAACGGCGGCGATTACGGCAACGCGATCCTCACGCGCGGCACGATCGAGTCGTCGCGCGTTCATCCGCTCCCCGGCGCGGGCGAGCCGCGATCGGTACTCGAGGCATGCATCGACATCGACGGCGCGCGCTTCACGTTGTTCGCCACGCATCTCGCGGCGTGGGGACGGCTGCTCCGCGCCGCGCGGCTGGAGCAGATCGCGACGCTCGGCGACATCACCGCGCGCGCCGGATCGCCGCATCTCCTCGCCGGCGATTTCAACGTCACGCCGCGCGCCGAGGAGCTGCGCGCGCTGCTCGCGCACGGACACCTGCGCTATTGCGGCGAGATGCGCGAAGCGACGTTCCCGTCGACGCGTCAGCGCCTCGACTACATCTTCTGCGACGCCGCGTGGGAGGTGGTGGAGACGAACGTGATCCGGCGGGGACCGTCGGATCACTGGCCCGTGGTGGCGGATGTGGTGCTCGTCAGGCCATCACCACCCGGAACGCCTCCATGAACCGCTGCATGTCGTCCGGTGTCCCGATCGACAGCCGCAAATACTGAGTCATCGGCGGGAACGGCCGCCCGACGTGGATGCCACGCTCGCGCATCGAATCGATGACCGGACGCACCTCGCGCTTGAGGTTGATCATCACGAAGTTCGCGTCCGAGGGGAGCAGGTCGTAGCCGAGCTTTGCCAGCTCGTTTGCCAGCCATTTCTTCGCCTCGCGATTGCGCTTCTGTCCGTTCGCGACATGCACCGCGTCGCCGAGCGATGCGCGCGCGGCCTCGGCGGCGAGGACGTTCACCGAATCCCACTGACCGTGATCCTGCATCCGCGCGATGACCGACGGCTGCGCGATCGCGTAGCCGCAGCGGAGACCGGCCATGCCGTAGATCTTCGAGAACGTCCGCGTGACGACGAGGTTCGTGTGCGATTTCACCAGCGGGATCACGCTCTCGTAATCGGGCGACTCCGCGTAGTGGTGGTACGCCTCGTCGACGAGGATCGTCACCGACGCCGGCGCACTGGTCAGCAGCGCGCGCACCATCGCCTTCGACGTGATCGTGGCCGTCGGATTGTTCGGATTGCAGACGTAGATCAACCCTTCGCCCTTCGCCGCCTCGAGCATGCGCGGAAGGTCGTGCGCGTGATCGGACGTGAGCGGCACTTTGATGATCTCCGCTCCCTCCGACTTCGCGCAGAAGCCGATCGCCTCGAACGTCGGATCGGCCGTCACGAGCCGCTTCTTCGCGAATGTCGTCGCTGAGACCTTCAACGCCTCGCTCGAGCCGTCGGTGGCGAGGATCGAGTCATTCGAGAGCCCGTGGTATTTCGCGATGTCCGCGACCAACGCCTCGATCGCCTCGTCGGGATAGCGATTCGCGCGCGGCAACGCGTCGTTGATCGCGCGCAACGCGGCAGGCGAAGGGCCGTACGGATTCTCGTTCGCATTGAGCCGCGCGATGCCTTTCGGTTTCGGCGCCTGCGCGAGCGTGAGGCGAGGCATCGCGGCCGTGATCGCGGTTGCACCGATGACGTGGGCAAAATGTCTTCTGGTCAGCATGAGGGAATCTTAGTCCTTAGTCCTTAGTCCTGAGTGCTGAGTGCTGGCTGTGCATCTTGCGTTCAACTGATGCGCGGAGTGCATTAATCGTGCGGCTCGTCTCCTCGGCCTTTGCGAGCAACGCCGTGAGTGTTTGCTTTTCGATGTAGCCGATATCCGACGCGATGTAGAGCTGTGTGCGAATCTCGCCCGCGGAGCCCTTCGCAATCGACAGGAACTGATGGAACTCAGTGAGCCGGAACCGCTCGAATCCCTCAGCGATATTCGAAGGAACTGAGATTGCGGCCTTCCGAATCTGATCGCGCAGCGCAAAATCGCGGGCGAATGGCGGGCGCCCTGTCATCAGGTAGATTTCGCGGCAGAGCGCCCGTCCGTGCTGCCATGCAACGATGTCTTCAAAGCGTTCGATCATCCCTTCACCTCGAACGCATTTTCTTGCTCAATGCCCGAAAGTCAGCGTTTCTCTACCCCACGTAGCACCTAAGCACTGAGCACTAAGCACCCAGCCTCAAAGTAGCGTGCAGGCCTCCTCGAACGCCAGCCGCGGGTTGCGCGGATACAGCTTCGACGCATCGCCGTAGCCGAGGTTCACCAGGAAGTTGGACTTCACGTGGCCTTCGGGGAAGAACTCCTGATCGCATCCCTCGCACTCGTGGCCGGCGCCGAAGAACTCCTCGTCGACTTTCGCGTTGTCGAAGCCGGAGAGAGGGCCGCAGTCGAGGCCGAGGGTGCGGGCGGCGATGATGAGATACGCCCCCTGCAGTGATGAATTGCGGCGGGCCGTGACCTCGACGAGCTCGGGAGTGTTCGCGAAGAGCTTCGCCATCGACGGGCTATGCGGGAAGAGCCGCGGCAGCTTCTCGTAGAACTTCAGGTCGTACGCGACGATCACCGTCACCGGCGCGGTCATCACCTTCTGCACGTTGCCCGACGCGAGGGCGGGGCGCAGCCGCTCCTTCGCCCGCGGTGTTCGGAGAAAGACGAAGCGCGCGGGGGAGGCGTTCGCGCTCGTCGGACCCCACTTCATCACGTCGTACAACTCGCGCAGCAACGCATCGGGAACCGGCTTGTCGAGCCACTCGCTGTGCGTGCGTGCTTCGCGAAACAGAACGTCGAGGGCCTCTTCACTCAGTCGCTGACTCATGGCCTATGATCGAGCGCAATGTTCATTCCCGAACCACCGAACATTTCGTACTGGGACGCCTCGCCGATCCTGCGCGACATCTGCAAGCGCAAGCTCGATCCGTCGCTCGAACCGCGCTTGAAAGCGATGGGCGAGCGCGCCGCGCGCGAGGTCGCGCCGCTGGCGCAGATCGCGGACCGCGAGTCGCCGCGCCTCGTCACGCACGACGCGCGCGGCAATCGCATCAATCGCGTCGACTATCACCCGTCGTATCGCGAGATGGAGCGGATCGCGTACGGCTCCGGGATGATCACGGTCAACTACGTCGATCCACAGCCCACGTCCCGCACGTTCGGCTTCGCCCTCGGATACCTCTTCGCGATGGCGGAGCTGGGACTTTACTGCCCGCTCTGCATGACCGACGGCGTGGCGCGCGTGCTGACGCGTCACGGAACGGAGGAACAGATCGCGCGCGTCGTGCCGCATCTCGCGGCGTCCGATCGCGACACGCTCTGGACCGGCGGCATGTTTCTCACCGAGCGTGCCGGCGGCTCGGACGTTGGCTCGAACGAGACGATCGAGCGCGATGGTCGACTCACGGGGCAGAAGTGGTTCTGCTCGAACGTCGACGCCGACGCGGTGCTCGTCACCGCGCGATCGGAAGGATCGCCGGCAGGCACGCGCGGACTGCGCACGTATCTGCTGCTGCAGCGCGACAACCCGGGAATCACCATCGATCGATTGAAGGAGAAGCTCGGCGTCCGCTCGATGCCGACCGGCGAGGTGACGCTGCGCGATGCGCCTGCCGAGGAGGTCGGCGGCTTCAACGCCATCGCCGACATGCTCAACATGTCGCGGCTCTACAACGCCGTCGCGTCGGTGGCGGTGATCGGCCGCGCGATCCACGAGGCGCGCTGGTACATCGAGCGGCGACAGGCCTTCGGACGGCCGGTGATCGAGTTTCCGCTGGCGCTGGAGACGATGATGGATCTCGAGGCGGAGCACGCCGGCGCGATGCTGCTGACGTTCGAGACGATCGATGCGCTGCAGCGCGGCGACGAGCGGCTGCTGCGCATCCTCACGCCGATCGCGAAGGCGGTCACCGGCAAGCTCGCCGTGCCGTGCGTCTCCGAGGCGATGGAGTTGATCGGCGGCAACGGGTACATCGAGGAGAGTCCGATGCCGCGGCTCCTTCGCGACGCGCAGGTGCTGCCGATCTGGGAAGGGACGACGAACATCCTCATGCTCGATGCGCTGCGCACCGCGAACAAGGAAGCGGGACACGAGCTGCTGCTCGAGCGGATTCGCGCGCGCTTTCCGCGCGAGGCGGAGGCGCTGGTCGCGTCGTACGCGAATCTCGATGAGCGCGACACGCGCGGCTGGGTCGACCGGCTGGCGCGGATGTTCGAGCTGACGCTGCTCGCGGAGAATGGATATGGCGAGCATGTCGACCGGTTGATCGATCGCCCGCTCGGCTTGATCCCCGGCGCTCAGAACAAGTTCACGCCGCGCGCCTGAGCGGCCGCCAGCAGATCGAGAAACTTCGAGCGTGCGATCTCGCGCGCGCCGAGCGCTTCCATGTGTGGCGTCATCACCTGACAGTCGATCCACCTGCTGCCGCGTGCTTTCAGGTGATCGACGAGAAAGAGGAGCGCGAGCTTCGACGCGTCGGAGACGCGATGGAACATGCTCTCGCCGGTGAAGACGCCACCGGAGTCGACGCCGTAGAGACCGCCGACGAGCGCTCCCTCCTGCCAGACCTCCACGCTGTGCGCGTCGCCGCTCGCATGGAAGCGGAGGTAGGCATCGACGATCTCGGGACCGATCCAGGTGCCGTCCTGGCCGGGACGCGGCACGTGCGAGCAGGCGCGGATCACCGCCTCGAAATCGCGATCGATGGTGTAGGTCAGGTCCGTGCGCTTGATCGATTTGCGCAGCGTGCGGCCGATGTGCATCTGCTCGAAGAGGATCACGGTCCGCCGCTTCGGCGAGAACCACGGCATCACGTCCAGCTCCTCGTGCGGCCAGGGAAAGATGCCGTGCCGGTAGGCGTCGCGCAGCGTCTCGACGCGCAGGTCGTTGCCGATCGCCACGATGTCGGCGCGCGCGTAGCGGGGATCGGGGAAGCGCGACATCTGCTGAGAATAGCGAAGGGGCGCCGGGATGTCCCGGCGCCCCTTCGTCGCGACCGCGTGTTCGAGCTCTCAGTTGAAGACCACGTAACGGAAGCATGTCGCCGGTTTGCCCGAGATCGTCAGCCATCCTTCGCCCTGCGCCAGGACGGAGATGATGTTGCCGAGCGACCGTCCGGTCACCGTGACCATCACGGCGCTGTTGACGTGCACGTTGGCGTTCTGCAGCGTGATCGAGTTCTCGCCCTGCGCGAGGCAGTTCATCGAGGAGACGTACGGGCCGCCCGAAGGACCCACCGGACCCTGGATGCCCTGCGGTCCCTGCGGACCTTCCGGACCCATCGGACCGATCGAACCCTGATCGCCCTTGTCACCCTTCGTTCCCTGCGCACCGTCGGCACCCTTGTCGCCCTTCGGACCCTGCGCGCCGTCGTCGCCCTTGTCGCCCTTCAGTCCCTGGGCACCGCGATCGCCCTTGTCGCCCTTCAGTCCTTGCGCGCCGTCGTTACCCTTGTCGCCCTTCGCTCCCTGGGCACCGTCGTCGCCGCGATCGCCCTTGTCACCCTTGAGTCCCTGCGCGCCGTCGTTGCCCTTCTCGCCTTTCGCTCCCTGGGCTCCGTCGATACCGCGCTCACCCTTCTCGCCCTGAATGCCCTGCGCGCCGTTGTCGCCCTTCAGTCCCTGCGCACCAGCGGGGCCGGCCGCGCCGGTTTCGCCGTCGTTGCCCTTGTCGCCCTTCGCTCCCATGGCGCCGTCGGCACCGCGCTCGCCCTTCTCACCCTGGATACCCTGCGCGCCCTGGAGACCCTGTGCGCCCTGCGCTCCGTTGTCGCCCTTCGGTCCCTGCGGACCCATCGCTCCGGCGTCACCCTTGTCGCCCTTCTCGCCGCGGCCCCACGGGTCGGGGAGGAAGTAACCGATGATGTCGACCACGATGTCGGCGCTGCCGAGCTGCGAGGTCACGGTGAACATGTGATTGCGCAGCACGAACGTCGCTTCGGCCGCCGACCGCTCGCCTTCGCGCAGCACGACCTTCGACAGGCTGTCCGGCATGCCGCTCGTGCCGGGCGTGACCCAAACGACCGTGGCGTCAGACGCCGGTCCGATTGCCCACACGCGTGCCGCAACGGCCAGCGCATTGACGGGGATCTGCTGCGAGCACGGGTTGACGAACGTTCCGTCGATCAGCTCGCCGGTCGCGCGATACGAGCGGCTCTCGTTCGGTGCGAACGAAGGGCGGCCCCACTGCGGAGAGTAGTGGTCCGGTTCGAGCGTGCTGATGAGGCGGCACGGGATGATTTCCTGGAACACGGCCGGTCCCACGGTGACGGCCGACGCGCCGTCGGATGCATCGGCGATCAGTGCGGCGCGGAGTTGCACGCCGAGAACGGTGTACGGGTTGTGAATCGCCGGCTCTTCGGCCACTGCGAACGGCGCGGACAGCGTCAGCGCCAGTGCGATCAGAATGGATGTGATTTTCAGGTTTTTCATGGCTTCCTCCAGCTCCCTTTGCGGCACCACGCCGCTTTGATGTGCCCAATGTCGGTGCGGGGAGGAAATGGGCAAAGGACGGCTGGACGGAGCGGCCGTGCAGGTGGGACAAGGTCGTGTGACGTACGTCACAAACCGGGGCTCAGAGGAGGATCAGGTCCTCGAGCTCATGGCGGCGGTGGACCGTCATCGACGAGCGTCTCACGGTGATGATCTTCTTCTCTTTAAAGGACTTGAGGATGCGGGAGACGGTCTCGCGCGAGGTCCCGATGGTCTGCGAGATCTCCTCGTGGGTCATCGACACCGAAACGCGCAATCCGCTCGCCGACGGCACGCCCGACTGGTCGCACCACGAAAGAAGCAGGTAGGCGAGCCTCTCCGCGGCGGAGTTCGCCAGCCCGAGGGCGCGGATCTGGTTCGCGTCCGACTCGCACTCTTCGATGAGCTGCCGGGCGATGTTGAACGAGACGTCGCGATATTCGCCGGTGAAGCGGAGGAAGTCGTCGCGCTTGATGAATTTCAGTTGCGACGGCGACGTGGTCTCGGCCGTGGCTTTGTAGGCATTGCCGGACAGCACGCTGGTCAGACCGAGTGCGTCGCCGGGCGACACGCGGCGCGTGATGAGCTTCTTCCCGCCGCCGGAGGAGATGGTCAGCTTGGCCGAGCCGTAGCAGAGGATGAAGAGCCCGCGCGGCGCTTCCCCCTCCGCAAACAACAGCGCCCCCTCGGGGTAGACGTTTACAAAAGTGATGTCATCAAACGCCTGCAACGTTTTTGGATCGAGCTGGCAGAAGAAGCTGTCGTTCCGCCATGTGCACTCGTGACACCGGTCACAAATCTCAACGCCATATCTGGGGGCATTCCGCATGGAATTAATGATAACTCGGGACTAGCTCTTAGCTGTCAGCTCTTAGCTTCACCGGAGCGAGCTACACTTGATCCATGCGCTCCAGGATCGCGGTTTCCCTTCTCCTGATGCTGGGGTTCTATCTGCTCGCGGTCACGACGGCGCTGGTTCTGCTCTTCGTGCCGTACTACCAGCTCACGCACGACGGCGTGCAGGGCATCACGGTCTTCTGCGTCATCAGTGGGCTCGCGATCCTCTGGTCGATCCTGCCGCGCTTCGATCGCTTCAAGGCGCCGGGGCCGCGGCTCACGGAACAGGCGCAGCCGGAGCTGTTCCAGCTCGTGCGGCGCGTGTCGCAGGCGACGGGACAGACGATGCCGGCCGATATCTTTCTTCTGCCCGAGGTCAATGCGTGGGTCTCGCATCGCGGCGGGATCATGGGGCTCGGCAGCAGGCGGGTGATGGGCCTCGGGCTCACGCTGCTGCAGAGCGTCTCGGTCGGGCAGCTGCGCGCGATCGTCGCGCACGAGTTCGGACACTACGCCGGCGGCGACCTGCGACTCGGCGTCTGGCTCTACAAGACCCGCGAGGCGATGCGGCGGACGATCGAGAACCTCGCGCAGACCGGCAACGGCATCTACAAGCCGTTCCTCTGGTACGCGAACTTCTTCATGCGCATCAGTCAGTCGGTCTCGCGCGCGCAGGAGCTCGCGGCCGATCGCATCGCCGCGAGGATCGGCGGCGTCGGCAATGCGATGGATGCGCTCATCGCCGTGCACAGCGCTGCGCTGGCGTACAACGCGTACTGGCAGCAGGAGCTGATCCCGGTGCTGACCAACGGCTACCGTCCGCCGATCGCCGCCGGCTTTTCTCATTTTCTCGGCGCGCAACCGGTCGCCGACGCCGTGTCGAAGCAGATCAAGTCGGAGCTGAGCCGAGGCGTCGCCGATCCGTACGACAGTCATCCGCCGCTGAACGAGCGGATCGCGGCCCTGGGCACGAGCGATCGCACGAAGACGCCGCAGGTCGATGCGCGCGCGGTCTCGCTGCTGCGCGACGTGCAGCGCCTGGAGTGGGAGCTGTTGCAGACCCTTTTCACCGATCCGCAGAAGGCGAAGGAGCTGAAGTCGGTGGAGTGGGAAGAGACCGCGCCGCGCGTCTTTCTCCCGGTCTGGCGCGACGAGAGCGCGAAGCACGTCGAGCCGTTCCGCGCACTGCGCGTCGCCGACGTCGCGCGTTTCTACGCATCGGACGACACGCTGCAGCGCCTCCGCCTCACGCACCTGTTGCCCGACGATCGCGAGCGTGCCGTGCGCAACGCCATCGGCTGCGGCATCGCCGCCCGCCTCTACGACGACGGCTGGAAGTGCGAAGCGCGTCCCGGCCTGCCGGTCGTCTTCGCGAAAGAGGGCCGCACGTTCGAGCCCTTCGCGCTCGCGCACCAGCTCGGGACCCTCGGCTTCACCGACGAGGAGTGGAGCGGCGCATGCGAGCGGGCGGGGATCAGCGAGATGACTCTCGCGTGACGCGGAACGCCGCGTAGCCGAGCGCGAGAGTGATGCCGTAGATCGCGGTCACGCCGAACGTGCGCGGATGCTCCATCGGATGCATGGCCGAGGCGGTGAGATAGCTCGCCTTCGCCATCGGCTCGGTGATCAGGTCCCAGCTGTTCCAGCGGAGGAAGCGGCCGAGATAGATGCCGAAGCCGCAGAGTCCGAGCACGGAGAGGGAGAAGGTCCAGGCGACGCCGTTTCCCCACCGCTCGGAGACCACGCCCTGCACGTCGGCGAGCGAGGTGAAGGCGAGGAGGATGCCGGTCGCCGCGCACGAGAGCAGCAGCGCGATGTCGAACCAGAGAGGGATGCCGGGGCGGGGGCGGAGGTGAATGAAGTCGGTGGCGATGTACGGCGCGTTCGGCAGGAACGCGAGCCATACCGCGAACGATGCGATGCGTGCGAACGTCGATCGCGCGCGAACGAAGAGCGCCGCGGCGACGGCGGGGATGACGGCGAGGAAGAGATTCCAGACGAGGAAGACGTACGTCACGCGTCCCGAGTAGCCGATGCGCACGGCGATCAGCGCTCCGCACCAGAGCAATAACGCGGTAAAGAGCAGCAGTCGTGCGCGCATGATCAGTAGCTCAGTTTCAGTTCGTTTCCCGATGCATCGACGACCACATTGCCTCCCTCGACCAGCGATCCGAAGAGGATCGCGTCGACGAGCGGCTCCTTGATCTTCGTCGAGATCAGGCGGCCCATCGGGCGGGCGCCGAACGACTTGTCGTAGCCATGTTTCGCCAGCCACGCGCGGCCTGCTTCGCGCAGCTCGAGCGTGACGTTCTTCGGGATGAGCTGCGCCCGCAGCTCGGCGATGAACTTGTCGACCACCTTCTCCGTCGTTTCGAAGCTGAGCGGATCGAAGGCGATCCAGGCGTCGAGACGATTGCGGAACTCGGGGGCGAACGTCCGCTCGATCGCGCCGCGACCGCGTCCGCTGCCCGGGTTATTGCGGAAGCCCATCCCGCCCTCGGTCATCTCGCGGCCGCCGGCATTGGTGGTCATGATCATGATCACGTTGCGGAAGTCGGCCTTCTTACCGTTGTTGTCGGTCAGCGTGGCGTGATCCATCACCTGCAGCAGGATGGAGAAGAGATTCGGATGCGCCTTCTCGATCTCGTCGAGCACGAGCACCGCGTACGGCGTGCGCATGATCGCGTCGGTGAGGAGGCCGCCCTGATCGAAGCCGACGTATCCCGGCGGCGCGCCGATGAGGCGCGAGACGGTGTGCGGCTCCATGTACTCGCTCATGTCGAAGCGGATGAACTCGACGCCGAGCGACGACGCGAGCTGCTTCGCCAGCTCCGTCTTGCCGACGCCGGTCGGTCCGCTGAAGAGGAACGAGCCGATCGGCCTCTCCATGTTGCCGAGTCCCGAGCGCGAGAGCTTGATCGCACTGACGATCTGCTGAATCGCGTGGTCCTGGCCGTAGATCACGGCGCGCAGATCGCTCTCCAGCGTCTGCAGGCGGTCTTTCTCCGATACGGCGATGGTGCGCGGCGGAATCTTCGCGATGCGCGCGACGACCTGCTCGATCTCGTCGATACCGATGATGTCGACAGGCGAGGGCGCCTGTCCAACACCTCGCAGCATCCGCGCCCGCGCGCCCGCTTCATCGAGCACGTCGATCGCCTTGTCGGGAAGATGGCGATCGTGGATGTACTTCGCCGACAGCTCGGCCGCGAGCTGCAGCGCCTCATCGCTGAACGCGACTTTGTGATGCTCCTCGTAGTAGCTCTTCAGCCCCTTGAGGATCTCGACCGTCTCGGGGACCGACGGCTCGCCGATCTCGATCTTCTGGAAGCGGCGCGCCAGCGCGCGGTCGCGCTCGAACGACGCCTTGTACTCGGCGTACGTCGTCGAGCCGATGCAGCGGAGTTTTCCCGAGGCGATGGCCGGCTTGAGAATGTTGGAGGCGTCCATCGTGCCGCCGCTCACCGCGCCGGCGCCGACGATGGTGTGGATCTCGTCGATGAAGAGGATCGCTTCCTTTTTCTCCAGCAGCGCGGCGATGACCGCCTTCAGCCGCTGCTCGAATTCGCCGCGGTACTTCGTTCCGGCGAGGACCGAGCCCATGTCGAGCGACCACACCTCCGCGCCCTTCAGCACTTCCGGTGTCTCGCCTTTATGGATCTTCAGCGCCAGCCCCTCGGCGATCGCCGTCTTGCCGACCCCCGGCTCGCCGACCAGCAGCGGATTGTTCTTCCGTCGGCGGCAGAGGATCTGGATCGTCCGCTCGAGCTCGGGGCCGCGTCCGATCAGCGGATCGATCTCGCCCTTCGCCGCACGCTCGTTCAGATTCACCGCGAAGTTCTTCAGCGGATCGCCCGACGGCCCCTGCTCGTCGTCCGGCGAGACGAACGCCGGCTCATGCCGCGGCTGTGAGTCTTTGCTGATGCCGTGCGAGAGATAGTTGAGGACGTCGAGCTTGGTGATGCCCTGGCTGCGGAGGAGGTAGACCGCCTGCGAGCGCTCAGCCTGGAAGAGCGCGGCGAGCATCTGCCCGGTGTCGACCTCCTTGCGTCCCGAGCTCTGCGCGTGAAGCTGCGCGTACTGCACGACGCGCTGGAGCATCGTGGTGAGGACAGGCTGCACGGTCGTCTCGTCGGGGAGCGACTCGAACGTTTTTCCCATGAAATCGTCGAGCTGTTTCTTCAGCTCCTCGACGTCCCCGCCGCACGCGCGGACGACGTCGACGGCGTCGCGGTCGTGCATCAGGGCGAAGAGGAGGTGCTCGAGGGTGACGTACTCATGCCGCCGCGTCAGCGCCTCGTTGACGGCAAATTCGAAGGTGGCCTGGAGTTGTTTCGCGATCATGTTGGCAATGTGAGAACGCGGGCCAGCAGCCGAATCTGCCCAGCGTGATAGACATCATGCATGGCCACGCCATAAATCGTTCGCGAGTTGCTTGCCAGCGCCCGGGTGGGGAGGGTCTCGACCGCGTCCCGGAAGGCGTGATGCGACTCGTCGAGGAGCGCCAAATCGTCTTTCCACACCCCCTCGGCGGCGAAGAAATTCTTGCCCGCCCGAGGGAAGCGAGCGCCGCGCGACCCGGTGATCCGCCGCCAGGCGACGAACTTCCAGTAGGCGCAGTGGAGGACGAGCTCCCGGATGTTGTGCCGTTCGGGTGCCGGGCGCAGGGACGCCTGTTCCGCGTCGATGCCGCGCAGGACGCCGCGCAGGTTCGGCCCGTGCCAGGCTTTCCGGTCATAGGCCTCGCCGAGGATGCGGAGGAGGAGGGCGCGGTCGACGGTCATGCCTTCTCCATCGTGCAGAGCAGCGGATACTCGTTCTCCTGCGCCATGGCGGTCGTCTTCTCCACCTTCATCTGCGCCACCTCGAACGTGTAGATGCCGGCGACGCCGACGCCCTGCACGTGCACGTTGAGCATCACGCGGACGGCGTCGTCCTCGGTCATGTTGAAGACCGCCTCGAGAACCCAGACGACGAACTCCATCGTCGTGTAGTCGTCGTTGTGCAGGAGAACCTTGAAGAGAGAAGGCTCTTCGACCTTCTCGTGGCTCTCCGCGACCGGGGCCTCGTCGTACTGGGTCTGGGGGGGCAACATTCCGCGCCGATTATCGCGCGCTCGCCGCCACTTCCCGCACGACATCGGGCAGCGTGCCGAGGTCGAACGGCTTGCGCAGCACCATCCCGACCGCGGTCGGATCGATGAACTGCAGCGACGCATCGCCGGCCGCGGTCATGATCACGGTCGCCTTCAGCAGCTCCGGCCTGCGCATCATCAGATGACGCACGACGTCGAAGCCGCTCAGCCGCGGCAGCATGAGATCGAGCAGGATGCAGTCGTAGCTGCCGCTCCACAGTTTCTCGATCGCCGATTCGCCATCTTCGGCCAGCGTGACGGTCGACATCGGCGCGATGGCCGCCTCGATCCGTGCCGCGATGAGCGCCTCGTCCTCGATCAGCAGCACGGTCGGCGTTTCCGATACGACACGCTCCGGCTGTTTCGTCTCCTCGGCCGCTTCCTGCTGTTCCATCGGCATGAAGCGCGTGACCGCCGCGATCAGCTTGTCGCGCGTCAGCGGCTTGCAGATCCAGCCGTCGGCATCCGACGACGAGAAGAGGCGCTTGAGCCGCTCCTCCGAATGTCCCGACACGAGCACGATCGGGATCTGGTAGCGCGCGCGGATGAACGTACCGAGGCGATGGCCGGGAATGCTCGGCATCTCGATGTCCATCAGCACGAGATCGGGGACGCGGGTGGCGAGGAGCTGATTCAGCTCCGTCCACGAGCGCGCCGTCATCGTCTCGAAGCCTTCGCGCTGGCAAAGCTTCGACGCCTCCGACAGGAACATCGGATTGTCGTCAACGATCAGGATGGTGGACATGCGGTGGACTGCGGCCACTGTATCAAAGTTCGAGCGCGTTCCCCGGCTCCACTTCGTACGGATTTTTCCCCTTCACAAAAATCCGCGAGGGCGACGTTCCGATCAGTTGCACGTGCGAGTCGTCGACGCGCAGCAGCGATCCCTCGCGCAGGCCGACGACCGTCGCGTCGTTGTCATCGTGAAAGTCGCGGATCCGTTCCTCGCGCGTCTCGCCCTGATGTTTCGACGCCGGATCGGGATCGAGATAGTGCGGATTGATCTGGAACGGCACGAAGCCGAGCGCGTCGAGCGAAGGCGGCCAGACCACCGGCATGTCGTTCGTCGTCTTGATCGTCGGCGCGGTGATGTTCGTCCCCGCGCTGGAGCCGATGTACGGCATGCCGCCGCGCACGCGCTCGCGGATCGGCTCGAGCAGCGCGCGGTCGTACAGCGTCTTCAGCAGGCGGAACGTGTTGCCGCCGCCGACGAACAACGCGTCGGCGCGATCGAGATCGTCGATGACGTCGATCTCCATCCGCGCGAAGCGCTCACGCACGGTGTTGATGTACGACGCGTGGTCGCTCGCGGCGAAGGGGATGAACGCGATGCGGCGAAGCGCGCCGAGGAAGTCGCGGATGAACGGCTCGGCATGATCGAGGTAGCCGAAGCCGTAGACGTTGGACGAGGAGATGAGCAGGAGTTTCATCGCCGCGGATTATTGCAGGGCACGCCACGATGCGCATCAGCGCAACGGTTCGGCCCGGTTGATTTTGCCGATCCGCGCGACCAACATGCTGCGCATGCGACACCTGATCTGCGCCTTTCTGCTCGCCGCCACCCTTCCCGTTGTCGCTGAAGACCTCACCATCCTCTCTAAGGTCACGCGCGACGCCAATCCGCCACAGACCTCGGCGAACTACATATCGAGCGACCACGTGAGGATGTCTCAGGGCGACGGCAAGGAATTGATCCTCGACCTCAAGACCGGCGACATGACGTCGCTCGATACGGCGAAGAAGACGTACTACGTCATTACGCGTCAGGACATCGAGGCGATGAACGCCAAGGTCCAGGAGCAGATGAACAGCCCGGAGATGAAGAAAGCGCAGGAGCAGATGAAGAACCTTCCTCCCGAACAGCAGGCAAGGATGGAGGCGATGATGGGAGGAATGTTCGCCATCACTGTAGAGAAGAGCGGTACGTCGCGAAAGATCGCCGGCCTGGACTGCGAGAACTGGACGATCGCCATCGGACAATTCTCGAAATCCGAGGAGTGTCTGACGTCCCAGCTGAAATACCCGCCGGCGGCGTGGGATGCGTACAAAGGCTTCGCCGACAGCATGAAAACGATGATGGCCGCGATGGGCCCGATGGCCAAGGGCGCCGCGAAAATGCAGGAGCAGTTCAAGAAGATGAAGGGTTTTCCGCTGGCAACCACGACGACGACGGACGTCATGGGGCACAGATCCGTGACCGCGACCGAAGTGACCGCGGTGAAGTACGGACCGATTCCCGCCTCGGCGTTCGCAATCCCCGCCGGCTACACGAAAGTCGACAATCCGATGATGAAATCGATGGAGCGCATGGGAAAACGCAAATAGCGGATCGCGAGACGCGTTTTTGACTCCAGTTGCTCATGTCTTCGTCGGCCGCAAGCGATTCACAAACTACTATTGCGCTCCTTCACGCGGAGCTGACGCGGCTCCGTGACAGTTCGGGAGACGCGTGGCGGAGTTATCTGACGTGGTTCACGTGGTTCTTCACAATTCAGGTCGCGGTCATCGGTTGGGTGATCACGAAGGAGCCGAAACAATCGCACGGCTCCGATACCGACGTCATGGCGGCGATCTTCATCACGTTCAACCTTCTTGGCGTGATCGCCGCAATGCGTCAACGTGAATATTGCGTATTACAGAAGAAACGCGCAGATCGTATATGCGCACAACTGCGCGCGGTTGCCGAAAGCAATGGCCTTTCGGTGGAGATTACCTCAGGCTTCGGAAGCGACCTCGTACAGTCGGCATTGATGATCTTCTGTGTTGCCCTGTCAGCTAGTGGCGCAGCGTGGCTTTATCTCATGCTTAGGCACGCGCCTGGCTAGAGCGACATGGGCGGTGATGAGCAGTCTCCTCAAAGACCTGGCTCTTCAAGCGATCTCTGAGCGTGCCGCCGTCGACGACACGACTGTTCGCTACACGCAGAAAGAGTGCGTGGACGAAGTTCATCGGCGGTCTGTGGATGACCCCTGCATAGCGAGCTTCCTGCTCAACGTGATTCCTGAGCTCCTGCGACTGGACGATGCATGTGGGAATGAGTACGACCTGTGCGAAAGGTACAGCGACATCCTGCAAACCGAGATTGATCCATGGTTGACGAATGTCGTCGATGGATCAACCGACACGAGCCGCCTTCGTCTGATCGTCGTTCCCACAGGTGATTGGGAGGCGGGTTACCGCGAGCCGTTTCTGTTTTTTTCAGTCGGCTTCTTCTATGTCCTGAGGTATCTCTCCACTCTCGTCTCAACCATGGCCTGGATCGAGTCTCGGCCGGCGGACGATGCGTTCGATCGCCAGCGTTCGCCAGTCCGCGAGGACGAAATCGACAGATTGCGCCAGGATGTCCTTTCCAAAGGACTCCTGATTTCGCTGCGATTCCTGGATCACTTCTGTCTGCTACCCGACCTCGACGCGATCATGCCGTTGATCGACAGCGGCTGGGAAGAAGGCGTGAGAGTGCAACAGCGGCTTGTATTTGGCGCGATGGCAGCTTTTGTATGCCTTCATGAGTTTGGTCACTCAACGTTTCGCGGCGCCGATACCGCCGGCCTGGCGCCGCCGCCATCGATGGTTCATCCGGAGACGCTGAACAAAGAGCAACTGGAAGAACTGGCTGCCGATCATGCGGCGATTGAGTTCTCAAACGGTGAGGCGTACGTGTTGTTGGGAGCGGGAATCCTGCTGTCTTTGATGGCTGATATGGAGCCTGTTGAACCGAACCTCAGGAACAGCGATACGCACCCTCATTCGATCAACAGACTGAGTAATATTCTCGCAGTGCATCGAGAGCGTGTCGCCAGGGCAGGCCTGGAGGATGTGTATTCACAACCGATCATTGCGTTCCAGTCGAGAGCAAACGACCGGATACAGGAGATATCAGCTCTTTCGGCCAGTTGGGATGACGCCACGCTAAGCAGCGATTTCTTTCAGTCGATGTCCGACCTGGTGTCCATCGTCCAGGACGAGGAAGCCATGTGACGAGTGGAAGCGCCGGTAATCGATCGCGCCCTCGTCACTCCGTGCCGATCACCCACTTCTCATACAAATCGCCCGGCAATTCGCGCACAAAGCGCGACGGCTCCATCAAAATGTCCATCCCCCCGCGATCACGGGCCATCACGGGGAAGACGAGATAGAGCTCCTGTTGTGCGCGGGTGACTGCGACGTAGAACAGGCGTCGTTCTTCTTCCTCGCCCGGGATCACCAGCTCGCGCGTGCCCTGTTCGTCTACGACCGGCGCGTCGGAGATCGTGCCTTCGAGTAGCGGTAGTGCCTCGTGCACGCGGCTCGGGTCGACGCGGATGATGCCGCCCGGGACGCGCAGCGCGCGTTGCGATGGGAAGCGTCCGTCGGCGAGCCAGATGATGAAGACGATGCGCCACTCCAAGCCCTTCGCCTGATGCACCGACGACAACACGATCTTTTCATCCTCGGGACCGACCACCGCGACGTCCTCACCGGCGATCGGATTGGCCAGCGCGACCTCGTCGAGGAATTGCTCGACGTCGTCGTAGCGCAGCGCGTATTGGGAGAGCTGCTCGAGATCGTCGAGCCGCGCCTGTGCGTTCGGGAACTTCGATCGAACGTAATCGGCGTATCCGCGCTCGACGATGAGGCGGATCGATTCCGAGGGATTGTGCCGCATCGATTCAGAAGAGATGAGGCGGAGGACGCTGCGCAGCGATTCGAGTGAGCCTGCGATCGCGCGGCTGCCGGCGTCGAATCCGCGCAGAAAAACGTCGAGCGGATTCGGCGTGCTGCCGATCCGTCCCCACACTTCGCTCGCCGTCCTCTCGCCGACCTTCGGATAGAGCTTCAGCATCCGCTTCCATGACAGCTCGTCGCGCGAGTTCGTGACGACCTTGAGGTACGCGATGACGTCCTTGATGTGCGCCTGCTCGAAGAAGCGGACGCCGCTGCGGATCTCGTACGGGATCAGGCGCCGCGACAGCTCCATCTGCAGCTCGAGCGACTGGTAGTGCGAGCGATAGAGCACCGCGATGTCGGAGAGGTGCTCGCCTTCATCGCGCAGCTCGAGGATGCGTTGCGCGACGAACGACGCCTGCTCGAACACGTCGTCCGTACCGACCACCGCCGGGTCCGGTCCGTCGCCGCGCACCGCCTGCAGCTCCTTCTGAAACTGAAAGCGATTCGCTGCGATCGAGGCGTTGGCGAGGTTGAGGATCTGACGGGTAGAGCGGTAGTTAGTCTCCAGCTTGTAGATCTTCGAATCGGGGAAACGGAGCGGGAAGGTGAGGATGTTTTCGAACGACGCGCCGCGGAACGAGTAGATCGACTGCGCGTCGTCGCCGACGACCATCACGTTGCGGCGCACCGAGGACATGCCGTCGATGACGTCCGCCTGCAGCTTGTTCGTGTCCTGGTATTCGTCGACCAGGATGTAGCGGTACTTCCGCTTCAGCGGCTCGGCGATCTCCGGCTTCTCCTCGAGCAGCAGCTTCCAATTGAGGAGCAGGTCGTCGAAATCCATCGCGTTCGCCTCGCGCTTCCGCTCGCGATAGCGGCGGAAGACGTTCACGATCTCGTCGCGGTACATCGCGAAGTGCGGGTAGTTCTGCTCGAGATGGATCTCCAGCGGCGTGCGCGTGTTGATCAGGAACGAGTAGATGTCGATGAGGACGTCGCCCTTCGGGAAGCGCTTCTCCAGCGTCTTGATCCCGAGGGAGGAGACGGCGGATTCCATCATTTCCTTCGCGTCTTCCTGATCCATGATCGAGAAGTTCGAGCGGTAGCCGATGGCATCGGCGTGCAGGCGGAGGAGGCGGTTGCCGATGGAGTGGAACGTGCCGCCCCAGATGCGGCGCGTGTCGATGGTGACGAGCTGCTCGACGCGGCTGAGCATCTCGCGCGCCGCCTTGTTCGTGAAGGTGACGAGGAGGATGTCGGACGGATCGACGCCGTCCTCGATGAGGCGCGAGACGCGATAGGTGAGGGTGCGCGTCTTGCCCGAGCCGGCGCCGGCGATGACCAGCATCGGCCCCTCGCCGGCCATGACGACCTCGAGTTGCTCGGAGTTCAGCTCATCTTCGTAGCGGACGCGGTACTGCTTCTGCGGTTTCGCCGGCTGCTTGAGCGTGTAACGGCGGATCTTGGACATGGGGTCGGATCTGGACAATTAACTTAACACCATCGCGTTAAGTTAATTGTCCAGATCCGACCCCCTACCGCCACTTCTTCACCTTCGGCCAGAGGTCGGTCATCGACACCTTCGGCTTGCGGCAGATGTGGATCGTCCAGTGCTCGTACGGCATCGAGTAGGGGTGCGCGACCTCCCCGGCAGGGCGGACATCCTCGAAGAGCTGCTCGAGCGTCTCGCGATCGTCGTCGAGCACGATCAGCACGTCGCCGGTCGCGCCGCGCGGACCCCAGAGGAAGTAGCTCTGATGTCCGCTGATAGCGTGCGGCAGTCCGTAGGCCGGGCCGAAGTGATCGACGGCGCCGGCCTGGCCGTAGTTCTGCGCGAAGATCGCGCACTTCGTTTTCTCCTCCGGCGTGAGCGTGTCGTACGCGCGGGCCACGGCGGCGATCATCTCCGGCCAGCCGAACATGTCGGCGTACTGCTGCGGCAGCGGTCCCATGCGATGGTTCTCCGTCGCCGGCGGCTCGAGACGCATTGCGTGCCGATAGCGGATGAACGTCTCGGGCGGAAGGAGTGGCAGGGCGTACGGCGCGAGGAGCGCGCCGCCGATGACGAGCAGGATCGTCGCGGGAATCATCGCTCGTCGCGGCAACGCGATCGCTCCTGCGGCAAACAACATCGGATACGCCGGTGCGAGGTAGTAGATCTTTCCCTTCATCACCACGAACTCAATGAAGAGCGCGATGAACGCGAAGCCGAGCGCGCGGTAGCGCGGCTCGCGGATCAGCCAGACGATGCCGAGGATCCAGATCGGCAGCGTGAAGGGATGCATCAGCAGGAGCTGCCCGAGGAAGAACGAGAGCGGCGTGACCGGTGCGTTCTTGTTGCTGTGCGCGATGTTGTTCAGCAGCTCGTACGTTGCGAAGTTGTGCTGCACTTCCCAGATCAGATTCGGCAGGAAGATCAGAAATGCGAGCACGCCGCCGAGCCAGATCCACGGCCGCGCGAAGTGCCGGCGCTGCGACGTCAGCAGCATGCCGATGACGAACGCCGATCCGAAGAAGAGCGTTGAGTGTTTGTTCTCCAGACCCAGTCCGGCGAGCGTCCCGAACACGAGCCAGAGCTTCTCGCTGCCGCCGTCGAAAATCACGATCGCGACGTACGCCATCGACATCCAGATCAGCGGCTCGAAGACGTTCATGGAGAGGAAGTGCCCGGCCGAGAGGTACATCGGCGCGACGATCGAGCAGAGCGCCGCGAGGTTCTGCGCGAAGCGGGATGCGCCGAGGCGGCGGGCGAGCATGCCGGTGAGAAACACGATCGCCGAGCCGGCGACCGCCGACACGATGCGGATGCCCCACAGCGTCTCGCCGAAGAGATGCCGCGCGATCCACGCCACGAGCGCGATCATCGGCGGCTGATCGACGTAGCCCCACGCCATGTGATGACTGCATGCGACGTAATAGAGCTCGTCGCGGAACCACCCGTACTGCGTGAGGCAGGTGAGGTGGATGAGGAGCGTGGCCGCGGCGAGGAGCCAGAGGTCGCGTTTCATTTCTTCACTCTATCGCGCAGGATAAACTGCCGAGAATCATGCGTCCCCGCCTCGGTGCTCTCATCGCCGTCATCTTCTGGGGCATGTCGTTCGTCGCGACGAAAGCGGCGCTGCGCGAAGTGTCGCCGGTCACGATCATCACCGTCCGCTTCGTCATCGGCGCGGTGATGCTCCTGGCGATCGTCCGCAAGCTCCCGCCGCGCGCCGCGTGGCCGCAGCTCGCGTTGATGGGTTTCATCGGCATCTTCGTCCATCAGATGCTGCAGTCGTACGCGCTGACGCTGACCACCGCGGTGCACACCGGCTGGCTCATCGGCATCACGCCGATCTGGTCGGCGATCCTCGCGGCGATCGTCCTCCGCGAGCGCTTCGGCTTCATCAAGATCGTCGGACTGATCGGCGGCTTCGCCGGCGCGTTGCTGGTGATCACGCGCGGTGAGCTGAACGCAGGCGTCCTCGCGCTGCCGTCGACGCGCGGCGATCTGCTGATCCTCGTCAGCACGGTCAACTGGGCGATCTACTCGACGATGGGACACAAGACGATCCGCGCGCTCGGTCCGCGTCTCGCGACCTCGGGGGCGATGCTGTTCGGCGCCCTGATGCTCATCCCGTTCTTCGTCGCGCAGGCGGGCTGGCGCGAGCTGCCGCATCTGACGTCGATCGGCTGGACGTCCGTCCTCTTCCTCTCCATCGGCTGCTCGGGGCTCGGGTACCTCTTCTGGTACGGCGCGCTGGAGAAGGTCGAGACCTCGCGCGTCGCCGCGCTGCTCTACCTCGAGCCGCTCATCACGTTCGCCACCGCCATCGCATTTCTGCACGAGCCCGTCAGCCTCGCGGCGGTGGCAGGGGGCGTGCTCGTGCTGGCAAGCGTGGTCGCCACGCAGTACGCGCCGAACGTTCAGCGAAACGCGCCCGCGGCCGTAATGGAGTAGCCATGAAACGATTTCTCATCCTGCTCGCGCTGGTCATCACGGCGTGCGCCGATTCGAATGACAACAAGCCCGCGCCGATGCCGAAGCAGACGCCGGGACGCTATCGCTCCGAGGGCGGGGAGTTTCCGGTCGGGGCGATTCCGATCGGATCGCTGCACGACGCGCAGCGGAACAAAGACGTCGACCTGGTCATCGAATATCCGTCGCAGGGACAGGGGCCGTTCCCGGTCATCGTCTTTTCGCACGGCTACGGCGCGTCGAACAAGAACTACGTCGGACTGACCGAATATTGGGCAGGTCACGGCTACGTCTGCATCAAGCCGTCGCACGCCGATGCGGGCAAATTGCGCGAGCTGCTGCGCGAGCGACGGCAGTCGGGGAAGACCATCGGCGAGCAGATCTGGGAATCGCAGAGCGTCGCCGACTGGCGCGATCGCGTGCGCGACGTGACGTTCATCCTCGATTCGTTCGACGCGCTCGAGGAGCGCTATCCCGAGCTGAAGGGAAAGATGGATCGCAATCGGATCGCCGCCGGCGGGCATTCGTACGGCGCGTTCGTGGCGATGCTCCTCGCGGGCGTCGAGCCGGTGCGCGACGGCAAGCCGCTGCAGCTGCGCGACGAGCGCGTCAAGGCGATCATCGCGATGTCGCCGCAGGGCGTGAGCGCGACGCGCGGCCTCAGCGCGGAGTCGTTCCGCAACGTGAAGATCCCGGCGATGTTCATGACCGGGAGCGAGGACCGCGGCGCGCTGGAGTCGGAGACGCCGGAATGGCGTCGGACGGCGTTCGACAACTCGCCCGCGGGTGACAAGTACTTCGTGCTCATCAACGGCGCGAATCACCTGTCGTTCGGCGGCGGCTACACGCTGCCGAATGCGACGGAGGACTCGCTCGATCGGATGGACGAGATGAACCCGCAGCGCAATCCGGACCGCGCCGGTCCGCGCACGCGCTCCGAGAACCGCTTCATCCTGCAGCGCGGTGTCTTCGATTCGATCAAGATCGCCGCGACCGCGTTCTGGGACACGTTTCTCAAGAGCGCGCCGGAAGCGCGGGAGTATCTCGACAACAAGCTCGCGGGGCGGGGTGGGGTCACGCTGGTGAAGAAGTAGCCTTTCCATCGCCCCTCTCCCCGCGCACGGGGAGAGGGTGCCGCAGGCGGGTGAGGGGTCTCTCTGTGGGCGCGAAGAAGACCCCCTCATCCGCCTGCGGCACCTTCTCCCCCGACTGCGGGGGAGAAGAAGATGAAACCTGCATTCGCCTGCGCCGTACCACCGTGCGGGAGCAGGCCATGACAGACAACATCGCACTTGAATCGATCCGCCGTTTCTTCAATGTGGTGACCCGCGGCCGCACCTACGGCAACGTCGCGTACGTCTGGCTGGCGTTTCCGCTCGGCCTTGCGTACTTCATCTTCCTGGTCACGGGATCGGCGCTGTCGCTCGGCCTGTCGTTGCTCTGGATCGGACTCCTTCTCGCCGTCGCTTTCATCGCGATCATCTGGTCCCTCGGGCAGTTCGAGCGGCTCCTGTCGAAGTGGCTCCTCGGTGAACCGCTGCAGACCGCCAAGAGCCCGTCGCGCAAAGTCGTCGGCTGGGTCAAGGGCGTACTGAAGGATTCGTCGACGTGGAAGGGCGCGATGTTCCTGTTCCTCAAGTTCCCCGTCGGCCTGGCGTGCTGGGTCGCGTCGGTCATCGCGTTCAGCATCTCCGCCGCGTTCATCTCCGCGCCGTTCAGCACCTACCGCGGCGAAGTCGACTTCGGCTACAGCATCCTGGTAGACCCGACCGGCGGCTGGCTGCTCGCGATCGCTGGCGTGCTGATGCTGTTCGTCACGCTCCACCTGCACAACGCGATGGGCCTGCTGTGGCGCTTCATGGCCCGGCACCTCCTGGGTGTGCGGGAGGAGGGGGAGACGATGATCCCGGATGCTACGATTGCCGCGTGACGAAAAACGCTGAACGACTTCTCGAGGAGGCTCTTCAACTCGACCCCGGTGATCGAGCCAGAATTGCGGCGGAACTGCTTTCCAGCCTCGACGAGCAGAATGAGGATGTCCGGACCGCATGGGCGACGGAGATCTCCCGACGCGCAACCGAGGCAGAGACCGACAGCGAGGGCGAGGAAGACTGGCGGTCTGCTCTGAATGACATCCGCAGGGAAGTTCTGTCGCGGTGAAGCCGGTCCACCTTCGCCAGATCGCGAAGCATGATCTGCGCGAAGCAGTGAAGTGGTACCGCGATCGCGACGCCGAGCTCGCGAATCGATTTCTCGACGAGGTCTATAAGACGCTCGCGTTACTCGAGAGGTTTCCCGATACCGGCGGCCCGGTTTTTGGTGTCGAAAGTCCCGATATTCGCCAGTTACCCGTTGACACCTTTCCCTACCAGATCGTGTTCAAGCGACTTCCGTATCGGACCGTCGTTCTAGCGATCGCACACGAGCGGAAGAAGCCGGGTTACTGGGATCGCTAGCTTCTCGCTGAACATCACCTAGCCACATACACCCCCTCCACCCACGGCGCCGCCACCGTGCTCTCTCCCAGCATCGTGAACGCCGCGGCGATCTCGCGCACGGTCTCGTTGATCGCGTTCGCTTCCTGACGCGCCCAGGTCGACATGCGCGTCCGGCTCGGCGGGATGAGCGTGTCGCCGCGGTGGGTCATCGGCTCGAAGCCGTGCGCGCGCAGCAGCGCGTCGAGTGAATGCGTCCCGAAGCCGTAGCGGTGGGGGAAGCCGAGGAGGTTGTTGTAGCCGAGGGCGAGATCGAGGTTCAGGATCGTGGCGGCGAGGTAGAAGAGGGCGTTCGGGATGCGGATGACGACGACGCCTTGCGGCACGATGATCCGGCGCACCTCGGCGAGCAGCGAGCGGAGATTCTCGATTTGCTCGAACGTGTTCCAGATGAAGACGCCGTCGAACGACGCGTCATCGAATGCGCACTCCTCGAGTGACGCACGCCGCGTCGGGTAGCCGCGCGAGGCGGAGAAGCGGGCGGTGTCTTCGCCGATGTCGATGCCGAGGGGCGACCAGCTCCATTCAGTCGCGACGTGCAGGAAGCCGCCGACGTAGCTGCCGATCTCCAGCACGCGCGCGCCGTTACGTAGCAGCGGACGGTAGTGCGGCTCCTTGTGGCGGAACGCGTCGATCTGCACGCGCAGCATCTGCTCCATCACGTAATCGGCGTACGGATCGCCCTCGAACGACGGAGCGTGATCGATGCGCACGAGGATTCCGCACGGGCGGCAGATGCGGATCTCGCCCGGCGTCGCGAGCACGACGTCGGTCCGATCCTTCATCTCCGCCGCGTCGATGTGGCCGTCGATCCGCTGCTCCCAGAACTTCGTGCGCAGCTCGAGCTCCGCGGCGATCCGCTCGCGTGGAATGAGGAGGTCGAGGTCGGATGCGTTGCAGTGAGGACAGGTCATGCCGGCTGTCGAGCCGACGAAGGCGATCCGCCGAGGACGCGCGTCCAGACGCGGCGGAACTGCCGCGCGGAATCGAAGCCGCACTTCGTCGCGATCGCTTCCATCGTCAACATCGGATCGTGCAGCAGCGTTCGCGCCAGCTCGAGGCGGATGCGCGTCGCGTAATCGTGGACCGAGATCCCGGTGGTCTGCCGGAAGAGTCGCGTGAGATGGCGCGGGCTCATGCCGGCGAGCGACGCCAGCGCGGTCAGCGACTCCCGTCGGGCCGGCTGCTGGATCAACCGGTCCTGCACGCGATGGATGCCGGGATGGAGATGCGCGCGGTAGTCGAGATAGACGCTCTGCTGCGCATCCGATCCATCGCGCCTGATGTAGACGACCATCTCCCGCGCGACCTCGGCCGCGGCCATCGGACCGTACGCGCGCTCGATCAGTGCGAGCGCCATGTCGATGCCCGACGCGATCCCCGCGCTCGTGGTGATCTCGCCGTCGGTGACGAAGAGGCGGTTGGTCAGCAACTTCGCGCGCGGGAAGCGCCGCTGCAGCTCGTTCGTGCGCGACCAGTGCGTGGTGCAGCGGCGATCGTCGAGCAGGCCCGCTTCGCCGAGGACGAAGGCGCCGGTGCAGATGGAGGCGATGTGCGCGCCAGCGGCATGGGACATTTTGAGCCATCGCACCGCGGCGCGCTCCAGCTGCTCCGTCGCGCGATACGGCATCCCCGGCACGACGACCAGATCGTCCGCGCCGACGTCCGGCAGCGGCTCGAGATCGGAGAGCCACAGCCCCTGATCGGTGCAGATCTTCTCGCGCGTCGAGCAGAGGCGAACGCCGTAGCGGCGGTGCTCGCGGTTCGCCTCGTGAAACGCCTGCAACGGCCCCGCGAGATCGAGGACCTCGACCTCGGGGAGCAGAAGGAAGATGATGTTCACCCCATGGACATTACCACTGCAAAGGCTCTCGTCACCGGCGGCTCATCGGGCATCGGGCTGGAGACCGCGCGCCAGCTCGCGCAGCGCGGCGCGCGCGTCGCCATCTGCGGCCGCGACGCCGCGAAACTGCGCCGCGTGGCGGATGACATCGGCGCGTTCGCGATCGAGGCGGACGTCGCGCGCGAGGACCACGTCATCCGGATGGTGGGCGACGTCATCGAGGCGTTCGACGGCTTCAACGTCCTGATCAACAACGCCGGCTTCGGACATTTCGCGCCATTGCTGGAGACGTCGCTCGCCGACATGCAGCGCGTCTACGCGACGAATGTCTTTGGCGCGATGGTGGTGGCACGCGAGTCGGCGAAACACTTCATCGCAGCGGGGAAGGGCGGGAACATCGTCAACATCGCATCGACCGCGGGCCAGCGCGGCTTCGCCGGCGGGACGGCGTACGCGTCGAGCAAATTCGCGCTCTCAGGAATGACCGAATGCTGGCGCGCCGAGCTGCGCAAGCACGACATCCGCGTGATGCAGATCAACCCGAGCGAAGTGCAGACGGAGTTCTTCCGCGGACGCGCGTTCAGCGAGCGGAAGTTGCGTGCCGAGGAGATCGCGCACGCGATCGTTTCGATGCTGGCGATGGATGACCGTGGCTTCACGACCGAGATGTCGGTCTGGGCGACGAACCCGGAGTAGCCGGCCAGGAGTAAGATCGCTTTTTCCAATGTCCAACGACATCCCCGACGCATCCTGGTTCCATACGTCCTGGACCACGACGGTGGAGTCGAACGATCCGGTCCAGCGCGAGCTGCTCGAGCAGCGGTACCAGACCGAACAGCTGCGACTCCTCGGCACGGCCGTGCATGTCACGGGGCAGGGGATCGCGATCCTGACGCCGGCGGTCGAGGCGCTCGGTCCGCGCATCGCGTTCGTGAACGACGGCTTCTGCGCGATCTACGGGCGAACGCGCGACGAAGTGATCGGGCAGACGCCGGTGATCTTCGGCATCGTCGAGTCGCAGCAGGCGATCGCCGACGCGCTGCTGCATCACGTCTTCGAGCATCGCCCGTTCGAAGCGGACGTCACGGCGCGGCGGAAGGACGGGACTGAGATCGAGATCGATCTGCAGTTGATCCCGGTCGACGACGCCGGCGAGATCACGCACTGGGTCGCATTCATCCGCGACGTCACCGCGGTGAAGAACCAGTTCACCGCGCTGCGGCATCAGGCGATGCACGACGCGCTGACCGGACTGCCCAACCGGACGATGCTCTTCGATCGTCTCGACCGCGCGATCGACGAGGCGCGGCGCGCGCGGGGCTCGATGGCGCTGCTGCTGATGGACCTCGACCGCTTCAAGGAAGTGAACGACACATTCGGCCATCACTTCGGCGACGTGCTGTTGAAGGCGGTGGCGTTCCGGCTGACGAATCAGCTGACGTCCGCCGACATGGTGGCGCGCCTCGGCGGCGATGAATTCGCCATCGTGCTCGCCGACGCCGTCGATTCGCGCAGCGTGGCGATGGCGGCACGGCGCATCCTCAACACGCTGCAGCAGCCGTTCGTCGTCGACGGACAGGTGCTGGAGGTCGGCGCCAGCATCGGCATCGCGCTCTTTCCGACGCACGGCACCGACGCGCGCACGCTGCTGCGCCGCGCCGATGTGGCGATGTACTCGGCCAAGCAGTCGCAGGTCGGCTACACGTTCCATCGCGACGATCATGAGCCGCGCAGCGCCGAGCAGCTGTCGCTGGTCGTCGAGATGCGGCACGCGCTCGAGCGCAACGAGTTCGAGCTCTACTACCAGCCGAAGCTGCATCTGCGCAGCGGCCTCGTGACGCGCGCCGAGGTGCTGCTGCGGTGGAACCATCCGACGCGGGGGACGCTGCCGCCGAGTGTGTTCATCCCGATCGCGGAGCGGACTGGGCTCATCCGCACCATCAGCGACTGGCTACTCGATCGCGCACTGCAGCAGTGCCGCGACTGGCAGGACAGCGGCGCGCCGATCCATCTCGCGGTGAATCTCTCGGCGAAGAGTCTGCAGGAGCAGACGCTGCCGTCGAAGATCAACGACGTGCTGAAGAAGTGGGGGATCGATCCGCGCTTCCTGAAGATCGAGATCACGGAGAGCTCGATCATGGCCGACCCGGCGCACGCGCTGGCGATCATGTCGATGCTGCAATCGATCGGCGTGCGGCTGTCGATCGACGACTTCGGCACGGGCTACTCATCGCTCACCCATCTGCGCGAGCTGCCGATCGACGAGATCAAGATCGACAAGTCGTTCGTGACGGGGATGAACAGCTCCGACGCCGACGCGGCGATCGTCCGCACGGTGATCGACCTCGCGCACAACCTCGGCAAGCAGGTGTGCGCCGAGGGGGTGGAGGATGAGGCGACGTGGAGCAGGCTGTGCGAGATGGGATGCGATCTCGCGCAGGGCTACTGGATCTCGCGCCCGCTCAACGCGACCGATCTGCGGCAGTGGCTGACGGATACGGGGTGGGGGTTGACGGTGAGGCGATAGCGGGTAGGTGGCAGTTGACCGTTGGCAGTAGATGCGGCCAACGGCCAACTGCCCACTAATTCGCCGTAATCCGCGCGATCCTCTGTATCTCGCGCCGCATATCCGAATCACGCTCGGGGATCGCCAATCCTCCCGGGATCTCCGTGTGATTCAGGGAGAAGGCGTCGGGCCAGACCTTCGTGGTTGCCGGAACCGAGCCGTGCAGCGGCGCGAAGATCGGGAGGTAGCCGATGCGCCAGTCCATGCCGAGGGCGCGGAACTCGACGGCACCGAAGGGGAAGCGGATGTTGCGTGGCGGCTCCGGCCGCTCTTCGTCCGTGGTGAAGATCTGGCGCAGATGATCGGGTGAGAAATCGGGATCGACGGGCTCGGCTCGCTGCGCGTACGCGGAGCTCGCGATAATGGTGAGGGCGATCGCAATGATGACTTTTCTCATGGTGACCTCATCCGTTGAGACGTGTCTCTACGGTTGAACGTTCGGCGCCGGCCCGATGATCGTTACCGCTGGAACGGGCGAACATCCATTGCCTAACATCTGCGCGTCGTATGCCACCGAGAAGCGTCCTTCGGCCGACATGACAGTCGTCACCCAGGCCGGATTCGTGAGGTTGAGGTAGATCCAGCCCCCGACGTCACCCCAGTTCGACAGCGGCGGAAACCATCCCGAGGAGGTTGCTGTGCTCGAAGCCGCCGGAAAGAGCACATAGAACGGCGGGGATGGGAAGATGCGCAAGGTGCCATCGATGGTCGGGTTCTCGTGCTCATCGAAGCGGACGACCTCTTTTACGCGACCTCGCTGCCGTAGTTCTTCGCGTAACCCGAACAGGTCGTGACTCCGGCGAGTCCCTCGCGCCAGATCTGCAGGTTCGTGTTGAACGCTCCCGTGCCTCCCTGCACGAAGCGCGCGGTGAACGCGACCGGCAGCGGCTGCCGGCGATCGATGTGCGGCGATGCATGTGGCGTGTAATGGTCGTAGAACGTGCGCGGAAGGTCCGGTGTGACTTTCGCGCCGGCGAGTCCGCCCTCGGGAATCGCGCGGATGTGGACCAGCGGACTGGCGGTGGCGTAGTTGCCGGTCGTCAGGTTGGGGTTGATGTGCTCGTAGTCGCCGATCAGCACGTTGTCGTACAGCAGCTCGTCGTAATACGCCTTGTCGTTCGGGAACGTGACATTGCATGAATTGACGACGTCGATCGTCGCGTAGCCGATCGCCGCCTGATGCACCAATCCGAGCTGACCGGCCAGGCTGCACGACGGCCCGCGTCCCGTGGTCAGGATCGAGCGCACGTCGGCGAGCAAGGACTCGGACAGCACGTCGCGCTGGCACGGCATCGATGTGTGGTTCGGATTGAGATCATTCGCCAGCGAGCGATCCCCGGGGCCGGTGAGGAAGCCGGCGGTGGCTCCGGTCGTCAGGACGTCGTACAGATTCACCGGCTGCACGTCGTAGCCGGTGAGAAAGAGATTGAAGTTCACGACCGGGTAGGCGAGATCGCTCCAGAGCGTGACGCGGGCGATCTGCGGGTATTGCGAGGTGTTGACGATGGTGAAGATCGTCGTCCGCGCGCGCGTCGGCGGCTTGTCGACCTCGACCTCGAAATACGGGAGCAGCAGCGTCGCCGCGGGGGCCACGCCGATGTCGCAACTGTCGTCGTTGTTCGTCGTCGCCGCACCGGCGGCGACGGCGAACAACAGTGCGAGTGCAACGACGGCGCGTCTCACGGCACGGCGTTCGGTCCCGGTCTGATCGTCGCGCCGCCGGCCGGCGCGGGTGAGCAGCCGTTGGCGAGCGCCGTCGCGTCGACCGCGGTCGAATATCGCCCTTCGGCGAACATCGACACGGTGACCCAGTTCTGACTCGCGCGCGTCTTGCTGTACGCAGTCGATCCGCCGTTGTTGAGATTGAGGTACATCCAGCCGCCGACGTCGGCGCCGAGCAGGGGCGGATAGTTGCTCGAAGGCGACGCAGTAACGGATGTTTCGGGCAGCACAAGCACGAACGGTGAGCAGAGGATCGGCGGGCAGCCTGGGAGGAGCGTGGGATTTTCGTGCTCGTCGAAACGCACCACGTCGGTGACGAGCATCGAGCTGCCGGTGTTCTTCTGGTAATCGGCGCACGTCGCGCCGGCGCCGGTCACGCCCTCACGCCAGATCTGGAAGTCTGTATTGAACCCTCCCGATCCTCCCTGGATGAAACGCGCGGCGAAGGCCGACGGCAACGGCTGGCGACGATCCATTTTCGGCGTCGCGCGCGGCGTGTAGCGGTCATAGAAGGTGTAGGGGAGGTCCGTCACCGGTGTCGGCGCTCCCGGCGCGCCACCCTCGGGAACGGCGCGGATGTGCACCAGCGGATTCCCGCCCGCGTAGTTGCCGGTCGCCGCGTTCGGATTGATCGACTGGTAATCGCCGGTGAGGACGTTGTCGTACAGGAGGTCGTTGTAAAACGCCGCGGTGTCGGGGAACGAGAGGCCGCAGGTCTTCACCACGTCGATCGTGACGAAGCCGATCGCATCCGAGTGCGTGGTGCTGATCTGGTTGGTGCCACATGTGGAGATGCGGCCGCTGGTCAGCGCGCCGCGGATGTCGTTCATGATCGCGGGGGGAACGGGACCGGGATTGATCTGGCAATCGGCGACGGCGGTCAACGCGAAATTCGGATTGGCGTTATTGGGGAGCGAGCGCGCTCCCTCGTCCGTGGAAGAAGAGGTGCCGCCCGGCGGCGCGATCACCGCTCTCGCGAGCACGTCGTAGAGATTGATCGACTGCACGTCGTAGCCGGTGAGAAACAGATTGAAGTTGAGCACCGGGAATCCGAGGTCGCTCCAGATCGTCACGCGCGCGATCTGCGGCACCTGCGACGTGTTCACGACGGTGAACAGCGTCGTGCGCGCCACCGACTGCGGATCGATGAAGTCGACCTCGAACAACGGCAGCAGCAGCGTCGCCGCGGGGAGGAGCGCGATGTCGCAGCTGTCGTCGTTATTCGTCGTCGATGGTGAGCCGGAGGGGAAGGTCGCGGCATTCGTATTCGGACCCGGACCGATCGGCTGTTCGACCGACGGCGCGGGCGTACAGCCGTTGGCGAGCATCGTCGCGTCGAATGCGGCCTGATACCTTCCCTCGGCGGACATCGACGTGACGACCCAGTTCTGACTCGGCCGCGCCTTGCTGTAGGCGGTCGATCCCGGGTTGTTCAGATTCAGGTAGAGCCAGCCGCCGAGATCACCCGAGGTCGAGAGCGGCGGCAATCCGCCCACCGCCGTTGAAATGCTCGAGGCGGGTGGGAGGATGATCGGCCCGAGCGGCAACGGCGGCTCGAAGATGAAGCCGGCCAGCGTGGTCGGGTTCTCGTGCTCGTCGAAACGAATGTTCTGCGTGGTCGCCATCGCCGGTCCGAGGTTCGCGCTGTAGCTCCCGCAGGAAGCGGTCGGCGCGACGACACCTTCGCGCCAGATGCGGAGGTCGGTATTGAGCGTGCCGGGCCCGCCCTGAATGAATCGCGTCGTGAACGCATTCGGCAGCGGCTGCCGGCGATCCATCGACCGCGCATCGGATGGCGTGTAGCGGTCGTAGAACGTGTAGGGGAGGTTCGTCGGCACTACCGCGCCCGGCAGCCCGCCTTCCGGCACGGCGCGGATGTGGACCAGCGGAACCCCTCCCGCGAAGTTGCCGGTGATGGGGCTTTGATTCACCCACAAGTAGTCGCCGGTGAGGACGTTGTCGTAGAGCAGGTCGCTCATATACGCCGGATCGGTGGGGATGGAGAGGCTGCAATCGGCGACGAGGTCGATCGTCACGTAGCCCTGCGCACTCGTGTGCACCGAGCCGACGCGTCCGCTGCAGGAGGAGATCGCGCCGATCGTGAGCGCGGTGCGGATGTCGCCGAGGATGCTCGGCGGAATCGGAACCGGCGGGGCGGTGGAGCAGGAGAACGCCGCGCCGGGCCTGAAGTTCGGATTCGCGTCGTTCGGGAGCGAGCGCGAGCCGGGGCTGTTGTGATTCGTCGTGCCGGGGAGCACGCCGCGCGCGATGACGTCGTAGAGATTGACGCTCTGCACGTCGTAGCCGGTAAGGAACAGATTGAAATTCATCACGGGGTAGGCGAGGTCGGTCCAGATGGTGACGCGTGCGATCTGCGGACGCTGCGAGGTGTTGACGACCGTGAAGAGCGTCGTGTTTGCGCTCCCGGGCGGTGCGTCGATGTCGACCTCGAACCACGGCAGGAGCAGCGTCGCCGCCGGGAGGAGCGCGATGTCACAACTGTCGTCGTTGTTGCGAGTGGCGGCGGAGGCGCTGGCGAAGGAGGCAGTAAAGAGGAACAGCGAGAGGAGCGCGGCCAGGAACCGGGATCGCGTCGTCATATGCCCTCAAGTACGGAACCGCTTTCAGTTTCGTCACAACCAACGCGCGCGCCGCCCGTTTAGCCTTGCGACCACTCACGCGAAAGGGAACGAAATGTTCAGGACGTTCATGGCATCGATCGCAATCGCCGCGATGGCGGCAACGGCAGTAGCGCAGCAGCAGGAGCGCGAGCAGGTCCCGGTCAAGTACACGTGGGACCTGTCGCAGATCTACGCAAGCGACGAAGCGTGGCGCGCGGCGAAGGAGCAGTTCGCAACGAAGATGGCGAAGGCGGGGGAGTTCAAGGGAACGCTCGCCCAGTCGCCGCAGCAGCTCGCCACCGCGCTCGACACGGTCTTCAATCTGAGCAAAGAGCTTTCGCGCCTCTACGTCTACGCCGCGATGAAGTCCGATCAGGACACGCGGGTGCAGAAGTACCAGGCGATGCAGCAGGAGATGTCGAAGCTGGCCACCGACTTCAGCGGCACGACGTCGTACATCGAGCCGGAGATCCTGCGCATCGACCGCGCGAAGATCGAGGCCTGGCTGAAGCAGGAGCCGAAGCTCGGCGTCTACGCGCACTACCTCGACGACATCGTCCGCCGCCAGCCGCACACCGGCAGCGAGGCGGAGGAGAAACTGATCGCCGACGCCGGCCTGATGTCCGACACGGCGGGCGACATCTTCGGCATTTTCGCCGACGCCGACTTCCCGTATCCGAGCGTGACGCTGGCGGACGGCAAGACGGTGCGCATCGACAAGGCGTCGTTCAATCAGTACCGCGCGGTGAAGAACCGCGAGGACCGGGCGAAGGTGATGGACGCCTTCTTCAACGCCATCGGCAAGTACCGCGCGACGTTCGGCTCGACCTACAGCGGGAAGATCAACAAGGACCTCTTCTACATGCGCGTCCGCCACTACGACACGACGCTGGCGGCGGCGCTCGATCAGAGCAACATCCCGACCTCGGTCTACACGTCGCTGATCTCAGGCGTGCACGACAACCTCGCCACGTTCCATCGCTATCTCAATCTGCGCAAGCGGATCATGGGCGTCGATCAACTGCACTATTACGACCTCTACGCGCCGCTCGTGTCGAACGTGAAGCTCGACTATCCGGTCGACGAAGCGGAGAAGCACGTCCTCGCCGCGGTCGCGCCATTGGGCAAGGACTACGTCGCCGTCATGCAGAAGGCGATGAACGAACGGTGGATCGACCTCTATCCGAATCCCGGCAAGCGCGCCGGCGCGTATTCGCAGGGGGGCGCGTACGACGTCCACCCGTACATGCTGATCAACTACAACGGCCAGTACAACGACATGTCGACGCTGGCGCACGAGCTCGGGCACACGATGCAGAGCTACCTCTCGAACAAGACGCAGCCGTATCCGACGGCGGACTATCCGACGTTCGTGGCCGAGGTCGCGTCGACGTTCAACGAGGCGCTGCTGATCGACTACATGCTCAAGCAGATCAAGGACGACGACGCCCGTCTCTCGCTCCTCGGCAATTACCTGGAGGGGATCAAGGGGACGGTGTTCCGCCAGTCGCAGTTCGCGGAGTTCGAGCTGCGCGCGCATCAGATGGCGGAGAAGGGCGAGCCGATCACCGGCGAGGCGCTCGACAAGCTCTACATGGACATCACGAAGCAGTACTACGGCCACGACAAAGGGGTCTGCGTCGTCGACGATTACGTGACGCACGAGTGGGCCACGGTGCCGCACTTCTATCGTAACTATTACGTCTTCCAGTACGCGACGTCGTTCACCGCCTCGGCCGCGCTGTCGGAGAAAGTGCTCGCCGGCGACAAGGCGGCGACACAGCGCTACCTGACGTTCCTGTCCGCGGGCGGATCGAAGTATCCGATCGACCTTCTGAAGGACGCGGGCGTCGACATGACGACCGCGGAGCCGCTGCAATTGACGGTCAAGAAGATGAATCGGATCATGGATGAAATGGAGAAGATCCTCGATGCGCGCACCGGTCGCTGACCGCGAAAGGGTCACTAACCGCTGGTGAACAAAGACCAGCTCGTCTTCGCCGGCGCGTCGATGGTGATCGTCATGCTGATCGCCCTCGCCGCGCAGTTTCACTGGCTGCCGCAGGGCAAGGCGAAAGGCGTCCTGGTTTTCATCGCCGGCGCGTCGGCGATCCTCGCGCTCTGGCTCGCCGATATCCCGCCGGCGTGGTTCTCCGCCTCGAAGACCGGCTTCGGCATGACGCTGTTCTTCCTGGCCAGCGCGATCATCGGCAAGACGAAGGAAGAGACGTCGTTCCGGATGCCGCTGATGCTCGGGATGGGGTTGACGATGCTGGCGGCGAATCTGGTGCGGTTCGTGAGGGAGCACTGGTGATGTCCCCCGCCACCCTCCTCCTCGCCCTCGCCACGCTCTGCCACGAGCCGAACGACCGCTACACCGCCTGCGTTCACTACGCCGACAGCGGGGAGGTCACGCAGATCGTGGTGAAGCCGAAGCGCATCGACATCGTCGAGACGCTGACCGCCTCCGAATATGCCGAGCTGCGGGCGCAATCCGAAAAACTCCGCTCGCTCGGCAAGCGCACCGAGCTGCCGTTTCCGTTCTACGTCGCCTCGGAAGGCTTCCTCTTCGACGACGAGCACTGGCAGTACGGCACGGTCGAGATCACGATGACCATACCGGAGAAGATCGTGGCCTTCACGATCCGCTACTGCGAGTCC
>Ga0193696_1000032_pt1 | contig 65647 bp, 55 predicted proteins | sample L3m1metaG_FD_145074 | JGI IMG/M metagenome (GOLD analysis project Ga0193696, IMG submission 145074) | Soil microbial communities from a riparian zone of the East river system, Colorado, United States - L3m1 | ecosystem: Environmental > Terrestrial > Soil > Riparian zone | place: USA: East River... | reverse complement strand
AAAGCGCAAAGTCGACGCGAGGCGGATGAAGCGCGGCGAGATGCAGCGCAAGCTCTCGCGTATCACCGCGGCCACCGACTGGAGCGGCTTCTCGCGCATGGACGTCGTGGTCGAAGCAGTCGTGGAGAGCGTCGCCATCAAGCGGCAGGTGCTCGCCGAGTTCGAGGCGATCGAGAAGCCCGGGGCGATCTTCGCGACGAATACGTCGACCATTCCGATCACGCAGATCGCGGCGGAAGCAAAGCATCCGGAGAACGTCGTCGGGATGCATTTCTTCAATCCGGTCGATCGCATGCCGCTGGTCGAAGTGATCCGCGGCGCGAAGAGCTCCGACGCGGCGATGGTCACGGTGGCGAACTTCGCCCGCAAGCTCGGCAAGACGGTCGTCTACTGCAACGACGGCCCCGGCTTCGTCGTCAACCGCATCCTCGGGCCGTACATGAACGAGTCGGGGTTCCTGCTCGAAGAGGGGAACTCGATCGAATCGCTCGACAAGGCGATGATCGACTTCGGGATGCCGATGGGACCGATGGCGCTGCTCGACGAAGTCGGCATCGACGTCGCCTCCAAGGTCGCGGTGATCCTCGGCGACGCGTTCGGCGCGCGCATGGAGCGCTCCACCGTCGTGGAGAAGCTCTACAAGGACGGCCGCCACGGTAAGAAAAACGGCAAAGGACTTTACGTCTACAAGGACGGCAAGCGACAGGGGTCTGATTCGTCGGTCTACAAGGTGATCGGCGTCTCGTCGCCGCACCCGGCCGATGCGCGCGCGGTGGTCGAGCGGATGACGCTGGCGATGATCAACGAGGCGGTGCTGATCCTCGACGAGAAGATCGTGGCTACTGCCGGCGAGCTCGATCTGGCGATGATCATGGGCACCGGCTTCCCGCCGTTCCGCGGCGGCCTGCTGCGCTACGCCGACTCGCTCGGATTGCCGTACATCCTGGCGCGGCTCGACGAGCTGACCAGGCTCGGCGCGCGCTTCGTCGCCACCGAGCCGTTGCGCAAGCTGGCGGAGAGCGGCAGAACGTTCTACGAGGCGTACTCGCGCTCGTGAATTTTTCGGAGCCCCTGCCTCCACTCACGCGCCACCAACGCATCGCCCTCTGGATCACGGCGATCGTCTGCGCCGCGTCACGTTTCCTCGCCCTGGCACCCTCTCTCTGGGACTGGGACGAGACGCTCTTCTGCCTCGGCATGCGCTCGTATGACGTCACGAGCCATCACCCGCACCCGCCCGGCTTCCCGGTCTACATCGCGCTCGGGCACATCGCGCACCTCTTCACCAAGAGCGATTTCCGCGCGCTGCAAGCGGTCAATCTCATCGCCGCGATGCTGCTCTTTCCCGCGATGTTCCTCCTCGCGCGCGAGCTCCGGCTGCGCTTCGACGTCGCGCTCGTCTCCGCCACGCTTCTCGTCTTCTTCCCCAACGTCTGGTTCTTCGGCGGCGGCGCGTTCAGCGACATCCCGTCGATCACGCTCGTCATCTTCGCCGCGGCGATGCTGCTGCGCGGATGCCGGGACGCGGAGGCGTATCTCGTCGGCGCGTTCGTGCTCGCTCTGGCGATCGGGATCCGTCCGCAGAACCTGCTCATCGGACTCGTGCCGGGCGCGATCGCCACATGGCATCGCCTCCGCGCGAACTGGCGCGACGTCCTCTTCGCCGCGCTCCTCGGCGTGACCGTCGTCGGACTCGCATTCGGCGAAGCGGCGTGGGCCACCGGCGGTCTCGATCGATACGAGAGCAGCATCCGCCAGCACAGCGACTACATCACGCGCATCGACTCCTTCCGCGCCTCGGGCCGCCCGCCGCTCTGGCGATTGTTCGACCGCTTCTTCATCAAGCAGTACGCGTCGCCGCCGCTCAGCGTGTTCACGTCGATCTTCGTACTCGCGTCGATCGTCTTCGCCATCCGCCGCCGCGACCGCTCGCTCGGAATCCTCGCCCTCACCTTCGGACCCTTCGCCGTCATGGCCTGGCTGATGCTCGATCGATTCAGCGTCAGCCGCTTCTCCATCGGCTACATCCCGATGTTCGCCATCTTCGCCGCCGACGGCATCCGCCGCCTGGTGCGCGACCGCGTCGATCTGACGCTCATCGCCGGCGGCGCGCTGACGCTCGCGTTCCTGCTCTGGACCCTGCCCGCGCTCACGCCGGTGCGCAACGAAGTCTCGCCACCGGTGCTCGCCGTGCGCGCCGCGCAACAGCATCTCGATCCGGCGCGCGATCACCTCTTCGTCGCGTTCAACATGACGCCGTTCGTCGAGTACTTCGCGCCGTCGATGCCGTTCACGCGCGTGATGGATGATCGCGCCATGCCGCTTTCGCAGGGGGCGCAACGCCCGTGGTTGCTGGCAGAGGACGAGTCGATGCCGCGCGGCGGATACGTCTTCCGCCGCGATCGCGGACATCTCTGGAACATCTCGCGCCGGCATTACTTCGAATGCGGCGTCGAGCCGATGTCGCGCCTCCCGCAGTTCGTCTCCGGCTGGTACCTCGCGGAGCGGTACGGCATCGAAGAATGGCGCTGGATGGGCGCTCGCTCGCTGACCAATCTTCCGCCCGCGACCGGCCCCACGAAGCTGCGCCTGCTCTTCGACATGCCGGGCGAGATCATCGCGCAGCAGCCGTTCGTCACGGTGAAACTGAACGGCGTCGTGCTCGAGCGCTTCGCCGCCGCCGCGCACATCGAGCGCGACTACAAAGTGACGCCCGCGCCGAACGGCGCGCTGAACGTCCTCGAGCTCGAGACCACGCGCGTTTTAAAGTCTGGTGACGATCCGCGGGATTTAGGGTTGCAGATGCGCTATTTGTCGTGGGGCCCGGATTAGAATCGCGCGATGTCCCGCGCCGCGCTAGCCGCGATCGTTCTTCTGACAGCATGTATCTCCGTTCCGGCGCCGGTAACCCGGCAACCGGCAACCGACAACCGGCAACCGGGCTACCTCCCGATCACCTGGGACGAATCCGCCGGCCGCCTCCTCCTCGAGCCCCGCTTCAACGAGTCGATGATCTACCAGACATCGCTCCCCGCCGGCGTCGGCTCCAATCCCATCGGCCTCGATCGCGGTGAATTGAGCGGCACGCACCTCGTGCACTTCGAGCGCGTCGGCCCGCGCGTGCTTCTCGTCGAAGAGAACACGAAGTTCCGGGCGATCACCAGCGACGAGCCGGAGCGCCGCGCGGTCGAAGACTCCTTCGCCCAATCGATCCTCGCCGGATTCAAGATCGAATCGAGCGACGGCGACCGCGTCGTCGTCGATGCCACCGATTTCTTTCTCGGCGATGCGCACGGCGTGATCCGCCGCCTGCGCGACACGCAGCAGGGCTCGTACGCGCTCGACAAGAACCGCAGCGCGATCTACGTCGCGCGCACGAAGTCGTTCCCGCGCAACACGGAAGTCGAGGCAACGCTGACGTTCACCACGACCGATCGTCCCGGCGCGCTGGTCAGCGGCGTGACTCCCGTCCCCGAGATCGTCACGGTGCGCGAGCATCACTCGTTCGTCGCGCTCCCGCCGGCCGGCTACACGCCGCGCAAACTCGATCCGCGCATCAACTCGATCGGCATCGAGGTCTACGACTACTCGACGCCGTTCGCCGGCCCGCTCGAGCATCGCTGGGTCACGAGGCATCGTCTGCAGAAGGACGCGCCGATCGTCTACTACGTCGATCCCGGCGTCCCCGAGCCGATCCGCGGCGCGATCATCGAAGGCGTGTCGTGGTGGAGCAAGGCGTTGCCGTTCGAGGTGAAGGTGCTGCCGCCCGACGCCGATCCGATGGACGTCCGCTACAACATGGTGAACTGGGTGCATCGCTCGACGCGCGGCTGGTCGTACGGCGAATCGGTCGTCGATCCGCGCACAGGAGAGATCATCAAAGGCAACGTCCGCCTCGGATCGTTGCGCATCCGTCAGGATTATCTGATCGCCCGCGGACTCGGCGCCGACGACAAGGCCGCTGCCGACATGGCGCTCGCGCGCATCCGCCAGCTCGCCGCGCACGAGGTCGGACACACCCTCGGTTTCGATCACAACATGGCCGCGTCGAGTGACGGCCGCGCGTCGGTGATGGACTATCCCGCGCCGTACGTGAAGATCACGCCGGACGGCAAACTCGATTTCTCCGAGGCGTATGCGAAGGGCCTCGGTGCATACGATCGCGCGGCGGTGCGCTACGTCTACTACGACGATGACAACGCAGCGCGCCAGGCGGGACTCTTCGTGAAAGACGCCGACGCGCGTCCCGTCTCCGGCGCACATCCGCTCGGCTCCGTGTGGGACAACGGCACTGATCCGGTGAAGAACTTCGCTCACGAGATCGAAGTCCGGCGGATCGCGCTCGAGCACTTCGGTCTCGAAAACCTGCACACCGGCGAGCCACTGTCGTCGCTCGAAGAAATCCTGCTGCCTTTGTATCTGCACCATCGATATCAGCTCGAAGCCGCGGCGAAATCGGTGGGCGGCCTCGACTACAGGTACGCGGTCAAAGAGGAGAACGGCATCGATCCGCAGCCCGTTCGACGGATCGTCCCCGCCGCGAAGCAGCGCGAGGCGCTCGCGCTGATCCTCTCGACGCTCGATCCGAAGTTCCTGGCCATTCCGCAGCGCATCATCGACGTCATTCCGCCGCGCGCGTTCGGATATGAGAACGGCATCGCGGAGCTGTTCGAGAAGCGCACCACGCCGGTCTTCGATCCGATCTCCGCCGCGACCACCTCGGCCGACATCACGATCTCCGCATTGCTCGATCCGAAGCGCTGCGCGCGATTGATCGCGTTCCACGAAGAGAACGCGGACAACCCGGGGATGCCCGAGGTCGCGGACAAGCTCATCGAGAGCACGATGCGGGAGGGGGCGGTCGCGTTCAGCGTGCGTGCGCTGCTCGCGGAGCGCCTGATGGAGCTCGCGTCGAACCAGAACGCCGACGCGCACGTCCGCGCCGAAGCCACCGAAGCGCTGCGACGGATGTCGGCGAAGCTCGATGAGAAGTCGCGCACCGTCCGTGACGACATCGAGCGGTTCCTGAATCGTCCTGCCGAGACGCGCACATCGCCGAAATTGCCAGAAGTACCGCCGGGACCACCGATCTAATGCGAAAACTCATCCTCATCGCTTTCGTCGCCACCACTGCGCTCGCGCAGTCGCCCGACGCCATCCGCGCGCACATGCGCTTCCTCTCCAGCGACGTGCTCGAGGGACGCGGCACCGGCACGCGCGGCTACGCGCTTGCGGCCGAATACGTCGCCGCGCAGTTTCAGTCGTACGGAATGGAGGCGCAGCTCCAGCCGATCAGGTTCCGCACGACGGTGCGCGACGTGGTGTCATCGATGGTCGTCGAGCGCGATGGCGCGCAACCGGTGCGGTGGATGTTCGACAAGGAGTTCGCCACGTACGGCGACGTCCTTCGCCCCGACACGTCCGCGAGCGGGCGGGTCGTCTTCGCCGGTTACGGAGTCACCGCTCCCGATCAGCATTACGACGACTACGCCTCGATCGACGCGAAGGGAAAGATCGTCGCGTACTTCACCGGTGCTCCGAAGTCCTTCGCCAGCGAGATCCGCGCGCACTACTCGTCGTCGCTGACCAAGACGGAGAACGCGGTGGCGCATGGCGCGATCGGTACGATCACGATCTTCGGGCAGTACGACGCGCGGATTCCGTGGGTCCTTATCACCGGCCGCTCCGAGCAGGGGCAGATGAACTGGCTGGAGAGCGACGGCACGCCGCACGCGACACGCCGCGAGATCCTCGCCTCGGTGGTCCTCAGCCGCGCCGGTGCCGAGGCGCTGTTCGCCGGCAGTCCGTACTCGCTCACCGACCTTCACATGCAGGATTCGAACGGCACGCTGCGCGCGTTCGACCTCCCGCTGAAGACGACGATTCATCTCGTCAGCCATCACGGCGAAGTCGTCAGCTCGAACGTCGTCGGCGCGCTGCGCGGCTCCGATCCGAAGCTGCGCGACGAGTACGTCGTCTACTCCGCGCATCTCGATCACCTCGGCATCACCACGCCGGTCAACGGCGATGCGATCAACAACGGCGCGCTCGACAACGCGTCGGGCATCGGCGCGATGCTCGAGGTCGCGCGATTGATGTCGCAGTCGAAGCCGCGACGCTCGGTGCTCTTCCTCGCGACGACCGGCGAGGAGAAAGGCCTGCGCGGCGCCGACTACTTCGCGAACAACCCGACCGTCCCGGCCAGCGCGATCGTCGCCGACATCAACCTCGACGAGATCCTCATGCTCACGCCAACGACCGACGTCGTGGCCCTCGGCGCCGATCACAGCGACCTCGGCGAGTTCGTCTCGCGCGCCGCGAAGAGCGCCGGCATGACGATGAGCCCCGATCCTTATCCCGATGAAGCGAACTTCGTCCGCAGCGATCAGTACCCGTTCGTCCGCCGCGGCATCCCGTCGATCTACATCGGCGCCGGCTATCACGCCGTCGATCCGAAGGTCGACGCGCAGAAGCTGCAGCTCGACTGGATTGGAACGCGTTATCACTCACCAAGGGACGACATGTCCCAGCCTCTCGACTTCAACGTCGGCGCGATGGTGGCGAAAGTGGCGCTGAAAGCGGGGGAGGCGGTGGCCAATCGCGACCAGCGGCCGCGGTGGAATGCGGGGGACTTTTTCGCGACGGAGCGCGGGCGTCCTCGCCCGCAGTGAGCGGGCGTCTCGCCCGATCACCCGTGCGCCGGGCGAGACGCCCGACGCATGCGGCCGAGACGGCCGCGCTCCGATATGATTCGCTCCGCTGAACGCCAACCCAGGAGCATCCGTCCATGGCATTGACCGCTGAACAACGGAAGGTCGACCTCGTCGACCGGCTTGCGAGTGAGGCCCGCGCGCGGGTGGCCTCCAATCTCGCCGACAGTGTCGAGCATTTCGTGCGCCGTTTCTTCGCGCACGTCGCGGCTGACGACATCATCTACACCTCCCTCGAAACCCTCCTCGGCAGCGCGCTTTCGCTCTACGAGTTCGGCGCCGAGCGCGAGCCGGGACAGGCGAAGGTCCGCCTCTTCAACCCGAGCGTCGAAAAGAACGGCTGGGGTCTCGAGCACACCGTGCTCGAGATCGTGAACGACGACATGCCGTTCCTCGTCGACTCGGTGAGCGCGGAGATCAACCGCCGCGACCGCACGATCCATCTGCTGCTGCATCCCGTCCTTCGCGTCCGCCGCGATCACGACGGCCGCAGCGTGGAGATCACCGACACGATGAACGCGCCGACCGACGTCGTGGTCGAGTCGTACATGCACGTCGAGATCGACCAGGAGACCGAGGAGGCGGAGCTCGAGAACCTGAAGAGCTCGATCGAGCGCGTCCTCGGGCAGGTGCGTCTCGCCGTCGACGACTGGCGGAAAATGCGCGCGAAGCTGAAGGAAGACATCGCGGAGATCGACGCGTCGACGCTGCCGATGCCCGCCGAAGAGATCGCAGAAGCCCACGCTTTCCTCGCGTGGCTCGACGAGGGCAACTTCATTTTCCTCGGCTACCGCCGCTACGGATTCGAAACGCACGACGGCAAGGACTACCTCCCTGCGGAGCGCGAATCGGGCCTCGGCACCCTCAAGAACATGCGCGACGAAGCGGTCGACCGCGGACGTCAGCCGCTGTCGGATCAGGACAGCGAATACGCGCGGCGCAAAGACCTGCTCATCATCACCAAGGCCAACACGCGCAGCGTCGTGCACAAGCCGGTGCCGATGGATCGCATCGGCGTGAAGCGCTACGACGCGAGCGGGAACTTGGTCGGCGAGGACCGTTTCCTCGGACTCTTCACCTCCGCCGCGTACAGCCGCAGCGTCCGCGAGATTCCGATGCTGCGCCTCAAGTTCAACCGCGTGATGGAGCGCTCCGGACTCGATCCGCATTCGCACAACGGCAAGGCGCTCGTCGACATCCTCGAGACCTTCCCGCGCGACGAGTTCCTGCAGATCACCGACGCCGACCTCTTCGAAATCTCACGCGGCATCCTGCTCCTGCAGGAGCGCCAGCGCCTCGCGCTCTTCACGCGCAAGGACGTCTTCGAGCGCTTCGTCTCCTGCTTCGTCTTCGTCCCGCGCGACCGCTACACGCCGGAGTTCAAGGATCGGGCGAAGCAGATCCTCATCGAGGCCTTCGACGGCCGCGACGCGACGATCCACGACTACGTCACTGACTCGCCGCTCGCGCGCGGCGTCTTCATCATCTGGATGAAACCGGGGCAGCGCATTCCCGAGGTCGACATCAAGCGGCTCGAGGCCATCCTCTCCGACGCCGCGCGCACCTGGAGCGATCGCCTGCTCGACGTGATGACGCAGACGCACGGCGAAGAAGCCGGCATCGAGCTGCATCGCCGTTACAAGAAGGCGTTCCCGATGGCGTATGCCGAGCGCTTCAAGGCCGACGACGCGGAGCATGACGTCGATCATGTCGAGGAAGTGATCAACACCGGCAACATGGTGGTCGATCTCTATCGCCATGGCGGCGAGGAAGAGCAGGAACAGTTCCACTGCAAGATCGTGCACGGCGGCGCGCCCGTTCCGCTGTCGGAGATCATGCCGCGCCTCGAGAACATGGGACTGAAGGTGCTGGCCGAGGTCCCGTACGAGGTGCAGCCGCTCGGATCGCCTCTGCCTGTTCGCATCCGCGACTTCAGCCTCTCCGCGCAGGGGATGCAGGAAGACCTCACGGCGGTGCGGCAGAAGTTCCAGGACGCGTTCATCCGCGTCTGGCGCCGCGACGCTGAGGACGACGGCTTCAACCGGCTCATCCTCGCGGCGGAGCTGGAGTGGCACGAAGTCGTCGTGCTGCGCGCGTACGCGAAGTACATGCGGCAGATCGGCGTCAATCTCTCCGAGGCGTACGTGCAGCAGACGCTGGCGGGCAATCCGTCGATCACGCGGCTGCTCGTGCAGCTCTTCCGCAATCACTTCGATCCGGAGCTCGGGCCGGCGATGATGCGCGACGCGAAGGCATCGTCCGCCGTCGGCATGGGACGTCACGCCGCGGGACTCGGCATCCGCGCGCAGATCGAAGACGCGCTCGAGGATGTGAAGAATCCGGACGAGGATCGCATCCTTCGTCTGTACGTTGCGCTCATCGAGGCGACGCTGCGGACGAACTACTTCCAGCGCGACGCGGCCGGCGACCGCAAGTCATACCTGTCGTTCAAGCTCGACTCGCGGACCATCCCCGATCTCCCGCTGCCGCGTCCGATGTTCGAGATCTTCGTCTACGCGCCGTCGATGGAAGGCATCCATCTGCGGATGGGCAAGGTTGCGCGCGGCGGCATCCGCTGGTCCGACCGGCGCGAAGATTTCCGCACCGAGATCCTCGGCCTGATGAAGGCGCAGAACGTCAAGAACGTCGTCATCGTGCCGATGGGATCGAAGGGCGGCTTCGTGGTGAAGAACCCATCCGCCGATCGCGCCGCGTTCCAGCAGGAAGGGATCGAGTGCTACAAGACCCTGCTCCGCGGCATGCTCGACATCACCGACAACCTCGGTTCCGACGGCGCAGTCGTCGCGCCGAAGGACGTCGTGCGCCGCGATCCCGACGATCCGTACCTGGTCGTCGCCGCGGACAAAGGCACGGCGACGTTTTCCGATATCGCCAACGGTATCTTGGGCGATTACGGATTCTGGCTCGGCGATGCGTTCGCCTCGGGCGGCAGCGCCGGCTACGACCACAAGGCGATGGGCATCACCGCCCGCGGCGGATGGGAAGCGGTCAAGCGCCACTTCCGCGAGCTGGGGATGAACACGCAGGAGCAGGACTTCACGGTCGTCGGCGTCGGCGACATGTCGGGCGACGTCTTCGGCAACGCCATGCTCCTCTCGCCGCACATCAAGCTGCTCGCGGCGTTCAACCACTCGCACATCTTCCTCGACCCGAATCCCGATCCGGCGACGAGCTTCGCCGAGCGCCGGCGGATGTTCGACCAGCGCCTGAACTGGAACGGCTACAACCCCGAGCTCCTGTCGCAGGGTGGCGGGGTGTTCGAGCGGAGCGCGAAGTCGCTAACCGTGTCCGATGAAGTGCAGAGACTGTTCGAGCTGCCGAAGAAGACCGTCACGCCGGCGGAGCTGATGAAGGCGATCCTTCGCGCGAGCACGGATCTCCTCTGGCTCGGCGGCATCGGCACGTACGTGAAAGCATCGTACGAAGATCAGGCCGCCGCGAAGGACCGGGGCAACGATCCGATCCGCATCGACGCCACGGAGCTTCGCGTGCGCGTGGTGGGCGAGGGCGCGAACCTCGGCTTCACGCAGAAGGCGCGCATCGAGTTCAACCTCACCGGCGGCAAGATCAACACCGATGCAATCGACAACTCGGCCGGCGTCGACACGTCGGACCACGAGGTCAACATCAAGATCCTGCTCTACGACGCCATCGCGCGCGGCGAGCTGGCCGGCATCGCGGAGCGCAACAGGCAGCTCGCGGAGATGACCGATGAAGTCGGCCGCCTCGTGCTGCGCGACAACTACGAGCAGACGCAGGCCATCACCATCACGCACACCCTCGGCGAGCCGATCCTCGACGAGCAGTCGCGCTTCATGCGCTCTCTCGAGCGCGCCAGCAAGCTCGATCGCGCGCTCGAATACCTGCCGGACGACGACACCATCGCCGAGCGCCACGCGGCGCACATGGGGCTCACGCGTCCCGAGATCGCCATCATCCTGGCGTACGCCAAGATCAATCTCTACGCCGACCTCCTGGCCTCTGATCTCCCCGACGAGCCGCAGCTGATGAACGACCTGCTGCACTACTTCCCGGTGGAGCTGCGCGAGCTCTACCGGCCGGCGATCGAGCGTCATCGCCTGCGCCGCGAGATCATCGCCACGGCGGTGACGAACAACATGCTCAACCGCCTCCGCCCGACGTTCGCGCATCAGGTGTCGGAGGAGACCGGCAAGCCGGCCGCCGACGTCGCGCGCGCGTTCGCCATCATTCGCGACTCGTTCGACATGCCGTCGATCTGGTCGGGGATCGAGGCGCTCGACAACAAGTTGCCGGCCATCGCGCAGACCGAGATGCTCATCGCCGCGGGACTCTTCACGGAGCGCGCCATCCTCTGGCTGCTGCGCAGCGGTTACGACAAGCTCGACATCTCGGCGGGTGTCGCCGAGTTCCGTCCGTGCGTCGAGGCGATCGAGAAGCATCGCGACTCGATTCTCCCGCCGTCGCTGCTGACACCGGTGACGATCCGCGAGGCGGAACTGCTCGAGGACGGGATTCCGGCGGAGCTGGCGCGGCGCATCGCGTCGCTCGACGTGATGACGTCGGCGATGGACATCATCCGCATCGCACGTCGAGGTGGAGCAGTCGAAGAAACGGCACGTGTCTATTTCGGCGTCGGCGCGCGTTTCGGTTTCGATCGCCTGCGCCAGGCCGGCGGCTCGATCGCGGCGGAGACGCCGTGGCAGAAGGCGGCGGTCGCGTCGCTGGTCGACGATCTCTTCAATTACCAGAGCGTGCTCGCCTCGCGAGTCATCGCCGAGGCAAATGGGGGAGAGCCGGTCGAGACGTGGCTGGCCAGGCGCGCGCGTGTGGTCGAGCGCGTTGATCAGACGATGAGCGACGTCAAGGCCGCGCCCGCCGTCGATCTGGCGATGCTGACGGTCGCGTCGCGGCAATTGCGGGCGCTCGTCGAAAGCTGATTCTTTCTGGCACGAACGATGAAGCCGGTCATGTACGTGACCGGCTTTTTCATTGGCCTTCTCGCCCTCTTCTTCGGCTTCGTCATCATCATGGCGATCTGGAGCCGCTGGCGCCGCCAGATGGGCGGCGGCTTCGGCCCCACCGAGCTGAGCGACGGCAGCATGACCACCACGCCGACCGGATATCCCGAGGAGATGCACGGGAAGGGAAAGAAGATCGGGCCGACGGACAACAACGCGGCGGAGATGTGAGCGATCTGTCGGCTGCTAGAATCGCAGCATGAGCAGAGACGTGAAAGACATCGCCGCGGAGGCCCTTCAACTACCGCTCGAGGCTCGCGCCGAGCTCGCGAGTCAACTGCTGGAGAGCCTCGATGATCTTTCCGAGGAAGAAATCGAACACCTTTGGGCGGTAGAGGCTGAACGAAGGTATTCCGAGTACAAAGCGGGCCGTGTTGAGGCGATTTCGGCTGAGGAAGTATTCGCCCGGCTGCAGTCTCGCAGTCAGTGATGCAGGCGCGCTTTCTCGAGCCGGCTTGGGCGGAAGTTGAAGAAGCTTTCGTCTACTTCGACGAGCAACGGCCAGGTCTCGGCGAACGTTTTGAACACGATCTGCGCGACACAGTTGCCTTCATCACCGAACGGCCCGGCTACTGGCTCGGCCGTCAATCGCATGGCCGCTGACCCTCGCATCGCCATCGTCGGCGCCGGTGTCTCCGGACTGACCTCCGCCGTCGTCCTCCGCGAACGTGGCTACGAGCCGCACGTCTTCGCGGAGAAAGACGCGGAGCGCAGCACCTCGGGCGCCGCCGCGGCGATCTGGTATCCGTACGACGCCGGGCCGGAGGAGCTGGCGGTGGCGTGGGGGATGTTCACGTACGGACGTCTCCTCGATCTGCTCGATGACTCGAAGTCCGGCGTCTCGCTCGTCGAGTTCCGGTCGTTTTCGCGAACAGGGAGCATCACGCCACCGCTCTGGACGACGGCGCTCGGCGCGCGGCACCTCGAGCGTGACGAGCTCCTCGCGCCGTACAGGAGCGGCTACACGATGCGCGTCCCGTTGATGGATGCGAACCTCTATCTGCCGTACCTGCGCGGCCGCATCGGCGAGATCACGTACGGCGTGAAGTTCGATCGACTCGAGGACGTCGATCGCAAGTTCGACATCGTCATCAACTGCACCGGTTTCGGGGCTCGGGCGCTGGTGAATGATCCCGAGCTCGAGCCGCATCGCGGACAGGTCGTCATCGTGGAGCCGGTGCAATTGCCGTATGCATTCGTCTGCGATGAAGATCCGTTGACCTACGTCATCCCGCGAAGAGACGACTGTGTCCTCGGCGGCTGCAACGACAACCTCGAATCAATGGATGAAACGATCACGACGCGCATCGTCGACGAATGTTCGCGCGTGCTGAATGTGCCGCTGGTCGTGAAGGATTCGCGCGAAGGTAACCGCCCGTTCCGCAAATCCGGCGTGCGCGTGGAGGCGGACATCCTGAGCGACGGCCGCCGTGTCATCCACAACTACGGACACGGCGGCGCCGGTTTCTCGCTCTCCTGGGGCTGCGCGCACAAAGTCGCGGAGCTCGTCGCTACTCCGTCTTCTGCTTCGCGATCAGCGACACATCGCTGAACCCCGCCGCCCGGCACGCGGCGAGAACGGTCATCACCGCGCCGTACTTCACCGACTTGTCTCCGCGCACCGCCACCGGGCGATCGGGGTAATCATTGTGCCGGTCGCGGAGCACGGCGGCGAGCTGCTCGGCGCGGATCACGATGGCGTCGACGTAGATTGAGCCGTCGGCCTTCACGCTCACCGGCAGCTGGCGCTCGGCGGGACCGGCGCGCATGGCATTGCGCACCGCCGGCAGGTTGATCGGCATCCCATTGCAGATCATCGGCGTCACCACCATGAAGATGATCAGCAGAACGAGACAGACGTCGACCAGGGGAGTGACGTTGATGTCGGACTGAAAGGCGTTCATATGGGATGAGACACGCGCGCGACGCTGTTGAAAACCGCGCTTGCGAATCATCACCTACCTCGCTCCCAGTCTCCCGCTCGCGCTCTTCGAGACGATCGCCGGACGTCTCGGCGCGGATCTGATGCGCGAGGAGCGGATCTCCGGGCCGCTCGCCGGCGACGACGAGCCGTTCTCGCGCGGCGACGCCGACATCGGCTTCATCTGCGCGCCCTCGTATCGCGTGCTGCGCGGAACGGTGGAGCTGCTGCCGTCGCTCGTGCCGCTCGACGCGCGCGCCGCGGGGAAGCCGGTCTACTTCGCGGACGTCGTCGTGCGCCGAGACTCGGCCCTCCACACGTTCGACGACCTGCGCGGCGCGTGCTGGGCGTACAACGACCGCAACTCGCGCAGCGGATGGTTCAGCATGATCGAGCGCGCCGGCAGCCCTGAATTCTTCGGCTCGCTGCTGCACGCCGGCTCGCATCTGCAATCGCTCGATGCCGTCGCGAGCGGACGCGCCGACGCCGCGGCCATCGACTCCAACGTCCTCGCGCTCAACCGCCGCGACGATCTCCGCGTCATCGAGTCGTGGGGACCGTTCGCCATCCAGCCGTCGATCATCCGCTCCGCGATTCCGGAGGAGCGGAAGCGCGAAGTCGCGGCCACGCTGCTCTCCATCGGCCGCGACGAGCTTGGACCGTTCGGGTTCAGCGGCTTTACGCCGGTCAGCGAGGCGGCGTATTTGTGATTTGCATCACGTGCGATGCGGCCTGTTATTTCAGCTCTTGATCTGCAGCCGCGCGAAGCCGGTCACGTGTGACGTGTCGTCCATGATTCCGACTGAAACGTCGTCCGTCCGGTCGTCGATCGTCAGGTCGTACTTCACCGTGATCTCCTTCCGCCGTTTGAGCGAATCGGCGGGAAAGCGGAGCTGGTGCTGCTGGTGCTTCACGGCGGAGACCTTCCCGTCGCGGCGCATGAAGGCGGTGTAGCTGGAGAACTGGCCGACCAGGTCCGTGCCGTCGGGGATCAGCGTCAGGCCGCTCGTCGGGATCTTGATGTAGACCGGGACGACGACCTGCTGGTCCGCCGCCGTCGGCGGTCCCGCTTTCGACAGGCTGACGCTCAGGTCGTTCTTCGAGACGGGATAGAGGAGATTCGCGGCGACCGCGTCCTCCATCTCCGAGTTCGTCGACCGCTCGACGAACGCCTCGCGCGTCCGGACCTCGTATCCCTTCTTGCGCAGCTTCACGCTGATCGAGCGCACGGCGTCCTTGCGCTGCCCCTCGGTGTGATAGCCGAGGGAGTAGTACGACGACATGTCCTGGCTGATGGTGTTGAACGCGAGGTCGAAATTGTTCGAGCCGGTCAGCGCGGCGCCGCCGGTGGCCGCGGCGATCTGGCGGAGTGTGAGGAGGCCGTCCTCCTTCAGTGCGTCGCGGCCAATCTGCCCTTTTCCGTTCTTGGACACTTCATCGGGACCGAACGCGCCGCCGAGGCCGGATGGGGAGATCGGATAGAGCGTGACGCCGATGCTGTTGGCGGCATCGCCGATCTCCTTCACCAGCGTCGGCTGCTCGAAGCGCTTCGCCTCGTTGTAGGCGTTGTATGTGCTGGCCTCGTCGAAGTTGTCCTTCACGGAGTCGAGGAACATGAAGATCGGCAGCGCCGGATTCGTCGAGAGCTCGTTCGTCAGCACGACCATCGCGTTGCGGCCGCTGAGGCCGCGCAGCGACGCGAGGATGCTCTTGATCGCCTCCACGCGCTGCGCCTGCTCGAATGCCAGCTGCGTCGCGTGATTCTGCGCCGTGAGAATGCCGTCGCGGATGTTCGGCCGCTCGGCGACGTCACGCTCCTTGTTCATCGCGCGGTCGCCGACCAGCTTCGTGATCTCGTCCTGCGCCAGCTTGTCCCTCGTCTGGGCGAGCGTGCCGGTGGTCACCGTCCCGACGAGTCGTCCGAGCGTTTTCGTCGCCTCGGCGACGTCATTCGTGAACGGCAGCTCCACTTTCAGGCCGGGGCTCCATGTGATCAGCATCACGTGATCCCCTTCGCGCATCGTCCGCCGTAGAAACTCCTCCATCGGCTTGAAGACGCGGTTGCGGGTGAACGGCGTGATCGACGTGCCGTCGACAAAGATGACGACATTGCGCGCGCGGCGGTCGGCCGGCGGGGTCGGCGGCGTGGCGCCCGGCTGCTGCGGCGATGCAGCCTTCGGATCCTCGCCGCGCATCTCCAGGAAGTTCGTGATCGTCTGCGGCTTGCCGTCCTCGAGCAGCGTGAAATCGTCTTTCGTCAGGCCGGCGACCGGATGGCCGTCTTTCGTGACGATCACGTCGACGTTGATCACGCGGACTTCGATCGTCTCGCTGAAGAACGTCTGCTGCGGTTGCTGCTGAGGACGTGCGGGGAACGCGATCAGCGATGCGAGCAATGCAGCGGCGAGCTTACGCATCCATGTCTCCTCAGGTAATCGGCAGCGTGGCGAAGCCCGTCACGTGCGACGTGTCGTCCATGATGCCGACCGAAACGCCCTCGGTCCTATCGTCGATCGTCAGGTCGTACTTCACCGTGATCTCCTTTCGCCGCTTGAGCGAATCGGCGGGGAAGCGGAGCTGATGCTGCTGGCGCTTCACCTCCGACACCCGTCCGTCGCGGCGCATGAAGGCGGTGTAGCTGGAGAACTGGCCGACGAGATCGGTGCCGTCCGGAATGAGTGTGAGGTTGCTGGTTGGGATCTTGATCAGCACGGGCACGACGAGGTGCTGATCGGGCGACGCGGCCGTCTCGCCACTCTTGGCCATGCTCACATTGAGATCGTTTTTCGCGATCGGATAGAGCAGGTTCGCGGCGACGGCGTCCTGCATCTCCGAGTTGAGCGACTTCTCGATAAACGTCTCGCGGGCGCGGAGGGTGTAGCCCTTCTTGCGCAGCTTGACGCTGATCGCGCGCACGGCGTCCTGGCGCTGTCCCTCGGTGTGATAGCCGAGGGAGTAGTACGACAGCATGTCCTGCGTCAGCGTGTCGAAGGCGAGATCGAAATTGTTCGAGCTCGTGAGCGCCTTGCCGCCTGTCGCCGCCGCGATCTCATGCAACGCGAGCAGCGATTCGTCGCTGTGCGTGACCTCCGACGTCATCGAGCTGTACGTCCCGCGGTTCTCCGCGCTGATCGACGCCATGTCGATCCCGAGGCCGCTCGCGGAGACCGGGTAGAGCGTGATGCCGCTGCTGTTGGCGACGTCGGCGATGGTCTTTGCCATGGTCGGATCGTCGTAGCGTTGTGCGGCCACGCGCGCGACATAACCCTCGCCACCGACGAACTGATCCTTGACCCGCTCGATGAACTCGAACGCCGGCATCGCCGGGTTGACCGAGAGCTGATCAGTGAAGAGGACGAGCGCATTGCGTCCGCCGATCCCGCGCAGTGAGGCGAGGACGCTCTTCAGTGCTTCGACCCGCTGCGATTGCTGGTACGCGACCTTGTTCGCGTACAAGTCCGCCTCGCGGATCGCCGCGCCGATCGGCGGCTTCTCGCCCTGGAGCGCGTAGTCGGCGGGGAGTGAGGAGATCTGCTGTTCCGTGAGCTGCAGATCGAATCGCGTGCTCAGCGCCTGCGTCGTGGTTCCGATCAGACGATTGAGCGTCTTCGTCGCCTCGGCGACGTCATTCGTGAACTCCAGGTCGACTTTGATTCCGGGATTCCACGACACGATCATCACGTGATCGCCGGCGCGCATCGCGCGGCGGAGGAACTTCTCGAGCGGCGTGAAGATGCGGTCGCGCGTGAAGGGATGAATCGTCGTGGTATCGAGGAAGACGACGACGTTGCGCGAGCGCGTGTCGGGCGGCGGCGCCGCGGGCACTGCCGGTTTCGGCGCGCCGGGAGGAGGTGGCACCGGCGAGTTCTCCGGACGCATCTCGAGGAAGTTCGAGATCGGCTGCGGCTTGCCGTTCTCGAAGAGCGCGAAGTCTTCCTGCGTCAGGCCGGTGACGGGACGGCCGGCCTTGTCGGTGACGACGACGTCGATGTTGATGACCCGGACTTCGATCGTCTCGCTGAAGAAGGTCGGTTGCTGAGGCTGCTGCTGGGGAAAGACAGGAAGAGTCATGAGCAGCAGCGCAACGATGAGTTTCCGCACGAAGGACCTCCGGAGACGATTCTCCTTCGAAAAGACGGGAAAAAGGGGGAGATATGGTTACGTTGCCACGGCCTCGATCAGGCTGAACATGCCGGCCGGCAGCACTCGTTCGACACGGAATCCGCCGCTCGCCAGCAGTGCCGCCATCTCCGCGGCGGTCCGTTCCCGTCCATCGAGCATCACCAGCATGTTGAGGTCCATCAATGCGACCGGCGACGGCTGCGGCGTGTCCGGGAGCAGCATCTCGACGACCAGCAGCTTCGCGCCCGGTTTCGCCGCGTCGTGAATGGACTTCAGGATTTCCGCGCAGCGGTCATCGGGCCAATCGTGAAGGATCGACTTGAGGAGATACAGATCGCCGTCGGGCGGGCACTCCTTGAAGAAATTACCGCCGACGCGCTCGATGCGCGGATCGGCGGGTGCATTCGCGATCACCTCAGGGAGATCGAACAGCACGCCTGTCGCGTTCGGGTTCATTGCAAGCAGCGACGCGAGGAGCACGCCCTGGCTCCCGCCGACGTCGACGATCCGTTTGAAGCCGCTCGCGTCGTACAGCCGTGTCACGTCCTGCGCGACGATGGCGGAGAGATTGCCCATGCCGCGCGCGAAGCTGAGGCCTTCCTCCGGGTTCTTCGCGTAGTACTCCCACGCCGGCATGCCGAGGACGTCGCCGGCGACCGAGCGTCCTTCGCGCACCGCTTCGTACAGCCTGCCCCACGGCAGCCAGTGTCCCGGGGCGGTCTCGGCGATCAAAAAGTCGCGGAGTGAGTTTTCGACGTTCGAGCGCAGGCACTCGCCGGCGGGCGTCAGCGCGAAGCGCCGCGGCTCGGTCTCGACGACGATGCCGATGGCGGCGCAGGCGCGAAGGAGACGATAGAGCGCGCCGGGATCGGCAGCGCATTCGTGCGCCAGCGAGTCGACGTCGTGGACACCGGTCGCCATGAGGTCGGCCACGCCGAAGCGTGCGGCCGCGGCAACGATCTGCGCGTTCCAGAGGCCCATCAGCAGCTGCAGGACATGCACATGAGGAGGCATTTCGTTCATGTGGCGAGTCTACCCGCAGTCCTACTGCGCTTTCACAAACTCCGCGACCGCGTCGTACTCCTCGATCGCGCAGTGCCCCTCGGCCTCGGAGGCGATGAGCTTCTTCGGCACGCGCAGCCCCTCGTAGAGCGATTGCCCGAGGCGGAAGGGGATGACATCGTCGCGACGGCTGTGCATGACGAGCGTGCGGACGCCTGAGTCGTTCACCCATTCACGCGTGCGGAGTGCGAACGGCGCCGACCAGCCGAGCGGAAGCGGCGAGTAGATCGCGTTGCCGAGCTCGCGCAGCGACGGGAACGTGCTGTCGAGCACGAGGCAGCGCGCGCCATGCGTCTTCGCGATCCATGCGGCGTACGGCCCGCCGAGCGACTCGCCGTACAGCGCGATCCGCTCCTTCGGCGCGAGCTTGGTCGCGAATGCGTACGCCGCCTCGGCGTCTTTGAAGAGTCGCGATTCCGACGGCGAGCCGTCGCTACGGCCGTAACCGCGCCAGTCGAAGACGAACGTGCTGACGCCGCGCCGCGCGAGCTCCGACGCGCGCGGGCCGCGCACCGTGATGTTCCCCGCGTTGCCGTGGAAGAAGACGAGCAGCGGAGCGCTCGGATCGGCCGCGCGAAAGAGCCAGCCGTGCAGCCGGACGCCGTCGCTCGTCGTGAGCCACTGATCTTCCGCGCCGTCCATCTGCCAGTTCCCGGCCGGATAGCGGTCGGGAAAGAACATCGACGTCCGGCGCACGAACTGCGCGAACGCGATGAGGGCGATGAGGAGGACGGCGAGGAAGGTGACGATTCTTACGACGACAATTTCTCCCAATCCGAATCGGGTGCGTCGAGCGCCAGCGCCAGTCCGCCGTCCGACCCGACGAACACCGGGTCGTGCATGTACGTCACCTTGCCGCCGCCGACCTGCTTGAGGGCGTCCTGCAGCGCTTCGGGGAGGCCGCGGATCAGGCCGCCGCCGCCGGAGAGGATGATGTTGCTCCGCACGCGCTCCTGGAACTCCGGCTCGACGCGCGACAGCAGGTCGAGCATCGTCTCGACCGTCGGCGGCAGCAGCGTCTCGCATGCGGCGCGCATCTCGTTCGTGATGTCGAACTGCGTCGGCACGCCGTTCACCGGCGCGGTCACGACCACCTTGTCGGGCGGCGTGTTGACGAAGCTGTGCTTCTCCTTCCAGTCGCGCGCCATGAAGAGCGTCACGTTCGCCTGCGGGTAGCGCTCGCTGATCAGCTTCAGCAGATGAACGTCGATCGAGTCGCCGGCGATGGTGAGCGTCCGCTGATCCTCTTCCGTCGGATAGCGCCCCTTCATCACGCAGAAGTCGGTGGTGCCGGCGCCGATGTCGATGATGAGCGTGTGCAGCAGCGCGTCGAGTCCGTACGCGACCGCGAACGGCTCGCTCACGATCATCAGGCTGTCGACGATCCCCTTCATCGTGTTGCGGAGGTACTGCTTGTTCGTCCGCAGCGCCGCGGCCGGGACGCCGACCACCGCGCGCACGTTCGCGCTCGTAAGCTTGCCTTCGTTGCCGTCGACGCCGACGAGACGCAGGAGGTGCCGCAGCAGCTCGCGCACCGCCTCGACGTCTTTGTCCGAGCCTTCCTTCAGCAGGCCGCGCTCGAGCGGACGGTGCAGGTCGAGCATGGTGCGGTTCGCCACCGCCTCGTGGCCGATCATCACGTTCCGCTTCAGGACTTTTTTCGCCACCATGTCGACCGGCCAGCCGACGAAGCTGTCGACGACGAAGCGCTCGCCGTTCGAGGCCGAGATCGCACTCCGCGAGGTGCCGAGGTCGATGCCGACGTGCAGGACTTCGGAATCCGCCATTTGTTTAGATCCTTTCATCGCTTGTTCATCGCTTTTCTAGCGCGTACGCCCGGATGCCGTCGAACAGCGCCCTCGCGATGCGATCCCTGTATTCCGGTTTGTGCATCATGGCCACTTCCTTTTCATTCGACATGCAGCCGACCTCCGCCAGGATGGCCGGCATTTCCGTGGCTACCAGGACGAGGAACGGCGCGCGTTTCACGCCCCAGTTCTGCAGGCCGGGATCGGCGTTGCGCAGGCCGCCGTACAACTGCGATTGCACAGTGTTGGCGAGGCGCTGCGATTCGTCGCGGCGCGCGTCGGCGTAGATGCCGTCGAGCAGCTTGCGCATGTCGGCGAGCGAGTAACCCGACTCGCGGTTCTCCTCGGCGGCGAGCTTGGTCAGCTTCGCGTCGCGCGTGGGGCCGAGGTAGTAAGTCTCGACGCCGTGCTCGTTCGTGTGATCGACGATGGAGTTGACGTGGATGGAGATGAAGACGTCGCTGGCCGAGGCGTTCGCGATGTGCGCGCGCTCGCGGAGCGGGATCTGATGATCGTCTTCACGCGTCGAGATCACCTCGAAGCCGCTCTGCAGCAGGAGCTTGCGGAGGCGCGTGGCGATGTCGAGGGTGACCGCTTTTTCCGAGAGCGTCGGCAGCGTGGTGCCGGGGTCGGTGCCGCCGTGTCCGGCGTCGATGACCACGCGTCGCACGGAGAGCGGCAGCGCGGCGGGATCGACCTTCTCGTACTGCATCATCTGCATCTGCGCCGGCGGCGTGCCGGCCTTGTGCGGGATGGCGCGCTGCACGACGAACATCGGCTCGACCACCGGTTTGGAGAGGAGGAAGGTCGAGCCGGCGAGGGTCAGCGGGACGATGATCAGCGAAACGCGGCGGAGCCAGAGGCGCCCCAGGCGCACGTTCGGCCGCACGCCCCGCGGTGGCAGGCCGCGGATCGTTTCGAGGTTTTCGGTCACTGCCTGACGCAGTGCCCGACGCTTCACCCGATCGATATGTCCCGCTCTCATGCCCGCTCGCCCGTTTGGTTTAAAGGCTTCATTGTAGACCTGATAGAGTTTCTCCATGAGCGACAACAAGATCTACAAACTCGTCGAGATCGTGGGCACTTCCAGCGAATCGTTCGCCCGCGCCGCCGATGCGGGGGTCGAGCGTGCTGCGCAGACGCTCCGCCACATCGACTGGTTCGAAGTCGTCGAGATGCGCGGCCGCGTCGACAACGGCAAGGTCGTGCAGTACCAGGTGAAGCTGAAGGTCGGCTTCAGGCTGGATTAGTCACCCTCATCCGCCCTTCGGGCACCTTCTCCCGCTGCGGCGGGAGAAGGACTACGCGTCTCGCGCTGGGCCAGTGCGTTGTCCCTCGCCCGCGTGAGCGGGAGAGGGTGGCCGAAGGCCGGGTGAGGGCGTTAGTCACTTCGCGAACACCGCGGGATCGACCGGCGCTCCGGGATGGATCTCGCCGTACTTCCGCGTCGAGCCGATCCACGGATCGACCGACGAGAACTTCACCTCGTACGGCAGCTTGATGCCGCCGGCATCGCGGTAGTCGTCGTAGTCGGTCTGTTTCGGAATCCGTCCTACCTGTGAGTTGAGCAGCAGGAGGCGGCGCAGGGCGAGACCGCTGTTCGCATCGAACCAGACCTGCACGCGCGTGTTGTCATCGAGCTTGTCGGAGACGACCCACGCGTCGCGATCGCCGATCTTCTCCTTCGCCATCACCCTCGCCTTGTCGTTCAGCGTGCCCGGATCGAACGGCTCGAACGACGGATAGACGTCGCGGATCGCCTCGAGCTCGCCGGGACGCATGTCGCGCGCCTCGTCCTTGTCGCGGATCCAGCCGCCGCCGGCGCCGAAGCTTTGCTCGACCATCGTGTCGCCGGTCTTTGCCTTCACGTAAACGCGATCGTTGGCTTCGCGCAGCTCGAACGCCGCGCTGTTCCCTTTCGTGTCGACGCGCGTTCCGGAGCTCGTCCGCGACTTCGGATGCAGCAGCGGCAACGCCTTCTCGCCGCCGAGCGCCGCGACGTATCTCGCCACGAGGTCTTTCACCGCCGGATACGATTTCCGATCTTCGACCGGCGTCGGGAAGGGCGGTTGCGGCTGGGGCAGCGGCACGGAGGTGCGCGGTTTGATGTGACCGTTGTGGCAGGTGTAGCAGGTGATGGTCGGCTGACCCTCGAACGACGTCTTGTTCAGGTCCGTCATCATCTTCAGCATCGAGCGGCCGGTCTCCTTTTTCGGATTGGCGTCGCTGGCGAAGTCCCACTTGTTGCCATTGGTCTCGGTCGGACCGACGTGGCAGTAATCGCAATGGACGCCGAGGGCGGAGCGCATCACGTTCATCTCGCGCTGCAGTTGGAGCGGCGTGAGTCCGGTGAGGATCTTCACGTTCTTCGGCTGCTGGGCGAAGAGAGAGGAGGCGGCGAGGAGAACGAGGGCGGCGCACGACGCGATCCGGTTCATTTGCGGCTCCTTTTTTGCGTGGGTACGGGCTGCATTATGCGAAGCGATGCGGATGGGGCCGGCAACGGAACGAAGAACGTTCGGATTCGGGTCGCGTTTTCGACACTGCTGAAGATCGCGCTTTTCGCCTTGCTCGTCGTCTGCGTCATCAAGCTGTGGACCGTCATCCTGATGTTCACGGTGGCGGTGCTGCTCGCCGTGATGCTCGATCCGCTGGCCGGGATGATGGAGCGTCGCGGCATGCGCCGAGGCATCGCCATCGCGCTGATCGCGCTGATGCTCTTCGGTCTGCTGATCGCGTTCGTCGTCGTCGTGCTGCCGCTCACGGCGAAGGAGATCGTACAGCTCGGAAAGGAAGCCCCGCAGGTCCTTCAGAAGATCACGTCCACCTCGCCGCGATTAAAGGCGGAGATCGATTCGGTGATCTCCGGCGTTCGCACCTCGCCCGCGATCAAGGGGTGGGCGGCGAGGGCGCCGATGATCGGGATGTACGCGGCCGAGGGATTGCTCGGCGTCGTCCTGGTGCTCGTGATCACGATTTATCTGCTCGCCGAGGGACGGCAGATGTTCGAGTGGCTGATCGCATTCGCGCCGGCGAACAAGCGGAAGCGCATCCGCCGGACGGCGTGCGAGTCGGGCGAGGTGATCCTCGCATACATGCGCGGGCAGGCGATCACCTGCTGCCTCTGCGGCGGCGTTGCGCTGGTGACGTTGCTGCTGCTGCGCGTTCCCGCCGCCGTACCGCTGGCGGTGCTGGCGTTCCTGTGCGACCTCGTGCCGGTCATCGGCACGATCATCATGACGATTCCCGCCGTGCTCCTCGCGCTGCTGGTCTCACCGGCGGCGGCGCTGATCGTCCTCGCCGTCTACATGGCCTATCACTTCATCGAGAGCTACTTCATCATCCCGCGCGTTTACGGCAAGACGATGCGCCTCTCGACGTTGACGGTGCTGCTCGCCGTGACCGCGGGCGGCGCATTGCAGGGACCGGCCGGCGCGGTGCTGATCCTGCCGTTCGTCGCCGCATACCCGATCGTCGAGCGGATCTGGCTGCGCGACAAGTTGCCCGATGACACGGTGGAGAAGCACGAGGAGCAGGGTGAAGGCTGAAGGCAGGAGGTAGGGAAGTGCCCCCGAAATGACTCTCCTAATTAAACAGGGAGAGCATCGATGGCGGCCGACGAGCCGGTTGGGCAGAAGTGGATGGGCCCCCGCGAAGTGGTTGGCAGTGGCTGCGGCGCTTCTCCGTCTTTCTCAGCACAGAGCTGATTCTCATCGCGCTCGCGATCGCCGCCGTCGCCACCGCGTTCTCGTTTTTGCGGTTACTGTTCGCGCGCACGCAGTTCTGGATCCTGGCGGCGCTGCCGGGCATCATCGGCATCCTCTACTACTTCGTGCACACGCTTCCCCGCTACCTCTCGCGGAACGAAGCGCTCACCGAGCGTTACGAAATGTCCAACCGGCTGACGTCGTCGGCAGGAGAGGTCCAAAAGGAACGCCGCGAGACTTGGCCGAGCTTCGGCTCATATCTCTGGTCGTCGCTCATCCTCACCGCGATCCTCGGCGTTCCCGCCGTACTGGCGAGCATCCGCAACGATGCCGCGATCGTTGGGAACATCGGTGGTTTCGGTCTGAAAGGCAATGGACTGGAAGGAATCATCTACGCCGGTCTCGGGGCCTACGTGGCGCTCACGACCCGCATGATTGCCCGCATCAACAACAATGCGCTGTCGAGCCGGTTTCTGTTGACGGCGTCCCTTCGCATCTCGATGGCCATGCTGATCGGACTGGCGGCCGGCGAGTTCGACCTCTTCGCCGTGGTCGACAAGGACGGCCCGCGGCAGGGGCTCTATTTTCTGGCCGGCATGTTTCTGAACTGGGCCGTCCAGTCATTGAGACGCCGGGCTCGCGGCCTCTTCCAGGTCTCGGAGGACGGTTGTGAAATCCTCCCGCTCTGTCTGGTGGACGGACTGGATGAACAGACGATCGACTATCTCGAGGAAATGGGAATCTGGGACATCCAGCATCTGGCCACCGCCGATCCGGCCGAATTGACGGAGCGAACGCTCTACCCTCTGAATCGGGTACTGGACTGGATCGATCAGGCGATCCTGATTGCCTACGTGCGCGGCAAGATCGCCGGTGCGCGCGAGGTCGCGGTTCGGGGGGCCATCGATTTCGCCGTGACGTACGGCTGGAGCCTGCTGCCCGAGACCGATGCCATGGGGCAGGCGGCACGAACGACCCTCGACGCGCTGGCTCAGAAGGTCAACGTGACCCGGGAGGCGATCACGCTGCTCGGCAACAGTTGCGCGAACGATGCGATGGTCCGGCGCCTTTACGTTCTCTGGCTACAGCGGCCGCCGGAGGAGATTCTCAACATGCAGTCCGGCGGCGGGAGAGCCGCCCCTGTCGTCTGAAGGTCACCACCTCGACGGATACGTCCCCAATACCTTCACCATCTCCGCCATCTCCGACAAATTCGCCAATGCGTGCGCGATCGGCGCTTCGTCCGAGCGGCCGACGAGATCGAGATAGAACGCGTACTCCCAAGGCCGCCCTTCGACGGGACGCGATTCGATCTTCGACAGGTCGATCTCGAAGATGGCGAATGCGCCGAGGGCGCGGAAGAGGGAGCCGGGCTTGTTGGCGACGCGGAAGACGAGGGAGGTTTTCCAGCGGCCTGTATCGCCGACTTTCAGTGCGCGCGCCGGATCTTTCAGCAACAGGAAGCGGGTGTAGTTCTGCGCGTTGTCCTCGATGCCGCGGGCGAGGATGCGACCGCCGTAGATGCCCGCTGCTTCGTCCGAGGCGATCGCCGCTTCGTCATTGCGTCCGCGGTCCATGATCATCCGCACCGCGCCGGCCGTGTCGTGCACCGCCTCGGGGGCCATCGTACGATTCGTACGAAGGAACTGCGTGCACTGCGCAAGCGCCACCGGATGCGAATAGACGCGCCGGATCTGCGCGAGCTCTACGTCGGGCGGCGCGATCAGGTTGTGCACGATGCGCAGGTTCGTCTCGCCGGCGATGGTGAGGTTCGACTCCAGCAGCAGGTCGTAATTGCGGTGAATGGAGCCGGCCAGGCTGTTCTCGATCGGCGCCACGCAGCAGTCGGCGTCGTCGTTGCCGACCGACTCGAACATCTCTTCGAACGAATGGCAGGGCAAGGTCTCGATGTCGTCTCCCGCCAGCCGCCGCGCCGCCCGTTCGCTGAATGCTCCACGCTCGCCCTGATACGCCACTCGAATGCTCATCAATCCTCCGGAAAACAAAAAGGCCCGCTCCGTCGATCGGAGCGGGCCTTTGATTTGTGCCGTTATCGTTGTTACGCGATCAGACACCCCGCTCCTGTGCGTGGGAACGCAAAAAATCGAAACGCGTTCACGGAGCGGTGTGCGGTCATGTGCGGGCGATTATACGTGTTCATGGCATCACCCCGTAATCTGCTTCGTCCCCGGCTCGAACGATTCCTGAATTTCGCGCCGGGTCATGTAGCTCAATCGCGCGCTGTCCTGGTAACGCGCGCTCTCCAGCACCAGGCGGTTCAACAGCTTCGAGAACTGGCGCTCGTAGAAATAGCGCTTGATGTCGGGATAGAAGAACGCCGCCGCGGTGAGGGCGAAGGCGAACATGTTCTCGAAGATCGGGATCCACGGGATGGCGATGATGAGGCTGCCGACGACTAGGCCGCAGAAGGCGAACGCGAAGCGCGCGGCGATGTCGCCGCCGCGGAAGACGTTCCACGAGCTCCGCTCCAGCGCGGTGATGATCCGCGCCGGCTCGGTGTACTGCGGGACCACCGTCTTCAGCACTTCTTTTTCCAGCGCGTCCCAATACGTCTTCGAGCCGCTGAACTCGTCGTACGCCGCTTTGATCTGGCGGAGCTTTTCGCGCGCGCACGTCTCGATCCCGTCATCGAAATCCGCGGTATCGAGCCCGCGCCGCCGGTGCTCGCATTCCTGCAGCACGGCGTAGACCACATGACCAAAATCGAACTCCGGACCGGCGATGTTGAGCATTTATTGTTCCTCTGTCTCCTGCTTCTGCTGCTGGTACTGAATCACGCCCAGCTGTTGCAGCAGCTTGTTGCCGTCGATGATCACGTTGCCGTTCGGCAGCTTCGGGATCTGACGGATCTCCTTCTTCTGTAGTGCATCGATGAGCTGCAGATAGACGTACGCGTCGCCCGCGCTGCCATTGAGCGCCGCGCGCTCCTTGCGGATGCCCTGGGCCACCGCGTCGCGCTCGGCGAGCGTGGCCTGCGCTTCCTGCTTGCGCTTCACCACGTACGCGTCGGCGTTGCGCATCACCTGCTGGAGGTCGCCCTGCGAGACCGTGAGCTGCTCGGTCAATTCGGCGACCTTCTGCTGCAGGTTCGCCTTGTTCGATTCGAGCGTGGCCAGGATCTCCGCCTCCAGTTTCTCGGCGTGTTTTTCCGCTTCCTTGCGGCGATTGATCAGGTCCTGGTAGTCCTTCTTGAACGAGAAATCGCCGAGGATCACCTGGTCGACGATGATGCCGTACGGCTTCAGCTGGCCGGCCAGCAGCGTCGTCGCATCCGACGCGGCGTGGAAGCGCAGGTCGGGGTTGTAGTACTCCTCGGAATCGAGCCGGTTGAGCACGTCGCGCACATACGCGCGGGCCTGCGGCCGGACCACGCGCTCTTTCAGCGCGTCAGTGGTCGGCGCCACGAGCTTCCAGATGTCGGCCGCGCGGGTCGGATCGATCCGCCAGCGGACGATGACGTCGGTCTCGATGTCGTTTCCGTCGCGCGTCTTGAAGCGGAGGTCGTCCTTCTCCTTGCGATCGCCGTCCGCCACCTTGGCCGACATCACCAGGTTCTGCGTCGACGTGTCGAACGTCGTCCAGTCATTGATGAAGGGCGCGAAGAAATACGTGGCGCCCGGCGGCGCGATCTCCGTTCCGCGGGTGATCTTATTGAAGCGGACGCCGACCTGCGTCGCTCCCGTCCTGTGCGGTGAGCACGCCGTCAGCAGCAGTGCAATGGCGGTCATGAAGATGAGAATCAAACGTTTCATCATCGTTCCTCAGTGATTCGACGAGAAGCGGCCGAGATCGGTCGGATCTTCGTTGATGTAGATCGGTCCCTTGATGCCGTTGAGCAGCGCGAGACCTTTGCGCAGCTTCAGCAACTTGTCGGAGCCGGCGCCTTCCATGGCGCGATTGATCAGCACCGTTCCCTGCGCTTCCGCGCTCTTGACCAGCAGGTCGGCCTCGGCGTGCTTCGAGCGTTCGTACAGATCGCGCTGCGCGTTGATGTCGGTGATCTGGGCCTGAAACTCCGCCGCCTTGACCTTGATCAGGTTCTGTCCCTCGGCCACGGTCTGCTTGAGACGCGTGTCGACTTCCGCCTGCTTGGTCAGCGCGCGGTTGGTCAGCACCGACTGGTCCTGCAGCTTCTTCTGCTCGGTCAGTTGCTGGAACGTCGCCGGATAGTCGTACTGCCGGATCAGGACGTCGGCGAGCATCAGGCCGTTTTCCTTGAAGCGCTGAGTGAGCTCCTGTTTGACGTCGCGCATTTTCGCGACGCGGTGATCGCGGTAGAACTCTTCCGCGCGCAGCTCGCCGAGGTGCTGCTTGAGCGCCGGATCGGTGAAGCGGATCACGACGTTGTCCTCGTAGCCCTTGCCGAAACCGAATTTCGACACGACGAGGAACGGATCGGCGATGCGGTATTGCACCGTGACGTCGACGTCGACGCGGTAGCCGTCGACGGTCGGCACGTTGACCGCGCCGATCGTGCGGTGATCCGAGCCGCGCTCGGTCGGGTCGTTCGTGAACTCCAGCGCCTGCACGTCGCGCGGAAAGCTCTGGATCGTTTCGTAACCGGTGATCTGGCGCCGGTAGCCCGGAAACACGAGCTCCTTCTGCAGACCCTTGTTCATGCCGAACGAGATCTGGCGCAGCCCGATGCGGTCGGGCGGGATGTACGTGAGGAAGCACGCCCGGAAGAAAAGCAGCGGCGCGAGGACGATCGCGACGCGGAGGAGGAGCCGTATGAACGGACCGCCCCGGAAAAGGGCGCTGAGGCCCGCAGGGATCTTGAGCGACAACCGGGGCTTGAAGCGCGGAGGTGCAGATGCGCTTTCGAACATTCTTCTACCTGCCTTTTTTGTGTGGGACCTTCGTTGATGGAAGATTTTATTTGAAATTCAGGAGGGGGGCCGGAACATTACTTCCGAGCGATAAAGCCTGAGAGCGGTCGGGTGGTTTCGCGGCTGGGGGAGTAGGGGCCAGCAATGCCGCAAGTAGGCTAGAATGCACGTTTTCCAACGCCGTGTCCCATCCGGGACGCGCAAAAAATCGAGGAGTTCTGATGACTGCTACGCTCGAAGTGACGCATCCGTTCGATGCCACAGCGGCCGCCGGCCGTGAACCGTTCAAGATCAAAAACATCAGCGAGGCTACGCTCGGCCGTGCCGAGATCCGCCTGGCGGAGCACGAGATGCCGGGCCTCATGGCGGTGCGCGAGAAATACGGCAAAGACAAGCCTCTCGCCGGCGCGCGCGTGATGGGCTCGCTGCACATGACCATTCAGACCGCCGCGCTGATCGAGACGCTCGACATCCTCGGCGCCGACGTCCGCTGGGTCTCCTGCAACATCTTTTCGACGCAGGACCACGCCGCCGCGGCGGTGGTGGTCGGCCGTCCGGAAAACGGCGGCACGATCGAAAACCCGCGCGGCATTCCGGTATACGCGTGGAAAGGGGAGACGCTCGACGAGTATTGGTGGTGCACGTCCGAGGCGCTGTTGTGGCCCGATGGCGGCGGCCCGACGTTGATCGTCGATGACGGCGGCGACGCGACGCTGCTCGTGCACAGGGGCGTGGAGTTCGAAGGAAAGGGACACGTGCCCGACTTCAATCCCGCCGACGAGCCGGAAGAGTGGGGCGTGATCCTCGACCTGCTGCGCCGCGAGCTCGCGCGCGATCCGCAGCGCTGGACGCGCGTGGCGAAAGACATCAAGGGAGTCTCGGAAGAGACGACCACCGGCGTGCACCGCCTCTATCAGATGATGGAAGCCGGCACGCTGATGTTCCCCGCAATCAACGTCAATGACTCGGTGACCAAGTCGAAATTCGACAACATCTATGGTTGCCGCCACTCGGTCATCGACGGCCTCAATCGCGCCACCGACGTCATGATCGCCGGCAAGCTGGCCGTGGTCTGTGGCTTTGGCGAAGTGGGCAAGGGTTGCGCGCATGCGCTTCGCGGCCAGGGCGCGCGCGTGGTGGTGACGGAAATCGATCCCATCTGTGCGCTGCAGGCGTCGATGGAGGGTTACGAGGTCGTGACCCTGGAGAGCGTGGTAGAGAAGGCGGACATGTTCATCACCGCCACCGGCAACAAGGACATCGTCACGGCCGCGCACATGGGGCGGATGAAACACAATGCCATCATCGGAAACATCGGACATTTCGACAACGAGATCGACATGGCGGGCCTCAAGAAGGTCAGCGGGATCAAGCGGGTCAATATCAAGCCCCAGTACGACGAGTGGGTATTTCCCGACGGCCACAGTGTGCTGATCCTGGCCGAGGGGCGGCTGCTCAATCTCGGCTGCGCCACGGGACATCCGTCGTTCGTCATGTCGGCGTCATTCACCAACCAGGTCCTTGCGCAGCTCGCCCTCTGGCAGAACAAGGGCGAATACGCCAAAGAGGTCTACGTGCTTCCCAAGAGGCTGGACGAAGAGGTGGCCCGTCTGCACCTCCAGCACCTCGGCGTGGAACTGACCACCCTGACGCCCGATCAGGCCAATTACCTCGGAATTCCGGCCGACGGACCGTTCAAATCCGACCACTATCGGTACTGAACCGGCGATTTCATTGCACTTTTCGCGAAAACAGGCGGCTACAATGCCGCCTGTTTTGTTATGATGCACAAGATCATGTGCGTGCAACGCGCACTGTAAGCGAGGAGGAGCAAAAGTGCCGAGACCCAGAAAGAATGCCTCTGCGGGTTCCCAACTCTCACACGGACAGGCCAGTTACGTTCTCGATCGTCTGCTCAAGGACCGTCACATTTCACAGTACGACGTGCAGCGTTACGTCAATGACATGGGGCGCGAGATCGACGAGCTTCAGATCCGTCTCGATTCACTGCGCCAGGCTCATGGCGGTGCAAGCGCCGGCGGCGGTGCAAAAGCAGCAGCACCTGCTGCGCGCCGTCGCGGCCGTCCGGGACGTCCGCCCGGCCGTCCGGGTCGTCCGCCGGGACGCCCGCCCGGCCGTCCGCCGGGCCGCCCGGGACGTCCGCCGGGACGTCCGCCTGCATCAGCGTCCGCCGCACCCGCGGCTGCGGCTGCTCCGGCAGCAGCACCTGCAAAGCGCGGCCGCAAGCGCCGTTCGGCCATTACGCCGGAACAGCTCGCGTCACGCCAGCTTCAGGGCCGTTATCTCGCACTGGTGCGCCAGATCCCCGCGAACAAGCGCGGCCAGTATGCGAAGACCGCCAAGGAGAAGGGACGCGAGGCGGCGATCAAAGACATGCAGGACGCCATCAAGAAGTAAATTCACGACGTACTGCATTGCACGAAAGGGCGCACGAGGGGTGCGCCCTTTTCGTATCTACACGAAAGTCCCGAGCGCAGTCGAGGGACCATTGACGGCGCCGCGCCGGCCGCGTTCATGGCATGCTCGTGCGCGGTGCCGACATTGATGCCTCGACTTCGCTCGGCATTAAACCTGATCATGCGCAAACTCCTGCTGCTCCTGTTCGTCGCCCGCGTGGCGTGCGCCTCGACCACGATCACGCTGCTGCATTTCTCCGATTACCACTCCCACGCGCTGCCGTTTTATTCGGAGGACCGTCCTTCGCAGGGCGGCATCGCTCGCGCCGCCGGCTACATGAAGAGCGAGCACGCGCGCGGCGCGCTCGTCTTCAGCGGCGGCGACATGATCAACAAAGGCTCGCCCGCCTGGTCGGACAAATACCGCTGCACGGAATGGCCGTGGCTCAACGGTGTCGTCGACGCGATGGCGTTCGGCAATCACGAGCCCGACTATGGCTTCGCCGATTTCATGCGATGCCGCGGCGAGCTCCGCTATCCGGTCCTCAGCGCGAACACGAACGGCTTTCAGCATTACGAGATCTTCACGCACCAGGGCATTCGCATCGGCGTCTTCGCGCTCGCCGGTCCCGATTTCAAATCGCTCGTGCGCATGCCGGAGCTCGCGTTCGGCGATTCGATCGCCGCGGCGCGCGAGGTCGTGCGCATTCTTCGCCAGAACGAGCGTGTCGATTACGTCGTGATGATCGGACACGAGCACACCGCCGACGATTACGCGCTCGCCCGCGCCGTGCCGGGAATCGACCTGATCTTCGGCTCGCACAGTCATGAGAAACACGAGCTGACGCGCATCGACGGGACGCAGACCTGGTTCATCGCGCCGTACCAGTACATGACATACATCAGCCGCGTGACCGTCGTCTTCGACAGACATCACATGTCCGCAATCCGCGGCCGGCTGATGCCGGTCGATTCGCAGATGAAGCCCGACAAGCGGATCGAGGCACGCGTCGCGAAGATGCAGCATGAACTGGAAAGCGATCCGCAATACGCGCCGCTCTTCGCCACGATCGGCACGCTCGACCGTGCGCTGAGTCTCGATGCTCTTGCAGCTGCATCACTCGATGCAATGCGTAATGCAGTGCATGCGGACGTCGCGCTGTCGACGATCAGCAGTTTCCGCCAACCGTTGCCGCCGGGACCGATCACGCTCGAGATCCTGCGCGCCGCAATGCCGTACGACAACGAGATCGTGGTCTGCGAAATGCGCGGCGACGCCTTGCAGAAACTGGTCGACGCTGTCGAGCGGCGCAAAGGGAGCGATTCGTTCTGCTACATCGCGCGGCCGGACGTGATCGATCCGGCGAAGACGTATCGCGTGGCAACGACCGATTACGTGGCGCGCATCGCCTATCGCGATTCGTTTCCCTGCGAGCCGCAGAAGAGCGGCGTGCGCGTGCGCGAGGCGACTAAAGCCAGCCTTTTTCGCGCGCAATCCGCGCCGCCTCGACGCGATTAGCGGCACCGAGCTTATTGATCGCTTCCGACAGGTAATTGCGCACGGTTCCCTCGGACAGATTGAGCGTCGACGCAATGTCGGCGCTGCTCTCTCCTTCGCCCGCCATTCGCAGCACCTGTCGCTCGCGATCGGTCAGCGGATCGGGCTCACTCCACGCTTCGGCCGCGAGCTCCGGATCGATGACCCGTCCGCCCAGCGCAACGCGGCGCACCGCGTTCGCGAGGTGTTCCGACGGCGAGTCCTTCAATAGATATCCCGACGCCCCCGCTTCGAGCGCGCGACGGAGATACCCGCCGCGCGCGAACGTCGTGAGGATGATGACGCGCGTCGTCTTGCGCACGGCACTCGCAAGCTCGAGGCCGGTCATGCGCGGCATTTCGACGTCGGTCAGCAGCACGTCCGGTTTTTCGCGTTGACAGATCGCCAGCGCCTCTTCGCCGTTCTGCGCGCGGCCGACGACCTCGATGTCGCCTTCGATTTCGAGCAGTGCCGCGAGCGCACCGAGGACCATCGCCTGGTCTTCGGCGATGACGACGCGAATCATGCAGAGCGCTCCGCGATGGTCGGCATTGAAAGCGGCATTGTGATCGTCACGGTCGTTCCGCTCGATCCATCGCGGCTCAATGTTCCGCCCAGCGCTTCGATCCGCTCGCGCATGCCGTTCAACCCGCTCCCGAACGTCGCTTCGCCGCCGCGGCCGTTGTCGACGATCGTCACTGCATACGAGCCGTCGTGCGGCATCAGCGCGATGCGGCAGCGCGTCGCGTGCGCGTGGCGGACGATATTCGTCACCGCTTCGCGAATGGCCAGCGCGATCACCGCCTCATGCGCGGGCGGCAATTGCAACTGGCCGAGATCGCATTCGAGCGTGACGTTCGCGGCGTCGAGCGCATCGCGGGCCGATTCGATCTCCGCCTGCAATCCGCCGGAGCGATAGCCGCGCACGGCGGCGCGGACCTGCGTCAAGGCATCGCGCGAGATCCGTTCGACGTCGCGGATCTCTTCGCGTGCGCGCTCCGGATCGCGTTCCGCGAGCTTCGACGCCAGCTCCGATTTCAGGATGATCACCGACAGCGTGTGTCCGAGGAGGTCGTGCAGGTCGCGCGCGATCCGCTCGCGCTCCGCGACTTTCGCCAGGTGCTCGATCTCATCGTGCGCCAGTCGCAATTTCGCCTGCGAGCGGCCGACCCCTTCGAAGTGCACGTTGATCGCGCCGATCAGTGCGACGAACACCACGACCCAGGCAAAAGAGAAGGGATGCATCTGCATCGCAAACGCTTCGATCCCGACGAGGACCTCGATGCCGGCGATCGTGGCGATGGCGGCGCGGTCACGATCGAGCCGCGCCGCAAAAGACGCGGCGTAGATGAAGAAGACTCCCGCGGCGGAATTGTGCGGATAGAGCACCAGCCCGAGGAGCGCCAGCGCGGCGATGATCGGAATGATGCGCCGGCCGCGCACCCAGTAGCCGCGGAAATAGAGCGCCAGGAAAACAAGCGTAGTGCCGAGCGTGGTCAGCCAGTCGAGCGCCGTGGCGTGGCGCGCGAGCATCGGCGAGATCGCGAAGAAGACGACGTAGACCGTCCACGCGTATGGCGTCCACCCGAGGTCGTCGTCTTTGGGGATCAGGCGCATGGTTGATTTGAGTTTATCCCGAGCGAAGTCGAGGGATCAGCGACGGCGCCGGGAGTACGAAGACACTTGCGATGACCGCGCGGACACGGCCAGTGGCATCTGCGTCGCGGCGCCGCCATTGATGCCTCGACTTCGCTCGGCATGAACTTCATCCGTACATCTTTCCTTCGTCGCGCAAGTAGCCCTTGTACGCGATCGCCAGAAACAGCGCCGTCGCCACCGTCATCGCGATCACATGCACATACGCCGGCAGTCCGCGCCCGCCGCCGATGACGCGCAATGCGAGCTGCGAGAAATGAAACGGCGGGAGGAAGAAGGCCAGTTTCTGCAGGCCGCGCGGCATGGCCCAGATCGGGACCCACAGTCCCGACAGAAACGACATCGGCAGATAAATGAGGTTGACGATCGGCGCGGCGGAATTCGGTCCGGCGTAGTAGCCGACGGCCAGGCCGAGCGCGCAGAAGGTCAGGGCGCCGGAGACGAGCACGCCGAGGAGGCCGAGCGCGCGTCCGAGCGAGATCTGCACGCCGCCGAACGAGACGCCGAGGATCAGCAGGGCGACGACGATGATCGCGCTGAAGACGAGCGCCATCGCCAGCTTCGCCACGATGTAGGCGGAGAACGGCATCGGCGTCGTCCGCTTCACCTGCAGCCAGCCTTGTCCGCGCTCGATCGCCACGCCGACGCCGAATCCGAACAGCGACGCCCCGATCACGCCGAACGCGCCGTACGTCGCGAGCATGTACGTGGCCATCGAGATTCCGGGTGCGCTCCGGGCGTGGAAGACGATGGCGAAGAAGACATAGAAGATGATCGGGAAGAGCAGCGTCGGCAGCGAGTACTGCGGCATGCGCAGCATCTTCAGGAATTCGTATTTGATCTCGAGCAGGTGTACGCGAAGCATTGTCGTCATCTCCCTAACAGCGTGAGGAACGCGTCTTCCAGTGAGCGCGCGCCATGTTTGATCTCGCTCGGCGTGCCTTGCGCCACGACCCGTCCGCGATCGATCACGATCACGCGGTCCGCGAGCGCGTCGGCTTCATCGAGATAGTGCGTGGTCAGCAGCACCGACTTGCCGCGCGCGACGAAGGCGCGGATCTGTTTCCAGAGCGCGCGGCGCGCTTCGACGTCGAGGCCGACGGTCGGCTCGTCGAGGGCGATGAAGTCGGGGTTGCCGCAGATGGCGAGGCCGAACAGCAAGCGCTGCTTCTGCCCGCCGGAGAGATCGCCGAAGTTCTTGTTTTCGATCCCCTGCAGTCCCGCCGCGGCGATCACCTCATCGAGCGGCATCGGGTCGGGGTAGTAGCTGGAGAAGAGCTCGATGTGCTCGCGGACGCGCAGCGTCTCCGGTACGCGCGCCACCTGCAGCATCGCGCCGGTGCGGACGCGGTTCGCCGCGTCGCGTGGATTCGCGCCGAACACGCGCGCGATGCCGGAGTCGGGCGTGCAGAGCCCGAGGAGGAGGCGGACCGCCGTCGTCTTGCCCGCGCCGTTCGGCCCGAGGAGCGCGACCAGCTCGCCCGGCTCGATGGAAAAGGTGATGTCGTCGAGCGCCGTCGTGGTGCCGAAGCGCTTCGTGACGTTCGCCAGCTGGGCGGGGGAAGGGTGGGTGAATGCGTGAAGCAGTGTGCTCATGCCGCATACGATGCGTCCGCGCCGATTCTTTCGTTAATGGAGAAGGTCAGGAGATGCGGATGACGTTTGTCAGATGCCGCTATTCGTGCGTGACCGTGGATGAAGCCGATTCGTTCGGACGGTGAGTAGATGAAGCCATGGTTGTCGTGAATGGGGCGCGCAAGCGTGATCGCATCATCCATGGTTTCAAACGTGTGTGATCCGATCGGAAACGCGCGACGACGCGCCACATCATTGGACCATTTGAACCCAATCACTTCATCCATGGGTTCGTGAATGCCATCAAACGGCCCATTCACTTCATCCATGGTTGCGTTAACATCTCCTCATGCCGCGTTCGAGCGTGATCAGTCCGGATGCAGTGCGTTTCGGCGCCATCGTCGAGCGTCTGCGCACCGCACGCGGCTGGACGCGAAAGAAACTCTCGCAGCGCGCCGGCCTGACACCGCAATACGTCGCCATCGTGGAGCAGGGCGGCAACGTGCCGAGTCTGACCACGGTCCTCGAATTGATCGAAGTCCTCGACGGTGACATCGCCGAAGTGATGCGCGAGCTCATGGTGGCGCGGAATAGTCCGTCACCTTGACCCATCGCCCTCGCCGGATATGATGCATATCCGTGAGCATCACACTCGACGAACCCCCTCCCCACACATCGCGCACCTGGTTCGGTTCCTTCTGGGCGACAGCCATCGGCAAGAAGGCGGTCATGGCATTGACCGGGGCCTTCCTCTTCGGCTGGCTCTTCCTGCACATGCTCGGCAACCTGAAGCTCTACCTCGGGGCCGAGCACCTCAACGAGTACGCGAAGTTCCTCATCACCATGGGCGCCCCCGCGCTGCCGGACTACGCGGCGCTCTGGGTCTCCCGCGCGCTGCTGCTGATCGCGGTCATCCTGCATATCGTGGCGGCCACGCAGCTCACGCTGATGAACAGCGCGGCACGGCCGGTCGGCTATCGCGACCGGGAGTACGTCGTCGGCACGTACGCGGCGCGGACGATGCGCTGGGGGGGAGTAATCATCCTCCTCTTCATCGTCTACCACCTGCTCCACTTCACCACCGGCACCGTGCATCCGAGCTTCATCGAGCACGACGTCTACCACAACGTGGTGACCGGGTTTCAGGTGTGGTGGGTGAGCGCGTTCTACATCATCGCCAACCTCGCGCTCGGCGTTCACCTCTACCACGGCCTCGACAGCATGTTCAATTCGCTCGGACTGAACAATCCGAAGTTCAACAACTGGAAGAAAGTCTTCGCGACCGCATTCGCGCTGGTGATCACGCTCGGCAATCTGTCGTTCCCGATCACGGTGCTGATGGGACTCGTGAGGTAACGGCCACAATGGAACTGGACAGCAAGATTCCTCCCGGCCCGCTTGCACAGAAGTGGGCCTACGCGAAGTCTCACTACAAACTGGTCAACCCGGCGAACAAGCGGAAGTACGACATCATCGTGGTCGGCGCGGGTCTGGCCGGCGGCGCGGCCGCGGCGACCATGGCGGAGCTGGGCTACAACGTCAAATGCTTCGTCTACCACGACTCGCCGCGGCGCGCGCACTCCATCGCCGCGCAGGGCGGCATCAACGCGGCGAAGAATTACCAGAACGACGGCGACTCGGTCTTCCGCCTCTTCTACGACACGATCAAAGGCGGCGACTACCGCTCCCGCGAAGGCAACGTCCACCGCCTCGCCGAGCTCTCGGTGAACATCATCGACCAGGCGGTCGCGCAGGGCGTGCCGTTCGCGCGCGAGTACGGCGGGACGCTCGACAATCGCTCGTTCGGCGGCGTGCAGGTGTCGCGCACGTTCTACGCCCGCGGACAAACGGGACAGCAGTTGCTCCTCGGCGCGTTCCAGGCGCTGGAGCGGCAGATCGCGCTCGGCCGCGTGAAGATGTACAACCGCCACGAGATGCTCGAGCTGGTCGTCGTCGACGGCCACGCCAAGGGCATCATCACGCGCAACATGGTCACCGGCGCGATCGAAGCGCATGCCGCCGACGCCGTGGTTCTCGGCACCGGCGGCTACTCGAACGTCTTCTACCTCTCCACCAACGCGAAGGCGAGCAATGCCACCGCGATCTGGCGCGCGTACAAGAAGGGGGCGGCGTTCGCGAACCCCTGCTACACGCAGATCCATCCGACCTGCATTCCGCAGTCGGGCGATTTCCAGTCGAAGTTGACACTGATGTCGGAGTCGCTGCGCAACGACGGCCGCATCTGGGTGCCGAAGGCGCAGGGCGACAAGCGCGCGCCGAACGAGATCCCGGAGAGCGAGCGCGATTACTACCTGGAGCGCAAGTACCCGTCGTTCGGCAACCTCGCTCCGCGCGACATCGCGTCGCGCGCGGCGAAGGAAGCGTGCGACACCGGCTGTGGCATCGGCCCCAGCGGACGCGGCGTCTATCTCGATTTCACCGACGCCATCAAACGCCTCGGCCGCGCCACGATCGAGGAGCGCTACGGCAACCTCTTCGAGATGTACCACGACATCACGGCTGAAGATCCGTACCTGCAGCCGATGCGCATCTACCCCGCGCCGCACTACACGATGGGCGGGCTCTGGGTCGACTACAACCTGATGTCGAACATCCCCGGCCTCTACGTCACCGGCGAGGCGAATTTCTCCGACCACGGCGCGAACCGCCTCGGCGCCAGCGCGCTGATGCAGGGTCTCGCCGACGGATACTTCGTCGTCCCCGTCACCATCGGCGACTACCTCGCTACGCAGATGGGAAAGAAGGTGGCGGCCGACCGCGCGGAGTTCACGCAGGCGATCGCCGATACGAGCGACCGCGTGAACAAGCTCCTCGGCGCGAAGGGAACGCGCAGCGTCGATTCGTTCCACAAAGAGCTCGGCACGATCATGTGGGATTACTGCGGCATGTCCCGCACCGCGGAAGGCTTGAAGAAAGCGATTCCGATGATCCGCGAATTGCGCGACAAGTACTGGAAAGAAGTCCGCGTCCTCGGCGAAGGAGAAGAGCCGAACCAGTCGCTGGAGAAGGCGGGCCGCGTCGCCGACTTCTTCGAGCTCGCCGAATTGATGTGCATCGACGCTCTGAATCGCAACGAATCCGCAGGCGGCCACTTCCGCGCCGAGTATCAGACCGAAGAGGGCGAGGCGAAGCGCAACGACGACGAGTACCTGTACGTCGGCGCCTGGGAGTACGCGGGCGAGAACGCCGAGCCGAAGCTGCACAAGGAACCGCTGGTGTACGAGGAAGTGAAGCTGGCCACGAGGTCTTACAAATGAATCTGACTCTGCACGTCTGGCGACAGCCCGCCCGATCCGAGGATGGGAAGTTCGTCACCTATCAAGCCGTCGACATTTCCCCCGATGCGTCGTTCCTGGAGATGCTCGATGTCGTCAACGAATCGCTGATCGCGAAAGGCGAGGATCCGATTCACTTCGAGCATGACTGCCGCGAAGGGATCTGCGGCTCGTGCGGAATGATGATTAACGGTACGGCGCACGGTCCGATCGGCGCGACCGCGACCTGCCAGCTGCACATGCGCAAGTTCGCCGACGGCGAAGAAGTGTGGATCGAGCCGTGGCGCGCGCGCGCCTTCCCGGTGATCAAGGACCTGATCGTCGATCGCAGCAGTCTGGACAAGATCATCCAGGCCGGCGGCTACATCTCGGTCAACACCGGCAGCGCGATCGAGGCGAACTCGCTTCCCATTCCGAAGACGGTGCAGGAACAGGCGATGGACGCCGCGGAATGCATCCAGTGCGGCGCATGCGTCGCGCAATGCCCGAACGGCGCGGCGCAGCTCTTCACCGCCGCCAAGATCTCGCACCTCGGACTGCTGCCGCAGGGACAGCCGGAGCGCTACTCGCGCGTGGTGAAGATGGTGGAGACGATGGAGTCGATGTTCGGCTCCTGCACGATGTTCCGCGAGTGCGAGGCGGTCTGTCCGAAGGGGATCTCGACGGACTTCATCGCGCGCATGAACCGCGACTACATCGTCGCGAAGTTCAAGAGTTAGTTGCCGGATATCGGTTGCCGGTTGCCGGGGTAACTGGCAACCGGCAACCGGAAACTCTTACTTCACTTTCTTCTGCGTGTCCTTCGCCATCTTCAGATGCCCCTGCAACGTCGGGAGCGTCTTCGCGGCCCACGCCTTCAGGTCGGCGTCCGTTGCTTCCTTCGATGCCTTCTCGAATTCGGCGACGTCCTTCTCGTGGTCTTTGACCATGTCGTCCATGTACGCCTTGTCGAAGTCCTTGCCTTCCTTCGCGGTCATCGCGTCCATGTCTTTCTTCTCGTCGTCGCTGACCGTGGCCGGCAGCGTGACGCCCTTCGTCGCGGCGAGCTGCTTGAGCTCCTCGTTCGCCTTCGAGTGATCGGTGACCATGCGGTCGCCGAATTTCTTCACGTCGGCGTTGGTCGCTTTCGATGAGGCCATGTTGCCCATGTCGACTTCGGCCATGCCGCCCTGCGCCGCTTTCATCATGAAATCGGAATCAGCCGGATCCATCGGTGTGGCCGAGGCGCTGGCCGCGGATGCGGTGCTTCCGGTCGTGTCGTAAGTCGACATCGTCGACGACGTGTCGCTCGCGGTCGTGCTGGTGCTCGTGGTTTCCGAGGTGTACGACTCGTCCTTTTTGCAGGCGAGCGCCGCCATGACGAGAAATGCTGCGAAAAGAACCAGATAACGCTGTTTCATCAATCCTCCAGAAAATGTTACGGGCCGTACAAAACTGGTTGCATGAACTGCTCCAGCGCGCCGACGGGAGTATCATTGCCGTTGGTCCTTAAGTAACGAAATGACGAGTGAGGCGGAGCTGCAGGCGATCGCAGCCGAAGCTGCGCGGGCGCTTTCTGCGCCGGTGGCGATGGTGGGGCTGCTGAACGGCGACAAGGAGATCGTCAAATCGATCGTCGGCTGGAACCTCGCCTCGATCCCGATGGCCGCGTCGTTCGCCGCGCGCATCCGCGAAGCGCGCGACGTGGTGATCATCGGCGACGCGCCAACCGACCCGCGGCTTGCATCGCATCCGATGGTCGTCGACGCGCCTCACGTCTCGTTCTACGCCGGCGCTCCGATCGTCGATGAGGCGGGCCGCTTCCTCGGCGCGATCTCCGTGCTCGACCGCACGCCGCACATCGTCACCGCGGAACAGACCGCCGTGCTGCGCCTCCTCGCGCGGCACGCCGCGCGTGAGCTGGCGTTCGAGGAAGCGCTGCACGAAAGCGACGAGCGTTTTCGCGATTTCTTCGAGCGCATCCCCGAATTCGTCATGAGCCTCGGCGTCGACGGCCGCCTGATGCACGCGAATCAGGCCACGCTCGACGTCCTCGGATTCACGCGCGAGGAGCTGACGCGGACGCCGCTGGTCCGTGTCATCGAGCCCGAGTCGCGCGATCCGTTCCGCCGCGCGTTCAGCGAGGTCTTCTCCAGCGGCGAGCCGCAAACGGTGGAGACCGTGTTCGTCACGGCGACGGGACAGAAGCTCGACGTCGAGGGCTCGCTCTATCCGAAGCTCATCGACGGCACGCCGATGCTCGCCCGCGTGATCTTCCGCGACATCAGCGAGCGCAAGCAGTTCGAGGCGGACCTCGGCAGCGCGCGCGACGCGGCGCTGGAGGCGGCGCGGCTGAAGACGCAGTTCCTCACCAACGTCAGCCACGAGATCCGCACGCCGATGAACGGCATCGTCGGCATGATCGACCTGCTACTTTCGACGAAGCTCGAGGCGGAGCAGCAGGACTACGCGCATCAGGCGCGCGCCAGCGCGGAGCAGTTGCTCTCGATCGTCAACAACATCCTCTACGTCTCGCACCTCGAGGCGGGCGGGCTCACGCCGCCGAACGTCGACTTCGATCTCTCGCGCACGCTGCAGCGGATCGTCGAGGTGATGAAGATCGCGGCGCTGGGCAAGGACCTGAACGTCTCGCTGGTCTACGACAAGCAGATGCCGCCGATCCTGCGCGGCAACCAGGCGCGCATCCGCCAGATCGTCACGAACCTGATGGAGAACGCGGTGAAGTTCACGGAGGAAGGGACGGTCGTGCTCAGCGTCTCGCAGCAGACGGAGACGGAGACGCATCGCGTGATCCGCTTCGAAGTGCGCGACACGGGACCGGGCATCGCCGCCGAGGATCGCTTGCTGCTGTTCGAGCGCTTCTCGCAGATCGAGGCGTCATCGACGCGGCGCTTCGGCGGCGTCGGCCTCGGGCTGGCGACCGCGCGGCAACTGGTCGAGACGCTCGGCGGCCTGATCGACGTCGACTCCACGCCCGGCGTCGGCTCGACCTTCTGGTTCACCGTGCCGTTTCCGAAGCATCTCGGGTCGCGCAAACCGATCGCGTCGTCCGATCTCGAGTTCCGCGGCAAGCGCGTGCTGCTCGTCGATCACTATCCGACCAGCCGGCAGATCGTGCAGCACTACCTGCAGACCACCTGGGAGATGCGCGTGGAGGTGGCGGATACGGCGGCCGAAGTGCTGCCGTTGCTGCGCCGCGAGCTCGATGCCGGCGATCCGTTCCGCGCCGTGATGTTCGACGCGATGCCCGACATGGAGCCGCTGGCGTTCGCGCGCGAGGTGCGTGCTCGCGAGGAGATCTCCGGGACGAGCCTCATCTACCTCGCGGCGAATTCGCGCGACGTGAATCAGGAGCGGCTGCGCGATGCGGGCGTGCATTCGTTCGTGGCGAAGCCGGTGGGGCAGGGAGAGTTGTTCGACGCGCTGACGCTGGCGCTGGCGCACGATGCGATCGCCCTGGCACGGCCGGCGGAGCAGCCGTACGACTCGCGTCCCGCGCCGGCGGTGGTGACAGCCGAGCAACGGAAATCGATCCGCGTCCTGCTGGCGGAGGACAACTTCCTCAACCGCAAGCTGACGATGAGCCAGCTCGAGAAGCTCGGCTACTCCGCCGATTCAGTCGGCAACGGCAAGGAAGCGCTCGAAGCGGTCACACGCGAGTCGTACGACATCATCCTCATGGACTGCCAGATGCCGGTGATGGATGGGTACGAGGCGACGATGGAGATCCGCCGCCGCGAGACGGACGGCAAGCGCCGCCGCATCATCGCCATGACCGCGAACGCGCTGGAAGGCGATCGCGAGAAGTGCCTTTCGGCGGGGATGGACGATTACCTTTCGAAGCCGACGCGTCACGAGGATCTGGAGAAGGCGCTGGCGAGATACTTCACATGAGCATGACAAAGAATGGTCAACTAATTGTCGAACCTGTCACGAAGATGCCTTACAATCCGTCTATCCATACAGTTGAATCGAACCGGCATACAGCCCCACGTGATGACGGACACAGCTTCTGGACGCCCAGGGCTCGATCTTGCAAGTGGAGGTAATGTGACCTTTCGAATTGATCCCGCCGGTCACCCGAACGCGGTTCGCGCGGCAAGCGGCCCGTTTGACACCACTGATTCAGAAGTAGATGATGCCGCCGTTTTTCAACGTGATGCTGGAGATGAACTGATGGATCCGTGGTCGTCGCACATTTTCATTTTTTCGCCCGACGGTGCGAACCGCGATCCATTCCGCCCTTTCCGTACGTGGAACGAAGACACGTTCCCGCCGGGTCATTCGCGTTTTCCCTTCCTCCCGACTGAGAAGTACGGCGATCTTTCCTTCGATCCGGCTTTAGGTGAAAATGCCGGTACAGAAGAACGGAAAGTCGTACCGACGTTGGAGCAACGCGTCGCGTGGCGTGATGCGATGATGCAGGCATTCGGCGACCTCATCGAGGTTCCGCGCATCCAGCGCCGCAACGTCTGACGCTCTTCTCGCCTCAGCTTTCAATCGCAAATCAGAAGGAAGCGGCGGGGCGCCGGGTAATCCCGGCCTGTGAGAGCTATGACTTTGCGTCTGCGGAACTACGGCATTGCCACGGCATACGCGACTGTCGGTGTCGGCGACGTCATCGACGAGATGAACGATTCGCGGGCGGCCGCGAAAGAGTATGAGGATGCGGCCGCTGAGCGTGCGGCAAAGGCGGCCGCGGACGGAAAGCCGTCCGAACGCCAGGAGCTCTGGCCGCCGGAGCTCCTGTTCATTCTCGGACAAGCCGACATCGCGACGATCTACAAGACGAAAAACTTCAAGCGCATCTTCGAGCTGCGTTACCCGCGGGCCAGCTCGCACGCCACGGGAGTGAACTGGGTTTTCAGCGTGCCGTTCGAAGGGGGCCGCGCCGGCGAGGGTGATGGCAACGCGCCGTTCCGCTTCATCGTGCACCTCCGCCTCCGCCGCGCCGTTTACGCGTATCCCGGCATCGAGACGCGGATCGTCGAGAAGTTGACCGACTTGCTCGGGACGCATGCCGGCGAAGCGCGCATCCACGCCGGCCTGGGATGGAGCGATCTGATCGTCGAGGGGTACTTCAGCCCGACGGAGCAGTCGTTTCGCGATCTGATCCGATTCATCATCCAGGCGCACAGTCTCCGGCTCGCCTGCGGGCCGGAGAAGAACAAGACGTTTCTTCCCGTTCTGCAACGCATCCTCACCGTCTTCGGCTACCGCGAGGGAACTGTGCCCGATTTCGAAGCCTCGCGCGTGCTGACCTACCTGCGGGGAGTGCCCGGCGGTTACGCCGCGCTGATCGAAGAGCTGGGAAAGCGCGCCGAGGCGGATGGGAGCGAAACGACGATCGACATCCTCGATGGCAAGGCCGATTTCATGGTCAGGACGACGCGGCCGCCGAAAGGATGGCTGGCGCGGCAGCGCGAGCTCGGCAGCAGGGAGTTCGAAGAAACCCTCCGCAAGGTCGAGACACACTTGATGTTTTTTCCGGCGCAGGAGTTCTACGAGTACACGCGCGGCGCCAACCTCGACATCGATGCCGGTCCCGAGGTGCTGCACGACGAAAAGGGCTGCGGCTGCGAAGCGAGCGCGAAGCGGATCATCGATCAGATCGAGCAGACGATGAAGGATCTCCGCCGCGGCACCGCGAAGCAGCCGTTGCCGATCGAACATCGTTACGCCGTCGACAATGCGCTCTTTCTCCTCGCCGCGGCGCTGCGCGATTCGAGCATCTGCTGCGACGTGCGCGATGCGGTGCTGGCGTGTCTCGGCGGCCTCCAACGGATACTGGCGGAGATCAATGCGGAGAGCAAAGCCTCGCCCTCTTCGCGCTACCGGCAGATGTGGAAGCGCCTCGACGAGTGGCATCGCCTCGGCGAGCTGCTTCTGCGACAGCGTACGGTCGGCTCGTATGAGGAGATCCTCGGACAGAGCGACCGCTCGATCGTGTATTCGGGCGGCGTGCAGAAATTCCTCTACCTCGCCGACCAGCTCATGAAGGATTTCGCGAAACGCGTGCAGCCGATCGGCCCGCCGCATTTCGCAGCGATCTACGACTCGGTAAAAAGCATCTTCAGCTTCTATCGTTCCGGCGCGCTGGTGCGCGTGCCGACGTCGCGCATCTTCGGTTTTCCTCTGATCGTTCCCGATCTCTGGCACGAGGTGGCAGCCGCGCTCTTCTTCATCCGGCACGGCGAAGCGCTTGCCCGGCTCGTACGCGAGGACGACGAACGAAATCACTACGTTGCAAATATCGCCGATCACTACGCGGACGTGATCGTTTACCTGCACGGTTTCCGCGGCGATTTCGGCAGGTTCCTCGTATCGCTCGTCCACGGCTGGAAGCTGTCATATCGCGACGTACCGGACGAGGTGTGGCGCGTGAGTGTGGGGCATTTCCTGCTGCGCGCGTATCTCGTCTACGAATTCGATCGCGTGCGCGAGGCGCGCCGGTCGCGCGATCCGAAAGAAATGCAACGTTTCTTCGAGCCCGCGATTGCAGAGGAGCTGATCCCGGAATTGAAGGAGTTGCTCGAGCCGCTGTTGCCGAAGGAACGGCGGGATCAGGTCGGGCCCGAGGACTGGCAGCTCGTCCACGCCAACAGCATCAAGACCACTTTTTCGTCGTATCACCGCCAGCTCTACTGGCCGTTCGTCGATCTGCAGTTCCCGCCGCGCGAGATCGACCTCGCACCGTTCGACGAAGGAACGATCGCCGATTTATCGGACGCCGACATCAACGCGTTATTCGGCGAGCTCGCGTATCGTTTCGCCCGAAAAGACGAGCTGTCCGACGAGGATTTCGCTGCCTCTGCGGCCCTTGGAGAGAGTGCTGCGATCGAATACCACCGCAGACAAATGACGCGGAATGACGGCGGAGAGGGCGATGGCGGCCGGTAAACCGCCGGACCACTTGAACTTCGTTCCCGGTAACAAGATCGCCGGACAGTTCCAGATCACGAGCTTCATCGGCGCAGGCGGCACCGCCGCCCTCTATCTCGCACGTGACACTCTCGCCGAGGCCAAATCGATCCTTCAGGCCGAGCCTGACAAGTCGCCGCAGTACCGGACGCTGAAATTTCCGCTGGAACAAAGACAAGATCTCATCGACGGCATCACGCGAGAAACGCAGGTCGGCAACAAAGTCAGGCATCCGAACATCTGCAAGACATTCACGACGGGCAAGCACAACACCGGCAGGACCGATCCCGCGACCGGTAACGATGAGGAAGTCGAGTTCGGCGTGCTGGAATACATCGACGGCGAGGATCTTCTGAAGATCATCAAGCGCCATCAGAGTGGCTGCAAGACCGAGGATGGAATTCGATGGGCAATCGAGCTTTGTGCGGGCGTCGGTGCATTTCACGACGCCGGGATCGTGCATTGCGATCTCAAACCGGAAAACCTGATGATCGACGGCACCGGCAGTCTGAAGATCATCGATCACGGCATGGCGACGTTCATCGGGACGTTTTCGGGCGGGACAATCAACTACATGTCGCCGGAGCGGCTCAGAGCCGAGCCTGCGCGGCCGCCGGCGGATATGTACGCGGTGGGCGCGATTCTTTATTACCTCTTCACCGGACGGCAATGTCTGCCGGGAGATAAGGTTTCCGACGTTCGCGAGGGTCAAAAAACACTCGAACAGCGCCGGCTCTGCGTTCGGTGTCGATAAGAGCATCGATCACGCAATCATGCGGGCGCTGCACCACGACGCAAAAGAGCGGCTCGACGCGAAATCGCTACACAGCGAATGGGTGATCGTCGCGCAATCGTTCACGCCGTGAGCGCGACGAGTGCATTCGCGAGCCTCTCGTAATCCCCGATCTCGTTGTAGAGCTGCGCCGAAATGCGCAGCAGCCGCTTCGGATGATGCGGCCATGGCATGGCGGGCACTTCGATGTTCTGCGCGAACAGCAGGTCCTGCAATTCCTCGAAGCTGCCGTCGGGGACCGGGATCGCGGCCATCGAGCCGATCATTTCGTCGGGCGCCGGGTGCTCGATCTGCAGTCGCGCGCAGAGCAGGTCGCGTGCGCGGAGCGCGAGCTCGTGATTGCGGCGCATGACCTCCGCCCACCCGCCCTCCACGAGCGAGCCGATGTAGCGGATCGCCTCGGGCACGCAGAGCCACGCGGAGGGATCGAACGTGCCGGTCCAGTCGAACTCGAGGTGGAAGCGGCTGCGGTCGGTGCGCGTCGCGTTCGCGCCGTGGCTGATCGAGATCGGACGCAGGCCGAGGCGGCGGTTTGATTTTGCGTAGAGGAACGCCGCACCCTTCGGCGCGCAGACCCATTTGTGCAGGTTGGCGGTGTAGTACATCGCGCCGAGCTCGCGCAGATCGAGCGGCACCTGGCCGGGAGCGTGCGCGCCGTCGACCAGCACGTCGATCTTGCGCGCACGCAGCTCGGCGATGATCCGCGCGACCGGATTGATCAACGCGGTCTGGCTGACGATGTGATCGATGAGGACCAGCCGCGTGCGATCGGTGACCTTCTCCAGCACTCGCTCGACCACGACGTCGGGTGACGCAATAGGGAAGGGGATCTCGGCGACGACGACCTTCGCGCCTTCCAGTCCGGCGACGTAGTCGAGCACGTTGCGCGAGGCGTTGTACTCCTGATCGGTGACCAGCAGCTCGTCGTGCTGATCGAGGTCGAGCGAGCGGAGCACCGCGTTGACGCCGGCGGTGGCGTTGGGGATGAAGACGAGATCGGCCGGCTCGGCGCCGACGAATTGCGCGAGCTCGGCGCGCGCGGCATCGAGCAGCGGCTCGAGCTCGCGGTTCATGAAGCGCACCGGTTCGCGCTCCAGTTGCGTGCGGAATTCGTCCTGCTTCGCCAGCACCGCGATCGGCGTCGCGCCGTAGGAGCCGTGATTCAGAAACGTGATGTTGGGATCGAGGAGCCAGTGCTGCTTCACGCCGGGATGATACTCACGACGCGCGCAATGCCCTCGGCGAAGATGTCCGGCCGGGTGAGAAGCGACACGACGAAATAGCCGTCGCTGTCGAAATCGAAGAAATATCCGGGATGGACGATGACGCCGCATTCCTCGATGAATCGCAGCGCGAGCTCTTCATCCGTTTCGATGCTCGGCACGCGCACCACCGCCGACCACCCACCCTCCACCGGCAGCAGTCGCGCGCTCGGCGCGAGCTCGACGGCGCGCGTGAGGATGTCGAGGTTTTCCTGCGTGCGTGCGCGGATCGCCTCGCGGATTCGTGGCGCGATCGCGAGCAGCTCGGGGAGAGCCGTCTGCACCGGCGTGGCGACGGAGAGGTAGTTGTCGGCGATCAGTTCGAGTGCGTCGATCGCCGCGCGCGCGCCGGGCCCGCTGACCCGGATCCAGCCGAGTTTGTAGTGGGGAAGGCCGGCCGATTTCGAGAGGCCGCCGAGGGTGAAGGTGAGGACGTCGTCGCGGACGAGCGACGTTCCTTCGCCGTACGGAAAGAAGACCTCGTCGGAGATGATCGGAAGGCCGAACGAGGCGAGATCGTCCTGCTCGCGCGGCGTGACGTACGAGCCGGTCGGATTGTTCGGATTGACGACGACGATCGCGCGCGTGCGCGGCGTGAGCGCATCCGCGACGCGCGAGCGCTCGATCTCCCACCGCTTGTGAAACTCGAGCGGAAACGAATGCAGCTCGATCAGTTCGAGCGACGCGAGGTGCTCGAGCAACGGATACGACGGCGTCGCGGTGAGGACCGCGTCGCCGGGATCGGTGAGCAGCTTGAAGAGATACGCGTACGCCTCGCTCGTGCTCGAGGTGAGGACGATCTGCTCCGGATCGCCGAGGGCTTCGCGCGCGGAGCGAAGACCGAGCGGTTCGGGCTCGTACGTCGCACGTGCGGCGCGGGCGAAGATCTCGCTCAGCTCATCGAGCGGATAGGCGATCGAGGCCTTCGTCGGATTCGACTCAGTGAGATCGAGGAGATTGGGGCGCGATTGCCGCGCCAGCGTGAGGCGATTCTGCGGCGCATTCCAGTGCGCCCGGCGGGAGAACATGCGCCGCATCGTACTCGCGCGCCTGCGTCATCGTCTTCTCCGCTTCGCGGCAGTCGCCCTTCGCCGCGAGCACGCGCGCCAGCGTGTCGAGCACGACGTACGAGTCGGGACCTTTCTGCGCGACGGCGCGGCGGGCGAACGACTCCGCCTCGCCGAAGCGCTTCTCCTGCAGCAGGAGCCACGCGAGGTTGTTCAGCGCGTCGCGCGAATTCGCGTCGAGTGCCAGCGCGCGGCGGAATGCTTCCTCCGCTTCCGTGCGCCGTCCCTGCTGCATCTCGGCGTTGCCGAGGTTCGTCCAGGCGAGCGAGGAGTCGGGATGATCGGCGAGGAGCTTGCGGTACTCGGCTGATGCCGACGCGTAATCGCCTTTCTCCTCGAGCGCCACCGCAGCGCGGATCGAGCCGGCGACCGCGTCGCGTGGATGGATCAGGATCGCGGCGTGGCCTCCGCCGGCCCACGCTTTTTCCAGGCGTTCAAATGACGTCCAGCGCGGACGCTCATCGCCGAACTGCGTGCGGATCAGGCCGCGATCGGGATCGAAGCCATCGAGGACGATGTAGTGGAAGAAGTCGTACTGGCGGCCGAGGGTGTCGATCACCTTCAGCATGAGGATCGTGGGGTGACCGTCGCGGAGCTCGCGCGTGATCGTCTCGCGATCGCCGGTGATGAGCTGCGCGTCGAAGCCCTTGCCGCGCGCGGCGAGCAGCATGTCGATGGTCAGCACGCCGCCGCGCATCTTCGGGAGCGTCGAGTCCCAGGCCTGGAACGTCGTCGTGTCGCCGTAGTGCTGCAGGACGGTGGAGAGCGAGCCCGCGCCGCAGGAGACGACGCCCCATTTGAGAAGAGGCATGTCGGGGATGACCTGGGCGGTGGGGCTGGGTCGCTGGGAGCGTGGCGTGACGCTCACGCACGAGGCGAAGAGAAGGCAGAAAAAGAGTCGGGCGAGCACGGAGCTCGCCCGATTCATGTACCGCGGTTCGATCACGATAGCGCGATGACCAGCACGAGCGCGGCGAGCGCGCCGATGCCGATCCAGATCCATTCCTGCTGTGTGAGGCCTGGGCCTGCAGCTGGTTGAGGTTCTGGGCGAGCTGGTGAACGTCCTGGGGCGAGAGCTGAGCCAGACGCTGATCGACCTGCGCCTGGTTGAAGCCGTGCTCCGCCAGAACCGTCGCCACCTGCTGATTGGCAGCGACGTCACGGATCAGAGCGAGATCCGCAGCACGCGAATCGAGACTCTGATTCGCTGCGGTCTTCGACGGCATCGGGCCCGCGAACGCCGGGACCGCCGCGATCGCGACGAGGATGAAAATAACGAACAACGATTTCTTCACGTCAACCTCCTTATTAGCGGCGTCCCACGCGGACCGCCGATTCGTCTGAACGGATGAGCAAGAGGCGGACCAAGCGGTGAAGAGGGCCGAGGGAACCTGCTACGATCTTCGCCTGTTTGACACCGCAATGATCCGCTTCGAAGACATCCTCGACAAGATCGAGAGCTACAAGCCCGATTACGACGAGGAGCTCCTTCAGCGCGCCTACATCTTCTCGGCGCGCGAGCATCGGGGACAGGTGCGCAGCTCGGGGGAGCCGTACCTCGTGCATCCGCTGAACGTCGCCTACATCCTCTCCGACATGCGGCTCGACGAGACCTCCATCGCCGTCGGCCTACTGCACGACGTCCTCGAGGACACGCTCACCACGAAGGAAAAACTTCAGGAGACGTTCGGCCCCGACGTCGCCGAGCTGGTCGACGGCGTCACGAAGATCTCCCGCTACGCCTACGTGTCGAAGGAGGAGCAGCAGGCGGAGACGTTCCGCAAGATGCTCCTGGCGATGGTCGGCGACCTGCGCGTCGTGCTGGTGAAGCTCGCCGACCGGCTGCACAACATGCGCACGCTGCAGTTCCTCCCCGAGGAGCGGCGGCATGCGATCGCGAAAGAAACGCTCGAGATCTACGCGCCGATCGCCAACCGCCTCGGCATGGGAAAGGTCAAGGGCGAGCTTGAGGACCTTTCGTTCCAGTACCTCCATCCGCGCGAGTACGACGAGCTGTCGAAGACCGTCGCGGAGAAGGTGTCGGTGTCAGGCGATCTCGTCGACCGCATCCGCACGACGCTCATGGAACGCCTTCGCGAGAACGGCATCGAGTGCGAGGTCTACGGCCGCGTGAAGTCGATGTTCTCGATCTGGGCGAAGCTGCGGCGGCAGGAGACCGACATCGGGCAGGTCTACGACTACCTCGCGTTCCGTATCATCACGCAGTCGATCAAAGACTGTTACGGCGCCCTCGGGTTCGTGCATCAGATGTGGCGTCCGGTTCCCGGCCGGATCAAGGACTACATCGCCATGCCGAAGCCGAACTTCTACCAGTCGCTGCACACCACGGTGGTGGCGGAGAAGGGGCAGCCGTTCGAGGTGCAGATCCGGACGCGGGAGATGGACCTCATCGCCGAGCAGGGCATCGCGGCGCACTGGAAGTACAAGGAAGGGCGCGTCGGCGCGCGCGATGACGACAAGAACTTCCTCTGGCTGCGCCAGCTCGTCGAGCAGCAGCAGGAGATCAAGGATCCGCGGCTTTTCCTCCATTCGCTGAAGATCGACCTCTACCCCGACGAGGTCTACACCTTCACGCCGAAGGGGGACGTCTTCGCCTTCCCGCGCGGCGCGACGCCGCTCGATTTCGCGTATCGCATTCACACCGACGTCGGCCACAAATGCGTCGGCGCGCGGGTCAACGGAAAGCTCGTCCCGCTGAGGACGGTGCTGAAGAACGGCGACATCGTCGAGATTCTCAGCGGCGCGACGCAGACGCCGAGCCGCGAGTGGCTGAACATCGCCGTCACCTCGCGGGCGCGGCACAAGATCCGGCACTGGCTGAACACCGAGCAGAAGCACCGCTCGATCGAAGTCGGGCGGAAGCTGATCGAGAAAGAGGCCAAGCGCTACAAGGTGCAGTGGCGAAAGCTGGTCGCGGAGAACGCGCTCGACGGCGTGCTGTCGGAGCACGGCCTGGCGCGGCTCGACGAGCTCTACGCCGACGTCGGCTACGGGAAAGTGTCGGCCCGGTCGGTCGTCGAGCGCTTCGCCACCGACGAGCAGAAGGAGAAGCCGCTCGCCGAGCCGGGTGTGATCCAGCAGGCGGTCCGGAAGATCTTTCCGTTCACCTCGTCATCGCAGGCGATCAAGGTGCGCGGCTACGACGATCTGCTGACCTACCTCGCGAAGTGCTGCAACCCACTGCCGGGGGAGCCGATCGTCGGCTTCGTCACCCGGGGGAAGGGCGTGGCAGTACACAGCGCGAACTGTCCGAACGTGACGAACCTGATGTTCAACCCCGACCGGGCGATCGAGGTCGAGTGGGCGGATCAGCGGCAGAGCCAGTTCCAGGTCGAGCTGGAGGTCGTGGCGGAGGACCGTCAGGGGATGCTGGCGAAGGTCATCTCCACGATCTCGAACCTGAAGACGAACATCCGGCATCTGGAGACGCGGACGACCGACGGTCGGGCGACGATCGAGCTGAGCCTGGAGATCTCCGACCTCAAGCACCTGGAGAAGGTGACGAAGTCGATCGCGGTGGTGGATGGGGTGACCCGGGTGGAGAGGCGTTACAACACGGGGCGGCACGCGACGGCGTGACCGCGGGCCCAGAAGAGCCGCCGCGGTTAGCGGGCGGCTTTCTGGATCTTGCCGGTACGGATGCAGCGGGTGCAGACCTGCATACGGCGGACGACGCTGCCCAGCTTGACGCGGACAGGCTGGAGATTCGGCATCCAGCGGCGGCTCGACACGTTGTGGGCGTGGCTGACGCGGTTACCGAACACCGGGGCTTTACCGCAGACTTCACACATCTTGGCCATCGGAAAACTCCTCAAATAACGGAAAGGCGTGGATTGTAACCGTGCTCTGATTCCTGTGCAACCATCAGGCGAGCCTGCTTCGGGCAAATGCGCGTGATCGTTCCACTTATCTATTTCTCGTAGAGTTGACACCGCCATTTAAACGTTGTAATTTCGGTCCACCTTTCAAAACTCCGGAGCCAGCGAGAAGTGAGTGAGATGGATGGGGTGAGCGGTGTTCTTCTCAAAGAGCAAAAATGTTGTCGGCCTTGATATTGGCTCCTCAGCAATCAAACTTGTCGAGCTGAAGGAGAAAAAGGGCGGACAGTTCTCGCTCGTGAAACTGGGTATCGAGCGGCTGTCCCCCGAGGCGATCGTCGACGGCTCGATCATGGACTCCTCCATGGTCGTTGAGACGATCCAGCGGCTGAACGCCGAGCAGAGCGTGAAGAATTCCAATTACGCCACCTCGCTCTCGGGGCATTCGGTCATCATCAAGAAGATCAGTCTCCCCTCGATGTCGCCGGAAGAACTGGCCGAATCGATCCAGTGGGAAGCTGAGCAATACATCCCCTTCGACATCAACGACGTCAACCTCGATTACGTGCCGCTGACCCAGCCGGGAACGGGCGACAACGTCGAGGTGATCCTCGTCGCGGTGAAGAAGGAAAAGATCAACGACTACACCTCCGTGATCAGCCAGACCGGCAAGATGCCGGTGCTGGTCGACGTCGACGCGTTCGCGCTGCAGAACGCGTACGAGATGAACAACGACGTCGAGGAGGGCAAGGTCCTCGCCCTCTGCAACGTCGGCGCGTCGGTGACGAACGTCAACGTGATGTCGGGCGGGCAGTCGATGTTCTGGCGCGACATCACCTTCGGCGGCAACCAGTACACCGATGCGATTCAGCGCGAGCTTTCGCTCTCGTTCGAGCAGGCGGAAGAGCTGAAGCGCGGGAACGCGGTCGCCGACTACACCATCCAGCAGGTCATCCCCATCCTCAACTCGGTCTCGGAGGATTTCGCGGGCGAGCTCCGCAAGACGCTCGACTTCTTCACCGCGACCTCGGGCGCCGACCGCGTGGACGAGATCATCCTCGCCGGCGGCGGCTCCGGAGTGCTGAACCTCGACGCCATCCTGCGCGACAAATTCGGCATCCCGGTCTCGATCCTCGATCCGTTCCGTCGTATCACCGTTGACGAGAGTCAATTCAACCCCGAAGAGCTGGCCGAGATTGCTCCGAGTATGGCGATCGCCGTAGGCCTCGCCATCCGGAGGGTGGGGGACGCTTGATCAAGATCAACTTAGTGCGGGAAGGGCGTGCGGTTCGCGGCGGTGGCGCCGCGCCGGCTGCGACACCGTCCGTTGCGGCGGCGCAGGCTTCGGCTGCTGCCAACGTGAACAACATCATCATCGTCGCCTTCCTGATCGCGGCCGCCGTCGCTGCCGGTGCCTACTGGTTCATCATGAAGGGCAAGCTCACCAACGCGCAGGAACAGGTGACCAGCAAGCAGGCCGAGGCGCAGAAGCTCGAAGCGATCATCAAGGACGTCGAGGCGTATCAGAAGCGGAAAGACAGCCTTCAGAAACGCATCGACCTGATCAATCAGCTGAAGCAGAACCAGAAGGGCCCGGTGCGCGTGCTCGACCGCATCAGTCAGGATCTGCCCGATCTCGTCTGGCTCGATCGCATGAGCATGGGCGGCGGCGCCGTATCCATCGTCGGACGCGGCCTCAATCCGAACGCGATCGCGAACTTCGTCGACAACATCAAGAACGATCCGATGTTCGAAGAGCCCGAGCTCGGCAGCGTCACTCTGGTCAGTGCATCTCCACTCATCTACACGTTCGACATGTCGTTCCACTTCACCTATGCGCCGAAACCGACCGAGGCGACAGGTACGGCGGGAGCGACTACGACCGCCGGCGCGACGACGACCACGCAGAGTGCTACGCCGGGCGGCAGGAAGCCGTAGGAGGAGTCGATGGCAACGCTCACACTGGATGACAAACCGTGGTGGGTCGGCGCGCTCGTCGGCGTCGTCCTGTTCGGCGCCATCCTCTACGGCGTAAGGACATACCTGATCGTGCCGATCGAGAATCAGATCCACGATGCGGAAACGAAGATCGCCGAGCTCGATAAGAAGATCGAACAGGGGCGCGCGGCCGAGCGGAAGCTTCCTCAGTTCCGCGAAGAGGTCAAGCGCCTCGAGCTCGAGCTGGAGAAGCTGCGCCGCATCCTCCCCTCGACGCGCAATACCGAAGAGATCATCAAGAAGATCAAGTCGCTCGTCGATCAGGGCGACTTCAACCTTCGCAGGCTGTCGTTCCCGAAACTCGGAGCCGCCAGCGGCGCGGAGCCGTACGCGGAGTGGCCGATCAGCATCGCGGTGGATGGCGGCTACCACAATCTCGCGCAGCTCTTTAACCGGCTGAGCAACTTCTCGCGCATCGTCAACGTGGAGCAGGTCTCGATCGTCGCGCTGCCGCGCCAGATCGAGCGGACCATCGCCGTCGATTTCGTGGCCAAGACGTTCGTCTACGTCGAGCCGAAGGAAGCGCCGGCCAAACCGGGCAAGCCCGGGAAGAAAGCGGCGGCGGAATGAGCACGACGATGAAGACACTCCGCCTCTCTCTCCTGCTCACGATCGTGATGACCGCAGTCGTGGCCACCGTCGTCGCGCAGACCGCCAAACCGGGCGCGACGGCGACGACGTCGACCACGAGCACGAGCGGCACGACGTCGACCACCGGGTCGGCGAACGTGCAGCAGAGTCTCCAGGAAATCCTCGAGGAGCCGGCCACCGGCGAGACGTATCACTACGATCCGCAGGGGCGGCGCGATCCGTTCCGCTCGCTCGTCGGCCCCGCGCCGAAGATCCAGCAGGGCGTCCGCCCGCCGGGTCCGGCAGGGTTTCTCATCGATGAGATGAAGCTCCAGGGTGTGGTCAAGACCAAGCAGGGGCTCGTCGGCATGGTCAACGGACCCGACAACAAGGGATATCTCGTTCACGTCGGCGACAAGGTCCTCGATGGTGAAGTGATTCGCATTACCACCTCCTCCGTGGTGTTTCGGCAGGAGGTCAATGATCCGACTCGAATCGAGCGCTACCGCGAGGTGGTCAAAGATCTCTCGCCCGAACCGTCGAAGAGGTAGGGACGCGATGGGCGACGGTCAAGGGGCTGCGTGGAGGGTGAGATGGTGAAGGTGGGACGTATGAGAAGAGCGAACCGATTCCTGCTGATGGCAGGCATCCTCGCAGTTGTCGCGAGTGGTGCCGACGCCTCGCTGTGGCGCCGTCATAAGAACGATGCACCCGCACCGGCCGACTCGGCAAAGGCGGTCGCCGCCGCCGACCCCGCGGCGATGTCGCTCACGGCGATCGACCTCGACGGCGCGCGCGTGGTGCTGCACACCACCGGCACTCCCGCGTACACCTCGTACAGCCCGTCTCCGGACGTCTTCGTGGTCGACCTCTCCGCGACCGGCAAAGCCGCCGACATCACGATGCCATCGGCATTTCCTTCCGGGGTCACCTCCATCGCTGCGGAGAATGCCGTCGAGATGGGGACGCGTCTGACGCGCGTCACGTTCCGCTTTACCCAGCCGATGAATCCCACCGCGTCGGCCGGAGAGAACTCGGTCGTCGTCGCGCTGCCGATCACCGTCACCGAAGCGAAAATCGAAGAGCCGGCTCCTGCGCCGCAGGTCGCGGCAAAGCAGGTCGAGCCGGAAGCTCCGCACATCGAGCCGATTGCAGAGAATGCGACTCGCGTCGCGGAGCCTGTGGTCAAGTCGATGCCTCTCGAACCGCCAGTAGTAGCCGAAGCGCTCCCGCTGCCGAAAGCGAAAAAACTGAAAGACGTCGCTGCCGCCGGATCGGCGATCCGCATCACCGGCGACGGCGAGCTGACCTACAAGGCGTTCCAACTCGCGGGACCCGATCGCGTGGTCCTCGACATCAGCGGCGTCCGTAACGGCGTCGCCAAAAAGAGCATCGACGTCAACGACTCGGTCGTGAAGCGCGTCCGCATCGGACAGTTCTCACCCGACGTCATCCGCGTCGTGCTCGATCTCGATTCGAAGACGACGTACGACGTCGCGCGCCAGGGCGAGAGCCTCGTCGTGACGTTCGGCGGTGCGCCGGCCCCGGCCATGCCGCTGGTGGCGCACGTCGACACTACGCCTGCACCTGCGCCCGCGCCGGTGAAGTCCGCGCCGGCGACCGCATCGGTCGACGTCCGCGCGCAGGTCCCGGTGATCGCCGACAACGCGCCGACCTGGAAGATGCCGGAGCAGGCGTCGAAGGGGGCGAAGTCGGTCATCACCGCTGCCGCCGGGCAGACCGCTCCCAACAAGACGCAGTCACGCACGCTGAGCAATCCGCCGGCCGGCACGACCGCCGCCACGGAGGACGTGTTCAACGAGGGGCAGACCACCCGCAGCGGTGGACGCGAGGCGGTCCTCACCAGCGGCAACATCACCGCCCCGGGCGGACGGACGCTCAGCGCCGCCGGCCGCGTCTACACCGGTGAGCCGATCTCGCTGAACCTCAAAGATGCCGACATGAAGGACGTGCTGCGCACCTTCGCGCAGCTGACCGGATTGAACATCGCGGTCGATCCGGGCGTAGGTGGACAGGTCACCGTCGACTTCGTCGATGTGCCGTGGGACCAGGCGCTCGATCTGATCCTCCGGCAGAACGGATTGACGTACATCCTCGAAGGCAACGTCATGCGCGTCGGCACGGTCAACCGCCTGGCGGAAGAGACCGCGGCGACGCGCCGGCTGGCGGAAGAAGAGCGGCTCAACGTGCCGCTGCAGACCGTCAGCTTCCTCCTTTCCTATGCCAAGGCGGGTGAGGTCTCGGGCCTCCTGCGCGAGATCTCCTCGTCGCGTGCGCGCATCATCGTCGACGCGCGCACCAACCAGCTGATCATCAGCGAGATCCCGCAGTACCTGCAGCTGATGCGGAATCTGATCGACTCCATCGACGTGCCGACCAAGCAGGTGGTCATCGAAGCGCGCATCGTGGAGACGACGAAGAACTTCCTGCAGCAGTACGGGTTCGTCTGGGGTTTCCGCGGCTCGCTCGATCCGGCCCTCGGCACCGGCACCGGTCTGGTCTTCCCGAACCGTGTCGGCATCGTCGGCGGTCCGTTCGAATTCGGTCCCGGCAACAGCATCCTGCAACTGACGCTGAGCGACGTTCTCGGCACGTTCAACCTCGACTTCGCGCTCAACGCCGCGGAGGCCGAGGGTCTGGTCAAAGTCGTATCGGCTCCGAAGGTGACGACGCAGAACAACACGGCGGCTGAAATCCAGAGCGGATTCCAGATCCCGTATCAGACGCGCGTCAACTTCACGACGACCGTCACGTACGTCGACGCCACGTTGCGGCTCTCCGTCACTCCGCAGATCACGGAAGCCGGAACGGTGATCATGGACATCCAGGTACAGAAGAACGAGCCGGCCACCGGTCTCGCGGTCGAGGGTGGCGCAGGCACGCCGCTGTCGACGCGCCAGGCCCGGACCAAGCTCATGGTTCGCGATGGCGGAACGTCAGTCATCGCCGGTATCTATCAGGTGAAGGAAAACAATGCGCAGAGCCGTCTGCCGTTCCTCCACCAGATCCCGGTGATCGGCAATCTGTTCAAGGAACACAACATCTCGTCGACGCACGACGAGCTTCTGATCTTCATAACGCCGCGCATCGTGCGCTCATGAGATGCGGCGAGGGTAGAGGGGTTGGAGGACGTATGAAGAGACTCTCGAAATCGTGGATCTTTGCCGTCGCCGCACTGGTGTTTGGGTGCAGCGGTGACATCAACCGCAGCTCTTCGCCTGTCGAGCTGGTGGTGACGAACACCCAGAATCTCAATCTGATCGACCTGCTGCCCGGCGCGTCGAACTGCAACCAGGACGTCGGCACGGTCCTCATGCAGGCGATCGTGAAGAACGCGGCGACCAGCGACAACCGGTTCAACGACGTGCGCATTACCAGGTACCGCATCTCGTACGTCCGCACCGACGGCGGCCACGCCGTGCCTGTCGGCTTCGTCCGCTCCATCGACACCCTGCTCACCGCCAACGGCGGAAGCACGTCGCTCTCGAAGTTCCTGGTCGTCGAGCCGGACGCCATCAATCAGGCGCCTTTCGCGGCGCTGCTGCCGATCAACGGCGGGCGCGACCCGGAGACGGGCCGGCCGGTCGTGAAGATGGAAGTCATCCTGGAAATCTTCGGGCAGACGCTCGCCGGCGAGAACGTCGCGGGCAGCACCCGTTTCCCGCTGGACTTTTGCTACAACTGCAACGGCTGCGCGTAGCAGGGGGCTCACATGAAAACGATGAGACAGAAAAAGTACCTGTTCGCACTGCTGATGCTCCTGGCAGTGTTCGCGGCCTGTAAGGGTGAGTCCCCGACTGCCCCGACCTCCACATCGGGAGGAGGAGGCGTCACTCCGCCCACCGGCTCCGCCGTCACGCTCACCGTATCGAACGCGAATCCGTTCGTGAGCTCGCAGAGCATCGTCACCGCGACTGTGACGCTGAACGGGCAGCCCGTTCCGAACGGCACGGCGGTCGAGTTCACGACCGACTTCGGGACGTTCTTCGAGACCGGCACGCAGGCCGCGCTCCGCACCACGACCAATGGCGTGGCGACCGTGACGCTCACCTCGTCCACAGCCGGCAAGGCGACGATTCAGGCAGTGGTCAACAATGTGTCGAAGACCACGAGCGTGACGTTCCAGCTGCAGCAGGAGCCGGGCTGCCCGCCGAACTGCGTTGTCACACACCCCACCATCACGTCCGTCTCCCCCGCGTTCGGATCACCCGGCGGCGGCGACACCGTGACCATCACCGGAACGAAGTTCACCGCCCCGGTACGCGTCTTCTTCGATTTCGGCGCCGGTACGGCGCCGAAGGAAGCGTTCGTCGTCTCCCGCACCGATACGCAGATCGTGGTGACTTCGCCTCCCGTCGATCTCGGCACAGGCCAGACCAGGAACGCGACGATCGTCGTGATCACCGGAGCCGGTACTACGACGGAAGATCGCGCGACGTCTCCATCCCCATTCGTCTTCCAGGCCGAAGTGCTGACGCCGACGATCACGACGCTCAGTCCCGCGTCGGGTCCGATCGACGGCGGAACGCGCGTGACGATCTTCGGTGACGCGTTCCAGGCGCCGGTGCAGGTCTTCTTCGGCTCGTCCGAGGCACAGATCGTGAGCGTGCAGTTCAAGCAGCTCATCGTCATCAGTCCGACCGCGCGCGACACCTCGTCGGGTGGTTCCGGAACGGTGACCGGCCCTGTGGAAGTGCGCGTCATCAACATCAATTCGAACAAGACCGCGACGTTGGCGAACGGCTTCCGCTACACCGCGAAGATGCAGATCACCGCGGCCGGACCGTTGGAAGGCCCGATCAGCGGCGGCACCAAGGTCATCATCGACGGCGTCGGGTTCAATGACCCGGTTACCGTCTCCATCGGCGGATTCGCAGCGGTTCCGATCAAGGTGACGGGAACGCAGGTCACCGCCGTGACGCCCGCGATCATTCCGACCTCGTGCTCCGGCCAGACCGGTCCGATCGTCGTCACGAACGTCGACAACGGCGACTCTGCGAATGGTCCGACGTTCACGTTCAAGGTTCCGAAGCCGACGATCATCAGCGTTTCGCCGACTTCCGTCAGCCCGGGCGGCAGCATTACGGTCAACGTGGCGGACGCGATTCCGGGAACGACGAAGATCAGCATCGGCGACAAGGCCGGGTTCATCACCGCCGCGTCGACGAATACCGTGACCAACGTGACGTCCTACACCGTCACCGTCCCCGCGAACTTCACGTTCCAGACTCAGGCCTGTACGGTGGGCAACGTCGCCGGTACGCAGCCGGTACCGCTCGACGTCAACGTGACGTACCTGAACGTGGAGTCGGGCTGCACCGATACGGTGCAGGGCATCCTTCGCATCAACCCGCCGAGCAGCGCATGCACGATCCCGGCGCCGCCGAACGGAGTGGTGAGTCCTGCCGCACCGACCTGCGCCGCCACGACACCCGCTTCACCGGTGGCGACCGGATCGGCGACTGGGACGGCGACGATCACCGTCCTCAACACCGCCGCCGCCGGATCGCAGCCGCTCACCATCACCGGCGCCTCGGCCTCGGCTCAGATCAACGGCACGTTCATCGTGGCTCCGACCACCGCCACCATTCAGCCGGGCGGCAGTCAGAACTTCACCGTGACGGTCGACCCGGCAGCCGCGGGTCCGTTCAGCGCCAACATCAACTTCACGAGCAACAACGCCACACCTCTGACGGGCTGCGTCAGCGGCACGGCAGCGCCTTGAACAGGACCTTTGACTGATCGATCCGTAATCTCGACCGCCCCCTGACGAAGGGGGCGGTCGCATCTGCGGTTATTGTTACCGCGGCACAACTGGTCAGGAATTCGCACCGCGAGGAACATGGCACAACCGGCAAGCAATCCGAAGATCGAGGAGCTCCGGGCCCGGCTCAAAGCCGACCCGAAAAGCCGCATCTTCTATCCGCTCGCCGAGGAGCTCCGCAAAGTCTCGCAGTTCACGGAAGCGGAGCAGGTCCTCCACACAGGTCTCGCCAATCATCCGACCTACCTCTCCGCCTGGGTGAGCCTCGGGCGCGTGATGCGCGACCTCGGCAAGAACGACCAGGCGGTCGAGGCGCTGACGAAAGCGCTGCAGCTCGATCCCGGCAACGTCGTCGCGGCGCGCATCCTCGCGGATGCCTACCTCGCCCTCGGCGAGAAAGTCGAAGCGATCAAGAAGTACAAGCTCGTTCATGCACTTCTGCCCTCGGATGAAGAGCTCGAAGCAACCATCGAGCGCCTCGAGAAGGAGCTGCATCCGCCAGCGCCCGTCCCCGTTGAACCGGAACCGGTTGCCATTCCCGAGGCGGCTCCCGAACAGCCTCCGGTCATGGACGAAACTCCATGGGCGTCCGAGCCCGAAGCCGCGGCGGAAGCGGAAGTCTTTGCCGCCGCGGAAGAAGAGCAGGCGACCGGCGACGCGATCCCGATGGCCGCCACGCACGCCGAGAGTCCGTTCGAAGAGCCGGCTGCCGATTTCGGCTACAGCGCCGACGCATTCTCGATCGAGCAGCCCGAGGCGATGCACGTCGAGCCGATGCCCGTGAGCGCGGAGCTGCCGAGTGAGGTGATGTCGGCGGAATTTGAATCGGAACCGGAAACCGAGCCGGCCGACTTTTTCGCGCCTGCCGCAGAACCGGAGCCTGAAGTGGAGCCGGTGATGGAAATCGGCCTCGCCTCGGACATGCCGTTCCCGATCACCGCGGAGCTGCCACCGCCTGCGGCCGACGATTTTTCGAAGACCATCACGATGGCCGACCTCTACGCGAAGCAGGGGCTGGTCGATGAAGCGCGCGACATCTACGAAGACATCCTGGCGCGCGACCCGAACAACGACGGAGTGCGCGCGAAGCTGGATGCCTTGACCGGCGACGTCGCACAGCCGCTCATGTCGGTGCCCGAGATTGAACCGGAGCCGGAGTACGAACCGGAGCCGGTGTTCGCGGCACCGGCACCGACAGAAGTGTCTGTGCCACACACGTCGAAGATCGCCCGCCTCGAAGGCTGGCTGGCCAAGGTGGCGAGGAGAGACATTGGCGGCATTTAGGCAGGTGCTTGCCGGAATTCGCGATCGCGTCGAAGGGACGCTTGCAGTCAGCCTGATCGGCCTCGACGGCATCGCCATCGATACGCTGAACGACGGGCATGTACCTCTCGACGTCCTCGGCGCCGAGTTCGGAGGCTTCGTCAAATCGATCCGTCCGAACACGGAGCTCGATACGGGAGAAGTGCTACAGTTCTCCCTTGTCACGGAGAGGTACATCACGTTTCTCTCGGCTGTCACGCCGGAATACTTCATCCTCCACGTCCTCCGGCCGGACGGCAATTACGGGCGCGCTCGCTTCGAGCTGTCCCGGGCGAAAAATCTCCTTCGTGACGAATTGATCTGAGGGGCGTCAATTGAATCTGAAGGAAATCCTGGAGCTCATCGATAAGGTCGCCGACCGCGGCATCGCGGGAGTGGAGATCGAACAGGCAGGCACCAAAGTCCGCATCGAGGGAAAGACGACGCAGCCTCAGGTCATCCACTCCTTCGTCGGCGGCGACATGAAGTCGGACGCGCAGCTCATGCCGGCGATTCCGATGCACGCGCTGCCGCCTGCGCAGCAGCAGAGTGAAGCTCCGAAGGCCGCCGCACCGTCCAACCTGCACATCCTCACCTCGCCAATCGTCGGCACGTTCTACGGCGCTCCGTCTCCCGATGCCGATCCGTTCGTGCGCGTCGGCGACCGTGTGAAGAAAGGGCAGGTTCTCTGCATCATCGAGGCGATGAAGCTGATGAACGAGATCGAGTCGGACGCCGACGGCGTGATCCGCGAGATCTACCCGCAGAACGCGCAGGCCGTCGAGTTCGGCGAGCCGCTCTACGGCATCGAGGTCTGATTCGCCGATGATCTCGAAAGTTCTGATCGCCAACCGCGGCGAGATCGCCCTTCGCATCATCCTGGCCTGCAAGGAGATGGGACTCAAGACGGTGGCCGTCCATTCGATGGCCGACCGCGACGCGCTGCACGTCCGCTACGCCGATGACGACGTCTGCATCGGCCCGGCCGCGTCGAAGCAGTCGTACCTCAACATGTCGAGCATCATCTCCGCCGCGGAGATCACCGGCGCGGATGCCATCCATCCCGGCTACGGTTTCCTCGCCGAGAACGCCACGTTCGCCGAGATCGTCGGCGAGTGCCAGATCACGTTCATCGGTCCGTCGCCCGACGCCATCCGCCGCATGGGTGACAAGGCGAAGGCGCGCGAAACCGCGAAAGCGGCGGGCGTTCCGATCCTCCCCGGCAGCGACGGCCCGCTCAATTCGCTCGATGAGGCGCGCGAGGTCGCGCAGTCGATTGGCTACCCGATCATCCTCAAGGCCTCGGCCGGCGGCGGCGGACGCGGCATGCGCATCTGCGGCGATGAGAACGAGCTGCAGTCCGCGTACGAGACGGCGCGCAACGAAGCGGAGCGCGCGTTCGGCGTCGCCGACGTCTACCTCGAGAAGTACCTCGAGCATCCGCGGCACATCGAGATCCAGGTCTTCGGCGACACGCACGGCCGCATCGTGGCCCTCGGCGAGCGCGATTGCTCGATCCAGCGCCGCCATCAGAAGCTGATCGAGGAGTCGCCGTCGCCCGCGATCACCGAGGAGATCCGCGCCCGCATGAGCGAGGCGGCGATCAAGCTCTGCGAGGCGGTGAGCTACGTCAACGCCGGCACGATCGAGTTCCTCTTCCAGGACGGCGAGTTCTATTTCATGGAGATGAACACCCGCATCCAGGTCGAGCACCCGGTGACCGAAGAGGTGACCGGCATCGACCTGGTGAAAGAGCAGATCCGCGTCGCGGGCGGCGAGCATCTCTCCGTGCCGCAGGGCAATTTCCGCCTGCGCGGACATGCGATGGAGTTCCGCATCAACGCCGAGGATCCGGTGACCTTCGCGCCGCACCCGGGCAAGATCAAGGAGTTCCACCTTCCCGGCGGTCCGGGCGTGCGCGTCGATACCGCCGCTTATCGCGACTACGTCGTCCCGCCGCACTACGACTCGCTGATCGCGAAACTGATCGTGCGCGGGAAGGATCGCGCCGAGACGCTCGCCCGCGCCCGCCGCGCGCTGGAGCAGTTCGTGGTCGAAGGGGTGAAGACCTCCATCCCCCTGCATCGTCAGATCGTCGCCAACGAGAAGTTCATCGCCGGCGATTTCTCGACGAAGTTCATGGACACCTTCCTCCGCGGATAGCTGTTAAGCTTGAGAGTCCAATAATTCAACGGCCTCAACAGCTCAGCGATGAAGATCTATCTTGTCGGGTTCATGGGTGCGGGAAAGACCACCGTGGGGCGGGAGCTCGCCTCGCGCGTCGACGCGCCGTTTTTCGACCTCGACGATCTGATCGAAGCGGCGGAGAAGATGTCGATCAAGGACATCTTTGCCCACCATGGTGAGCCGTACTTCCGCAAGCGCGAGCGCGACCTCCTTCGATCCACGCGCAACCTCGAGTTCGAAA
>Ga0193696_1000031_pt1 | contig 67432 bp, 113 predicted proteins | sample L3m1metaG_FD_145074 | JGI IMG/M metagenome (GOLD analysis project Ga0193696, IMG submission 145074) | Soil microbial communities from a riparian zone of the East river system, Colorado, United States - L3m1 | ecosystem: Environmental > Terrestrial > Soil > Riparian zone | place: USA: East... | reverse complement strand
CCCCTGTTCTTTCGTGATCCTGTGTGGCCTCGGCCAATACGTGAAAACTTGAGCTTCCATGATTCGGGGTCATCTTCTGTTTTACCCTCCATATCATTAATGATCTGAACTGCTTCTGTTATGCTCCCGGTGCGCTGGAGAAACATTCCATCATTAACATTCATTATATGTATTGCTTGCCCATTTGGTGCTCGCTTGAGCATGTAGCCACGACCACGCAGTTCAACGTTCACCTTGTAGATCGGATCATCCATTATTTAAATGTCCTTTCCATAAACTCAAGATTGCGCTGAAGGAAATTCATCCCCTCATGATAATTCTTGAGAATCTCTTCAATCACCCATAGTTGTCCACGAAGTCCCAGGAGAGCATCATAATTTGATTTGAGGCCTTGGACTGTCTGTGATGGTTCATCAGATCCTTCTTCGGCATCCATTGCTTCAAGTTTCTTAATCATGCTTTGATACCGGATCGCTAGCTCCGCAATTTTCTCTCTGAATTCATTCATTAGGGCACCAGTACCTTCAAGCCATCCTTCTCGGCACGATGGAAAAACTCAATGACAGCACGCAAAAGTGAGAAGTGATAATCTCCGCCAAAAGTGGCTGGGTGACCCACTCGTTCGCTATCAGCCAGGTTCTCCTCCCAGATCACCCATTTCTCTTCACCCTCAATTTGGCACAGAACACGACGCAGATACCCAGCCAAGCGATACCGCTCAGTCGTGAAGATCAGTTTTCGTCCAGCATCGTGCCATGTCCTGGAATCGTCAGGGTGATACGGAAGCACGCGAGGATGCTTCCGACGTTCTGGTCCAGTGTATTCACCACTCATAAATCTCTCCATGTGAAGGTGTTCTTGGGAAATGCGTCAACGTGTAAAGTCGCACATTGCTGGCAATGTCGCGTGGTCCAACCTTTACTCACCAACTCCACTTGTTGCGGTCGAAGGCATGGCACCAACGCGCCTCTGCGCCCCTCGCGCCAGCGAGACTCACAATGAGGCTCAACCTTTTTCTTTCTCATCGGTCAACCTCGCAATCGTGGCTCGTGCTTCGTCCTTGGTCATTCCGCCCATGATTTTTACAAACACATCATTCATCTTCAAGATGTCGCGAGCGATCTTGAGTTGATGTCTCTCTGGTACGCTGAGTTGTCGTCTCATACAATCGGGAACCGTCTGAAATATTGAAGCCCAGAGGGCAACCGATTCTCAATAAATGGCGCCAAATCTTTCCAGAATGTGACGGATACTTCATTACGACCATCATGTCCATGTTTGTTATATACGCAGTTCTTAATCCAGTGGACCACGAAGCCCGAAAACTTTTGCTGGAGTGTACGGTGTTCCTGGGAAATGCATTCAACCAGCATCTCAACCTTGCTATCATTCGCCCCATTCAGAAAGCGAATCAAGATATCCGAAACATGTTGTGGATTGCTCGTATCAATTTCCGAGCGCGGGTTTGGTGCCATGTCAGTCATTGGCGTGACCCCCATCTTTAAGGTCATCGACCAAACCTACCACATATGGTCGGCCATAGAACAGAAGCGATCCCTGTGGGAATGGTGCTCTGCGCGTCAGATCTTCTTGGTACCATGCGACGATCTTTTCCCTGTCCTCCTCAGGTGCGGTTCCAATTGCTTCATACTCCATCTGCGTATCAAAGGTAAACGTCACTCCGCGATCATGTGCTGCCTTCTCAGCAGTGACTCGATCACCTTTGATTACCAAGTTAATCTGTGACATCAGTATTCCTCCGGTTCAATTGTTTCACCAAGCTCCTCTAACTGCTCCTTGCCGTTGCCGCCATCTTCCGCCCATCCGCAGTAGCACCGGGCGAGGCCCAGGTGGTGATCGCATCCACCACATACGTACGCACCACAGTAATTGTTCCACCAGGCAGTATCCCCGCACTTGGGGCATTGCTTTGATTGCTCCATCATGCACCTTCCCTTCGGCCGAGAAGAATAAGAATCAGACCAATCAACCAGTCCATTGACTTCCCGGCCAGGAATCGAGTCAATTCTTCATTACTCAATCGTGGATCGCCAATATCAACAGACTCATACTTTTGTCCAATATTGGCCCTGATAAACACCCCCGTATCCATCATGCCTCCGATAGAATATTGTATCGGTGGAAAATGACAGCGACATATTCGGACCATGTTATTTGCTTATTGGTCCATATCCCCTTTATTTGCTTGTATCTATCATAGGATGTAATCATCACTCTCTCCCGGTGTAGTCTGTGATGTTCTCCCGCAACACATTGTGATTTTCCGTTTTGTACTTCTCATAATATGCTTCATAGATTTCGTACAACTCCAGAAGTGGGATGCGGGTGCGCCGGGAGATAGGCTTGCCCTTGTACTTGACCCCGGCGCGAGCGAGGTCATCTTTGGCAATGTAGCTTGCCTTAATGCGCCGAGTCATATACAGTCCTGTCTTGCGCTCAAGTGTGATCCCTGAGAGCGTCATGGCGATCCGCATGAACTCCACGCAGACCTTCCCTTCAAGTAACATTTGATTCTCCTGTAATCTGAAGTATGATCTCAGCTATCTCATATCGCATTCCTGAGAGCGTAGACTTCTGCTCATCATCTAGTCGTCCATCTCCTAAAGCATTTTGAATATTCATGTCTGCTCGTCGGAGCCATGAATGCGCTGAACGTTTCTTTCTGGGTTCAGTGGCCATAGTAGTACCTGCGAATTGCCGAATTGTGATATGCCTCAGCATCACCGTTCTCGGCTGCTCTTGTCCTCGCGTCGTTTGCGAGGTCAATCTGATCCTGTAACTCCTCCTCAGTGGGCTCGCGGATCTTGCCTGATCCGTGACAAGTGTTACACGTGACGTCATATGTCCCACGCATCATTTCCTCAAAGCTGTCTGGATCCTCGGCAATATCGTCCTGAGTCCAGACTGAACACGCAGGGTGAACGATCGTGCCTTCACCATTGCATTCGGGACAAATCACCCAAGGTTGCTGACTCATGCTGACCTCTTCCATAAGATGGTGATCACTGCTCCGTTGAAAATGCCCAGCCCCTTCAGACTCACATTGTCTCGTCGTCCATAGTCCAGCATGGCGCCATGCCAGTCGGACTTGGGTAACTGCCGGAATGGTAGCTCCACTTTAACAGGCATACCATTCTTCATCCTGCCCTCACAACTGACTACATCAATCAGTTTGTTACTGGGACTCTGCTCAAATCGCATACTTTGAATAGAGTCCAGCTCAGGGTGATTCCACGGAACATTATTCATATCGCAAATCTGTCCTTTCCAGAATGTATTTTCTCGCATAGTCACTCAACTCTGGATCTTCCGTGACTAGCTTTTTGAATCGGTCTATGTATGCTTGATCTGGCACTCTCGCATAGGAGAAGAAGTCAAGCAAATAGTACCCCACTTGCTCCAACTCCCGCTCCACCTGCGCATCACGTGCGCGATATTCTTGAAGGTTCATTGTGGTCTCCAGTTAGACGTTCTGACTGACGCGAACGATCCCATGCCAATCACCATCGTCCCCGCCCCAGACCTCAGCCCATGAAGTAATCCAGTGTCCGCAGCAATCGCCGCCTGCGTCGAGCACGGAGCAATGATGAGGCTCGTGAACCCCATACACGTGCTCAATGAACTCCTGAGCCTGCCCCTTCGTCGCGCCGGGATAGGGGAAGCTGATCCGTTGGATATAGCTGTCGCCATCCCGATCCCATTCACGCGGCCATTCCTGGATATTGTTATCCACCCACATGTAACTCTGCGGAAGATTCGCCTGTTCCCGCAGGTGAACTCCATTCACAAAACCCCAGACGTTGTGGAGCAAGGTATCTTGAGGATTCGCGAAGGCAGCCATGCCGGTCGCGATCCGAAACTTTTCTGCGCGCATTGTCTTATGCCTCCCCGTAAATGCCGTCATCGATGTATTCAGCGGCTTCTGCCTCTTCAAGATTGCCGTTCTCATCTTCAATCTGCATTAATGTTGGAAGTGCCCTAGCGGTCAAACGTGAAGTGATTTCGTCGTGGGTGAGGCCACGCTCATCGATGTCATCCAATTCAAACTGCCAGTCACCGAAGAACTCAGTGAGGATGATGTCGCTCCAACCGGGGCGGATGATTCTGTAGGTCTGAATGACGGTGGGATCGTTGCCCTTCGTCGTGCGCGTGCTGTACTGAATCTCGACGCCTTGAAGCGTAAAGCTCCTGCTGCTCCTCATGATATCCTCCGGGTCGGCCGGGGTTAATTGGTTGCCGAGGGGGTCGGCCCCTCAGGCGTTGCCTTCTATAGTGCGGGGCGTTCGTCTCCCCGCTATCTAACGATACTATACAGCAGGAAAAAGCGAAAGATACCAGCAGTTGCGCGTTCGGAAAAAACGAAACGGCCTCTAATAGAGGTTAGAGATCACGGACTGCCGCTCCCGAATGGTCTCGTAAAATGCCGCTGACGGGAAGTTACCCACCACGTGCACTGCCGCAAGGTTAATCATTCGTTCTCGTGTTTCAAAACCAAGATAGGCGGCAGCAACGGGGCCGGTCCAGATCAACCATTCCTTTGGTTCTCTGACTCCGAGCACGACCCAGCAATTCCCTCCGGCATCCCATCTGTTCCTGAGCCATTTGCGTTGGGTGTCTCGGAGTTCATGAGGCAGATGCAGAACAGAACTGGGCTTCCCTCTGAACTTTTGCATGCCCTTCATTTCTACCCAATGCTCCACTCCCTTGATACATTGGGTTACATCTGGCGTGCCGCTGCCCACTGCATTCTCAATGCGTGATCCGTGATACCTTCGATCAAATTTCCTGAGTTCTGTAGTCATGTCGCCATAGGCTAAAATCTCACAACCCATCGGAATCCCCCCACATTGATTTGATTGGTTCAGACGTCATGGTTGCTATTTTTGGCACGCCGTTTGCGCTTGCGATCGAGCTTATCTTCAAGCATTGACTCATATTGATTTTCAGTCAAAATTATCAACGCATCCTCATCCATTGGCAAATTGATCTTTTTGAAGTATGTCCGGGTCCGGGCGATTGCTGCCTGAGCGAGTTTTTTTGTCTCAAACGTTGTCGGTGCCATCTCATCCCGAACATGAAGTAAGACCCCATTCGCCGGCCCATCCTTCACTGCATACAATCCATGCTTCGGGCCAATCAGCACGCACATAATTCCGAGGCAGCTACTCTGAACGAAGCACTTCATGCTTCGGCCTCCTGAGTATGACGACGGTCTCCCTCATGAAGTCTTGGCGCCCTTCGTCTCTGTTTTCTCCGCTTATTGATTTTTGAGTTTCTCCGGTTAAGATTCTGTTCAGTTGTTGTAGCCCATCGGCAGTTAGACGGCGTATAATGACCCCTTGGATCAATTCGGTCAAGGGAGGTTCCAGATTGTCGTTCACCCAGGTCTTTGAGAAAGTTACTAAATGAGTAGAACCATCGTTTACAGACACGTATCCCCCTCCCACCATACTGTTGGTAAAATTCACTGTTTTTGTTATAGCAACGATCCTTCATATGCTGCCATGATTGGTAGGTTGGACTCTTTGGTCCATGTCGTGGGCTATGCCCATGCTTAGTCCCCATTGATGCACTTCCCGCATAACCCCACTTCATATCGCTTTAGATCAGCCCCGCAATTCGTACATTGCACCAATGCATCAGTGCACCATTGCATCAATCACCCCCAGTAATGTGAACTCCAGGCGTGAATGGAATCTCCGTGTCATACCGACTGATTATATTCTTCTCAAAAGGAAGTGTGATGAAAGAATAATCAAGTAACAACTTCTCAACACACCGCGTCGAGTCAACTCCATTAGAATAAAAGTGGGAAATCGGTCGCATTACAAATCCAGTATTCTCAGCAGAATACCAGAGGCCAAATGCTGCACCAGATATAAGAGCAAGTAGCCAAGATGCTAATGGCCAGAAGTTCACTTCTTGCCTCCCTTCTCCTGCTGCTGAACACGCCAGAGATTCAGCCGCGTGCGGTGGGTACGGGTGTGCCGAGGGAAGTTAACCAACCTACATGGTGCACCCTTGGGTGATTTACAAGTTGGGCAGGCCACTGCACTTACCGCAGGATGCGTTATGCCGGGGTAGGAGTCACCCTTGCGCTTCCGATCATCGGCCATTGCGATCCATCCTTTCGAGGAGTTCAAGGTCTTCAGCCGTCACGAGTGCACCAACCACCTTATCCCGCGCCATGACGCGGTAGCGTTTTTGCTTGGTTGTGACATTTCCAATCACCTCGTGCCAAAGGTACTTCAGATTAGTCGTGGTGATTCGTTCTGTTACCATCTTCCGTTCTCCCCCGTGGAATGTACTTACTTGCCATCATGCAGAGCTTATCAGGCTTTGTTGGTGAAAGATACAATGGGCAATACATTTTAGCATAATTTATATATTTATGGTCGTATTTTCCACATGCACATTGCTCTCCGATTTTACGGTAAAAGTGATCATGCAACACGCCACGTGGCCGACACCAACCTGAAGTTACTTCGGCCATTCATCAGTCTCCAAGTTGCGATACTTCTCAATGTAGACTTTCTGCCACTTAGGCTCAATTTTCCCCTTCCAGAGAAACCAATCACCAACTTTGGCTTCTTCAATGATCTTCTTGCCGATGGCAGAATACTGGAATCGGCCAATCGTCGCAAACACTAATCCAGTATCATCCTCAAGTACCAAGTTGAGAAAGAGGTTATTGCGTTTGATCACTCTGCCGCCTCTGGCGGCTAGAGAGTGCGCCTCGTTCATATCCCGTTGGTTCTTTTCTCTGATCCGAGCAATAAAGACATACTCACCTGGCTCCGACATATCTTGGCAAAAGCTGATTGCCCCACTATGGACGTTGTACTTCGGCGGATCAGCGTAGAGGTCCGCGAATCGCCGCTGGCCGGGGAAAATGTCGCCGTAGGGCGTCTGTGCAGCCTCTAGGAGCGTGCGTAATCCTCGGGGGAGACTTCTGGCCGCGCCGTTTCCGCGACACCTTAGAATCTGCTCAGCTTTCTTCGGGCCAACACCTTTAATATTCGTCAACCCACCAAGTAGCTTCCCATCCACTACACTCCATGTCAACCCAGATTTTTCAGAATCCACAGGAACATATTCTAGCCCAGCCTTTGTGACTTCTTGGAGCATTTTGATGCTTTGTTCTTCATCAGATGCATTCCGTAAACATGCGGCGGCAAACTCAAGGGGGTATCGGGCCTTAAGCATCGCACACCAGTAACTAATGAGTCCATAGCTAACTGCGTGACTCTTATTGAATGCCCAAGAGCCAAAAGTGCAGATCTTGTCCCAGACATTCTTTGCATCAGCTCCGACCATGCCTTGTCGGATCGCTCCTTCAACGAATCGCTCAAGATATTTTCCAAAGAATTCATCCCCCATTGATTTAGACATTGCCCGGCGAATCGTCTGGACATCATCCCATGACAATTGCCCGATGTGCCTACATATCATCATTACCTGTTCTTGATAGATGACGGTTCCGTAGGTTTGTTCTGTGAATGGTTTCGCAACTGGATGGAGATAACTAACTGGACTAGCGCCAATACGACGAGCAATAAACTCGTTAGCAGCCCCACAATGTAGAGGGCCGGGGCGAGCCAGTGCGGTGATGACAGCGACATCATCGAAGCTCCTTATCTTCATCTGCTTGGTGAGAATCTGAAGTGCCTTACCTTCGTATTGGAAAATTCCAGTAAAGCGTTCCTCATTAAAAACCTCAAATGCCTCGGTGTCATCCAATGGGTAATGGATGAGCCAATCTCGATCTTTACCAATCTGATCAAGCGTGTCTTGGAGGACTGATAAGGTTCGTAACCCCAAGGCGTCAATTTTGAGGATGTTGAGAACCTCCGCGGATTTCTTATCAATCTGGGCTGAGCCGCTATGATCGATGGCGGCGTAGCGAGTGACCGGATCATTGGTAACGATGACTCCAGCAGCATGAGTCCCAGAGTACTGAGCATGCCCCTCCAATTCGCCTGCCAAGGCAAGCGACGGATATTTCTTGAGCATTTCCTTTCCAATGTCGAGCGTCTCAAATGTATCAGCGATGCAGAACTGCGCTCGGGCATCTCCACTGCTCCTCTCAATTATTGCTCCCTTGAGGTCTGCGACTTCGTACATGGGAATGCCGACTGTTTTTGCCACATCACCAATGGCAGACTTAGCCTTGTATGTGAGGATGGTCCCAAGCTGTCCAACACGCTCAGCTCCATATCTGGAGGACAAGTGCTGAGCGACCAACTCTCGTTTGTTATCCTGGAAGTCGATGTCAATGTCGGGTAGATCGGCACGTGTGATGTCGATGAAACGTTCAAACATAAGGTCGTGTACGATTGGATCCACGTCCGTAATGTCCAGAAGGTAGCAGACCAAACTCCCAGCGCTGCTGCCGCGAGCAGGGCCGACAAGCATATGTTTCTTGGCTTCTTGAACCAAATCGGCAATGACATAGAAATAATCCTCAAATTTCTTCGTATGGATCATCTCCAATTCCAGCCAGAGGCGATCATTGTAAACTTCATCAGCCATAGACCATTTGCCACTTGGTTTACGATGCGTCTTGAACCCTCGCCGCTTACACCCTTCCTTACACATCTGCTCTAGTGTCTTAGGCCAGTCCATCTTAACCATTGTCGCCTTCGGCATCGCAACATCACACTCAGCTGCGATCCGCTCGGTATTCAAAAACTCCTCACGTCCCGCCTCGGGGCAAGCGAGCCGAAGTTCATCCTCATTCAGAATATGCTGAGGACTAGTCCTGCCGGGAGCACCGAGGCCCTTCTTGCCGGGACCAAGACCACTCAATATTTCCCACGCCACTCGATCGCTGACGGTAGGATAGAGATTGTCGCAGCAAACGACTTTGCTCCACCCCTTCTCCTTCATTGCCCTTCTGTTCCATGCAGGGTTCGACGGATTGATTTCCAGATAGACGTTCGGACGGTTCCTGAGGAGATCAATCCTGGCACCAGATCCCGATAAGTAGACCAAGTTGCGCGTTTTAGTTGCTTGATTGATATCAGCGTAGTCGAGTCGTGGCCAATGGTAGAACCGGGGTGCTTGATTGGCCATTGTGATCCACTCATATAACTCCTCCAGCCCTCGTTGATTCCTAGCAAGGAATGCACCGTACACTCCGCCACGCTTTTCCTTCTCATCCTCATGTGAGGGGATCACATACACTTCGCAGCCAAGTAGAGCTCTCCGTTGCCTGGCTTTTGCCGCCTTATAAAAGATCGCGTGGCCCCATGAACCTGGGTCCGTTGTGGCAACGGCATCTCCTTCCGCCGAATCCAGCACCTTCTCTACTCGGCCAAAGGCCCGGCGGAAGCAATACTCAGATCTTAGGCGAAGCTGAATCATTTGAACTCGGGGGTGTGCGTTTTAGCCCAATCTCGGACATCTTCTAATGTATCAAAAATCTGTGGATCAGTTACTCCGCCATCATTATTATTCCAACCACGAAGCTCCCATGCTGTTCCGTTGTTTATTTCATTAGCTTGCCAATACATATTCCAAGCAATATAGCAACGCCAGATATTACTTCTTGCCCCTGAAAGATTTTTGAGGTGAAGCCATTCGCCAGGCTTCACAGAGGGTCCATTTCCACAAAGGTCGCACGTTCATAGCTGTGATATGTCTGTCCATCTGACTCAAACTCACAATCATATTTCCAGTACACGCCAGCAATACCGATGATATCAGGAGGTGTTGTTTCCTTGATTTCCCAGGCGCGAGCCTCCCCGTTCTTGTAATCTTCAAGTTGTATAATCATGCTGCCGCCTTATGAGCTGTGACGTTGCCCTCAAACTTCGCCAATGCTTCCTCTTTCGTTGCCGCACAGACGCATCCAATCGCCCGATCATCTCGTTTGATAATCCACCAGATCACAGTCGTTTCTCCTTCCTCATGGCTTTCACAACTTCGTGAAGGGTAATCACATCAGCCATCGCTCGGTGCGCCTTGTGTTCTGGTGGATGTCCATAATAATGAACATAAAGATCATTCAAGTTGAAATACTTACCACTCAAATCTTGTGTCAATTCTACGGTACAGTAGTGTACTGGCGGCCACGGGAATTTGGTGATCTTGTCGATGCGCGTAAGTTCCCATAACATAATTTGTACATCATAGGGAAGATTATGGCCAACAAGAATCTGCTCCCCGAGGAAAAAGTCAACCAATGTATTGAACCATGCCGCGAATCGCTTCGCATCTTTGACCATTTCATCAGTGATGCCTGTTATCTCAACATTCTTTGCCGGAATCGGTATACCAGGATTGATCAATGTTTGGAAATCTTCTTTTAGCTTCAACGTCTTATCATCAATCTTCCGAAGTGCAATTTCAATGATTCGTGGTTGTCGCTCCAAGGGAGCAGCCGTGATCTCATGGAGGCCTGTACTCTCCGTATCAGCTAATATCATCATACCGCCTGATGAACCGAGGGTTAGCCGAGAAAAATGTCACCTCGTCCATAGGTGCATTCTTAACTGCCGAATCAATTAGCATTTCAGGAAAGAGTCCATCTTGGTGATCCCACTCAGGCGACTGATAAAACTCTCGCACCCATCTCCCGGCATTTGCGTAAATCAGATCATGACTATGTAGTGCGTCGTCGTCGCCTATTTTGTGGATGGTGTGTATTGTCGGATTCTGATGCTGTCTGGCTGGGAAGTAGCCCTGATCAAGCACTCTATATCCCGCAATAGTCTCTTCAAGAGAGGACTTGAACGACCAGGACCATTGTGGCCACAGGTAGCCTCTATTGAGATTGCGGATGAATAAGCCTTTGTTAGTGGTGATAAGGCCATTGCTAGTAGGTCTGATGCTACGGCCAAATCCTGTTGGTGCTGTCGTATGGCATTGTACAAGTCCGCACCGGGGATAATGGAACATATAGTCAAGGACTTCGGCGTAACATCGTCCGCTGGTGAGTCCATGTGGAATCTCCTCTGTTCCAAGTCCCTTATAGAAGCTCATATTATCATCTGCGAGCATGTAGATTGATGCATTGGGAAAGAGATTCGCCGCTTGCTGCCGAAAGTAACACATTCTCGGAGGTGATTCAGCGGAGTGAAGAATAGCTCGCAAATCTAAACCTTCACTCATGGCAATATATTTTGCCTCTGCGAGTTTTACCTCAGTCCATGGCTCTTGGGCACATATAAGAATCTTGATATCCAATCGCTCTAGTCCACTCCTGAGATATGGAAGGCTCGGGCTGAATTTCGTGAAGTAGTCATCAGGATTATTTGATGGCAGAATAATCCCAAGGCTCATCGTTCGGAAGATATCATCATTAATCACAGCCAATTCCCCCACTTGTTTTGTTCCCGTCGTCCACGGATGAAGAATCCGCCGAAGTTGATGAGATCCCATGCGTCATCCTCACTGGCGCCCTCGGTTGGTTCTTCACCAAAGAATTGACGAAACAACCTTGCCGCCTTTTTGCGTATATCATAGAGAGCGCCCATCCAACCAGATTCCTTCCACTGATCCTTGTATCTTTTATTGCGCTCATCGTAGAGTGACATAGCTTCCATGAAGACATTAAACTGTGCTAAATTAGAATCAGTTGGTTCAATGCCATTATACTGAAGGAACACATCGCCAAATACTTCTCCAAGCAATTTTAAGTCTTGTACAGCAATGGCCGTTAGTTCAGTTTCATAATTCCGTAAATCATCATTATTCATGACTGGGGTCATACCCGGCGGGGCATCAGGTAGATCGGCTGAATAAGCAAACCGCATCGCCAAGCGACTAACGACGGTGTGCGCTAGATGCTCCGCAATCGCACGGCGTGCATCAGCATACCGAATGGACATATCAGGCCTCATCGCTGACCTCCCGCGAGTTCAAGATTGGCCCCTGAAAGATACCCCGATTCATCCTTGAGAAGATGTTCAATCGTTCGCGCAATATCTTTTGGCTGGAGCCAACGATGGCGCGGCAGTACCGCACCCCAGTATCCTTCTGCCTCCTCCCGAGGGACATTTCTATATGACATGATGCCTTGGATTGTATCCTCAGTCATTGGCGCACCCTCCGTATTGGATGGGTGAACACAGAAGACATCATATCCCTTCGGTGCCAATTCCCAAGCGAGACACCGTGTCAGCATTGCCAATCCTGCTTTACTCGCGCAATAAGCAGCCGAGGCATTCAGCACGTGATTATACGCCATGGACCCGATAAAGATGATCTGTTTACGCCACGGGAGTCCAAGTGTACGATTCACGAAGGAATGAGCCACAATGGCCGATCCTGTTAGATTTACATCAATAATTCTGGTTATATCCATAATGCTCATATTCTCAAACCACGACATCGCATTTACACCATGAGAACAGATAAGCGTATCCATTCCGGCGAGACTTGTAAAGTATCGTTCAACCTGATCTGGATTCGTGACGTCAAGTTGATATTCAGCAGGATAGTGAATCGAGTGGTATGGTATTCCCGTAAGCATCTCCACAATGGCCTGACCGATACTTCCTCGCTTGCTTGCGCCGGTGACGACTGCGGTACGATGCGAGGGGGCGCGAACAATCCGCACCGCGTAATCATGTTGTTTCTTCTGATCCTTTATGTACATTCCAGAAATTTGATCCTTCTTCATCAGTATGCTCCCTCCTGAACCTGAAAGCATACGAAGCCTAGCTGTCTCCACATGCGGACCATTTTGTCTCTATCCTCCATTATGAAAAGGACATTATCCTTTGTTAGCCCTGCGTCGGCCGCGAGGGCTGGCTTAACGAGGTCATCAGATTGATAATTCCCCTCAGGGCGCATCAAAAGACGATCCCAATCAATAGCGTGTTTTCTTAGCCAATCCATTGTCTCATCTCGATACTCCTCAGGCCGGCCCGTACATAGCGCAATGCGAACTCCATATCCTCGGATTGCTCTCATGATGATACTAATGGCTAAATTGGGAATATCATCTACAAGTAATGCATGAAACTCGGCCCATTTCTTTTTTGGCTCCGAAAGAATGTGAAGCCGATGGGTAATATCACAAAGAGTACCGTCCAAGTCTATGATTGCCCAAATAGTCGCGGGCGGAACGGTCGCGGGGGTCGAAAGCACGTTTTTCAGCCTCCTAGGCGCCTGTATGCAGCTGCGTCTCTATCTCGGACGGACCCGACTAGCCCCGGAATCCGGGACATTTCCTAGCTCCTTATTGGATATTCTAGATTGCTGCGTAGCTTTGTAATAACCATTTTCTCCCTTGCCATAAGCAGCTATCATACACCATCCTTTATCGGGAAGATAATACACAAACCAAGGTTCATGCGGTGGGAACCTCATGGTACTTCCCCTTCGTTCTTATGTTGCTTCGGCACAGCCTCATACCGTAGCTCCTCCCACTTCTGCTTTACCCACCACCGAGGAGCCGGGTGAGCTGGATACTCCATGGTATGGAATATCTTGTCCTTGAGACCATTCTCAGGATTGGGAAGTATTGTGAGAGTCCGTTTGGTCTGAGCCTCATCCCATCGAAGTCCCGTCTCAGGGTTCAGGAGCGGACCCTTAATTGGACACTCCATATAATTTGGGAACGCACACACCCCGAGCGCCACGCAGTGGACTTCTATGAACTGCTCGGCCCAAGGATGAACTTCAATCACTCGCTTACGCATCTCGCGGAAGATGTCTTGATACTCACCCTGAGTGCGAGTGCAAAGCCTGATCTTGGCCATATCTGAGAGGGCACGTAATGAAAACTTCGCCACGATATTTGTAGCGATATTTGTTGGAAGGACACCCCTCGCATCTTGAGGATTGACTCCCTTTTCGCGCATCTTGGCATAGGCGTGTTCAGCGGCGAGCATTCCCCAATCATACCAATTTCTACCGCTGGACATGTCCGGGGATGTGTTGACCGTCTCATCCAAGTCAAGAAAATCAATCCCGTATTCGGATGTCTTGGTAAGCGGAGAATCATCCTCACCCAGATCCTTCTCCCGAAGCTCATTCGGGACCAGATAATCAAATCCCTGCATGTCTACTGTTCTCTGCGATTGCTGCGCGTAGGAACCTTGTCGCGTCCGAACAAACTGATGAGTAAAGGCCCGCGATACGCCCGTCAACAAAAAAGTATAATCCACAAATTCCCAACTGCTCTGAATAGTCCCACGCATGTACGCCAGTTCCTTCAATTTCTGCTCCATCGGCCATTGCCGAATCTCCTCCAGCATCTCGGGGTTAAAATCCAGCCGAGTCTGCTTCGTCATCAGCATGATATCTAGCGCATCAGGTGTATAGGTTAGCAACTTGACTGTCATGTTAATGCCGGGAGTTCAGAACGTGTTTCTGCCTTATACGCAGCATTTACATTCTCCACTGCGTCGAGAATATGATTGCTAAACTCTTCATCATTTTCATTTTCAAGTATCGCGGCCCCTTCAAGCTCATTAAGACGATATGCTGTATCGGCAAGAAACTCTAGCAATGCCTCGCGAGTAAGACTGCGAAACCACTTTTTGGCTTGCCGTTTCTTTTCCAATGCCTCTTGGATATTCATTCGACATGAACCTTCCCGGCCAGTGCGCCGATCAATAGGTACACGAGTGCCAGCGCGAACGAGCAGGCGTAGATGATCCCCATGATGGTTAGGAATTCACGCCACATATTGGTCGCTCCCCCGGCACGAAGCCGGCTGTTGTTAGCTATTGTGGTGGTGCATTCGGCGGTGATACTGATCCTTCTGGGTAACGACGCGGTCAATGAATTTCACATCATCTACTACATCATCAAGGAGAATCTGTCGCCATGTAGCGAATCGCCCGAGGCTCCAGATATCATACTTATCCGTCATCCCGATGATGAATGCCTTACGCTCCATCTCATCAATTGGAAGCAACTTACCGTAAAACTGTGCTTTGATATACTCTTCATGATAATGAATAAGCGGCTTCATATTCCATTTTGGATGATAGATTCCGAAATCATCCAGAACCTTCATCACATCCATCTGTGCTATTTCCCTCTCTACTGACTGAATGTATTCTAATGAGAGGCGGTTGCCCGTCAAAGAGGCTCGATAGTAGTCACGCCTCCGGTCTGGATAATAAATTGTCTGGTACAAACTGGCTGGTGGATCTTCAACATATGCCGTAACGGTCCATATTCGCTTATGCTTGAACTCAGGAATCGCCGGCCATTCAACCATCTTCATTAGTGTCGGCATCGGAACAGTGCTAATGATCGTGCCATCCTCGGGCTGATTAATATCAAACTCATCCCGAGTTGGATTCCACTTGTACCCAAACTGGATGTTCAGATTACTTTCCATCTGACTTATGAAATCCTCAGGAGCAATATATCGCTCGCCAGGACTCAGATCAAGTACTGATCGGTCGAGTGCTTCGCCAGTTACCTTGATTGAATACTCATTATTGTCCGCAAGACTCGGCCGGTCGGAAAGGCCCTTGCTTGTCATAACTGCTTTGCGGACATAGACCTTGAGGAAGGGGATGCCCGTTGCCTCTGAGACTTTCGGCGTCTTGAAGCGCAGGAGGGCCGCATGGTTATTTGGCAAGGACTCCTGCGCTTCCACGATGAGTGGCCGGTGCCGGCGGAGTATATGCCCCGCCAGCAGGCCGGCCATCCCAGCACCGACGATCAGCACTTACTTAAGCTCCACCTGCTTAAGCTCAATGCTGCCCTTCAGGTCAACGCGCCGGCCACCACCCGAGATGTAATCTTCATAGGTGATGCCGGGCTTGTTGCGAACCACTTCCATGGAGCGGTGGCCGTGGGTGCCCTCGCGCCGAGGGTTGTCCTTGCTCACCAGGCTGATGCGCTTCCCGGCATACTCATCCGGCTTGGCCTCACGCTTGGGCTTCTCAGCCGTCGCGCCCTCGCCAGTGGCCTTCTTCGCACCACGCATCTGACGAACGTTGCCCGCGGGAGCCTCTGCCGTGGCGGTGTCGCCGCCAGTGTTCTTCTTCGCCATCTGTCCGTTCTCCTCGTTGATGATAGAGTCACTGGGATCATGTGGCTGTAACGTCCCAGTGCGTACACAGGCCGCCCAAAGGCAGCCATACGCAGCTAGGACAAGATCATCTCGTCCCATCTGCGTTACCTTCGGCGCATCATCCCTTCCGGTGCGCACGATATTCATTAACTGTCCCATCTTGAGTCGAGACAGTTCAACCTTGGAGTAGCGAATGATAATGGGATTCTTGGCCGTCTTGGCAAAGATTTCTGCCCGATTGCGCCGGGTGAAACCTTTCACGCTGATCCCAAATTTTTGGCTGGGATCATCTGATACTGTGTAATAGAGATAGTCGGCCATGAACTCAGTCATCTCCCGTTCTCACTTCACTGAAACAACAATTCCATTCTTCAATGTCGCTGCTGCGTACCACGTATGAGGCTTGGGGTAGTGCGGACCTTCTAAGTCAACAACTCCATCTGTCGGAATGGAAAATCCCATATTGTTTGGCTGATACACCTTGACTTGCTTTCCTGCCTTAACATCTTCTTTGAGTGCCTTCTTGGTCTTATAGTCGGTGACGGTATACATTGGTGTTCTCCCGTTCTTGGGTTCGGTCGCTCGCCCCGAGCGCGTATAGAGAACCTACGTGCATCAGCGGGAAAAGTAAATACCCATCAGGGTGCGAGTTTTATTTGGCAGCCCAGAGAATCAGACTTCCTGTTAAATACTCTTACAACCGCATCACTAAGATCAAATCCAGAACGCTGAGCAAGAAGATCAAGATATATGAAGACATCCGCGAGTTCATCTTCCAGTTGTTCTTGAAGCTGCTCCTTGGTTTCTTTGTTACCACGGATGCCGTCGCGAAACCTGTTGAGTTTCTTCGCAACATTCGCTGCCTCTCCAAATTCACCTAGCATCGCAGTGAACCAATCGGAAAGTGACCAATCATTTAAGTTGTGATTGAACCCTTCCGGGTGTTCACAACGTAACCGATTGACATGACTAAAGTTCTTGAGGTTCATAAATTTTCTCCTGCCAGCCAATTGTTAACATGAAAGGCCCGATACTGACGGTAATGAACCATTCATCATATGTTCCAAAGTTAATGCCGAAGCCCACTTCCCACCATTTCCAATTTACATCAAGTTTAATCTGAAATGGATATCTCATTCTTGCTCCTGTTCAGCTGCACATTTCTTGTGAACTGGATAGCCTTCGCGATAAGTACAAATTTCACCCTCCTGTATTAATTCATTACATATCAGGCACATAGACTCATATCGTGCTTTGAATTCAGAGCTCATACGCCACAGTGGTTTGAGGCTCGATGATATGGAGCGAGTGTTTTGCCCGGGTGACTCCGACATAAAAGACTCGGTGTTCATGATCTGGATTCAGATCAGCCGTATATTGGGTTTTGGCGGATATATCTGTAGAGAGAACAACATGGTCGGCTTCTGCGCCTTTGACTCCATGGATCGTTTCAATCCTGACTCTGGGTTCCTGTGTGAGACGCTCTCCACGCCGTAAGCAGGCAACGTAATAATCCCTGACTCTACGAGGGATTTCGGCCATGGATACGTGCCATATTCTTTCCCAGGGCCATTCAGGAAAATTGTCTTTCGTGTATTTCTGGGTTTCTCGGAGAGCAGGTTTTGGAACGCCAAGAAACTTCGCAACGAGGCGAAGCTCTGGAGCAAGTGCTGATTGAAGCTTGCCAGATCGTAGCCCTTCCCATGTTTTGATTGCGACGATATGTTCCGGGTTGACGCTCGATCCAGCGCGAGTGCGATACGCGACTCCAGCCGATTCACACAATCCCTCGTAATTGCTGAGCATATAGCCATTTCTAGCGAGCAAGAGCCAGTTTCCACTGGAGAGATCAACGCTGTCTGCTGAACGATGGTAATCAACGCTTCCGGGGCGTTCACTGGGCTGATAATCCTTTGGGAATCGATGTTCAATTCGGTTGACGACTCCCTGGGCGAGCCGAAAAATTGACGCAGGTAGTCGGTGGGATGTAGGCAATATTTCATGCTTTCCTTTAAGACCCAGGAAATATTCGACATCTGCCCCGGCCCATCGGTAGATCGCTTGGTCATCATCTCCCCCTACATAGACTCGTGAGCATTGCGAGAATGCATGCTCGACCATTCGCCATTGCGCTCTGGTTAAATCTTGGGCTTCATCAATAACAGCAACATCGATGGGAAGTGGTGAATTATGGGCCACATAAAGGTGGAGCATGTCCGTAAAGTCCACTTTTCCCATTTCCCGTTTATAGGCATCAAGAGTGTCAGCGAAACGCTTAAGTCTGAACCACTCAATGGGGTCTCCAAGGTCGTGCCATGCATCCTCAAGACTTTGACAGGTGGTTGAGCCATAATCAACGACTCGTAACATTGAATCTCCAATGTTCCGCACCGCATCAGCCATTGTAGGGATGAGCGCAGTATCAACTTCATATGTACCTTTCATCGGCTCTTTGACTATTCGGCTGAACAGCTTCCAATCCCGAGGCCCGAGGACTTCATCATGTGACATTCCCAGAGAGTGATAGGCAAGGGAGTGTATGGTGCGAAACCAAGGGAGATCATTCTTGGGATCAAGAGAGAATAAATTGGATGCTCGGTTTCGAGCCTCTTCTGCTGCTGCGCGAGTAAATGTGACAAAGGCAATTCGCCCTGGAAGAACGCCTCTGGCAATTTCATCGGCAACAATAGCAAGTAGTCGAGTTGTTTTGCCACAACCTGGCCCTCCCAAGATCACATTGAGCTTATCATTATCAAACACGAGGAAAATGCCTCGTCATAAAGTTTCGCAAGTCGGCTGGAACCCAGAGATGCCCGGAATCCACTGCTCGTTGTTCAGATCCAAATATATATGATAAGTCCAAAAGATCATTCGGAAACGAATACCACTGGAATAACGAACCACCCCGCTCGGCTTTGCGTAGGTACATACCCGTTGGGCGTCCACCATCTTCGGTTCCAATCGGCCACCATGATCTTTTGATTGATCGTTCTTCTCGATCACTCGGCCCACCTCGGCATATGAGAAACAAAGGCTCTTGAAACGGCTCCCTCGGCTTTCTCATGACTTTGTCTCTTTACAAAATTCGTGGGGATGAATATTCCACGGAAGATGGCACTCCCCGCATATGAAGTTGCCTATCTCCTCATAATATTGACAGTCGTGATTACAGACTGTTTGATGAAGTCGATGGTAATCTTCGTGAAGCTCAGCGTGGCCCCTCAGGTCTATCTTTTCGTGCGCCATCTAGTTGTCTCCAGTTATCGTGACACTCCTGGATCTCACGAGAAATGCTCTGCGCAAACTTCGCCACTTCATCAAGATCATTGAACGTCCGAACATCCCGCAACTTGATCTGAACTTCAACACCTAATCTGGCAACTCGGGGGAGAAGTCCGTTCTCAACCCATTGTCGCCGCTCGCCTGTTAATAGGATGCCGTCTAGGTTGCTCATGCTACGATGGTCATCCTTTCCGACGCTCGGGTGATCGCTGTGTAAAGCCACTTGCGCCGAAGCCTGGGATCCCAGGCTCCGAAACCGTCATCCGCCAAGATGACATCCTCCCACTGTGAACCTTGTGATTTATGAACGGTGAGCGCGTATCCATAATCAAACTGCTCTAAGTATCTATCAATGAAATCCGTCTCGGCCTCGGGGTCCGAGTAACGCTCGAAAGTTACCCCCGCCACGGCTACATCCGGTAGAGCCATTCCTTCGTACAGCACCCCCATAGAGATACACTCGTCATCGATACGTAACGCATCATCCATTGCATATCCAATCACACCATTCAGAAGCCCAAGTTCATGATTATTTTTCAGGCAAACAAGTTTGTCGCCCTTGACTGGCAACTCACCATCTCGACCCTGACTCCGACGAATGCGAATGTTTAGATTACGACGCACGGCGTTCTTGCCGGTAAGTACCTGAACATCCATGGGAAGACTATCAAAGTCAATGGTGCCTCGACGGACTTTCCGTACCCTTCCCTCATCAGCAAACGGCAACCGCTCACCTTCCCTGACCATAGTGGCCCACTTGATAATTGGATTATCAGCAGCTTGCCGATGAATCTCGGTAAGAACATGATCTGGCTTATTCTGCGTAAAATACCCAGCGCCCTGAACTGGGGGTAGTTGCGCCGGATCACCGAGCACAAGCACTGGTTTGTTAAAGTACAACGTGTCGTTCGCTAAGGGTGTATTTATCATCGAGCATTCATCAAGGACCAGTAAGTCTGCTTCCCGCAATTCCGATTCATCATTCAGACTGAAGATTGGACCCTTGATCTCTTTCTTGAGTGCCGCAATTTCCTCCTTGATTTCCTTCGCCAACTTATCCTGTGCCTTCTGATCACCATCAGTTATAATTTGCCCAGATAAAACAGTTGCTAATGTACGTCGTAACTCCTTCACCTTCTCTTTGCGTACATCATCTGACGAGCTATACAAGATTGAGTGAAGGGTGCGTGCATTCTCACAGCCGGCCTTTCTAAGCACACTCGCAGCCTTGCCAGTGAAGGCGGCAAAAAGAACATTTCCACCAATCATGCTGGCTAGATATTTTGCGAGTGTGGTTTTGCCAGTGCCTGCGTAACCAGCCAGATAGAAATATGGCTTGTTACGTTCCTTCAGCCACTGACCCACCTTGTCCAGTGCTTGGGCTTGGAGAGGACTGAACTCCATCTTTCTTCTCCCGTTCTAGGTAAAGGACCGGCACATCCACGTCCACTTGGACTGATCCTACTTTCATTTCCAGAATCACCGTTGGGAACTCTTCATCAATTTTCTTATATGCCATCCAGTTAATCACATTTGGCACTTCATTCCCATTCAGGAACACCTGAGTCGGTCCTGTAATTGCTGCTCTGATAACTATTCTTGGATTATCGCTCATCGTACCCTCACAAATACAATGAGGATAACGAGTGCAACGACGAATATCTCCATGTCCTAAATCCTCAAGCGGGGAGAGGTCGCCCCCTCCCCGCGTCAGAGTGTAGGGTTAGGCGGTAGGCTCTGCCGGGGGCTGCTCCGCCGGGGGAACCTCGGGCAACTGGCCCTGAAGCTCAACCAGACGCTCGGTCAGGGTTTCGATCTGATCAGTAACCTCAGTGGCCTCCTCGGGGCTCAGCGACTGTTCAGCACGGGCCTTGAGTGCATCAATCTCGGCCTGAAGACGGGCAACCTCAGCCGCGAGGGCATCTCGCTCTGCATTCTGCTGAACATCTTCCTGGTCCTCAGCGCCCTTGAATTGGGCCAGACGAGCCTCTGCATCCACCACCTTCTCATTCGCGGCCTGAAGCTGCGCAAGCAGCTGATCCTTGAGCTGTCCCATTGTTACCTCTACGGTTTGAGTAAGTGCTGTAAATGCTATGGTCAGATTACGAACAACATCCAACAACTTCTCCAACTTTTTTGTGATCTCTTTGTTCCTGAAGTGCTCTGCGACTTCCTCATCCTTCAGAATCAGTTTGACTTCTCCCATGCTACATCTCCTCGTTGATATCTGGTGTAGTGTGCTCCTCCGTCTGTTGCGTAAAGGCCGGGATAGACCAGCAATTGATGAACTTACCCTTGATGTTGAAATTATGATGCTCTGCTCCGACTTTCTCTAGCCAAGACCATACCTGACGCGCCTGAACTTGCATTCGCTTCTGGTGTAGATATTGGATAAAGTCGGGTCCATGGAAATAGGTCCGTTTGTCCTCGGGGTTTGTCCATGGCTTCTTCATCAAGAGTTCATCACGCACCCGAGCCGTCACCCGGCCGGTACAATAGGCTTCAAGATGCGCCATCATCTGACCACTTATGCTGGCATCCGGGGGCACCTGCCGAATCTCAACATTGGCCAGACGTTCCCTCACTAACTCTTGCCATGCTTTCGTTTTGAGTGTATTCGGCCACTTATTCACAACTTCAGTACACTTTTTGTGGAAACGTCCTTGGGTGAGAAGCTCATCAGTTGTAAGCTCAAGTCGTCGCCCGTCCACATCCCAAAGCCATATAGGAGGATCGGAGTCAAGTTTAACGAGTTGTCCAAATACCACGCCGGGATCACCTTCCCCGCCACCAACTCCATACTTGCGGGTAAGGCAGATCTGCCGGTTACAGACGGATCGTATGGGCTCATCGTTGCACTTGTAGTTGTAAATCTTCTTGTTATTCGACTTAATGATATGAGCAAGCTCTTTATGCCCGATGGGTGGGTCGATGAATGATTGGTTATACTCATCCACCATTTCCTCTTTGAAATCATCGCCATGAACCTTTTTCAAATATACAACAAGATTAAAGAGAAACTGGTTTCTTTGTTCATCAATCGGGCCTCTCGACACCAATGTCTGTATGCATGGAGGACAACTGTTAAAATACGTCTTCACTCGTTCAGGCTCAGGCGCCTCTATTTCCTGAAGCTGTTCTAAATTAATCGCAAGCGTGGAATCTATCAGATCCAAGAACGCTTGCGGCCCGAGCTTCGCCCCCATATACAAACAATAACGTACTGTTTTCTCACCTCCTGAATACGGCATATTAATCCAGCTACCATCATCATTACGTCCAGCTAATCGAGTTTGCTTTGGAAAAACTTCCACGCCTGAATGTCCCAGGGCGACGGCCCACTCCATCAGCTTCCCTCGGAGAATCTCAGCATTGACTTCTTCCTTGGTAAAGCAATAGAGATGCGCCCCTCCACTTTTGGTCCTACACACGAGAAGTGGCAATCCAACTTCTCGTATCTTGCGCTCTAATGTTTCAAGGTTAATGGTATAGTCATCAATATCTATGGCGCCCCAGCAACATGTAGAATCATCCCGAATTGGCACCAGCCCAATCTGGACCTTTCCGTCGAGGTGCTGTTGCCATAGATCAATGGTCGGAGCCTCATGTACTGTTCCGGCCCCACCTTCTAATTTTGTCCCTGGTTTGTGATTTGCTATTGCTGTCTTCGACAACGAGTAGCGGCCAAAAACACGATCCAAGGCCGCAAAACGGTCAAAGAACCGTTTCGCAAGTGTCACTCACCCTTCCTCCCCAGCCCCGAATCGCCCACCGCTCGGGGCCACACGGTACGAAGCATTTAGCAAACTACCACGATCCTTTGCTAAATGAGGCTATGGTGAGTGACTTAAAACTTGTCGTCCGGCTTAACAACATCTGGATCGGCGTTGAGGCCCTCAGCCTTGGAGAAGTCAGCCTTGGCCCGACCCTCAACAACCATCTTGCGAAGCTCCTTGACCTCCTTATACAACGACGAGTCTGCCGGCAGGCGCGCTGACTCTGCTGTAGGGCCATCGAAGGCTACAGTCCAAACGTGCCACGATCCCTTGGTGTTCTGAGTGAGCTGAGTATTGAGCCGGTACTTATGAGCGAAAAGCGGGGCGGGAAACTGCCTTCCTTCGTCATCCCTCAACTTGATGCCTCGCGCCTTCGTCATCCACGTCTTGAATGCCTTAATCTGTGTGGAGGAGAAGGGGATGACTTCTGGATAGGTGCTTCCATCTTCATCAAGGCGAAGTCCATAGCAGTAGAATGTCTCAACAAGATCATTCTCCCCAAGCACCAGCTTCCCAAACTCCGTGCCAGCCTCGGCCTTGGCCTTGGCGACTTCGGGAGCCTCGGGTGGGAATTGCCCAACATATCCGCCACCATTATCTCGCGGAATCCACTCGACAAACTTATGCTCTGTATGGACCGGGATGAACGCAATACCCTTCGTTCCATCAAACTGATCCTGTGTCGCGGTGTTGAGGATATTCCCCGCCTTCGCACCAGCCAAGGTATCCATCAACGGCGACATCTTCTGAAGAATCCCGATAAACGGCATCAGGAAGTGATCTGCCGTCATACTCTCAAACCCGGCGCCACTATCCTCGGCATAACCCGAGGTAGCCACAGCCTTGGTTTCTTGAGGGACGGTTGCTACATCAGTCGTTTCCTTCTGCTTGTCCTTCGCCATTGTGCTAACCCCCCTGGGGTAAATTGTTCAGGGCCGGTTTTTGTTTGTCGAGTCCGCCCTGATCAAGACTCGATTCCCACTCTTCAACTACAAGATAAAGTGCCTTGATTCGATGATTAAGCGTCTGTTGATCTTCAGCAAAAAAGATCCAGTCTGCAAGTGGTTTATCCCAAACATCAATTGTAAAATTATCAAGCATTCCACGAACACATTGAGCGCCGTGAACCTTTAATGTATGTCGCATGGACTCACGGACGGCCGTAAACTGAGGAATGCGCTTCAGCGTCTCCAGAGTGATCATTCCCCATACCCTTCTTCACCTCGTTTAACAGCAGGAACACCTCTACGCTTTTCGGGCTGTGTCCACTCAGGGACATTGTGCTCTTTGCGAATTTCAGAGTGCTGTGTTTCGGCCACCTTCGCAACTCGGCGGTTGAACACTCCCAGCATTTCAGGCAGATCTTGACCCTTACGAATCAGATCACGACAGAATGTCTGGTAGAGTGCGTGGTGAATGCCTTTTTCTTTGGTGTATTTGGCTTCGGGGATTCCGTCCAGCGCCGCCAGAACCTTGCGGGCTAATTTTCCCTCGCCGCGCCGGAAGGATAGCGAAACGTCGAGTGTAAGTAAATCCTGACCGCCGTGACCCTCAACCCAGTCAAGAATGGCCTCCCTCTTCTCATTGTCCTTCTTGGGGGTGTGGGGGTGAAACTCCTCTGCAATGGCGAGAATATGACCATTGGGAAGGTTGATCGTCACAACATCACCACCAGGATCGTACCGCATAATGCTCTTGTTCCAATCTAGGCTATCTGTCTCATCAGGCAGAACAAACTCAGTAATGAAGCGTAGCTCCTTTTTCTTTTCCTTCAGTTCAGTTTCCAGATTCAGTATCTGATATTGTAGATCAATAACATGTTGTGCTACATCCGCAACTCGCTTAATTGTACTCATCTCCCGTTCTCCTATGGTTGTGCATGAAGGTCCAACTTGAAAATTTCATACTCCCGAATCCTCTTGTCCCATTGGAGGATCTGAATCATTCCCTGGCCATTTTCAGCGGCAACGATCGCTGCGATTGCCATTGTGATTGTGTGCCCAATCGGAAGGATGTAATCCTTCTCACAATCATATTCTTTGAGTTTTGACCTAAATGCCCAGAGCAAGGATTGTACCGTACCTCGTTCAACATCCCCACGATTGGAGAGGAAATGGATATCACCCAACTTTGAAGCTGGCGTAAGATCAATATGGAAATACACCAGATTCCCTTGACGGGCCGTGGGCGGCTTCTGAGTGACGTAGACTCTCGCCCGACGATTATCAATATTCATATCCATTCCTTATGCGGCCTGCCCGCAAGGTAGTCCGCAACATTCATTTTTGAGCGAAGTGCCCGTATCGTACTTTCATCAGTTGTCTGCTGGCACACTATATCAGTATAAAGCACGGCATTATGCTGGCCGGGGCGATGCTGTCGGCCCTCGGCTTGTTCGCGCAATAAGAGTCTATCATAGTTGCTGTGAAAAATAGCGCGATGGCTAGTAATATATGTGAGCCCCCGACCCATTGCTGCTTGATTTGCAACCAACACTTTAAGCTTGCGTCCCTGAAACGCTTCCTTGGCCTCTTGTTTTTCTCGTGCGGATGCTCCACCATCATAACGCGCAACCGTAACGTGTGGTTCAAGGAGTCTGACCAAGTCAGTGACATCAATCCTGAATCTCGACCACACGATAACTTGCCCAGGATCGCGTAACACTTCATCAACAGTGGCCTCCAATCGAAGTTGCGGCCCTTCAATGCGCTTCTCCGGCTCTTCACCATCCCGAGGATAGAACCCACAAACCACTTGCTGTTGTCGAAGTCGAACAATCATTGCTATTTCAATCAGCCTGACGAATCCATCACCAAACTCTAACTCATGTTCATCGCGGACCCGATCATACACCTCCGCCTGCTTTTGCGTCATTTCGACATATCGCTTGTTGTACAACTTCTCAGGAAGAAACTTCAGGTGCTCCTCGGTTGAGCGCCAACTTGTCCGACGCCCGATTTTCTCTTTCAGCTCATCCAGGTTCTTGAACTTTTGCCGGCCGGTACGTTTGTCCTTTACAGGGATCATCTGCGGATATGGCTTGTTCGGCAATGGCCTCATGTACCACTCTGCATACTTCAGCTTGAAGGCGCGATATTTTGGTATTCCAATAATGTCTGGATGAAGGAAGCTGAACTGACTCCAGAATGGTAAGGGACTACCATCTTTATATGCTGAACCAGTTCCGATTCTACGTAACACCGCAAGAGGGGCGCGTCGCAGAATACGATCTGACCAGAGTGCATCAGGATTGCCAATATCGTCTGACTCATCGAGCACCCACAGAACCTTCCGCTCTTGGAGAAACTGCTTAATGATTGCCCATGAACGATCTTGAAGAAATGCGTGATAGCTTGTGGCGAGAATCAAGAGTCTGTTCTTCTGATTTACAAACTCTCGTAGGTTCTCCTTTACACCATTATGCCAGTGATGCGATACCACTGCCGGCCACCAGATCATACCCTCCCATGGAAAGCCAGGAGGAAGGTGAGCTGGGGCTTCATCAGTTATCCAATTTGCATGAACGCCATTGGGCGCTGTGATAAGCATCGCATCAATGCGGCCGGCCTCAAAGTGATACCTGGCAAGATTTAAGTTGATCCATGACTTGCCTAACCCTGGCCCCCAAAAATAGGCCCATGTGAGCTTATCCTTTGTAAGCTCCCAGTCCTCTGCTTGATAATCAAATGGTGTCGTATAGAAGTCCACAGTCCTCTCCCGTTCTACTCGGAACCTAACGCCGTCACCTATCCTTGCGCTAGATATAGGGAATCTATGATGATGTCTCGTTTTTCTTTAGTTTTGCGAAACACACCCGGTGAATAGACGATGTAAGTTTCGATCCGATAATGAGTTATCATGCCTATTCCCTCTTGAACATTCTAATATGGTTTACTAATATCATTGTAAGTCGTTATCCTAGCCGGGGGTTATCCTAGCTGACTGAACGAGAAATATTCCCTATTAGCAAAATATTTTTTATTTTTCATACGCACCCTCTCGCGAGAGCCCTAATAGGGAATATTGACGTGTCCCGTTTTCGCAGGCTAGTCCGCTAGGGGTCCGGGGTAGGCTCGGGCGGGGGCACGGCCTTCCGGCCGAATTTCACTGTGTATCCGAGGCCAGCGACGAGATCCGGTTTGAGGCTTGTATTCAACCCTGCTGTAACCTGAAGCTTGGGGAGGGGAATCTTGCCAAACAACTTGAACTCTCGCAACTGCTTTTGCTGCCAATCCTCTAGTTGGCCAATCCGACGTTCAGCACGATCAGTATATGCCTCGTAATTCCTCACAATCAAAATATAGCCTCTGATTGTGGTATCCTGTCGGGCAATAACCGTATCAGCACGAAGGGAATTGGCGAGGAGCGAGTCACGCTGGTCCATAACTTCAAACGCAATGGGCTTCCAGATCGTATCACCAGGAGCCACTGAATCCGCGTGCGCAACCTTGGGCGTCAGATATTTGATCCGTTTGATAATGACGGTATCGGTTTTTTGTTTGATTGCTTTTAGCGAATCAGTGACTCTTTGGCGATCCACTTGCACATCCACAAGCGACTCAGCAACAATACGAACACTATCCCGAGATGCCTGTGCAGAATCCCGTTGAGCAATAATTTCATTGAGCGTCTGAGATGGCCGAGTGAGGATACCCAATGTAATTGCAACGGCAATCGCCATTGCAATAGCAATTATTGCCAACGTGGAAGTTTTCATGCTACCATCTCCGTGTTCTGTAGAAGACTTGGCTGAGGATCATCATCAGGAAAAAGTCCCAGATTGCACTTGACCCATTGATCCTTGCGATAATCCTGAAAATCTTCCATGAATTGTTTACTGCGAATACACTTAAGATACAATAGCTGATGATACTTTCGGAACGCATCGCCAACTGTCTGACTATATCCAATTAGAGCAATTTGCTCTTCAAAAGTAGAGCATTTGAGCAATTCTGGCACAAAGATATTCCAGAGTCGAGACATCGTTTGATTCTGTTGTTCTGCAAGAGTCACTTGCGCCCTCCTCTCCTCCTTTTGGGGCAAGAACGATTCTTTTGACCAAGACAACGCCATCCCTTGCCCCCATATTTACGCATATGCTTCTGTGCAACAGCAATTCGCTTCACCCTGTACGCTCCGAGAGAAGTTGCTGATAAAGATTCTCACAAATGGGAATACCATCAGCATTGCTTGTCTTCTTCCATGTACTATCCTTCATTTTGACGTATGCACAGAACTGAACCCGATTGCTGTCAGTCGCCATTGCCTCAGTTTGATCTTCCCGACGCTCCCACGGACCTCCCGGCACAAGCGGCTGTGACCTCAGGGCAAGGCGAACGACAGAGTCAATAGTTGCTGGGGGAGTCGCAGGGCGCGTGTATTCCCAAGTCCAGCAGGAAGGTTCAGCTGGGAACACCTTGGTCGAGTCACCGCCATACCATATCTGAACACAACCCTTATAAACTGCTTTCTGCCCATAGTCCGGGGCAGCAGCCTGAACAGAATCCTTGGCGCCTGTTTTGATATTCCGCTTGACCATAGATGTGTCTTTGAAGTAGGTATAGGCCAGGCGGTCATTCGCTTTCATATTCCTGACATACACCTTCGTCTTCAGCCACACGAGCGAATCAGGGGCAACCGAAAACGGCACATCCACAAATCGAGTCGCAGCAAGGTGGAAAATTTCATCAGTCATCTGAGGAATAAATGACACTTCCTCGGCCGGTGATTCCACTGCTCCAGTGATCGAATCCAGATCTGCCTTTTCCTCAGGGGTTAGTGGCGGTGCCTCAGGAGCATCGCTCGGCACACCACCCGGTTCCACATGTGGAGGAATCGTATCAACAACATTGGGTTCTTTGTCTACCTTCGGATCACGATCACATGCTGTGAAAGCGACCAGCAGGACCAGCGCGGCTGCGTACCTCATCTGCCCTCCTAAGCAGTAAGTGGATCTATAGGGCGAGGAAGTCCAGTGGCCCAACGGACTTGCAGCACAGCGGTGTCATACCCTTGCATAGCCCACATCCATGTATTAAAGGCTTGTCGGGACGATACCACTGCTTTCTTCATCACTCCGACCTCACCCGTATCCTCATCCTTTTTTACATACAGCTCACCCAAACGCAATCCAAGTCCGATGCACCCTTCAACATCTTCCTCAGTGTTCGCTGGGTGGATCAAAATACGGGTTCGGTTCGGTACACCAGTTACTTCAAACGTCTCAATTTGTTTTCTGTGGAAGATACAGCGCTGAAGGTCATAGTCTCCCGCCGGGATGCAAGACTTCCCCTTCAGATTTTCAAGCCAATCATCTTCCATCGTATACAGCATGGGACATCCCGGCATCACAAGCTGACCAAACGTCCCATCTGCATGCTGCATATCCCTGGTCAGCGTAATGATGATGCTCACTGCGTTATTCCTTTTTGTAACTGAACATCGGGAGTTTGTCTGCGATGGTCTTTACAGTGCTGTCGAAGAACCGAGGGCGAATCATGGCAAGGACAAGAAGTGCGATAACACACAGAGTGGCAAAATCAATCCATGAAATTGTCTGACGATTATATGCATGTACAAGAAAGAGACATACGCCAGCAACCGCAAGAAGCCCACCAAGATAACGATAAAATGGACCAATGTCATCTTCAGGAGCGACCTTTGGGGGATCAGTTTTGGGATCTGTCATATTGAGCCTCGCTCTCACTGATTGGCGGGATTCCTACGTTGTACATCACGAATATCATCAACTTTTGTTTCCAAGACTCCAATGCGCACTGAATTCTGCGCCGCCTGAACGCTTAAGCCGGTGATTCCTGCTTTTAATTCCGCGGTATCAACTTGACCTTGTCGAACGGTAGAATTGAGATTTGCCGCTACCCAAACAACGGTACAAAGATTAACTGTGAAAGCGAGGAGAACGCCAATCATACTCCAGTTGATCTTGTGGTGTGTATCTTCATACCGCCTGTAATGTTTTGCGGGAGGCGGATATACATCTTCCCCTGGCTCTACTGCCATCACTACCTCCTGTTCGCAGTTAGTCAAAGGCGGTAAATCGAAGCTAACTGCTTGCGCTGGCTGGCGCTAGGTTATGGCGCGCCCATTGCGTAAAGCTGATTCCGGCCAATAGCTTGTACATCCATCATACCTGTCCGGCCCATCACTTCATAACTAAATTTCCAGAACATTATGCCCCAAAATTCAGGTATATCCGCAGCAGCATCCGTATAAGCATCCAAGCACTCTAAGACTTCTCCTGTTCCCATTTCATATGCGACACGATGGGTGAAGCTGCTACCACCATAAGGAGATGAAGGCCCTAGGCCACCATTTTCAATATTGTATGATAGCAAACTTACATGACCACGAGAACTGGCTAACCCTAGCTCCTCATCTCGGAAGGTGGGTGGCGTATGACCACCAAGACCCCAGAATCGGAATTGTGCAATCATCCCATCGACATAATCTGGAACATGAGCGCCAAATTGAGCTTCCCTCGCCCGCATCCAGATCGTAATGCCGGGATATTGTGTTTTCCAATATCCATTAATCCACGAACACTCATCAATAATATCATCATCGGACCAGCTACTCGGCCATCCCCATCGATCACGTGCCGCGTGATCATCCATACTTAATTGGCCCTTCCACCATGGACTAGCCATTAAGCCTGGCATATACGATCCATGACTATCAATCCATGCCTGCATCAGCGAACGCTGATACACCCCTCCTGATTGATACTTTTTGTAACTCCCCACTCCACCAATAATGTAACTACTACGTGCTGCTGCTTGAGATAGATTAAGTGTACTCCATGGGCCAGTCGCGTTAATGGCGGTTATGAATACTGGACCCAATTGCGGTATTGGCATATCCCAACCACCAAAGAGACGTTCTGGCGGTGGGCCTGGATCAGTGTCGGGTATCGGGAGGGGATCACCATCTTCACATGGATCATAATAAGGTGGACGTGGTGTATCAGGAATTGGATCGGTATCATAAATGGGTATCTCACGCCACGCCCGATTGATATAGACATTAACGCTCGGAAGTTCACTTGACGTTGCCCGATAAACCTTCCGATATTCTGGGATTACAAGACCAGGATCAACTGGCCGGTAAACCTTATTCTTCATCACCCAGATGCCAGTGAGATCAGGCTCTACTGGGGGAGGATTATTGGGCCATGTTCCATCATCACTTTCACATGGCTCTTCAGGATACGGATCATCGCAAACTTCCGCTGCTCGCCAATATGTACAAATTACACCCGAGCCGGTGCCTCCTGGTGAAAAGTCAAACATACAAAGACCTGGATAGCCACCATCAATTTCTTCTCCACTCGCCGGGTTATGAATGAAGATGTCAAGTGGATCAAGCGTTCCGTCATCAGGAATAACGCGTGCAAGACTTGCTTCATCATGACCAACATAGCATGAAATATTAACATCCGTACTCGGCCCAGAAACACAAAAGCGTATTCTGACTTTCTGAGTACGCCAATTTATATCAGCATAATTGAGGGTACGTAGCGTATCATAAAAGTCATCCCATATATGATACAATTCAATATTGAGTGTACCATCTTCAAGTGGTACAATATTAAACTCATATCCAGTTTCTAAGGTATCACTATGTCGAGCAAGAAGGGCAACAAATGTACAACGTTCGGCTGAACGAATGTCAAATTCAGCTTCATCCATGTAATCAGTAATGCCTGTCGCGCCACCTATGTCAGGAATACTTTTGACTACATAATGGTTCCAATCTTCTAATTGCTCACTTCCACGATGGACCAATCCGGTAGGGAAACTACCGCCCATCGGTATCTCGACCATGAACCCAGTGCCAACTCCCGCGCTCGCGACTGGATCAACAATGGTCGTTGAACCAATAGTTGGTGTGCCACTTAACAAACGCCAAAAAAGTACGGCACCAGCATTAAAGGATTCCGAGAAGCCAGCAAGATTAAAGTCTGTGGCGCTCGGCTCTCCGCCAAAATCATTTTTCTTTGCACCAAACATCAGAACGATTGATCCCGGCTCATCCGGGGTCAGGCCGTCAATGGGGCCGAGATTTGTCGCAGATCCCCATGATGAAAGCGTGCCAAGTTGGCCGATATATGGAGTGACGGCTCCACGAATACCAAACGCAAACGCACCCTGGTGTATCGCGGCCCCGCCCGCCCCGGTAAAGCTGACTGTAAGAGTATCAGCTTCCGTGCCGTCACATACTTTGCTATAGTAGGTTAGTTGACCAGCAAGCGACGATCGTTGTTCTTGTGTCCATCCACTCGGCGTGTCTGCACTTCTAAGGGTACCATCAGTACTATACACAACAAGGCCAAGCAGATCCCCAACAATTCGAGCAGGTGGAAGGCTAATGTCTGGGATGCTGGAAGAATTAATTGCAACTTCGGGTGGCTGTGCCCCAAGAAAGGGCATTGTTACAATATCAAATGTTCCTGCGCCTGGAGAGTTTTCTACCTTATCCCATACACCATCAGTTAGGCCCACACCTCCACCATCTACAGTACGGCCGTGGATATCATTATCGGGCGCACCCGAGAAGGTTTCAAGACTTTTGGTGGCCATGTTATGTCAGGAAGTCTGTGCTCAGTACTTTATACCAGACAGCGCGTTCTTTTGCCGTGCCGACTGGATCGGTTGTGTAGATGTGCTGCATACGAGGCTGACCATTATACCACCTAGTACGTGTAGTCATCGGGTTGCCCCGCGCCGTGATTATTGTACGATGTTTATCCATTGTTAACGTATGCTGATAACTCTCCACAGCAAAAGTAAGATCCCGCGAGTACAATACATTATTCGCAGCATATTGCTGAATATCGTTCAACTGGACAAGCGGCCAATACAGAAACTCGCATTCGTGAGTTGCCCTCGGATCTTTCAGATCACGAAGGGCTGAGTTGGCCATCACTTGAGCTTCATCTACATTATTTATGTGTTCAGCCGCATCTTCCGCAATTCGGAGCGGCCGAAAGTCATACTTGCTTTTGCTATTTGCATCTTCTGCATATGCAATGCTTCGATCTGAAGCAATCACTTCAATATAGTTACGAACATCACTATCATCAATTTCAAGACGACTAATATTCACATACTCATTCGGCAAGAGTCGAACTTCAGGTACCAATATCCATTCATTATCATGAATCGCAAATTGCTCCTTCTCAGGATTAATAAGCGTCAAGAGCCACAGATTAGATGCTGCATTATACCGATACCTACAATCCCATCCTATCTGAAGCGCCTTCTGTTGAAGAATATCAAGCAACGGTCCTGGTTCCTGGGGATAGACAGTAACAAAGAAATCTGGTATCTGAGGAACGATAAGTGGCAGAACAGACTTTGACGTCCCAAAGTGAAATTCCCCTTTAGGATTTGCATAATTTACCAAGTCTTCAATCAGAGCGTCAAGGCGCGGGGTTGAAGCGGCCATCTTAACAGCACTCTCGCCTTGATCGGCTCCTGTGGGCCAGAACCAATGATTAACAAGGAATCCCCCAAGATCCCGGCATACAAGACTCATTGATCGTTCATCATTTGCTACATTCACTTTGTCGAGCCGACCTGTGAACATTTGCTGCCATTCCCCTGGTCCAGATCCGGGGGATACAATAGAAGTCTCAAGGTTGACGTATGCGCCGGGGTAGATCAGTGGATCGGAAGCACCTGTGCTGAGAGGACCATCACTAAATGGTGATAGATTCCCGAGTACAGTACCGCTATCAGCAAAGATCTGAAATTGCCCGGCCCCGCATGGTGATTCTTGATCCTCGCCCCATTGGGCATTAAGCAGCATATCATTTGGGTTGCTAAGGTTGATAACTACATACCCAACCTTCGCAATTTGAAAACGTGCCCAAATATTATAATGCTTTGATCCAATAAGACCACGAACAGTCGGATCATTAATCACTGCTAAATTTCCTTGATTTCAAAGTTAGCTAGACGCAGGAATCCATCCACGGTTCCGTCTGAGATATATTCCGTTTCGCCCATATCCACTCGACATTGAATAGGGGTATTATTCACTGCGTCTCCATTAACGGTAATTTCATCATCCGTATCAACCATTTCACGAAAGGTATCCTCTTCTGCTGGCAAGAGTGGTCCGGTCTTCACTGCCCAACCACGCTTTTTTCCTCTGACGGTTGAACGAAGGGTTCCGTCATATGCACGAGCACTATCACCTATTTTGACTGAAGGACGTTGTGAGGCGCCATCCCGAAGGATAGGCACCGGGGTGCCATTAAACGTCAGAAAATCTGGCATCAGGGCACCTCACCCCATTTATGTGGTGTACCATATCGCCGCTGGGAATCTTCACGAGCGATGTTTTTGATTTCCTTCCACTGCTCTCGGGCCGTTTTGTCCGAACCTTGAATTATGATATCTCCGAAGCTCTGGGTGATGTTAATGATCTTATCGCCGCTTATAGCATCACCCGTCTCAGTCCCGACCTCGAATGTCTCGGCCCTATTGCGAACAATATTCTCCTGAATGCCCCGGAAACTAGCCGCAGCCTCGGTGTCGGTAATTGCCGTGAATACTCCGGCTAGGGCTGTTACCGCATCCGCAACACCCCGTATTCCAGCCTCGCTCGCCCGATTCACGTTTACCAGCGTATTTAGCACTTCTACCATCGCTGCAGAGCCTGTATCTACTTCTACCCCGACCGGACTAGCCTGCGGATTCGAGACATCCCCTAGCTCCCGCCCCGTTAGCTTCTCCAAAGCCTCAATGATTCCTGCCGCCGAGTCGAATTGAGCATTAACAATCGCATCCGTCATCGGGTCGAGCTTCAGGTCAGGCTCCAGGTTGATATTCTCCCCGAGCCTCCGGGGCAGATCCGCCTGGAACTGCCGAAGCATAAGCTTGAAGCCTGAGGGAATATTTAGGGACGAGGCATTCACAGCCTCATCAAGTCCCTCAAGGCTGCCAGTGATCTTTTCTACCCATTCAAGGAATTCGTCAGCACTCTTAAAGTCACCAAAATCTTCAAAGGCAATTTGTCCCGTTTTGATCGCGTTAATGATTCGCAAAAATGCTGCTCGAAGCTGCTGCTGCCCGGCAGTGGTTGTAACATCAATGCCCTGAAGAAACTTGGAGATGCCCGGTCCAACTGCATCCAAGAGCACTTGGAACTGTGCAGATAAATCTTGCTGCGAAGTGAGTGGCGTACCCTGCCGTAGCCGCTGCTCAAGAGTAGCAATCGAAAGCTTGGTATCAAGATCCTGACTGAATCGGCGGAGCGCGTCACCAGTTAGGGCAATTGCCTCCTGAAGCCGTTCAAAGGCATCAAACCGCAGTCGCCCTTTTTCATCAAAGAGACTAATGCCAAAATCCTCAGCCGTTTTCTGAAGCTCTTCAAAGGTGATCCCGAGATCAGCAAGCTGAGCCTTAAGGGCCTCCGAGTCAACAAAATCGGCTCGACCACCCTTTCCACGCTTAACAACTGTATCAACATCTAATTGACTAATCGCACCACTCACAGCCGCTCGCTGGCCAAGACCCTCGGTACTATCGGCAAGCTGAACCCTCAGGCGATCAAGCGCCTCGGTGTTCTGTTGACGTAGGCGATCACCAGCCGATTCACGTCCGATAAGGCCGGCAAAGGCACCCACTGCGCCACCGATGACCCCGGCAATGCCTGGAATAGCCTTCAAGATGTCAAACTTCCCAAGTTCATCCTTTGCCTTCTTAATGTCAGATATCCCGGCAAGAACGTCTGCCACGCCATCAATAAGATTGGTTATATCAGAAAGGTCCGCATCAATAGCTCGACCAATATCATCAATAACACCAGTGATAGAATCCAGCGCATTGATGACATCATCAACCGTCTCCAACCAACGAGCCGTATCAGAATCAACACCGTTGATTGCTACACCAAGCTGTGAGAAAATCTGAAGTAGCTGATTGAAGGCTGCGATCTTATCATCAGCAGTAACATTTGGATCATTGATCCGTGCTAGTGCGGTATTCGCCAGTCGGATCAGCGCAGCTGCTTCAACATTTATTGAGTCAATAGTCGCTTGTGCCGCTCGAACGCCACTCTCGCTCTGCTCAGCCCGAGCAACCGCAAGGGCCTGTTTCGCTTGTTCAAAGCGGCGGGCGAACGTATCAACCTGTGCAGCAATATCAGGCACCAGATCACGAAGAAGATCAGGAGCAGCTTGCTGGCGAAGAATCTGGTTATACTTCTGCAGCAGACGGATATTAGCTTTCTGAACGCCACCCTGTGCTTCTATCTTCTTGCGCCCTTCCTCCTGAAGTCGAGCAAGCTCAGTGTAAAGTGGAGCTAATAGCCGAGAGCGCTGGGCGACATTATCAGTTGAATCCTTTACCGCGTCAATACGTGCAAGAACATTATCTACTGATCGAATCCATGGCTCAAAACTCGCCGGATCAGGAGCACTTGCCCGATCAATTGCGGCCTTCAGTCGGACAGCACCTTCCTTGATCTTTGGGTCAACATTCTTTGCACCAACCTCATCAATTAGGTCAGTGATTTCCTTCCAGAGCGACCGCGCCTCCTCAAGCGGAGCAATGAGCTGCTGTTCACGATCTTCAAGACCCTTTGTACGCCTATCAGCAATACTTAGATTATCGGCAACATTGCGAATCCGCTTGACCATTTCCTTAATCTGCTGATCCTTATCAACTCCAAAACCTTCCGCTCCGGTCGCTGCCTTCAGCGCATCAGACATGGCCTTTGTCTGAGCAGCCATGGCCTTTTCAGACTCCTCGGTGGCCTTAGCACGATCCTGAAATTCCTTCAATGCTGTTGAGGCAGCATTGAACTTCGCCTCCATCTCATCAACGAGAGGATTCAACCGATCAAGTTCAGCTTGTGCTCGATTAAAGGCACGGTTCGCTTCAACCAGATCCTGACTAAAAACGCCAGCGCCCTTGGGCCGGCCAGCACTTACTGTTTTCTGTGCAGCATCACGAGCGGCCTTAAGCTGGGCAAGTTGACCCTTAAACGACGTTACAACATTTGCAAGCTGTTCACCTGTGAGGCTCCCGAGCGAAGCCTTGAAGCTATCGAGTGCCTGCTGTGCGGTGATCGTATCTTGAGCAGTATCCAGAAATGCCTTCGCCAAGAGACCAAGACCGATAATCGCGATACCAACAAGGCCGGCAGGAGTCAGCGCGGCAAGTACGCCCGTTGCTGTCAACCCAAAGAGGGCGATCCTGAGCAGAGTGACCATTCGGATCACCCCACCAAGAATACTGATCATCGGCCCCATCACCGCCGCCCACGCAATCCATTTCGCAACGCTGATGATAAGCTGTGGATTCGCCTTCGTCATTTGATCAACAACGCCCTTGAGCGTATTCACCATAGCCGTAAGGAACCCAAGCAAGCCAGACTGGCCAACAGCAATTGCGAGCGCGATCATGCTATTCTTCAAGAGCGTAAATGAAGCATTTAGGCCCTTGAATTGCTGATTAACGACTGTTTCTGCAGTTCCACCCGCTCCCTTCAGCGCGGCCGAAAGCTTGATAATCTCAGGAATGCTCTGCTGAAGGAGAACGGCAAATCCTGGACCACCACGACGGCCGAAAATCTCTACTGCCTCACCAGCAGTAAGATTCGCACGAGCAAATTGATCAAGAATGGCGACAAGAGGAAGAATCTGACCCTTGACTCCAGTGACTTCTCCTGTAGTGTCGCGAATAGCAATCGCCGTCTGCCCCAGACGCTTTGCCACACGCTCAAGTGCACGCTCAGCTTTTGGAGTAGTGTCGGTGAGGGAGATAAGAATGTTACGCAGCGAGGTGCCGCCCGTCTCGCCCGCAAGTCCACCCTGAGCCAGCTTCGTGATCAGCGCAAGAATATCATCAAGTGGCTGACCACTCTGAGAAGCCACCGTCGCAGCATATCGGAAGGCATCGCCCAATTCCGTCATGCTCACAACGCCAGACAGAGAGGCCCGAGCCAGCTTATCTACAAAAGCACTTGTGGAATCAGACTCAAGTCCTAGCGCAGTCATACCACGAACCACAGTTTCAACTGCCTGTGACAGGGGAACGCTTTCAATTGTCGCCAAGCGAAGAATACCCGGCAAGGTCTCAAGTACTTGCGTGGTGCTTCGTCCTGCCTGACCGAGCACCTGCATGCCCTTGATAATCTCCGTTGGTGAAAATGGCGTCCGCTGAGAGAACTCAAGAGCGGACTGCTTCAGCTCATCGATTCTCCCGGCGCTATCACTAATCAGAGCGCCAGCGCGATTGAGCGCAGCTTCAAAATCACCAGCAGCCTTGGCCCCGGCGATGCCGAATGCAGTGACGGGGATTGTTAGACCACGCGTCAAACTTCGGCCGAGGGATTGTGTTAGATCACCGACAACTGACAATTGCTGGGTAAGATCGCGAATTGGGCCACTTGGCGTCTTGAGCTGTGCAAGAAGTCCAGCACTGATCCTGGCATCAACACCAGCCGATCTGTTGCCCTGACCAAATCGCTGTCGTGCTGCGAGGATGCCACGATTGAATGCCTCCTCGGCTCTCTGACCCTCACGGAAGAATTGGCGTTCATTAATGAACCCCTGCGCAGATCGTGAACGAATATCTTCCATGGTTCGTGCAAATTCAGCCCGAAGCCGATTCAGCTCACGTGTAGCGCGAGTGACGTTCCGATTCAGATTCGCGGGGAGATTCCCAAAGACGTCAGTTGTGCGGAGACGGCTGGCGTTCCGGGCAAACTGTTGTAAGTCGCGGGCAGTCCTATTCAGCGTAGATCGAACATTAGTGGCATCTGCACCGATTCGGATCAAAAGACTCGCGATTGTCGCCACAGATGCCCCCAGTGTTATGCTCTGTCGTTTTCCCAGTCTTGTAATTGCTGCTGCTTTTTGATTCTTGCGTCGTGATCTTCATTCTCAATGATATTTAAGGCTATCCATTCTTTCATATCATCAAGACTGAACTTCTCCATCACCTCATCTGGGTGCAGACCAAACTCTTTTCCCATTATCCATGCTATACGACGAGTTGGTCTGCATCGGAGTTTCCCACGATCTCATCAATGTCTTCCTTGCTGAACTTCGACAGCTTCATTCCCGCGGCATACACGCGGTCGAGAGCGGCAGAAGATTTTTGCGCCAAAGTATCAATCTCTGGCTTGCCAAACATCCGCTCGTGCGTATCAGGATCCACGATGATCAGCGAGCAAAACTTAGCGCGGACGTTCTGAACGTCAATTCGCTGTGCTCGTCCGACTCCCTGGATCATGGACGCCTCAAACGCATCACGTTCCTTCCCGTTGAGCGTCTTGATAACAACAAAGCACTTCTCAGGGTCCATTTCCCCTGAGGCCCACTCAGGCACGTGGACATCTTCAAACAAAATGTCCTTGGCCGCGAGGATATTGGCCTTGGTGAGAAGGTGCTTCTGAACGACCGCTGTTCCAGTTTCCTTCTGCTCCGCGCTCTCAGCGACAGGAGCCTCAGCAACTGCAGAGTTCTCAGACATTGATTGCCCCTTGGGCGAGTAGTGAGAAACGGAGGGCCGGGGCATCCCGGCCCCCACTGGTGAAACGCTTACAGGAGATCACCGCCCGACACCGCTGTGGCATCGGCATTCGCAATGAACTCATACGTGATCTCCTGATAGCCCTCAGGAGTCGCGTCATGCGTGAACGAGTTGACGTACACTTCCTGGCTGAACCCCTTGACACCGTTCGGGAGGACCGTAACGGTGATTGGAGTCTGCGCAATCTCGGCAGCAAGCAGCGCGCCCTGACCAGGATCGCCATCCACCAACAGACCACCAACGCTGTACTTCTCCTCCTTGGGCTGAGTAATTGCCCACGGGGTGGCCCGATTGAAAACAGGGAACGTCTGTGTGCTTCGCGTCCGCTGCTTATTGTACTTGTTCATCCCCTCCACAATGTCGCCACCGACTTTGAGGAGGAAAAGAGAGCCTTGTGTCGGGGTTGTCATTTAACATCTCCGGCCTGAGGTTGAGTATCACTCGCCTGCGATTCGCTGCCCTTGGCAGACTTTGCCGATGCGGGAGGGGTGCCAAATGTCTTGACAATCTTCCCAGATGCCTCCTGGACTTTCTGCATCACTTCATCAGCATTACTTTGGCCCCTGGCCGGTAACTCCTTGATCTTCTCTTGGATAATTCCAAGAGCAGCCTCAATCAAGGTTTTCATGCTAATCAATAGATTCGCCAGAATCTTCCAGCGGTCTATGTCGTCCATGACTGCCACTCATATCGAACGACACCCTGGTGAAGCATATCGTCATGTTGATCCTTCAAAATATTAATCAAACGACATGTACCTGTAATAATGACCCCCTCAATAATTGGAATATTGATTTCTTCCAGAAGAGCTGATAACACCTTCCAAATGATTGCAGCCTTATATGGATCATCCGTCCAAATGCTAATCTGAACCGTGCCCTCATTTTGCTTCTTATTAAACAGCAACTTGAGAGGCCCCTCTTCAGGTGCAGGAAAGGTGATGTAACTGAGCGGCTTTTTCTCTGGCACCGTCCATGGATAGATATGCGCACCTTCTAGCATTTCAAGCAGATTGGCACTCTGCTTAAACCATCGTTCAAGTCCGATGTAAACTTCAGCAGTTGATGCGCTCATCGCCTGGCATTCCGATCAATATCACGTTGTAACTTTCTGATCGAGCCGCGAATTAGATTACCAACATTTTTCTTGTACATTGGGGCAGCGATTGCATATGCCGGGGTCAAAGACGGTTGCGGAGAAGTCACAGAGTTTCCAAACTCTTGATCAACGGGATAGAATCGCCCACTTCCACGCTCAATAAAGTCAAGAATACTCCAGCCAGTCTCAAATGTCATCCCGATGCCGGGATAGAACGTCCGTACATGATCCTGCATCCATTCAGTATCAACAGGACAGAAAAACTGTGTTAACTCTTTACAAAATTCACCAGACTCATGCGTCTCTTCAATAATCTTTGCTTGAAGTGAAACATCAAATGCAAATAGATTTGCACCAAGACCGCTGATCCCCTCAACTGATAATTCAAGTTGCATAATACTGGGCAATCTTCACAGATTTCAGGGTGGCGCAGGCAACTCGATAAAACATATCGCTCTCACGGATCACATCACCAAGAATCTCAAGATGCTGTTCAAAAGGAACCTTATTGATGCTGCCAGTTATAAAGAGGCGACGGGTATGCTCCAGCCGGTAGCCAGCTTCAAAAATGACAATCCACTTGGCGTCAACTCCATACTGTTGTGCAACCACCTGTTCAAACGGTACGCGCAGATCAAGAGGAGAAAGCCTACACGGTACATCTTCAGCCTCAACTGTTCTGATCGTTGGATAATTACTCGTGTTCGCATCCCGAGCCTGTTCCTTCATATACCAAACAACAGCCCGTTCCGTCAAATTGCGATTACTCATGTTACGGTGGAGGGCCTTCGTTCGGTCATTAAAGAATGGCCGCATTATCGGTATGTAACTTTATGCGAGACAGAATAGCTGAGCGGACGAGTCGTGATAATTCCAGATTCAATCATGTTGTTAAAATCCTTGAGTGCCTCTTTCGACAGATCAAGGAAATTAGCAATTTGTGCCGAAGTATACAACGTCGAGCCTTGATCTGCCATCGCGTTCGATGACGGTGTTGCTGACAAGCTAATGAACACAGCCTTGTACGCTCGATAATACACCCAGGCATTAACTGCGGCATCCTGAACAAGGGGATCAAGGGCCGTAACCTTCAAAGCACCTTCGGCAATGTATGTTTCTATACGAGTCCGAACTACAGACTCATCCTCTCCGGCAAACATCGTATCTGCTTCGATGTCTCCAAGAGGCGATAGAAACTGAGCCGCAGTTAATGTCATGAGTGCACTCCTTACTTGGACTTCTTGTTCTTGTCACCTTCAGCCGCCTCAGCAGCAGCCTTCTCAGACCTCGCTGTGGCTTCAGGAGTCTTGATAACGGAAGGCCCGCCAGCCACAGGCAGATGCACCTGTGGTACACCAGGAATGTTCGGGTTGCCAATCTGAGGAGCCATGGCAGCTTCCTGCTCTTCTGGCGACTTCGCAGGACCACTCACTCCAGGAGGCAACGGGAGTCCCGGCAATTCCGTGACCAGGCCCCCAGGTCCAAACATTGTGACGCCTGCACTCTGCTTCGGCTGCTTGGGCGGCTCCCACCCTTCTGGCATCTCAGCACCAGGAAGGTAGATCGCTCCACCAAATACATAGGTCTTGTCGGCTTTCATCGTCGGAACCCTTCAGCGCAAAGTGAGGAGGCAGGGACCACCTTGATCCCTGCCCTCGCCAAGTGTTAGGCGATACCGGAGATGACGATCAGCCCCTCAGGCTCCGTGATGACTACGCCAGCAGCCTGCCAGATCTGACCATCAATCCGGGGCGGCTTGGTGCGGAAGTGCTCCACAACCATAGCAGTGCCCGGAGTGGACTGACCAGCCGGGGTACCAATGGCAGTGTAGCCGAGGGTGTTCGGGAGAATGACGATACGGTCGCCAAGATCAAGCTCAGCATCCCGACCCGTCTCGCAGACACCCACCACGACGTTGTTCGGCATAAACCGAGCCGTGCCCGTCTGCGTCCGATACTGAGCATCAAACAGCTCAATGGGCGGCAGACCATCGCGAGTGAGGGCCTGATTGATTTCCGGGAGTCGGACATTGGCTTCCTGTGCCGTGACTGTACCAGAGATGATGGTGATCCGATTTGTGCGTGCCGCCACCTTGGCATTTGCACTCATGATCGAGACCACATTATACGAGGAGATGAGCCGCTTCAGCTTGAGGCCCTTCGCCGCAAGCATCTGCTGCATGGTGTACAGGTCGAGGAACGGGTCATACGCATCATTCGACCACGTTCCGCCAGCAGCAGCCCGATGGCCAGCAGGGTTGAGGAAGTTGATCGTTTCAGTGTAACCATTATCACCGAGTAGGACCACCTGCGCATTGACGATGGCATCCCAACGATCCTTCTCATTACGATGCTTCAGCGGAACCACCAGCCCACGATCCACAAACTTGGTGAGCGAGGCGATGGCTTCCATGTCACTCCGACGACGCAGATACGAGAGCAGCGCGTCAAAATCTCTGGAAGTCATCATGTCACCCTTGTCGGAATGCCAGAGGGTGACGTCCACCCAACCAGTCATGGCACTTCCCTTGATCTGAATAGGAGAGTACCGGGTGCCATGGTTGGCGATGACGGTGCGATACTGAACCTTCTCCTCACGATAACTGTTGGTTTCAACAGTCTGCTCAGGGAGGATGCCGGCACCGAGGAGGGGAACCTCATCAGTACCAAACTGAGCAAGCGGGTTGCGCGCGATGCGCAGGATGGACTGATCCTCTTCCATCTGCGCAATCAAGGAACCCAGATCACGGACGGCCATTTTGCTGGTCTCCTATCTGGGGCGGCTTACGCCACGCCCTGCTGGGTGACGTAACGAGCGCGCACAAGCGCCTTCACGGCGGACGTCAGCCCAGTCCATCCGGGCAGGAAATTCTCTTTCACTGGATACCCAGAGAAAGGCCGAACAAGATCAACATCACCATCCCACTCGTTAATGTCATCGATGTCGAATGCCACAATCGCGACATCCTCATCGCCCGATGCCGCCAGGCCATACCGGGTGCCTGCAGCCTGCTCGGTATAGGTCCGACCGACAACCGTCCCAGACGGCACACTGTACATCTTCGTGCCGGCATAGGATGCCGTCTCGCCACCCGCAAGAGCAGTGGGGATGGCAAGCACTGTGATCGCCGTATCGCCAGGCTGGATGTTCGCGTCATTGACTGTGGCAAACTTGTTGGTGCCAAAGTTCAGCACCGTCCCGTTAGGAATGATGGTCGAGGACCCATCCCATTCCTTCGGGGTCGGCAGCGCAGCAACTACAAGCGTAGTCGCGGCAGCCAGGGTAGCACCTGCAGTGACGAGCACCGAGTCAGGCCGAGGGAAGTCAGACAAAAGCAGCTTCCCTCCAGCGGGCATGAGATGGTCAGGCTTTAGAAAATCAGCCTGCCACATCGGCGGTGTCCTCGTCAGAGCAGACGTGTTGTTAGCGCGTCCCATGGTGTCGGCTCCTGGAGTAGTCTACTTGGACCCAGCGGGCGGAGTGGCATTGCCACCAAGCGCCGCAGGAAGTTTGTACCGACCAGCAAGATACTTCTCGGTCGGACCTACAGTGTTTGAGGGCTTCCCTCTGGGTGCCGGGCCCGATCCAGGGACCGGAGTCAAGACTTCATCCTCAACACGCTCATCCTCGTCTGAGGACATTAGCGCAGGGATGTACGCCTTGAGATGTTCAGTCACATAATCACCAAGTTTAACAGCACTCGCCTTGGAGTCACCGCGCTTGGTAACATACGCGACTTCCTGCTCTACATCTTCACCAGCATCATCCTTGATCTTTTCCTTCTTGAACGTGATGTCTTGTTCGCGCCCAGGGGCATTGAGCTGGTCCAGGAGAACCGTGGGCTGCTTGTAGCCGAGCAGCTTTGACGCCTTGGTCGAAGCCGTCAGCCTCTCCGTGCCCGTCTTGAACTCACGAAGAGTTTCACGCTCAGCAAGGCCATCCTTGATGTCCTTGGCTTTTAAGTTGAGGCCAAGAAACTCCTCAACTTCCTTCAACTGCTCACCTGCAAACGTCTTGCTGCCAGGAGCCTTGAGTGCAGTAAGCTCCATCTCAGCCTTATCTGCTCGTGCCTTATGGCGATTCCGACTATCCCGCGCCTTCTTGTTTTCACGACCAAGTTGACGAATGGATGCATCCTTATCGCCACCATTCTGTGCAAGCACTGAAGCCAAAAAGGCATTCATGTCAAACGGCCTTACAGCAGACTGATCGCCACCACCAGCGGGCGCATCAGGCGAAAGATGACGCAGGAACCAGAACCGCATGGAGCGCCCCCTTGGGGATTAAATTGTTTCAGTAATGTCTACTAAGCTAGTGCGCCGGATCTGGGCGCGCTAGTCCCGTTGGGAGACTGGGCGCCTTTTGCTTTGATCTCTGCAAGCTTGTTTTCTTGCTCTTGCTGCTGCTGCTTCTCGACTTCTGCAATAATCTCTTCCCAAAACTCCTGTGGAAAGCCAAGAATCTTCACCGCAACACTAACAGGGAATTTGGAATCAACAAGCGTCTTCAGTGCTGTTGCCCGCTGAAGCATCTGACCAACATTACCTTCTTTCTCAGCCTTAATGCGCGCAACCTCGGCATCTGTATCCTCAACACCCTGAAGCTCCATAGCCGTTTGGTACGACAAATATCCTTTGTCAGCAGCTTCAATATACTGGCGCTTCTCATCAGGAGTCAGCGGACCCGAGTCTACATTACATTCAAACAGAGCCCGGTACTTGCTCGTGTACTTTCCCGGCACTCCCGCCAACTGTTCAGCCAAGGCAAGAAGTGTTTCAAGAAACCAGCGACCGACCTTATCAACATGAGGCTTGGTCTTATTGAGCGAACCTTCATATTCAGATCGTGCCTGCTCACGAGAGTTGCCGCTCGGAGTGGCATCAGATTGAATAAGGATATGAGCCTGATCGCACTCCTCAAGCATATCCTGATAATGACTAACCTTCGCTGAAATGGCAAACTTGGGATCAGTCGGCTCTCTCCACTTCACATCCGGTGAAGACATCACAGTCCGAGTCCCGCCCCTACCATCTTCCTCTTCAATCATTACAGGAGCAACATAGTTAGTCTTACCGGCACCAAAGCTGGGTGGGGAGGCAATAAACTTCTCACCAACCTGTTTCCCATTCGCATCCAGAATTGGCGAAAATTCACCCGGCATCTGCCCTGAAAGAATCACTCGCTCAAGGAAGCCGGCCATCACGACCGTTCGTGGCACCATGCTCAAAGCGAGGTTAAGTGCCTTTTGACCTTGGATAAGCTGCTCGGTAACGATCCGGGGCCGGACAATTTCAGAAACCGTTAGGCGGCCACCAAGATTGTATGTTGCGTAGCCAACGCGAGCACCTGTTGTACGAACAATTGTCTGTTCTGGCTTTAGATCCGATCCGTCAAGATAACACGCGTGAAGGGTTTCTTGCCCATTCATATTCCAGGGGCCACCATCCACAGGAGCATCCTGAGTCTTGACGATTCCTACTTCACGCATCGTATAGGTATCACGATACACACACGCAACTTCAGGATCAGGAGCTTCAGGCCAAATCAAGTCGAGGGCCGCGACGATGTCGCCACGCTTAACTTTCGCAACCGTCACGTTATTAACTACTTCAAGTAATCCCTCAGGAATCAAAAGACGAATTGGCCCACGATCAAACGTCAAAGCGTTGATGGTGGCCTGGCGAAAAACAGCACTCGTCTCTCGCTTATCCCACCACTCAGTCTGCCATGCTTCGATAAGCGCGATGTCGGCAATTTCCTCTGGTGTTGCTGACTCACCAACCTTGAGGAAACGCTTTGTGGACCATCTCCACCGCATCGGCTTACCAACAACTCCATTTCCGTGACGATCAGTGACTTCCTCAATGACGTTTCGCGAGACAAATCCTGCTTCAATTAGCAACATGACGGTTCGATAATCATTATCGCCAATATCAGGTGCAGGCCCCATCCACCCAAGACCGAGACGCCAATGATGGCCCTCTAGGTAATCACGATTTTCTGCAAAGTGATCGCCTTGCTTCAGTCCGAGGGCTTCACGGAACTGAAGATCATCCCAGGTGAGGAAGGGTACGCGAGCGGGCATGTCTGGGTCCCTTAGTTAATTGCCATAATTGGAGAAGGCATAAGATACAATTTGACGATTGCGCTTGAGACGACGATGTGTGCCCTTGAGATAAGCATTAGCCGCCGCCCACACTTGGTCGTCATGGGACCCTGTCCACTGTTCCAAGTGTTCGTTTATGAAGGGACGATTCCAGTCGGCACGTAGAATCTTGGTGTGTCCATTCTCAATGCTCGCTTGATACGGTCCTGCAAGCACTTCGATGTCACCATTGACTGGTTCCGTATGAACCTTAAACCCAGCGAGGAGTGAACGGAAGTGGCTTGCTTCTGCTTTGCCAGCAACAGCAGGGTCTTGCGGTCCCCATTGGGTGCATCCAATCCCATCCGCCTCAGCAATTCGTCTGATCTCTTTATCGCGAGGGGCAGGCGTCTTGTACATTAAAGCCACATGGACAATTACAATATCATCAGGAGCATACACCCTGATCTTTACGCCAACGGTCGGATCACCACCAGCACCCTTCTCTGATCCACCCATATCCCAATATCGAATTTCCCTATAATCCTCAGGCTTTAATTCCCATGGCTCAATATATAAGAACCAATCCTCCTTGAATGCCCCACCTTCCTTCGGCCTCGGGCGTCCCTGATAAATAGAGGCCCAGAAGTATGGGCCAACCCGACGCTTAATCTTCATCAACCTCTTTTCATCAAAACGACCAGGGCTGAGAGCCTCACCCTCCCTGCGCCAATCTGGATGAAGCGTACAGGAAGCCGGGACATCCAATGGAGCGCCATCATAGATGGCAGGAAGGTGAATCACATACCAATGTTCTAACTCTTCAGTGTCAGCCTTCTCCTCCTCCAGAATCTTACCAATCAAGTCGCCTGGTCCCGGCCAGCGCGTATGCATTACAACCAGGCACGTTTGCGCTGGCATATCTACATCTTCATCTGCCGCTTCACGAGTGTAGAACACCGACTGATACCATTCCCAATTTTTCGGCCCTGTTGTCTCAGACTGGGATTCCTCAGCATTCTTGACTGGATCGTCAATGATTCCAAGATGCCATCCCTTACCCGTCGCTGGACCACCGATACCTGTGGCCCACATATTCCCGCCACGAGTATTGACCCACTGGCGAGCGGCTGTCTTGTCGAGTACCTCACGCTCCTCAGCAGCATCACTAGTGGCGCTAACATAATAATTCTTGGCCTGCTCGCTAATCGTATACGCGAGATCAGAACCATAAGTTGCGAGTCCAACTTCATTGGTCGGGAATCGGTACAACCAATATGCTGGGAAGATACGACTGACTTGTTCCGTTTTGCCATGACGCGGAGGTTCAATGATAATGATACGAGCATGAATGCCCAGCTTACCGTCAATCGCATCTTGAAGAGTGTCATTGACTTCAATATTATGACGATGCCACTTGAATCGTGGATTTACATATTCGGTGAATTCCCTCAGCGTCATTGGCCGCGCCACCCCGTTATCATCATACTTGATACCAGGGGCAGTCCGAATGCCTTTCACAAGGGAGGCTAACCCTTGCTCCATTAGGGTTGGTTGGTGCAGAATATCACCAAGAAACTCAGCCACTATGCAGGCCAGGGAAATGGCGGAAGCGCATGGGCTCCGGCAAACCGCGCAGCAGTGGTAATACGACACCCACCGATAGTGCCGGTGTGGATTCTTATAGTACCGCTGTCGTTGTAAGCGCCTACATACATATGATCAGTCGCGTTAAACAAAGCACCAGAAAGGGTGCCGCTATCAATAATAGCACCATCACGATATAGTCGTACTGTTGTACCAGAGCGTTCAAGGGTGATGTAATATTTTTGTCCTGCTGTCGGCGCCCATACATCAGCAACGAGAGCCAAATTGGCTGTGCCGTTAGTCGAAACAGTAGCGTTTAGTCCACCCTGGGTATTGTCGTAGAAAGCAGTCCATGACCGAAGGTTGCCCGTTGCAAGATAGTGGCCGAACAAACCGGCTCGGGCAGATGGGGTGCTGGGGTAGGTTACTTCCGCGAGTTCAATAGTAAAATCACCAGCAAAGTTCCAATCATTTGCATCAGCGTACCGCAGTGGATTGTTCATCACCCGCTGCACAGGCCCATCATCACCCAAGATAGATCCAACCCGTGATCCACGCTGAACCTGTAATAGAACAGAGGCTCGAAGTGGATCACGATAGTAGGGGCGTTTCAGTGGCATTAGCTAACCTCGGTTCCCTGCAATACAAAGTTAACTGTCGCCAATGTGGCATAGACTTTCATAACGTCAGTTGTCGCCATTACAATTGGACCACATGGAATACTTTCACCAGCCCCGATGGGGGTGTCGTAAAACAGATATTGCTTATCATCATCACCAGCCCCTGCGATATTGATGCGAACACGAAATGTTGTTGCCGCCCCCTGATTACAAATAGTCAAGTGCCCTACTGCAGACAACACCCCACCTCCTGGGACAGTATAGAGTGTTGTCTGTGTCGCGGCTGCAGGCTTGACTTGTGCAAGAACCTTATTTGCTTCTGCCATTGGTTATGTCCTCATCATCATAAAGGATCGTGCCCAAGTCTGACCACCGCCACCAGAAGGAGTATCACCCACAATGCTACTACCGCTGCGCTTCAAATAGGTACCATCCGCTATCCCAGTGAAGGCTGCTATAGCCGCCAGCACCGCGCTGTATGCTTGAACGTTCGTCCCAATCACAAGACCTAATGTGGCCCGCATGGTCGCGTAGTCAGCATCATCCAGTAGTGATCTTGCAGCTGCGGACAAGGCGGCGAGTGATAATACATTCACATCGCTCGCATAGATGAGCGAGCTTGGACTTGGCTTTAGGGCGATAGAGAAACGTGCCTGACCGGATTGATTCGCTAGAGTGGCAGTGGTTGCCCCGTAGGCTCCAGCTGCAGTCTTCGTCCCGGCGGCAACACCTATCCCGGCCCCATGTCCCAAATCAGTGGAGTCGTCAAAGAGTTCAACCAGCCCACTCAGATCGGTATTGGCCCATGCCGATACCTGAGCGCCAAGAATATCACGGCCATGAACCACTGCAACAACGACAAGACGGTTAGCCCCGGTTGTGGTATCGCCAGGGATTGATACTGAGGTAGACTGAACCCCCAACGCCGTCGCATCCCCAGAAGTCACATCCCACGGATTCCCCGTCGGTACACAGCCACGAATGGTAATGATGACGGCAAACTGATGGTTCCCGGTGTCTGCAATAACCGGGTTGGCCATAGCGCTGGACGTAGCTCGGTGCCAGTAGAACGCACCCTTTGATTCGTTATTGACCCCACCTGTGCCGCCGGTGGCTTGTGGTGAGTCTGGGAGCGCCTGGAACCCAGCAGCATCAGTAAATGAGGTTGTGTCATCATTACTATGGGCAATGAACAGCAGGGCCACGTCGCCTGGCTGGTGCGCCGGCCAGACGATTGCGCCACCTGTCTGCGTTGCCAGCGGAGTGCCCACTGCTTGAACAGTCGGTACTGACCCACTAGTGGTGTCTAGTCCGGCCAGTGCTAACAGAAGGGCATGAAATGCCTGTACATCAGTTCCAATAACCAACCCAGCGGCAGTCCGTAGCTGAGCGGCAGTTAAGTCCTCAGGCACGCCAGTACCGCCCCCAAGCTGCCGGCCCTTAAAGGATGCCGCGACCATGTTGGCTAGCTTGGCATTACTAACCGCCGCATCATCAATCTGTGATGCACCTACAGTTGCCAATAGTGCCAGTGCGCCAAGGCCCTGAAGTGTCCGAATCTGGGAAGCCGTAAGATCAGTAGGAGCGCCTGTCCCGGCGCCGGCAGCGCGTCCCTTCATCGTCGCTTCAACCATATCTGCTAGCTTGGCATTCGTCACCTGGCCAGCAGCAATTCGAGCGGTTGTTACCCAATTGTTCGCTTCAATCGCGTCAAGGCGTCCAACCTGGGCTGTATCGGCCGAGCCACGCGTGGATGCTTCAGAACTTACAGCCGCGATCCGTGCTGACTCCTCCGCGTCAACATCAGCGATCCGTGCTGTCTCTTCAGCAAGAAGTGCAACGATGGTGGCCTTAAGATCAAGCGCAGCCTGTAGTCCAGTAATATCTGCAAGGGCATAATCTCCTGGTGCGGCGACAACTGCCCCTTGCCGACCAAAGACCGATGTTACCTGATCTGTGTTGTCTACCTTCTCCCATGCAGATCCATTCGAGATAATCCAGTCATTGAGTTTCCAGTCGGTAATGCCGTCGATGCTTGTTGATCCAGCAACTGATACTCGATAGTACCATCCTTTATTGCTACTGGAGGCGGCGGGGATGGTAGGACTATTCGTGTTGGCATTCCATGTCCCCTGATACGATACCGCGCCGAGGACCGTCGCTGGAAGCTGAGCAATAGGAACCTTTCCTGTTCCATCAAGATCAGCTACTCCGCTAGCAGCACCCTTCTGTGTCAGTGGAATAAGCAACGCATCCGCGGCCGCTCGGGCTGATGCTTCGGTGGTTATGTTTCCCTGAAGTGTTGTATCTGCCGATGCTCTTGTAGCTGCTTCGGCAGTAATATTTGTCTGAAGGGTGGTATCTGCAGCCGCTCGTGTTGAAGCCTCAGTTGTATCAGCAGTAGCACGAGTTGACGCTTCAGCATTAATATTGTTCTGAAGAGTCGTATCAGCAGCCGCTCTGGCAGCTATCTCCGCGACAATATCAGTCTGCGCATCCGCCACGTCATCGGCAATGGCCGCAAGCGCGGCGTCAAGACCCGAGATGTCTGCTGTCTCGGCTTGACGCCATACAGTATCATAATCAGTACTAGACTGCTTGAAGGCAAGGTCACCTGCGACTCCCCCAGCCGGCAATCCGACGCCAGGCGTTCCTCGTTCACCAGTGGACGAGACAATAACTGTTATTGAATCATCATCATCGTGAACGACAACGAGAATTTCATCGCTCATGTCGGCACCGAAGCCTGAGGCAATACATCAAAGATGCCTTGGAGTTTGGTTTCTGTATCACCACTTGGAGGAATCCATTGGAAGTCCCACCAATAATTTCTTGCCTTGAGCGTGGCAACTATTTCTGCACTCAGCCGAAGAATTTTTTTGTTTACTGCTGAGCCATCAAGAATTTCAAATTCAGCTTGCGGGGTGTCAAGATCACCTGCATATAACTTGATCTGTGCAAGAAGGGTATAGTCCGTCAGATCAAGTGGCACACCAGCTGGTTGTTCAAACGTCAATGTTTTTCTGAAGGTGTCTCCATGGACAACTTCAAAGTCAAGACGTGCGACTGTTGCCATGATCTTCGTCCCTTTCAATTCCCATCAGCTCATTCCGAGCATCTGAGGATCGGATCAGTTCATCGAGTTTGGCATGAATGGCTTCAGTATCATGATTCTGTGAACTTTGAATCAGAAAGACCATCAGGAACGTGATAATTGTCGTTGTCGTGTTAACGATCAATTGCCACTGTTCCGAGTAGTCAAACTTCGGGCCCATCATGGCCCACCCTACGATGAACGAAAATGCAAGTGCAGAAGCAATTGGATGGCCGGCGTACTGGGAGACAGCGCGAGCCAACTTGATGAAAGCCACGCTGTCTCCCTTCTTGTTACCAGAGACGAATGTTCTCTGCCCCGAGACTCTTGGCAAGCCAAACGATTGCTATAACCACGATGATGATCCTGGCCACCGTCTGTCCTGTAGCATCTGGAATGTATCTGACCAGATAGAACAGGAGTCCGAGGATCAGCAATACGACGAGCAATCCTAGAATGGTCACGCGTCAGTACCGAAGATGTCCACGTCCACGAAGCACTGTGCACCCGCACTGGCAAACTTCACTGTCTTGTGAGTGCCATCAACCGTCCATCCAGCCAGCTTGTTACTAAGCTTGATGGAGTCATCAGGGAAGACATCAAACGTGGGTGTGGTCCCACCGAGCGGTGCAGTAAACGGATTTGATGCACCACCACCCACAGTCACCTTGTTCGCATTGGCTGTGATCGCCTTGACGATAAGGTGCTTGACCTTCACGAAGGTGAGTGCAGCACCGTTCACATCCGTCAGTGATGCGAGGTCAATCTCAACGTTGCTTGCGGCAGGAACAGTGAGGCGGGCAGAGTAGTGGCGGTTGCATTGTCCAGATGCGGTTCCATTTGTGAGGGTGTCGGTGTATGTGGTATTCAGATCCGCCTTGCTTGTGACTCGATCACCAACATCCTTGTAACTTGCGCCGAGCGACAAGCCCAGTGATCCAGAAAGCGTGGTCGTCATGGCCAACACCCCCAGTAATTGGTTCAACTATGATGGAAACGCGCGTAAGGGCAAAGATAGGATGGAGCTACGGTTTGCGCTAGCCCCCACGCTTCTCCAAATCGATGGCCATTTCGACAGCGGCAGGAACACACGTGATAGGCATTTCATCGGTGAGCGCCAAATCCCACCATTCGCGGTCACGTGTTGGTCTTGAAACAACTACGTGACCGCGAGGGAAGGCTGGATCTGACGTCATATCAATCAGGGTGAAACCAATAATTCGTGTACTCACGGACTAGACCAGTCTTTGTCCCTCTCTTCAACCATTTTGTCATGTGCACGAGAGGCAGGGCTGGAGGTAAACAATGCCTCAATATGCGCGGCACGAACACGAATATCTGATCCAGCGCGATCAGTGAAATTGATAAACATTGGATCTGGAACCGAATCTCCCGGCAAAATTATGTTATCAGAGAGCTTGTCGAGCAGGGTGCAGATGCGGTCGCCTTCTGATGTATCAATCTCAAAGATCAGTCGGTTGACAGTATGGAGCATGTAGTACGTCTCATCATTCTCTTTCATGATCTCCACTCCACCGTGACTTTGCCGTAGGAAACCACTTCATGAAGCCCCGATTTGGAGAAATCATCCTTATCTAGCCCCTGCCGGATCCAACCCTTTTCTGTATTGAATTCTTGAACATATTCCCGCTTCCGGCCATCAAGACGAATATCGCCCACTTGGTGTACAAGAAGGGGATTGTGGATTGGGTGAACGTCTCCATTCCGGTCTCGGGCAAACCCCACCCCCTCAGCATTCAACTTAAAGGGCACAAGTGCTTGTGAAGTGGTGGGTTGTAGTTCCTCACAGCTAATCGCCACAGCTGGGAGAAGGAGCAGGGGTTTGAGCGCCTGGCGTCGGTTCACCTTATCTCCCATGGGTCGGGTGGGGGTGGGGGTGGCTTATGCCGATTGAGGGCTTGGATACTGTGTGGGGGATTAAAGTTGCTGATGCCTGGCTCAGTTGGAGCGGAGCAACCCGTAGCGGGGAGCAGCAGTAGGATGGCGATGATGAGGTATTTCATTCTGGATGTCTCCTGTCGGGGGTGAAGGTTAAAGTGTACTGCTGGTTGCAAATGTCACACCTGTCAATGATTGTTAATGTATCATTACGCCGGCCAGTGCGCCGAGCGATCTGCCATCCTCGCATCCTATCCGTCATCCTCAGGAGCAAACGCGCTAGGATGGCTTCAAGCGGACAGTTACATCCTCGTGGCATTGCAGTGTCCTCATAAGTTCATCGAACACTTCTGGGTTGTTCGTGATCTCATGGGCCGTGTTGGGGTGGCACACCGCAATCTCACGCCCGTCTAATCGCAACCTGCTCAGATTAATCGTATGGATCTCCAACGAGCAAAGGTGCGTAAGGCTTCTTCCCATGTATATGCGATAAACTCTTGAAGCACCGTGGCTCGTTGGCTTGGGGTGGTGCCCATCATTATACTGTCATCACTCGGCTCAAACCAAATTTTGTATCGGATCATAATAAAATAAAGCTATAGAACACTCGGGGAAAACAAAAGACTCATAGGTGATCAATGAAAAGTTCATGGCTGAAATGTTTCAGATTTCATCCTGCATGTGGGAGGGGGCACCCTCCCCGCCCGTAAAAAAGGGGTAGCCGTTTCGGCTACCCCCCTTCGGTTTTTACGAACCGTCCTCGCCCGAGTAGGGCGGGAGGTCGCGGGCGACGGGGACGAATCGAATTTCCGAAACGATCCGGCGGGCGATAATCTCCGCCGCCCGCTCTAGAGACTCGCGGACGCTCGGAGCGGCCGGAAGTCCGAGATAGGGGTAGCGCGTATAGCCTCCTAAGCTAAGGGGAGCGGGAGGGCCGCTAGGATCGCCCTAGCGGCCCGTAGGAGCTACTTCGCCGCCTCGGGGGTACTCGGAGCGGGGGTCGCGGTCGCCGCGTCTCGGAGGGCGATTACGGCCGTCCTTACGGCCTTACCCTTCGCGCTCGCTAGCGCGTCCGTTTCGGAAACGACGAACCGGTACTCGCTACCGATTCGGATAGCGTCGAGAATCCCCGCCTCGCCGCCGGAAATTCCGAAATAGCGAACGGTTACGTCTCGGAGTCCGGTAGCGGCGACTAACTCCGCGACGGTCGAGCCTTCGCCCGCCCGGATCGCCGCGAAAACCTTACCCTCGCGGAGGGGGTTAATCCGACCCTCGCGGAGCGCCTTCGGGTCGGGTCCGGTTTTTCCGTCCTTACGGGCGGGGGTCGCTTTCGAGTACGGAGCGACGGTTACGGTCGGAACCTCGGGCGTCTCGGGAGCTACGGCCTCGGGAGCCTCGGGCGTCTCGGGGGCGCGGGTCGCGCGGTTCTTTCGGTTTTTCGTATAGCCTCCTCGGAGTTAACCGAGACGGGAGCGGCCCGTCTCGGAGGGTTCGGTTTTTCGTTCGCCTAGCTCGGGACCGCGCCCGCTCGGCTATCGGGTCGCTCGGCTACTTCCCTCGCGGGGGAGGCTTCCGAATTTCGCGGAGCGACGAGACTATAGTACGAATCCTTCGGAAAAAACGAAACCCGAATAGTACCCGAATTAAACCCGAGTTGTCCGATAGACTAACGCGAGTTGTTCTCGGTCGCGATCAAAATTGTCGAGTGGAAATTGTCGCGCAAAACTCGAGCATGCGACAAGATTGATCCTACAACTTCAAAACCCAACGTCCACAGGCACCAGGGCCACCCACACACCCACCACCCACCCACCAACCATGGACCATTCAACCATTAGGCATTGGTCGCACAGTGGTGTTTGGCATCGCACAGTGGCATTCACCACCAATCACCAATTTTGTTCCATGCTCGAGTTTTGAGTGAAGGCGAAAACACTTCGGGTACTATTCGGGTTTCGCTTTTTTCTGAGGCAACGTAGATTAGTACCTAGGTCGGGGGACGATCCCCTGGCCCGAGCCAAGTGCTCTTTGATAACTCAACAAGAACGGGAGAACACCATGAAGCGCAACAAGAAGAACAGCACCCAGCCTGTGGTCACCGAGACCACCCCCACTCCCACGGTCACCGTCGCTCCCTACAGCAAGGCCACCCCAGCACGCAAGGACGGCAAGACCGGCCCAGACCCAAAGGCGCTCGCAGAGGGCAGGATCAATCCTCTCCGTGAAGGCAAGGTCTGGGACGCCATTCGTCAGGGCGCAGGATCAACGGTCAGCGAGCTTGTGGCTGCCACCGGCCTCCGTGATGTGACGGTGAGGTACTTCGGGATCAGCGCGGGAGAGGCGGGCATCCTGGACGCCATTCGTATCGGCAGTGAGTATCGGTTCGTGATTGCCGAGAACGATGCCAAGGCCAGCGACAAGGCCAAGGCGGTCAGGACCGCGGTGATCGCGATGCGGGATCAGGCGAAGGACACTCCTGCTGAGGTGAAGTAAACACTTGAGGCCATGGGCACCGATGATCTGGTGCCCATGGCCTTTTGTTTTTCTTTTCACCCCATTGCCTCAATTATGCTGGATAGCAGTTGACCATTCAGCATAATTGAACCATTAGGATTGGATGATCAGTGCATCAGTGCACCATTGCACCTCACTGCATCAGGCCAATCTGAGATTCGCAATTTTGTCTCTGATCTTGATCTTTTCACGATCGCTGCTGACGCATTGGTCAATGATGTTTCCAATCTCCAGCATGATGCGCTGGAAATCACGCCTGCCCACTGCGTTAATGGACATGGACTTTCCAATGCGCTCCACCATCCTGGTGACTTCACTAAGCAATCTCATTGAGTCTGCGATATCAAGAATTTGAATTGGCTTTGGATTTGAGCTCTTATAGGACATCACAGCCTTGAGGCATGTCTGATAATCTTTGTTGCGTTTCAGTTCAGCTTCAGTACAATTGGTCTCCAACATCTCCATTATGGATTCAAGTGAAGCGAACAGTTTGGGTGTCGGAACACCAGCCATGTATGATTCATGCCATGCGATCAGCGCAGCTGTAAATTCATCATATCTGTTAATGTGATCAACCAGGAGTGCTCTGGTGGCTGCCACTTCAGGCAACGTGTTGAGTGGATCTTCTGTTTCATCCATCTCTGAAATGAGATCAGCCAGCCTGGTATGCTTAACTGAACTGAATCGTCCATGTTTAATGCGATTGTTCCCACCATGCAGCCAACATGCTCCTTCACCAGCGTGATCTGTCTTATGTCCAGCATTCTGTGTACAGTATGGCCCTTTGGCTGCTGGATTGCGTGTTGGACGTGCACAATACCCACGGAGAACAAGCAGCTTCTGTTCATCAGTCGCAGTTTCAAGATCAAATGCCATTGCAATGTTCTCCAATGCATGGGGTCATGTAGTCATACACCCAACACACCAACTTTGAATCATGGTAATTTCATTGATTCACCAGTTTCAGAGCCCACCAATGTTGTTTGTAACAGCCAATACGCTATACGTGAATGTTGATTTGCGCTGTGCTTCATGTGTGACTGGTTGCGGCCACCCACCCCATATCCCGGCCTCCCCCGCCTATTGCCCTTCCGCATAAAACCCCTACTAGGCACTCGCGAGGAGTCTACTAAATCGTCACTGTTTTAGCGAGACACACCCGGTGATATAGAGATAACACTATATACTATATAGAGTTACATCAGTTTTACATGATATTGGCATATATTAGCAAAATGTTCATGTATCAATATCATATTAAGTATATGTATTTTCATATACTTACATTGATTCAGACTATTTCGTATATTAGCTATTGGGTATCCATGCCGAAAAAAAACTTCATAGCTCTCTCGCGAGAGCCTAATAGGGGATATTATGTTTGACTGGATAAACGACCCCACGATCCATCTTTGCCCTTGACTAAAAAATCACCAATCGCCCACCCTGGATCTTGACGCATTGGAAAGGCCACAATATCATGCGTTACATATGCCTCATATAATGGGCCCAATAACCCACGCCCGTCACGCTCATACTGGCTTATGCGCAACTCATATTCCACAGCGCCTACATCAGGTCCAAAGATCGTTCTCCGCAGCACAGTCCCCACTGTCGAATAACCTGGATTCCAATCATTACTATTAGTAGTCACATCCTCTTTAATCACCATTGTCCGTTCCGCATATGGCACCACACCTGGCGTCCTTGCCGGCAGAAAGCGCCTCAATGCACCATTGCCCAATGCACTGGTCAGTGCACCAAGCCATCCTCTCCTGTTCATTTCCGTACCTCCATGTAATGGGCTCGCTGATGCGAAGGGTGATAATGGGTAATGCGTTCAAACGTGCGTTCTAGCTTGATGCTATATACTGGATCATACTGTTCACCAGGATCACGTATAATTATTGGACCATCCATAAATGGCATTCGCCACCTGCTTGGCGGTGGGCCAGCCCATTCGATTGTTTCCACCAGGACACCCACACCAGCCCATAGCAACAGTTCCATTATCGCATAGCCTGTTTCATAGCACTATTCGCTCCTTCACGCAGAGCACGGCTCACACGAGCATCCACGATTTTCATCAAAAGATTATCATTCTTCAACTTCTGAATTATTTCCTTCTCAACATAGTTCAATATCATCTCCCGCTGCTCTCGCAATTGCTCATGCGTTACAAACATATCCGCACGATATAATGGCGTATCACCGCACAACTCCTTCTTCTGAGCCCATGGAAGCCGAGGCATGATCCCAGTTCCCCATTCCACGCCACCTGTATGGCCAGATTCCAATAGATCCACCATTGGTCGAATCTCATATTTATCAGCAACAATACATCCAGGGTGCGACGCACTCCACCCACGTGAGGGATCAATTCGCACGCCAATAAAGTGCTTTGGCTCCTGGCTCGCTTCACCACAGCCAAGACAGATGCCCCTCCACCATCGAGTCGCAAGATCCCAATTCCACATTCCATAGTTAGTCATTATAACAATCCCTCCACTTTGTAGTTGTTCGCACGGACCACTTCAATATCCTGTTGTAAACCGGCCAGATACATTCGTGCTTGTTCATATGTCAAGGGTGTTTCTTTGGCCAGATGAACAGCGCTGATATGATGGTCACCCATTGATAAGTCCATCAGCGCACCGGGACTCATGCCAGGCGCCCATGCCAGCAGTGCAGCGAGCCGACTACATAATGTAATTTCATCAAGATTCACTTCAGATTCTCCTCGCAATGAATGTATTCTCTCATTTTGCGCATCTTTTCATCATATCCCTTCTTGAGATACTCATCATAAATATCGCCATGCCCTACGAGCCAGTCTGCGATTCTGATTAGCTGGCCAAGTTCACGCGCCAAGTGATAATGATTACACCCACCACCAATAATATTTGGATTCTCAGAATCCATTCCATGACGAAGACACTTGCCCACAGCCTGAATTACTTCACCAGCCTCTTCAGCGCAAATGGCCAATCGCTCAATCTGGGCAGGATTCATGGTTCCCTTCCAGCATCAATCTCAGCCTGAATCTTCTCAAAGACCTGGAAGCATGCACGCACATAGGGGCTGCTTGGTTTTTGGCCAGCATCCCATTGATCAAGTGCCGTCTGAACAATTCGCTTATTGATTCCCTGCTTTTCGATTTGTGTCTTCAACTTCTCACGCAACTCAGGAATGAAGTTCATGCGGGCCATGTTCATCTCCAAGTTCTCTGAGGTGATCCTTCAAGGGTGTAAGATCAAGCACCATTCTTTGACCATTCAGTTTGGGTCTGCACAGCAACCACCATTTCATTCCCTCTTCACTGCTTAAATCCACTTCATTTGGGATTCTATCCAACTGGATCCACGTCAATGGACTCACCTCCATACTTCGCTGCTAGCCAGAACCATATGCCAGCGCCAATAAGGTCAAGTAGTGCCCACCAGTATTCTCTCCTAAATGCCATGATGATGGCGAACCATATCAATAAGCCGCAAATGAACATACATTTCGCAGTGAAAGTGAGCTTCATGCCAGAATCCTCACCTTCGCATCAAAAAGGCATGAATTGATTTCCCCACCATGATGTTTCGTTTTCAACCACATTTCACCACGTTCATCTTCACTGATATCAGCAAATTCAATCACACCAATTGGCCATTGTACTAAATACGTTCCAGGCTCAAGCTTTGGCGCATCACCACGACAGTCTCTTCCTGGCTCAAGAACTGAATAATGCACATTGCCTTCCCGAATATGCCGACACAAGTATTTGAATTTTGGATTTACCATCACGCACGCTTCCTTCTTCCATGAGACTCCATGAATGAATCCACCGCAACTTCAAAGAGCGCAGCCATTCGTAATACGCAATCAACACAAAGGAAATGATTCACTGTATCTTTTGTTGTCGTTCGACGCTTACCATTAACACGTTCACGTGTTGTTGAGATGCTTAGAACAGCCATGGCCTGCGCATTAATATCGCATGCCTTACACTGTACAGGATCAGGATTACCAACATCGAGTGTTTCCACGCGTACATCAATCATAGTAATAGTCCCCCACCATGACGGAGCTTACGCTCATTCACAAGTTTGATTTTCTGAAACTTTACACTACTCTCAATTCGCAGAATGCGACGTATCATGAGTTTCTTTGCCTTCTCAAAAGTAGTTTTATCACTTGCTACTTCATCATTTGTTCCCTGACTATTTGACCATCCAAGATTACCTGCTGTACGAATCAATTCATCAAGCAACTTCGCACTTGTGTGCGTGATCTTCGGATATTCACCAGCCAGCCGCTCCCGTTCTTGTTTGCCGATAATCATTTGGCAATGTTCTCCTTTTCCATTTTCTCAAGCAAGAGATCACGCTGTTCTGTCCATTGTCGAACCCACTCTTTTAATGCATCAGTAAGTACGTGATCTCTGCCCATGATTCGATTGTAGATATCATAGTGATCTTCCAGATCTTTGGCCAACCACTCCGGCACAATGACATTCTTCTCAAGTACAATATACATCACGAGTTTCTTGCCCTTATGCCGGAGTAATCGCTTACCAACGGAATAGGCATGCGTGATAGCCTGGCCAATCTCAAGCTCGTTTTGCGGTTCGTGTTCCATTCGCACGCTCCATCCACCAGTCATAGGTTTCCTGCCATTCACCAGCACCATCCTCACGCTTGTTCAGGGTCACATGCGCGATGCCCATCTCAATACCCATCTCCTCAATCGGAATACCATGACGCCGACGCCAGATTGCCATAAGCTCAGGCTTGGTTGGTGTTCCCTTCATGATAATCGTTTTGGGTGTACGCGGGCACTTGGGGTGCCCTGTCTCGTGCATGCGCCATTCCCTAACATCCATTCCATGCTTCTTCGCAATCTTACTCTGCGTCATTCCAGATCGTCTACGGAACAGGTACACGCGTTCTGCTGTCGTGAGACGATTATGGATTAGCTCCGCCCTGATTGTCATCATTCATTCCTCCTTTCGCCATCGCTTCCGTCCAAAGTGTAGCTTGAAATGTTCCAGCTAGGGGCAATGCCTCCTTCGGCTTGAACCCTGCATGGATAAGTGCTTGATAATACTTAAACACAGCTTCTGCTCCTTGACGAAGTCCAGCAGTCATCTGCTCCATGCGATGGATTGCCTTGGCCTCTTCAGGTGTCATAGTCATGCTTGCTTCCTTATGTGCCCATTGTAGTAGGTTGTCTGCGTCGTTTTCAGCATCACCCGATGCCTCGCGGCGTGCGCATGCCGGGAAGCCCAGCGTCGTACATTGATCGCATCCGTTCCAACCCCGCCGTTCTTCTGTGGCTCAGCATCACAATGTTCGCATACGGCAAGGCATGATTCGCCGGTCCTCGTTGCCGGCCGTCTCCGCCCTGTAATCATACACGTATCCTCCTTCTCGATCATAAGGTTCACTCCGAAAGATACCCCGTTTCGGGAAATCAGAAAGGGGCATCGCTAAAAACGAATGCAGCACCTTGTTAGAGCCTGCTTCTCCCCGCCCGGCCCCCGAGGTCCGCCCGAGGGGAGAAGCAGGGTGCACGGCCCTGCTACGGGCGCGAGACCGCCTGTCGCTCGGCGCGGAGCGCGGCCGTTCGCCGTTCAAGCTCGGCAAGATCATCGTCCCATTGCTGTGAGCGTGTATGATTAATATCCGATCCAATCACCGTTAGCTTCATTTCTCCAGCCATACTTAGACTCATCTCACTCGATGTTGTCTGATCCTTGGCTTGGGTAATCTCCTTCGCCATAGCTTCATACTGATCTGCTATATGCATGTGCATGACTCGCATCTTTGATATCGCCTCTCGGTGTTTCTCTGATCGTGCCTTTTCATTCGTAAGCGCGAGTGCTTGGATGCGATTGATCCTCGCTATCTCATTGCATGCATTATACAAATACCGCAACCCATCAGCCGTTATCGGCACAGGTACAATGTCGCCGGGATTATGAACATGTCGTATCATAATTAATGTCCTGGTGAATTAGTATCAAACATAACAACATTATCAATACGCAGATCCTCGACTCCAATGATTTTATAGGAATCAGAGTATCCTGCTTCTCCATGTATCTGAACTATCACAGTAGCATTATCGCATCTATGCGGCAATTCATCGAGAAACACTCGTAATTCTTTGACTGTCATCTTGTCGCCTTTCGTAAACGTCCGTAGCACCGTGTAGGACGCTGTTTCGCGCCCGAGGCTACTCCGGGTCGCCCCTCCCTGTAAAACAGGCTCCTAGGCCCCGTTCCGGCCGCGAGACATCGTGTCACACTCGGCCCTAGTCGGGAAGCTCGCCGGTCCCGATGAGAACCAGCGTACCGTTGGTTCCACCGATACCTGCTGGAATATGGACAGCTTGAACTAACTCCATACGATGTTCTAGTTTAGCCACAAGAGTGTCAAGTGCTGCATCAACTTTCTTCTGAGTATTAATGGCATCTGTCGTTCCGTCAATCCTGATTGCTACTGCGGCGAATGTACTCATTGTGGTTGCCTCTGTAACCAACGTTGAAGTTCAACTAGACTCTGCGCTAGTTGCATTGAGTGTCGAAGGGCATCCCGATACTGACCTTGACGAATGTCGTCCTTAACTGCTTTTGCCGCATTCTCCATTCCTATCGCACAGCTGCGCGCGTCCGTTCGATCCTGGATGATGTAATCTCCACCAACGCGAGGGAATGTTTCAACGACGCGCTTCATGTCGTCTAGCTCATGCCCCTCGCATCTGCTCCACTCGCCCGCCTTAACCTTGGGGCAATCACTATTAAGTCCATGGGTTAGAATGCGTTGAGTCATTTCTCAATCCTCATTGCTCGGTGACTTGCTGTATGGATCGCCATCCACCTCCAACGCTGGTATGCTGACATTCCAGACGGTGGAGTGATCTCACAGATCCCGCATTGATTGCGAATGCCCACGTGGCGTCCTGCTGGAATCGTGGAGAAGTGCTGATCCCACCTGTTCGGCAAGACTGCGGACAGAGCGGCCAGTGCCCGCTGCGTAGGCTTCCAGCCATCCCTGCGTTCTGCCGAGAGCGTAAATGAACTGCTCTTCTGTTGGATCTTCTTTGCGCGCATGCCTCAGGCTCCCATTGTTAAGTTTTTCCCCAAACTTTCTCCGCGCCGCCACAGCAGCCTTGCCTCGATCAAGAAGTGCCTTCGATCTGATTCTTCCTTCTGGCGTTTGTGTCCAATGTTGCTTCTTCATATCTCCTCCCAGCATAGAGTGAACTCACATCAGCAACTACTTCGACACCCATGTCTTTTTCCACTCGCTGAATTGCTGTCCAATGGCTGTTAACGTATTTTTGAATGTCTTCAATCTTCCAAGCTTTCGGGACGCGAAGGTGGAAACGATGTTCCACCAATAGCACTTTGTCGTCCATACAGTTACCCTCACTGTTCGGTTCTCAAGTATGTAATCCACAATAAATTGAACGTTCTGAAGATCATAATTTGACAACCACCATACGCTACAATCTGCCTCAACATGTGGATGCCAATTGGAGAAGTTATCCAGAGCCATCGCAGCCGCCATCGCAGACGGCATATCTGGTAGCTGGATTGTATACACCTTCATAGAAGCCTCGGCAGCAATTGATTAACTACAGGCCAACCAAACGATTTCCAACGTTCAACTGATGGTCCTGACTCCTTCGCCCCTCGGCACCTCAGAGTAATCCGCCGAGGTTTTAGTCCGTCATGAACTTCCCAATCCAACTTTGTCACATCCTCCTGTGTTGCCGGGTAGCACCCATCGTACCGAAGCATGTCGGTCGGAAAGTGACCTGTGCCTTCTACGATAAACTCATGAATGTACGTGCGCATTGCCGGCCCTCTCTAGGTTCACACAGTCAATACATTCAGTATCCACACTGAAGATGTAGTTTACACCAGGCTTCAAGATGACGTTCTCCTGTTCACAAAGGCGCATCTCAATTGTCTCAGCTTTCTTTCCCCTCTCTGTCAGCAGAATGCGCTCATTCTCGGTGATCGGCACCGACAGTGCCAGAGCGTCATTCGCCCAGATTTCCAGAACGGGTATGGATTCACCGTTCGCATGATGGTCATTTCGCCGAAGCTCAATCATATCGTCATTACCTCCATGTCGGTTAGCCAACTGTTGTAGTAGAACGCCAAACCCTCCATCTTGTCCGGTGGCACAGGTACACCATTCCATTCCATGACCCGTACCCATGCCACAGTGCCGTCCTCAGATTCCTTTCCAACAGTGCCAATTGCCACAGATGGAGTTTGCCGGTCCCCGCCTTTGTGTATGGCGACGATTCTCATAGCTTGCTCCACTTCTCAATTTTGTTCTTTACATTATCCCATGGGATACGATTGAAGCCATGCTGAGCATAATGTCTAATTACCTCAACTATACCAGCATCGCTAAACTGATATCCCATATTCACCGCGTCATTCTTCAGAGTGAAGCGGTGGACTTCCCACTTGCCCTCAATGTCCCGATATGTCACCCACAGGACACGTTGACTGCTTCGATTTGTTATGAAGAAGTCATGAACGTGATCACCTGGGTTTATGGATTGTGACATCCATCCGTCTCCCGGCAAAGGTTCACGTAATAGGCATAGGCAGCAGGGCCAAGATACTCCAGCACCTGATCCGGTTCATAGATCACAAACGTCATTGACCACATCGACAGCGCGTCATCGTGTACCTCAGCAGACATCTTCTCCAACGGCATACAGTCAAGAGCATCCTGTACCGTAATCATATCAGGGTCATTCACATCCGCGGCCGAGACGCCCCGAAGGTTATCAATCAGTTCAATCATCAGCGCGGGGTTATGGATGTACTTGCCCGGACCTACGTGATTCTGGACTTGCCACGCAAGAGCAAGTGCCGCATTTCGGCTCAATGGCCGAGTATCTTTCTCAGGCATCAGAGTAGTCCGAATCCATGGTTAAGGTCAAAGCCACAATCCACGCAGAACTCAGATGGGTCTTCACTGCTATCACGACCAGGTCCATTTGGAACGCCCGAATCTGACTTCATCTTGTGGAATCCTCGGTACAGACACACTCCTGCTTTCTTCTCTGTATCAGGATGACGCTTCAGAGCATCAACGTCAAAGTCTGAATACTGTTCGGCTTTCATGGTTCTCATGTGAAGAACCTCAGGTTGCCCGACTTTGGAGGCCATTCATTGAACTCCACTTCCTCAACTCCTTCACTGCCCTCAATACAGGTAGGGTCATCTTGGATCAAGAATCCCTCGTTGCTTGTATCACCCTCCAACCTGCCCGCCCAGCACCCCGGCACCTTGGGATCTTCAATCATGTCGAACGTCGCGCTCGGATCGCCAATGTAGTCCCTGAACGCAGCGATGGCTTCATGTCTCGTTGGCATTATGCCGAATCTCCCCGTTTGGATAGATCATGGTGATCGGTTTATGCGCCGCTCGCGTATACCTAACTGTCGCCCATGTTCCGCTCCGAAGAACTTCAGCATGCTCCTTCGGGCAAGCGATCATAAGTGTCGCGTGTGCCACGATGATTCGATTCCGATTGAGTGGCGTTCCGGGGGTGATTGGGTGTACAATCACGCTGATCCCCGGCCATTTCTTGCCTTTCTGTTTCTCCGAAGGCCAAACATGAACTGTAATTCCGAGTCCGACACACAGATTGTGAAAGACATCATCGCCCTCATCCGCTCCGCCATGTATGGCATAATCAATATGGAGCGGCTTTAAGTGACTCTTGATATAATGCTCCAGCGCCGCCCTTTGCTGACAGGGCAAGACCGTCCTGGAGGTGCCGGTAAATCCGAGGACAATCATCACTTCCCCCTTGGGTCAGAAGCCCAGTGCTGCGCCTTCTCCACATCATCCCAACCCGTGGGTGGTTCATCGCCTTCTCTGCTCATAAACTCTGCCTCGGTAAGCGGCAACGTCTCACTGATACTCACACGGTCAAATATCTCGTCAGGGTGATCGCAAACGTACATCTGAATCGTTTTCTTGATCCATTCAAGTTCCTTCTCTCTACCTGCTTGATCCGTCGCGTATAGCGCGACCGGGATCGAAAGGTTGATCTGTCTGTATTCCATCGGTGTACCACTCCTGTCTCTATAGTGTTGGACGCATGCGGGGCTTCGCGGCCCCGCCGTTGCTGATTGTTAGATCGTCCTCACGAGGTTCACTGAGATCACGTCGTGGTACGCCACTGGGTGCGGACTGTCTTTCGGGTAGAACACTCGGACACGCTTGGCGATCTTGTAGAGGCCGCATTGGGCGCAGAGCTTCATTTCCTGAGTTACCGACCGACCGAAGCACTTCGTCACTACTGCGAAGAGGCCTGACGCTCTATTGTTCTTACACATCTTACAAAGCGTCATATCGAGCGGCCGATCCGGCGCGAAAGAAGGAGTCTCCGATGAACACATTTTTGTTCCTTTCTCTGAGTCGTTCGTCTCGGGGAGCGGCCCGCGAGGCCGGTATCTAAAGATACGAAACTCAGAGAAAAAGCGAAAGACTCAGAGCCTGCTCGCTATACGCGCCCAATTCGCCCATTCCCTGGGTGTTGGCAACTCCCGGTCATACGATACGATCAGTGCCGTCATTCCATTAAGCGAGAAGGTATAGGGCATCTTCTTCAGTTCACTTATCCCACCATTGAAAATCTGAATGCCCTTCACGATATAATGTTGATCATCTAACCTTGCCTCCATAACAACTTTGCCTTCATTAATAACTTGGATCATCTGCGCCCCCTGTTCTTTCGTGATCCTGTGTGGCCTCGGCCAATACGTGAAAACTTGAGCTTCCATGATTCGGGGTCATCTTCTGTTTTACCCTCCATATCATTAATGATCTGAACTGCTTCTGTTATGCTCACGGTGCGCT
>Ga0193696_1000030_pt1 | contig 69301 bp, 60 predicted proteins | sample L3m1metaG_FD_145074 | JGI IMG/M metagenome (GOLD analysis project Ga0193696, IMG submission 145074) | Soil microbial communities from a riparian zone of the East river system, Colorado, United States - L3m1 | ecosystem: Environmental > Terrestrial > Soil > Riparian zone | place: USA: East River... | reverse complement strand
TGGTACGCTCGTTCTCACACAACAGACCGCGCCCGGTTGGAAAGTCTTCATCGATGGACATGAAGCGAACGCGCGCGTCTACGATTCGTTCTTTCGCGCGGCTACCGTCCCGCCCGGGAAACACGAGATTCTCTGGACTTTTCGGCCGTTTTCGCTCCTGGCAGGAGCATTCGTCACTGCTGTGACGGCCATCGCACTTTTGATCTCAGTAGTGATGAAAACTTCTGCTGTCAAGCGATGAAGCGCACGAAATTCTTTCTTCGTGTCACTCTAAAAAGTTGTGGCATCTTTCGAATCACGCGGTAGTAGAATCGCTCCTCCGCAAACGAGCCCGGACACACCAAAGAGGTTGAATCGATGGTAAGTATCGACGACCGCCTGAATGCAATCATTCGCGAGTTGATCGGCAATGGCATCACCCTGGAGCAGGCAGTCGAGGCGTTCGAGGGGAAGTACATCGTGGCGGCCATGACGGCCAGCCGCGGCAACGTCACTCAGGCGTCGAAGAAGCTTGGCGTTCATCGCAACACGCTGCACAACAAGCTGCGCAGCCAGACCATGCTCAACGGTTTCGCAGAGTCGATCCGTCCCAATCGCCGCCGCGTCTCACACAAGCGTGTGACCGCGCCCTCCACCAGCCGCGCGTTGAAGGGGAACGGGCGCGCGCGCTGATCCCGTGAACGCCAGAGCCTCGGAGCTGCAGCGGTCGATCATCGATCTGCTTCGCTCCAAAGGAAACCGCCTCCTCACAATCAGCGACATCCGCGAGCGGCTCGTCGATCCCGAGCTGACGCGCGAGCAGGTCGAGCGCGCCGTCGAAGAGCTCGAAGCCGACGGAGTGGTCATCGCCGTCCGCGGCAAGCGCTACTCGCTCCTCGAGTTCACGCCCTATCACGCCGGACGCATCCGCGTGCATCCCGACGGCTACGGCACCGTGCTCCATGGTGGCGACGAGCCCGACATCTACATCGACCGCCGCTCGATGAAAGGCGCGATGAACGGCGACCTCGTCGTCGTGCGCGTCGACAAGCGCCGCCCCAGCTATCGCAAGATTCACAACCGCGACTACATCGGCGGCGAGGTCACGGAAGTCCTCCGCCGCGCGCATCGCACCGTCGTCGGACGCTTCCATCAGAACGGAGAAGATCCGTTCGTCGTGCCGTACGACGTGCGCATCGATACCGACATCCTCATCGAGCCCGACGAAACGCTCGAAGCGAAAGACGGACAGATGGTGAACGTGGAGATCGATCGCTATCCCGATCGCTCCTCCCATTTCGCGCAGGGCCGCATCGTCGAAGTCCTCGGATTCATCGGCGAGCCGGGCGTCGACATCGAAGTGGTCATCCGCAAGTTCCATATCCCGCACCACTTCCCTCCGGAGATCCTCCGCTTCGCCGAATCGGTCCCCACGGAAGTGCATCCCGAGGAGCTGGCGAAGCGCGTCGATCTGCGCGAGCGGAACATCGTTACCATCGACGGCGAGACGGCGAAGGATTTCGACGACGCGGTCGAAGTGCGCATGCTGGAGAACGGCAACTACCTCCTCGGCGTGCACATCGCGGACGTGTCGTACTACGTGACCGAAGGGAGCGCGCTCGATGAAGAAGCGTACGAGCGCGGGACGTCGGTCTACTTCCCCGGCAAGGCAGTGCCGATGCTGCCGGAGAACCTGTCGAACGGCATCTGCTCGCTCAACCCGCGCGTGGAGCGGCTCACGTTCTCCGTCGACATGGAGATCGATCCGCGCGGCCGCTTCCTCGATCGCAAGGTCTACAAGTCGGTGATCAGGACGAAGGAGCGGATGACGTACACGGACGTGAACGCCATCATCGTGGCGCTCGGAGCGCGGGCGTCCCGCCCGCAGTCGTCGGACGTCTCGTCCGGCGACCAACCCGGCGATCGGGCGGGACGCCCGACCGCTGCGGACGAGACGTCCGCGCTCCTCGAACGCTACGGCTATCTGATCCCCGAGTTCGAGCGGATGCACGCGCTGTTCGAGGTCCTGCGCAAACGGCGCGAGGGACGCGGCTCCATCGACTTCGACCTTCCCGAGGCGAACGTCGTGTTGGGAGAGATGGGAGAGATCTCGGACATCCTTCCGAGCTCGCGCAACGTCGCGCATCGATTGATCGAAGAGTTCATGCTCGCGGCGAACGAAGCAGTGGCGCAGGAGCTCGTCTTCGCCGGGCAGCCCGGAATCTTCCGCGTGCATCAGCAGCCCGATCCGCAGAAGCTCGAGGACCTGCGCGAGATCCTGAAAGAGTTCAAGCTCGCGCTGCGCGGCGACGTCGAGGAAATGAAGCCGGCGGAGCTGCAGCGCATCCTGACGTCGGTCGCCGGCACGCCGGAAGAGCGCTTCCTGACGAACTTCGTCCTCCGCTCGATGAAGCGCGCCTCCTATCTGGAGAGCGACACCGGCCACTTCGCGCTCGCGCTCCAGCACTACTGCCACTTCACCTCGCCGATCCGGCGCTATCCCGATCTGATCGTGCATCGCATGCTGACGCAATTGCTCGAAAGCGGACCGATGTACGGCGACCGCCGCGTGCAGGTCGAGGCGAAGATGCCGGGCGTCGCGCTGCAGTCGAGCGAGCGCGAGCGCCGCGCGGAAGAGGCGGAGCGCGAAGTGCTGGAGTGGAAGAAGGTCATCTTCATGCGCGACAAGGTGGGGGTGGCGTTCAACGGCATCGTCACCGGCGTCGCGCCGTTCGGACTCTTCGTCGACCTGGAGGAAGTGTTCGTCACCGGGATGGTGCCGGTGGCGACGATCGGCGGCGATTTCTGGATTTTCAAGGAGCGCGCGCACCGGCTGATCGGCCAGGCGTCGGCGCGCGAGCTGCGCCTCGGCGATCGGGTGAAGATCGAGGTGAAGTCGATCGACGAAGACCGCCATCAGATCGAGTTTCGCCTTCTCGAGGCTGGTGGAACCCCGATTGCACGACGTGAACGTCAGGCATGAATCAGGGCAAGTTGAACGATCTCGTCAACCGGCGGGTCGCGCTCGAAGCGCGCCTCCAACACGAAACAGGTGAGCTCTCCGAGACGGCGGCCCGTTCGTACGACCGCGAGTACTCCGGACTGCAGCGCGAACTGGCCTCGCACTTCCGCTCCGCGGGCGACGATCAGGAGCGGATCACGGCGATGCTGGAGATGATCCGCATCCTCGAGAACCGCCTCGTCTACCTGCAGAACTTCACCGTCGATCCGTCATCCGACAACCGGATGCTGGCCCAACTGGTCACGCATTTCATCGACGACCTGGCGCGCACGCGCTCCTCGGTGCTCACCAATCTCGAGGCGACGTACTACCGCGCCGTCGCCGCGTTGTACGCCGGCGACGTGCCGCGCGCGACGGAAGGTTTCCGCGATGCATGCGCCTCGGAAGAATCGGACGAGGCGAACGACATCAAGTACAAGTCGTACGTGATCCTCGGCAATCTCTCGCACGAGGAGCGCGACTACGCGAAAGCGAAGGATCTCCACGATCAGTCGCTGCGCTACTCGGCGAACAACAACGTCACCGCCCAGGCTTTGGCGCTGAAGGCGCTCAATTCGTACGCGCTGGAGAACTACGACGAGGCGCTGCACCTCTTCGAGGAATCGCTGCAGCTCTTCGACGTCAATCAGCCGTTCTTCAACTCGTACTTCTTCCGCAACGCCCTCCTCTTCTGCGGCGCGATCTTCTTCGACCGGAAGGACTACGCGCGCGCCACCGAGTTCTACCAGCGCGTCGTCGACAACGTCGAGCACACGTCATACGACTACTTCGACGCCCTCGCCCACCTCGGCCGCATCCACTACCTGAAGGAGCGCTACGACGAAGCCGTCACGTCGCTCGAGCAGGCCCTCCACAGCCAGAAGCTCAGCGAGAACGAATACATCATCGACACCTGGTTCCTCATCGCCCGCGCGCATCTCAAGCGGAACGACGCGGCGGCGGCGCGGAAGTACCTGGAGAAGATCGCCGCGACGGATGTGCGGTACGACAAGAAGCCGCAGGCGGTGGAGTTGTTGCAGAGGATTGCGTAGGGGGGCGATCGTGGCCGAGGACAGTCTCGTCGACGTTCCTGAGGCGATTCCCGTGAGTGATGCACTTCGCGTGGAGCTCGACCGCCGTCTCGACGCGTGCTATGCCGATCCCACTTCCGCGCGTCCGTGGGACGACATCAAAGAAGAGTTGTTCGGGACGAAGTGAAGCGGCATCGTGTCAACCGTAGCCGTTCATCGATCGGCGCGGTGAAGATGGGCGCGAAGGTCTTCCCATGACACGGTCTTCACCTGCCCGGCGCGATAGGCAGTCATGCGGCGCTTGATCTCGGCGGCCCACGCCGTTTCGATCGCAGGATCGCGAGGTTCCTTCATGCTCTCCAGCAAGAGGCGAACGAGCTCCTCGCGCTCTTCCGGTGCGAGCCGTGAGTTCCTGAACTGCCCGGTTCATGACCTGATTTTACGCCCCGCTACTTCACCACCACATCCGGATACGCATCGAACAGCGACGTCACGCAAACCTCCGGCACCCTGGCATCTCGCGGAAGCGTGATCTCGCCTGCTTTAGAATGTTGTCGTCATGCAAGTCGCGCTCGAAGCGCTTGCCGTCGAGGCGTATCGCACGGGCGCGTTGACCGAGGGCCAGGTGCGGCGTCTGCTTCAACTGGAGACGCGGTTCGAGGTGCACGCCCTCCTCAGGACCCCACGGCGTACCGCTGCGCTACAGCGAAGCGGATTTCGAGGACGACCTGGCGGCCCATCGTGAGGTCGTATTCTTCGGGACTGATGATCGTTGTCGCGGACAGCAGTCTGGACGCTCCGACCGCGACGTAGTCACTCGACCGGCGGAGTGTTTGCGATGTCGGCCGCCACGCGCTCCCTGCGCGCGGCGCGCCGCGCCTCCTCCACTTCGCGCACGATGTCGGCCGCATTCACGCCGTAAACATCCCCGATCTCGAGCAGCGTATCGACTCCGCATCGAGCCACGCGAATGCGTCCGCGAATCCCACGATCGCCCACGAAAGCTCGTCAAAGTAGCCACAAGCGATACCGACTGGATCATAGGACACGCTGGAAGTGGGACGTCGGCCTGCTGCCGCATGTGATACACGGTTGCGAGCACGTACTGCAGCGAGCGAGCTTACCCCCACGTGGCGGAATGCGCATCGCAGTACCGCACTTCAAGCACGCATATTCGCCGCATGGCCCGCGCTGTCCGGAATCGTATGGGCTCTCTTCCTGCAGGAACGGCACGGCCGCTCGCTCGCGTGGTGCTGCGAGCGCCTTTGCGATGCGCGCATAGGTATTGAGCAGCGTTTCGTGGCGTGACGACAGGCCGACGAGCTGTTGCAGATATCCCGCTGGCGTTTTGCGGCCCGGAGCCAACCCGGACAGCGGCAGCTTGAAGAACTGCTCGCGCGCGGAGCTGCTCCGATGCGCTATTGCATTCCTGACCTTGAGCCCACTCGTGAGCACTGCTAGATCTTGACGCCGGTTCTGCAATCTCGAGAACGGCCGCCCGCCTTGAAGTAGTGTTTCGGCACGAGCCATGACTTCCTGCATCCTCGACCAACTCGTGTGGCTCCGGTCCGACCCGCTGGTCAGCATCCCCGCATGTGCACGCGTCGCCACGTGAATCGAAGGCGAGACGTCCACGAGGCCAGATTTATCGAGGACGCATGTTATGAATAGCTCTTCGACGTAAATCTCGAAATACGACACCGTATCCAAGAATGTCGACTCGTAGATGTGATCCAGGTCGGACCGGCGGAGTGCGCCGAGGGCGAACGCATCCCCGGCGCTGTTGCGCACACCTTGTAGTCGTTGAACGTGCCGCTCGAACCGGAGGGCAAGAGCGGCAGCTGTTTCAACGGGCACGGAAGCCCTCTCGGATGAAGTCGTAGCGAGCAGTGCGGCTTCGCCTATCGGTCGACGCGCCACGTAGGGACTTCAATACCTCGCCTTCAATATCATCCTCGTTCAGTCGTTCGGCGCGTTCGGCGAGATGAGCGCGCAGCCGCTTAGTATTGACTTGCTTTGGGCGCACGCCGTGTGTGTCGATGCTCGACTTGGCAAACATCAGGTGATACACCATTGCAAATAGGACATAAAACCAGCCTTGCGTGCTGAAGGCGCTTTCGTTGAACGACTCACCGAATAGCGCATTGAGTTTGTCGCGATGCAACTCTTCAAGGGTCTCAAATACCAGACGGAAACGACGTCGCGCTTCTTCCTCGAACGGGAGGTCTTCTTCGAGTTCGTCGTACACTTTATTGATTGCCAACTGGCTTCTGCCGGCTATACCGTTTCTCATCAGCAGAATGAGCTCGCTAGTGAGCTCTGCTTCCTTCATTCTGGCGATTTGTTGGCGTGAGAAGACTCGCCAACGTAACCAACGTTCCAGTTGTTCATAGGCGAGCTCGTAGATCATTTGTTTGAACGCGCCGAAGAACATCGCGTTTCGGAGTTCTTGCTCGTTGACCTTAACGCCTGTTGAATTCATTCGTGCGAAAGTCTCTAGCAGAAGCTGACTTGACGTAGTCGATGGCAAGACGTGAACGGAAAGTTCAAATGCCAGAATGCGCTGTCGCGCGGCGAGTGGTAACTGACCGAAGCGCTTTCCTGCGAAGTCATTGTTGTGTATTCCCAAGACTGTGAAATCGTCGTTTTCATTGGCATCGCCCAAGCAGCTCGGATCGATGTAAGCGAGAACCGTTCGAAGACGCTGTTGCCCGTCGACGACGAGTCGACGAATGGCGTACGTTTCTGGGTCAGTTTCGTCCTGCAGAAATATTATGGGAACAGCGAACCCGCGCAGTAGCGTGTCGATGAAGTACGACTTTGCGCGCGCGTTCCATACGCTTCCACGCTGGAAGGGTGGCCTCAGGTCAAGCTGGCCACCGCGTTGCCAGGCGAGGAAATCGCTGATCTTGTACATCGTTCTGGTGATCTTCATCGGATCGTGCATTCACCAATTCTCCCACGGCGACGAATCGCCCAGCCAAACCCGTGGGTTCCTATCGGTTTCATACACCGGTCTGCCGCCCGGACTGTTCTCCTTGACGCCCCCTCGGCCATCCTCCACCATCGCCGTACATGCACGGTCCCGCCATCCTCGCGCGCACCCTCACCGTCCCGATGCTCAAAGGCAAAGACGCGCTCTGGCAGTACCACCCGCGCAGCGATCACCATTCGAAGGTCGCGTGCTGGGGGATTCTCTTCGACCTGCTGCAGCATTCGAAGCTCCTGCGTGAGCACGTCGCGTCGGGACATGTGGTGTTCGGGATCAATCATGAGATGCGCGATTTCCGGACGGGCCGGAAGAAGGATCTCGATCTCGTGCTGGCGCGACCCGGCTCCGGCACGATGAAGAAGCCGCTCACATTCCGGGCGCTGATCGGGAAGTGGGGCATTCTTCTCGACGCGGACGAGCGCCGGATCCTCGAGGAGCTGCCGGATCCGGTGCAGCATCCGGTCGGCCCCGTTCACCTTGCGCTCGAGGCGAAGGCGTGCATGACCGAGCACGGGAAGGCGCGGCCTCGGCTCTATGACGAGTTGAATTCGAGTCATGACGCGGTACACGGCTCGACCGAGATGGCCATCGCGGCGGGGTTCGTGATGGTGAACATCGCCGAGCGGTTCGTCAGCCCCGAGTTGAACAAATTCGGCGGACCTTTGCGCGTGACGGAGCACAAGCAGCCACGCGTCACGGAGTCGGTGATCGAGAAGGTGCTCGAGATTCCACGCCGCGCCTCGACGTCGGCGCAGGGGTTCGACGCGCTGGCGATCGTGGTGATCGATTGCACGAACGATGGCGTCACGCCGGTGAGGATCGTGGACGGGCCTCCGGCGCCGGAGCCGGGTAATCCTGTGCACTATGACGCGATGATCGCCCGCGTGGTGCAGTTGTACGAGTCGAGGTTCCCGCACGCATGACGGCAGGCGCTGCACCGATTCGCCCGTTTCACCTTGCTGAAGCGCTCCAGCGCGTACGGAAGCCTGACGAGCGTTCGACAAAGGCGAAACGGCAGTACTCCGACGACTTGTCGCGCGAGTTCTCCGCCGAGGTCGAGTCGAGCCTGAGAACGCACTTTCCGAACACGAACTCCGGAGGCGGCGTCGGTACGCCTGCGGCGAGCGCACAAGGGATCAAAAGCGTCGACGTGGCATTCACGATCGCGGGGCTGTTTCTCGGCCTCGGCGTCAGCATCAAAGCCGTCGGTCTCCCCGAGGGTAGCCGCGGTTACGGCCACAACTTCAAACGCCTGACCGAGGAGTGGACCACCGAGACCATCCTCTATCACCGCTACATGCCTGTCTCGATCATCGTGGGCATCCTCTTCCTACCGTCGGACGCGGAACGTGACCGACCGAAAGCCTCTTCGCTCAATCACGCCGTCGAGAAGTTCCGCGGATTCCAGGGAAGGACCTCGATCCGCGACGACTTCGAGCTGCTCGAAAAGATCTACGTCGGCCTGTATCAGGAGAGCGGCGAGGTTCGTTTCGTCGATGTCGCCCATCACCTCGAGCCGCTCGAAATCCCGGCGGGGACGAAGGTGTCGACGTTCGAGCAGATCAAGGACGACTTGGTGCGGCTGTTCCGGCAGCGCAACCCGAAGCTGCGCGTCAAAGGTATGCCCGAGGTCGACGACAGCGGCGCCGTCACGGCAGCTTCGCCAGCACTCGACGAAGCGTTTTCAGACGACTGACGTCCTCGGTTTCACACTCCCACACGACTAGCACGCGGTAACCCTGCTCGCGCAGCACTGCCTGCACCCGCGCGTCGCGGGCCATGTTTGAGTCGAACTTCTGCAGCCAGAAGTCGCGGTTTCGCGACGGCGTCGTGGCCCGTTTGCAGTGGGCATGGCGATGCCAGAAGCATCCGTGAACAAAGACCGCCCACTTCCAACGGCGGTTCGCGATGTCGGGCGAGCCGGCAAGGTCGCGATTGTGAACGCGGAAACGGCGGCCGAGCGCGTGGAGGAGCTTGCGGACTGTCAACTCGGCGGACGTGCCGTGCTGGCGAATGCGGCCGAGTCTCGCGGACGTCTCGACGTCCACGACCAGATCATGACGGGACGGCGCTGTCGAAGCACGGGATGGACGCGCGCGCGGCACGCGTCAGATGATCGCACGCATCGACTCGCCGCGTACGCGCGCCAGGTGCGCGCGAACGGCGTCGAGGAACCCGGCGGGGAAGCGCAGCTTGGCGACCTCGGCGCGGGAGAGGAACCCAGCCGTCGCTTTGACGGAGAGATCCTGCGTCTCATGGTGCAGGAACGTCTCGAGCGGCTCGGACGCGATGTGCAGCGGCCAGGTGGAGAGTTGTGCGCGATGCCGGCCGTTGCCGACGTTCGACGCGGCGACCGGCCACGCTTCGCTGATCCCGAGCTCGACGTCGCCGACCGCGTCGTACACGCCGGGATTGCGGAGGCGCTTGCCGATCCAGGCGGCGGCGTCGACGGTTACGGCGTTCCCGACAAGCTTCCAGCGCGCGCCGCGCTTGCTCACCGCTTCCGCGGGGAGTGTCCAGTCCTCTTCGAAGCCCTGCATCCGTTCGGCGTCGCGCAGATCGGGTTTGGCGATATTGCCGGAGGGGAAGATGATCGCCGGCGGCGACGGGATCCCGATCGTCGAACCGCCTTTGAGTGTCGGAACGGAGTCGACGGCCCAGCCGAGACCGCGCAGGCCTTCGGTCCAGTAAAAGCCGCACGCGACTTCGCGGAATGAGCGGCTGTCTCGCGGCTCCGGCGCATCGTCGACGAAGAGGACGTCACGCGGGTCGTGGTGGAGCGAGGCGAGGATGTAGATGCGCTCGCGCCGCTGCGGGACGCCGAACGCACGGCTGTTAGTGACGCGGTAGGCCCATTTGTAGCCGAGCCGTTCGAGCTCGGTCATGATCACGTCGAGCGCGCGCCCTCGTCCGAGTTGGAGCATGAAGGAGACGTTTTCGAGGAGGAGCCATTCGACGCGTTTCTTCTCGACGAGCCGGAAGACTTCGCCGATGAGTCCAGACCGGCTCCCGGCGATGCCGGCGGTCTTGCCCGCCTGGCTGAGGTCCTGACATGGGAATCCCGCCGTGACGAGCTCGGTCCCTTTCGGGAAGGCTTTCAACGCGCAGACGTCGTGCTGCTTTTTCGTTTTCGGGAAGCGTTCATCGAGGACGGCGACGGCGGACGGTTCGATCTCGCAGAGGAGTCTGGTCTCGTGTTCCGCCCGTCCGAGTCCAAGTTCGATCCCCCCGATTCCCGCAAAGAGGCCGGCGACCTGGAGAGGCTCGCCGGTGTACGCGCCGTCGAGCGGTGGGGCATCGGAGCGCTTGGTGCCGACGAGGCGTAGCTGAGAGGCGGGAGGGATCGGCATCTGCGTACGAGTGTAGCGGGATTTCGTCCATACACAATGCGATCTAATCCATGTAGACGGGGGCGGACGAGTAAGAGACGTTGACCCTTGATCCGGGGCCTGAGGCACTACGGAATGTAGAGCGGCGATGCGAATCATCGCGGAGCTCAGGCGACATGACGTTTGCGCGGCTCGACGCCTCTGCGACCGCAATGGCCGAGGATCTTCGCAATGCGCTCGCGGGTGCGCCCGTGACGGCGCAGCGGCGACCGGACGTACCGCGCCCGAAAGCTTCTGCCCGCCAAACTGGCGCGTGTCTGAACGCGTAAGGCGGGTTGGACAACCCGCCCTACGTTTTTCTCAGAACGTGATGTGCCTCTCGTAATGGCACGTATACCCACCCGGATTCTTCTTGAGGTAGTCCTGGTGATACTCCTCGGCGGTCCAGAACGTTTTCGCCGGCACGATCTGCGTCACCACCGGACGCTTCCACGCTCCCGATTTGTCGACGCGCGCTTTCACCGCCTCGGCGATCCGGCGCTGTTGTTCGTCGTGGTAGAAGATCACCGACCGGTACGACGTGCCGACGTCGTTTCCCTGGCGGTTCAGCGTGGTCGGATCGTGGATCTTGAAAAAGTAGAGCAGGATCTGCTCGTACGAGATCTTGGCCGGGTCGAAGAGCAACTCGACCGATTCCGCATGGCCTTCGTGGTTCTGGTACGTGGCGTTGGCGACATTGCCGCCGGTGTAGCCGACCGTGACGTGCACGACGCCGGGAAGTTTGCGAAGCAGATCTTCCAGGCCCCAGAAGCAGCCGCCGCCGAGCGTCGCTTTCTCTAAATGCGGAGCGGGAGCGGGTGTCGCGGCGCCGAGGTTCATGGCGCAGAGAATGGTGAAACCGGCGATCACAAGCAAGCGGGTGCGGAGCATCAGGGTTGCCCTCCGGAGGCTAGAACGCGCCGCGCCCCCACTCTACTTCACCAACACGAGCAGACGATTGCGGAGAGGGGCGGTTAGTGCTTCTGGCCGCGCACGATCTTGAGGTAAGCCTCGAATTGCTGTCGGCTCATTCCGAGCGTCCTCATGTTTGAGCGGACGATATCTTCGCCGAGGTCCTTATCCATCTTGATGATTACCGGACGTGCGATGCCTGGTTTGGTCATGATGAGATGATCGCCCTTGATGCGCGATTCGACACAGCCCGCCACCTTGCAGACGTCTCTCAACTCCTGCCACGAAATCCGTCTCAAGCTGTCGCGCCAAGAAGAGTCGTAGCGACGTAGCCTGGGATGGTCAGGCTGATCGCGAATGCCTCACCAAGGATGTTCGTACGGGCCGGGCGTTTTTCACGTGGCCGGTCAACGCGCGCCTTTTGCGCAGACGGACGAAAGTTCACCTCTCGAAGTGCCTGATCGAGAACGCCACGCTCGATACAGCTTTCGAACCACAGCTCCACCGCTTCCTGTAGACACGCCTTTGCATCAGACGCGCTGTGGCCCTGGCTTGCCACGCCGATCAGGGGACAAGTCGCGATCCAACGCCGCGCTGTGTCGCGGCGCACGTACGCGTTGAGATTCACTTCGAGGGAGATCGTCTCGTTCATCAAGACGAATTTTAGCGCCTACTTCACCACGACATCCGAATACGCGTCGAACAGCGACGTCACCCACACCTCCGGCACCTTCGCGCCGCGTGGGAGCTTGATCTCGATCGGCTGGTCGGTCTCGCCGACGGCGTCGCGGCCGAGCATGACGCGCGCTTCGATCGGCTCGCCGGTTTCGGCGTCGCGAGCCTTCACCATCACCTTGTTCACGCCGGCGTGGAGTTTGGCGGGGGTCATCTCCACGATCATCTTCGGCGGCGGGGCGGGGAGGGGGATGATCACGGCGGGGTAGAGGTCGGGCTTGAGCGTCAGCGTGGGCGCGACGAGGTCTTCATGCCCCTCGGCGTTCTTCACGCGGTTGTACTTGTGCGTCCACTTGAACGGATATCCGGTCGACGTCTTGCCGGTCGGATTGGCGGGTGCGCGGATGACCTGCCTGTCGATCTCGATGTCGGCGCGCACCGGGACTTTCGTGTCGGGATCGATGGCGTAGACGTAGATGTCGCCTTTGTAATCGCGCGGGATCGCCGACGGCACGATCCAGACGATCGGCGGCTTGGTGTGCATCGCGTCGAGACCCTGTTCGTGCGCGCACTCCTGTCCCTTCTTTGCGAACGCGCTGGCGTGCATGTCGACGCCGAGAGCCCAGATCTCGGTGAATGAGCGGCACTGTTCGTTGTCGAACTCGCTCGCCGACTTCGGGAACGTGCGATCGCACACCGCGCGGTATTCGTTGATCAGGAGGTCGTCGCAGAAGAGGAAGTTGTTGCCCGGCGTGGCGAGGCAGGTCGCGTGCTTGCGGCAGATCGGCGCGTACAGCTCGATGAGCTGGTCGTAATGGTCTTCGAACCACTTCCCGTCGGGCGAGAGGCCGAGCATGGTGAACGCCGCGTTCCGGAGCTGGGTCCTGTCGTAGCTCTCGCACGTCTGCGCGAGCGCGCAGGGGCTCGGCGTGAAGTCGTCGGGAAACGGCACGCGCGGCGCTTCCTGCGCATGAGCGACGAAGGCAGCGATGAAAAGAAAGGAGATGACGGCGTTTCGCATCGGTCGGTATACGCGCGTCAGTGGAAGCGCGTTACGACAAAAGCGATGTCATCCTTGAATTCTTCCGTGGTGGCGAACGAGCAGATGTCGTCGTAGAGGCGATCGTAGAGCTCGCCGAGGTCGGCATCGCCGCCCTTTTCCAGCAACCGCGCCACGCGATCGATCGAATAGAACTCGCCGCTCGACGTGCGGCGATCGGTGAGGCCGTCGGTGTAGACGAACAGCGTGTCGCCGGAGCTGATCGTCGTGCGGCATTCCTCGTACTCCATCTTCGGCATCGCGCCGAGGAGATGGCCGGGCTGCTCGACGACGTCGGTGCGGTGTTCCTGGATGCGGTGAAGCAGGAACGGCGGATGCGCGGCGTTCGCGTAGACGAGGCTGCCGTCGCTGTCGATGCGCAGCAGCTGCGCGGTCGCGTATTGCGCCGGCAGGCTGACGGTGAAGAGGAAGTCGTTGAGATGCGACATGAACGTCGCCAGCGAGTCATGCGCCGCGGCCTCGGTGTGCAGGTAACTCTTGAGCAGCGACACGAGGATCGCCGCCGGCAGTCCGTGACCCGACACGTCGGCGACGAAGAGGTACATCAGGTCGTCCTGTACGAAGTAATCGTAGAAATCGCCGGAGAGCGTCTCGCTCGGGATGTAGGCGGCGCGCACCTCGATGCGCGGCGCGGTGAACGTCGACGGCGGGACGAGCGCTTCCTGCACGCGCCTCGCGATCTGCAGGTCGCGCGACATCTGCTGATTCACGCGCCGCAGCTCGTCCTGATACTCCTTCACGCGCAGCAGTGCACCGAGGCGCGCGAACAGCACCTCGGCGTCGGAGCCCTTGGTCACGAAATCGTCGGCGCCGGCACCGAGGCCGTCGACGACATGCTGCGGCGTGTCGGCGCCGGTCAGCATCAGCACGGGGATGGTGTGCAACTGCTCGTGCGACTTCACGCGCCGCGTGACTTCGAAGCCGTCCATGACCGGCATCCGGTAGTCGACGACGATCGCGTCGGGATTGACCTGGATGGCCAGCCGCAAGCCTTCCTCGCCCGACGTCGCGGGCACGACGTCGAAGCCGCGGCGCTCGAGGAAGCGGCGTGTGACGGCGACGTCGTTCGCGTTGTCGTCGATGAGGACGATGCGTCGACCCCGCCGCGCGGGGGCACGGTTGGCCGTATCAGGCATGGGGCGCGTTATCGGTATGACGGTCACTTGTTGAGAGGGGCGAAAGCAACAGGTGGGCCAGTCCTACGTTTTCGCCATCGACCGATCGTGCCACCTGCGCAACAGCACCAGCGCACACACCGCCCCGACGCACGCCATCGCCATGTCCTTCTGCGTGTCCCACACATCGCCCTGCGTCCCGAGGAAGGCCTCGGCGGCGGTGCCGGTGAGGGCGGCGACGGCCCACTCGAGGAGCTCGTAGAGCGCGCTGATGGCGGCGCACATCGAGAAGATGACGACGTTCAGCCACGCGTCGCGGCGGTAGCGGGCGATGCGGATCAGCACTTCGCGCGTCGCGATGGCGGGGACGAAGCCCTGCGCGAAGTGACCGATGCGGTCGTAGTGATTGCGCGCGAAGCCGAACCACTGCTGCATCCACGCGCCGAGCGGCACCTGCGCGTAGGTGTACTTGCCGCCGAGCATCAGGATCATCGCGTGGATGGCGATGAGGACGTACAGCAGGTTCGAGAGACGGAAGCGGCGATGCGTCGCGACGAGGACGATGCCGGCGATGACCGCGGGGAAGACCTCGAGCACCCAGGTGAAGCGATCGTGCGGATGGATGCCGCTCCAGACGAAGACCGCGAGCGTCAGCGCGAGCAGAAACAACCGCATCCGTCCACTTTAGCCGAGGTGCAGTGGGAACGAAGATCGCATCGGAGGGATCTCATGCAGCTGCAACGGGGGCAACTCGATGTAAACGAGCAGATGATCCAGCAGCAGATCGTCGCGCGCGGGATCACCGACAAGCGTGTCCTCGACGCGTTCCGATCCGTCCCGCGCGAGCCGTTCGTTCCTCCGCAGCATCGCGCGTCGGCGTACGACGACACGCCGCTGCCGCTCGAGCGGGGCCAGACGATCTCGCAGCCGTTCATCGTCGCGTTCATGACCGAGCTGCTGCGGCTGCGCGGCGACGAGAACGTCCTGGAGATCGGCACCGGCTCGGGCTATCAGACGGCGATCCTGTCGCGCCTCGTGCGGCACGTTTTCAGTGCTGAACTGGAGCCCGACCTCGCGCGCACGGTCGCCGATCGCCTCACGCAACTCGGCATCGACAATGTGACACTCGCGACCGGCAACGGCCTCGAGATCTTCCGCGATCGCGGTCCCTTCGACGCCATCCTCTCCGCCGCCGCCCCCGCCCGGCTTCCGGAAGAACTGATCGACCAGCTTGCGGAGGGAGGGCGCTGCATCATTCCGGTCGGGGAGGCGGAACAGCAGAATCTGTGGCTGATCGAGAAGAAGGATGGGAAGGTGACGCGGCGGGCGCTGGATGCGGTGAGGTTTGTGCCGTTACGGACGTGACGCCGGTCCAAAGTAGTGACATCGCGACGTGCACGTCTCCTCGATCGTCACGCGATGGAGGATCGGGATCTGCGGCGCGAGGCGGTTCCAGAGCCAGACGGCGACCATCTCCGAGGTCGGGTTGTCGAGGCCTTCGATCTCGTTGAGGCAGTAGTGGTCGAGCTGATAGACGATCGGGTCGACCACTTTTTTGAGGTCGGCGAAGTCGATCAGCCAGCCGGTTTTGGGGTCGACTTCGCCGCGCACGGCGACTTCGCCGCGGAACGAATGGCCGTGCATGCGGCGGCACTTGTGGCCCTCCGGCACGGTCGGCAGCCAGTGTGCCGCTTCGAATCGAAAGTCCTTCACCAGTTCGACGAAATGTGATTGCATCGGCAGCGCAGAACGCAACGGGTACCTGTTTTGCTCCCAATGACAAAGTATGAGCGCAGCTCCGATGAATGACGACTACCGATCGCTGGGGACGATTTTCAAAGACCTCAGCGCCGACATCTCCACGCTGTTCCGCAGCGAGATCGCCCTCCTCAAACTCGAGATCAAAGACACCGTGGCCAAGCTCGGCGGCGGGACGGCGATGTTCGCCGGCGCGGTGTTCCTGGCCCTCTTCGGCCTGGCCTTCCTCTTCGTGACCATCACCCTCGGCCTGGTGGCGCTCGGCGTCCCGGCGTGGCTGTCGACGCTGATCGTGACGATCGTCCTCTTCGCCGCGGCCGCGGTGCTGGCGATGATGGGGAAGAAGAAGTTCGCCGCCATCGAGTTCGTGCCGAACGAATCGATTCAGCAGATCAAGAACGACGTCGACTCGATCAAATCCGACATCGCCCGCATCAGGAGCCGTTAATGCCCGACATTCAGGATGAGAAGGCCCACGTGGAGCAGGCGATCGAGCGAGCGCGCGACGGCATCAGCGTGCGCATCGACGAGCTCGATCAGCGCATCCGCACGCAGTACGACGCGAAGCGCTTCGTGGCCGAGCATGCGACGCAGATCGTCGCCGGCGGCGCGGTCCTCGGGCTCCTCGCCGGCTTCGGCTTCCCCAGACCGCTCCGCCGCCTGATCCAGATCGGCGTGCCGCTCGGCCTCATCGCCTGGAAGGTGAAACAGACGATGGAAGTCGACGGAGACGCTATCCTTCCTTAGTGCGATCGATCTGCGCCGTTCTCCTTCTTTTCACTGCCTGCGCGACGGCTCCGCCATCCGAGCCTCCGGACATCGACATCCGCGCGACGGTGATCGCCGAGTACAACGTGATCTCCGGCCCCGCCGGACGCCGCGACTGGAACGTGTTCAAGGAGCTCTTCACACCCGACGGCCGGATCGACGGGCTGACCCCCGCCGACTTCGTCACGCAGAAGAAGCCGTGGTTCGATCAGAACTCGTTGTTCCAGCATCCGACGTCGATGCGCGTGGAGCGGCATGGCGACACGGCGCACGTCGAGGCAGTGGATGAATCGCGTCACGCGTCGAACGACGAGAAGCCGTACGCGCAGGGCGCGACGTCGTTCGACCTCGTGAAGGTCGGCGACGCCTGGAAGATCGCGACGATCGTGTCGAAGTGATCACGGTCGCCAACCTCACCGCGATCCGCGGCGGCCGCCGCATCCTCGACGACGTGAGCTTCGAAGTCCGCGACGGCGAGATCCTCGGCGTGATCGGTCCGAACGGCGCGGGGAAGACGACTCTGTTCGAGTGCATCGCGGGATTGCAGCCGATCGATTCGGGGACGATCGATCGCGGTGCAGGGCTGTTCTACATGCCGGATGGGGTGAAGCCTTGGCCGGATCAGACGGTGCGGTGGACGCTGAAGATTTTTGCGGAGATGTACGGCGCGGGTGTCATCCTGAGCCGCAGAGACGGCGAAGGAGCCGTAACTTCAGGCGCAGCGCACGAGGCAACGGGTCCTTCGGCGTCTGCGCGCCTCAGGATGACACCGCTTTTCAAACAACGCGTCGCCAATCTCTCCAAAGGCGAGACCAAGCGCCTCGACATCGCGCTCGCACTCCTCGCCCCCCACCCCGTCCTCTTCCTCGACGAGCCGTTCGACGGGCTCGATCTGCGGCAGGTGCGCGCGACGATGGAGCTGCTGCGCGACGTGCGGCGCACGCTCGTCCTTTCGATCCATCAACTGCAGGACGCGGCGCGGATCTGCGATCGATTGCTGCTCCTGAATCAGGGCCGCGTTGTCGCGACCGGCACGCCCGCGGAGCTCGGCAATCTCGAAGAGGCCTTTCTTGCGCTCACTTAGAGTCCTCTTCCGCAAGGACCTCGGCGAACTGTTCGCATCGCGCGCGTTCTGGCTGACGCTGATCGTGATCGGACCGCTCGTCGGCCAGGCGTTCATCCAGGCGGTGAACACGTACGCGGAGGTCAGCGCCGGCGCGCTGCCGCAGGGACTCTCGCCGCTCGATGGGATCGTCGTCCCGTCGCTCGGCGCGTACGAGCTGGCGATCATGCTGCTCTTTCCGTTCGTCGCGATCCGGACGATCTCCGCGGAACGGACATCCGGCGCGCTGAAGCTGATCCTGCAGTGGCCGGTTTCGCGCACGGCGCACGTGCTGTCGAAGCTGAGCGCGCTCATCGTCGCATGGCTGCTGTCGCTGATCGCGTTCGGCATCGCGATGGCGCTCTGGTGCAGCTACGGCGGGCATCTCGATGGCGGCGAGGTCGCGAACGTGCTTCTCGGCTACACGTTGCGATTCGTCTTCACCGCGGCGATCGCGATGTGCGCGGCGGCGCTCGTGCCGGGGGCGGCGAACGCGGCGGTGGTCGTGCTCGCGTTCACGATCGGCACGTGGGCGCTCGACTTTCTGGCCACGGGACGCGGCGGCATCTGGCAGACGCTCGCGTCGTACACGCCGGCGGCGGCGCTGCGGTCGTTCGAGCGCGGACTGCTGCGCGTCGACGGGGTCGTGGTGATGCTGATCATCACGATCGTCGCGCTGTACGTCACGGCGCGGTTTCTGAATCTCGGATCGATTGTCGCCGCGGCGATTGCCGTGGTCATCGCGGCAGGAGCAATCGTCGTCGCATCGCATGTGAACCTCAGCGCCGATCTCTCCGAGGATCGCCGCAATTCGTTTTCACCCGCGGACGAGCGTGCGTTGCGATCGATCAAAGAACCGCTGACGATCACCGTCTGGCTCGCGGCCGAGGATCCGCGCATGAACGACTTCGAGCGCAACGTCCTCGTGAAGCTGAAGCGGACGATGAGTGTCCGCGTGAATTACCCGCTCGAAGGACGCACCGGTCTGTTCGGCGATCAGTACGGGCAGATCGAGTACCGCATCGGCGGCAGGACGGCGGTCAATCGCTCGACCACCGAGGAGATCGTGCTGGAGACGATCTTTGAACTGGCGCGGGTGCCGGTGCCACCGCATTCCGAATCGGCGTACACCGGCTACCCGCTGTCAACACGGCCGGCTGGAGCGGCGGTCGTGTTCTACGTCGTCTGGCCGATCGTCATTTTGCTGGCCGCACGTCGAAGTCGGCGAACTGGCTGACGCTGTCGGTCTTCGACCAGAGCCCCACTTTTCCCGACACCGGCTCGGCCATCGTGTACTCGAGCAGGAGCTTGTCGTCGAGATAGCCGCGTAGCGTCGTGCCCGACGTTGCGATCTTCATCCGGTGCCAGTCGCCCATGTTGAGGTGGACGTTCTCCGACCCCTTCTTCACGAAGCTGCGCTTACCGTTCTTGAACGTCCAGAGCACGAGGTTGTCCTCTTTGCCGTTGAAGCGGACGGTGAGGTAGTCGCCGTTCGGCTTGAGGTTGAAGAGGATGCCGGCGCACTGATCGAGCTGGCCGCTGATGAGGCGGAAGCGCATCGAGAGCTCGCCGTCGCGGAAGTCGCCGACGTCCTTCGCCACGGCGTACGGGAAGTAGGCGTACGCCTTGACGCTGTCGATGAACTCCTCGTGATGCGCGCCGTAGATGCGGCGCGCGTTCGCGGCGAGGCCGGCCGAGGGCTGCCCTTTGATCCACTGCCGGCCGTCGACCTGGACGATGTCTTTCGACACCGTCCAGTCGCCGACGATCGGGAGAAAGGACTTCGGGGCGATGAGTGAAAAGAAGAGTGCGAGTGCGAGCATGAGTTTTTAGAAGATGTAGCGAAGCTGGATCTGGTACATGCGGGGCGGATCGACGTTGGCGAACGCCGGCGAGACGGTCGACGCGCTGCCTGCTGCAGCGAGCTGGCCGAATGTTGCGTTCGGAGTCGCGGTGTCGCCGTAGATCGTCTGGGCGCGTCCGAGGTAGTTGCCGTGGTTGAGGAGGTTGAAGCCCTCGAGGCGGAGCAGGATCGGACCGACGCGTCCTTCGACGAATGCGCCGACGTCCGAGGTCGCGGTGCCGCGGAAGGCCGACTTGCCGATCACTTTGCCGTCGATCACCGGGCGGTCGTTGTTCGCGCCGTCGCCGTTGTTGTCGATGCCGGTCGTCGCGCTGAAGGGACGGGCCGAGGCGTACTGCGTGAGCGTGCCGACGGTGATGTTGAGCGGCAGCGCGTAGGTCAGGATGAGCACGGCGCGATGGCGCTGATCGACGAGGCTCGGTCCGCGCTCCTCGTCGCCGAGGCGGGCGATGTTGCCCTGGTTCGGCGCGACGCCGTTGCCGTCCGGCTCGAACGTGTTCGTCGCCTTCGCCAGCGTGTAACTGAGCGAGCCGAAGAAGCGCTGGTTGCCGCGCCAGGTGATCTGCGTCTGCAGGCCGTCGTAATTCGCGTCGCCGAAATTGGTCAACACGTTGACCTGACGCACGCCGCCGTTGACCGGCAGGATGGGGCGCGTGTTGTTCGCCTGCGCAACAGTGCGCGTCTGTCCCGGCGCGGTACGGTCGAACGGCCCCGGCGCGTTGAGGTCGATGGTGCGGTCGAGGTTCGTCCACGACTGATGCACGAAGTCGGAGCCGATGAAGAGGCCGCGAACGACTTCGCGCTCCGCGCCGATCGACACCACCTGGCTGCGCGGGTTGACCAGCTTGTCCGGATAGTTCGGCAGCTTGCTGAAGTCGAGACCGTACTTCGCGAACTGCGCCGTGTAGAACGCGCGCTGGCCCGCCTGGATGGTGATGTCGCGCGCCGGGATCTGCGACGCGGGCAACGTCTTCGGATCGATCGCCACCGGCACGCAGGTGAGGCAGGTCGGAAATCCGGTCTGGTGCTCGATCGCGGTGTAGGTCGCGAGGCCATCCAGTCCGTTCACCAGGTAGCCGGCCACCGCGTTGGAGCGGATCTGCGTGTAGTACATGCCATAGCCGCCGCGGATGGCGAGCCGCGGATCGCCGTGCGGATGCCAGCCGAAGCCGATGCGCGGCGCGAAGTTCTTCTTCGCGTCGGTCAGCGTCTGCCGGTCGTAGCGCAGCCCGAGGTCGAGCGTGACGTCGCTCATGTGAATGCTGTCCTGGATGAAGCCGGTGTAGAGCTCCTGCTTCAACTTGTAGCGGTCGATGCCGAAGTTGATCGGCTGCGTGTAGCTCTGCACGTCGTCGAGTGTGAGCTGGCCGAACGGCGCGGTCGTCGCGTTCTTGAACGAAAACGTGCCGAGGATCAGCGTGCCCGGCTCGCTGCCGAAGCCGCCCGAGGTGTGATGAATCGCGCTCGCGCCGAAGCGGAGGTAGTGATTGCCGCGCGACCACGACAGCGTGTCGGAGAGCTGCGCCTGACGTCCGTACAGATCGGAGGCGCGCGACTGGCCGATCGTGAACGGCACGTTGCCGCCGCGCGTGTAGACCGTCGACAGCGTCTGCGCTTCCCACTTCGTGACCGGATCGCCGTTGAGGTACGCGAAGCGCGCCTCATTGAGCACGTTCGAATTGACGACCGCGGTCTCGTTCATCTGACCGGTCCAGGCGCGGCGCGAGTAGCGGCGCGCGACGCTCGGCGCATTCGTGCCGCCGACCGCGTCCTGCGGATTGTCGTCCGACATCCGGTCGATGTTCGTCCGCAGCATCAGCATCTGGCTCGGCGTCAGCGTGTGATCGATGCGGCCGTTGAAGAGCGTCTGCTTGTAGTGGCCGGTGTAGGCGAGGTTGCCGTCAGCCGGCAGCACGAACGCGGGCAAAGAGCGCGAGAGGAACGTCGTGCGGTCCTGCTTCGTGTAGTCGGTCGTGGCGAAGAAGAAGGTCCGGTCCTTGATCAGCGGGCCGCCGACCGAGGCGGAGACCTGATTGAGCTTGTCGGGGATGTCGACGGGGCTGATCGACTGCAGTGTCGACGGCGTCACGCAGCTGTCGACCGACGGCGGGCAGAAGCCCGAGGTCGAGAACGACTTCGCCTGCCAGCTGCCGGGACGGAACATGTAGATCGCCTCGCCGAGGATGCTGTTCGTGCCTGATTTCGTGACGACGTTCACCGCGGGGCCGGCGGTCCAGCCGTACTCCGCGGAGAAGGCGTTGGAGAGCACCGTCACTTCCTGCACCGCGCCGAGCGGCACGGTGGCGATCATCGTCTGCCGTCCCCACGCTTCGTCGTTGTTCGCGCCGTCGAGCGTGAAGGTCGTGGTGCGGCGCGAGCCGGCGCCGGTGATGAAGTAGGTCTGGTTGACGAAGAGATCACCGGTTCCTTTTCCCTGGCGGAACGCGGAGTTGAGGAGCGGGAGCGACGAGAGCTTGCGTCCGAGGATCGGCGTCTCGTCGATCTGCTTCGTGTCGAGGCGGCGTCCGATCTGCGGATCGGCGCGGACGCCTTCGGTCGTGCCGAAGACGGTCACCGCCTCGGTCGTCGAGCCGACGCTGAGCTTCACCTTCAGCGTGGCGGTCTCGCCGGAGCGGAGCTCGATGTTCTTCCGCTCCTCGCTGCCGAAGCCTTCCTTCGACACGATGACGTTGTACGTGCCGGTGAGTGAGAGCGCCGGGATGGTGGCGCTGCCGTCGATGCCGGTGGCGAGGTCGCGGACCGCGCCGGTGGCGCTGTTGACGACGGAGATCTTCGCGTCGTTCACGACGGCGCCCGCCGGATCGGTCACCATCACGACGAGCGTGGCGGTGTTTGGTGACTGCGCGCAAAGAGTGAGCGCGATGAATGAAAACGCGAGCGCGAGTGCGATTCGCAAGCGCATGAATGAGCCTCCCGTGTGCGAATGGATGGACGGGGACAGGCGAGGGCGCCTGTCCTACACGTTCATGCGCGTGGAGAGGAGGAGGATGTCGTGCGAATGCCGCGCCGCGACGAACGTGCGTCGCGGCTGCGGCGTGAAGGGACGGGAAAGGATTTCGGTCGCCGGGGTGATCGCGTCGGTGGGGAGAACGGTGTCCCACTCGAGTTCGCGGACTTCGCGTCTCGCGCGGTACTGCAGCGGCAACTTCGCCGACGACTCGATCCGCCCGCCCTCGCTCCACACCACGACGTTCGGCTCGCCGGGCCGCGCGGCCTCGGGAGCGTGCGACGCGGAGTGCGCGAGCGGGAGCGTCGCATCGGGATCGGCGTGAATGCGGAAGCGCTGCGCGATGGGATGCAGCGTCTCGACATGCTCGTCGCCGGTGCGGATGAGGATGCGGACGTCGGACGACTCGACGTTCGGCACGAGGATGTCGTAGCCGCGGATCGCGATGTCGAGATGCGGCGTGAGGCGGACGGAGTAGAAGCGTCCGCCGTCGACGGAGAGAAATGCTTCCCACTCCTCGGCCCCCGCGGTGACGTACTTCGCGTCGAGCGTGAGCGTCGTGAAGTGGCCGCCGCGGAGATCAGTGGGGAGGGGATCGCCCTGCGCAGCAAAGGCCGCGAACAGGAACAGCGGGAGGAGTCGGCGAAACACGGAGCGCATATTGTAGCGGCGACGTCACTTCACCCTCACATATCTCGCGCCCGGCAGAGCCCGGATCCACCCGCCCAGCTCCAGTTGCAGCAGCGGCTCCGCAATCGCGGAGGGCGGCCGCCCGAGGCGCGAGGCGACCTGCTCGACGTCGGTGCCTTCATCGCGCGTGAAGGCGGCGAGCACTTCGCGCAGCGGCGAGTCGGGCTCCGCGGTCGCGCGCGACACGAGCTGAAAATCGCCGGGAAGCTCTTCGAGCACGTCGTTCGCGTCGTGCACCAGCTTCGCGCCGTACTGGATCAGGCGATGCGTTCCCTCCGATCCCGCGGAGAAGATCGAGCCGGGCACGGCGAAGACTTCGCGGCCCTGCTCGGCGGCGGTGCGGGCGGTGATCAGCGAGCCGCTGCGGCTCGTCGCCTCGACGATGATCGTCCCCGCCGTGAGTCCGGAGATCACGCGGTTGCGGATCGGGAAGTTCATCGCCAGCGGCGGCGTGCCGGGAGCGAACTCGCTCAGCAGCAGTCCCTTCTCCACGACGCGTTTGTAGAGCGCGCGGTTGCAGCGCGGATAGACGACGTCGATGCCGGTGCCGAGGACGGCGATCGTGGGGAACGTCGCATCGAGCGCCGCCTCGTGCGCGGCGGCGTCGACTCCGCGCGCCAGTCCGGAGACGACGATCAAGCCGCTGCGCGCGAGATCGTCGCCGAGTTGCCGCGCGACGTTGATCGCGTACGGCGACGCGCGCCGTGATCCGACGATCGCCACCGACGGTTTCGCCAGCAGCGTGCGGTCGCCGCGGAAGTGGAGCGCGAGGGGCGGATCGATGATCGCGCGCAGCGGCGGCGGGTAGTCGGGATCGGCGAGCGTGATGGTGGAGTCGCGCAGCGCGGCAACTCTTGCCGCGTTCAGTTGTAACGGATTTCTGACCTGCTCGGCCTGCGCTTGATCAATGCTTAGAAGCGATGCGATTAGTCTGGAAGAAGAGCTGCAGGCCTCGGCGGGCAACTCACCAAACATTTCCAGCAGCAGGCGCGTGCGGTTCGGTGTCAGAAATGGCAGCAATGACCATGCGATCAGAAGATCGCGGTGCGTGTCATTCATGAATTACGTTGGAGCTGTAGAGGAGGCGGGCCGAGTGCGAAGAAGCAATGCGATTATAATCCTCGGACATTCACTAGGAGAAACTCATTCATGACGCGGGATTTACGGTTCGCAGCGGCCGTCCTCGCGACCGCCGTTCTCCTCGGGTCGTGCTCTCACGCGACCTCCACTGAAGCTCCCCGGCAGCAGGAAAACTTCGGCGTCCAGATGGCTCGCATGAACCTCTGGCGCGAAGCGATGTTCCGCTTCCAGCGCGCCACCGAGATCACTCCCGGCAACGCGATGGCGCACAACAATCTCGCCGTCGCGTTCGAAGCCAACGGCGATTTCGAGAAGGCGCGCAAGGAGTACCTCGAAGCGCTGAAGCTCGACAAATCGAACCAGTACATCCAGAAGAACTACAGCCGGTTCGTCGAGTTCACCTCGCGCAACAAGAAGCGCGCGCCGGCGAAGAGCGCGTCGGGAACGCCGTCGCAGACGCCAGGGCCGGGACCGACGGTCGGCATCTCCGCACCGGCGAACAATCCGGCGCCGGGAGTGATGGCGCCGGGCGACGTCACGCAGCGTCCGGAAGGGGCGCAGCCGGTCACGCCGCCGTCGCCTCCGTCTACGCCGCCATCCGATCAGCCCCCGCCACCCAAGCCAGTTCCGCCGCACGGAGGTGCCTGACCATGAAACGAGTCGCGATCATGCTCGCAGCCGCGCTCGTACCACTCGCCGCATTCGCCGGCGTTCTCGAAGTGAAGTTGAAGCTGCCGGTGAAGCCGAAACTGCAGATCACCGGCGATGAGAAGATCGCCATCGCGCCGTTCGTCATCGCCAACAACGGCGAACGGAAAGCCGACCGGGCGTCGAAGGTCGACGTGCAGTCGGAGTTTCAGCGCTACCTCCGCAAGCAGCTCACCAAGAGCACGAAACTGCGCATCGTCGATGTGCCGGGCACGAAGCTGCCAGGGACGGACATGAAGGCGCTCGAGGCCAACCGCGACTACTGGAGAGAGATCGGCTCGAAGACAGGGGCCGACTTCATCGTCTCCGGCATCGTCGACTTCGACATCAACGACAAGTCGGGCTACCGCACCGAGGAGTACACCTCGCCCGCCGACGGGCGGACGTACTACCGCCAGGTGCTGGTGGAGACGAGCGGGTTCGTGTTCGACATCGACATCGCGGTGTTCAACGCCGACACGGGCGAGAAAGTGCTGGAAGAGAATTTCCGCGACTTCAAGGAATTCGACCAGCGCAACTACGACGAGATCCTCGGCCTCTTCGAGAACCTGCGCTCGATGGAAGCGCAGCTCGTCGGCATCTTCGTGTCGCAGGAAACCTCGGCCAGCCGCTACGTCTTTACAGAATAGTCAGCGTGTCATCCTGAGCAGCGCAGACCGCGAAGGATCCTTCGCCGTCTCCGCGGCGCAGGATGACACTCCGGGAGGAATCGTGAAGCGTCTCATCGCGCTACTTGTCGTCGTCCTCGCAGCTGTGCCCGCCTATCCGTTCGGCCAGAACAAGATCGTCTACGACCGCTTCAACTGGAACATCTACCACTCCACGCATTTCGACGTGTACTTCTACGACGAAGAGAAGCCGTCGCTGCAGAAGGTGGTCGATGCGGCGGAGAGCGCGTACGACGATCTCTCCCGCAAGTTCAACTACCAGATCTCGAAGAAGATCCCGCTGATCTACTACGCGACGCATTCGGCGTTCGAGCAGACCAACGTCGATCTGAACTTCATCCCCGAGGGCGTCGGCGCGTTCGCCGAGCCGGCGCGCAACCGGATGGTCGTGCCGATCGACAACACCGACGAGAAGAACGCGCAGGTCATCCAGCACGAGCTGACGCACATCTTCGAGTACGAGATCCTCTTCCAGGGAAAGCTCGGCAAGACCGTCACCGCCAATCCGCCGACCTGGATGATGGAAGGCCTGGCCTCGTTCATGGCCAGCGATGAAGACTCGAAGGACCGCATGGTCCTCCGCGACGCCGTGGTCAACGACGACGTCCCGGCGATCACCAAGAATCCGCAGGGCTACTTCGCGTATCGCTTCGGACACTCGGTCTTCTCGTACATCCAGCAGAAATATGGCTGGGAAGGCGTGCGCGATTTCATCTACGAGTACCGCAACACCCTCGGCAGCTCGGTGGACAAGGCGCTCAAGCGCGCCTTCGACGTGACGCCGGACGAATTCGACAGCCACTTCCGCACCTGGCTGCGCAAGCAGTACCTCCCCGCGCTCATCGCGAAGGGCGAGCCGATCGAGTATGGCGATCCGTTCAAGATCCGCCCCGAGCTCGTGAGCGATGAGATCTCGCCCGTGCCGTCCCCCTCGGGCGACCTGCTCGCCGGCTTCACCACGTACAAGGAAGACGTCGACGTCGCCGTCTTCAACATCCCCGAGCGTAAGCTGCTCAAGAACCTGACGCCGGGCTACACCAGCCGCTACGAGTACCCGATCGTGCAGTCGTTCACCGTCGGTCCGGTCATGGGGCGCGACATCGCCTGGGCTCCGAACGGCGATCAGGTGGCGGTCTTCGCGAAGAAGGAGCGCGGCCGTAACCTGCTGCTCATCCATCCGCTCACCGGCCAGATCCAGAAGTCGATTCCGATGAAGGTCGAGCAGCAGCTGAATCCGACTTACGCGCCCGACGGACACAAGATCGCCTTCTCCGGCTTCCTCGGCAATCAGCCCGATATCTTCCTCTACGACCTCGACAGCGGCGCGATGACGAACCTGACCAACGACAAGTTCTTCGACGGCGCGCCGGTCTTCTCGCCCGACGGCAAGTGGCTCGTCTATTCGTCGATCGTCGACGGCTTCGCGAAGCTCTTCAAGCTGAATGTCGCCAATCCGGGGGAGCGCTTCCAGCTGACCACCGGCAACTGGAACGACATCGACGCCTTCTTCACCCCCGACGGAAAGCGGATCTTCTACTCATCCGACCGCCAGACCGGCCGCAACATCGAGCAGGCGGCGGCGATCCTCGAGGCGGCCGAGAACAAGGCGAAGCGCGAGGGTGATACGCCGAAGGCCGACGCGGCGAACTACGCCGCGTACAACGTCTACTCGCTGAACCTCGAGAACGGCGACCTGCTGCAGTACACCGACGTCGTCGGCGGCTGCTTCACGCCGGTCGTCTTCACCGGGACGAACAACAAGGAGCGGATGGTCTTCTCCTCGTACTACAAGCATCGCTGGCAGCTCTTCTCCACGACCACCGACAAGCCGCTGCACGAGGCGGAGAAGGTGCAGTTGCCCTCCGCGCCGCTGCAGGCGGACGCGCGCTCGTCGTTCCAGGCGCCGGTGGAAGTGGCGATCGATCCGGAGAAGATCGAGCCGGCGCGCAGCCGCAAGCTGTTCATCGACGACGTCGAGGTGAACGCGGGCGTCAGCTCCGATCAGCTCTTCGTGTCGCGGTCGGTGATCTACATGAGCGACATGCTCGGCAACCGCCGCTTCATCGCCTCGCTCGATTCGGTGTCGTCGTTCTCGAACTTCGACTTCCTCTACTTCGACCTGCAGCACCGGATGAACTGGGGCGTCCGCGTGTTCGACAATCGCTCGTTTTTCACGGCCGTCAGTCAGGACAACAGCTTCAATCTCGACCGCCATCAGGTCTATCGCGAGACCGGCGCGATCGGCATCATCAGCTATCCGTTCACGCGCTATCACCGCATCGACGTCGGCGCGGGCTACGAGAGCCGCCAGATCGCTTACCCGCAGGCGTTCGACCTCGGCGGCCAGACGGTCATTGCCTTCCTGGAGCGCCGCGACAACTTCCCGCTGGTGACGTCGACGTTCAGCGGCGACACGACGATCTTCAAGCAGTTCGGTCCGGTCTCCGGCCATCGCTACGACATCAGCGCGTCATACGCGCCTGATCTGAAGGATAAGGGGACGCTGACGCAGGACTTCCAGATCGACGCGCGGCAGTACTTCCAGGTCACCTCGCGCTCGCTGCTGGCGGCGCGGCTCTTCGCCGGCTATTCGACCGGCAATGTGCCGAACTTCTACTACTTCGGCGGCCTGAACACGCTGCGCGGCTACGACTTCCGTTCGCTGATCGGCACGCGCGCCGGCTTCGTGAACCTCGAGTACCGCTTCCCGCTGGTCGACGTGCTGGCCACGCCGATCCTCATCTTCCAGCAGGTGCGCGGCAATCTCTTCTTCGACATCGGCGTGGCGAACTTCAAGGGCCAGCGCTTCACCTTCGCCGAGAACCGCCGCCTGGTCGACGCCAAGGCGGCAGTCGGCTACGGCTTCTCCCTCAACTTCCTCGGCCTCGAGCTGCACTGGGATTTCGCCAAGCGGTTCGACGGCAAGTCGACCACGGGCAAGTACCGGACGGAGTTCTGGATCGGGGAGACGTTCTAGAGCGCGGCGCTGCCGCGTGAGTTACCGGTTGCCGGTTGCCAGTGGTTTGGCAACCGGCAACCTCTGCCTCACAAGCGCGGGCCCGATCCTCTTCGTGCGTGCCACAGCGCGACGACCTCGATCGTCTGCGATTCGATCTGCGGCCGGTAGTAAAGAAAGTAGTTCACGCGGTTGAGCAGCACGCGCCGCACGCCCGGAAGCGCGATATTGCGAGCGATGGAGCCGATGTTGGGAGTGCTCGCGATCATTTCCAGTGTCGTGCGCAGCTCTTCTTCGAGCGCAGCGGGAGCTTTTGATCGATTGGCGCGCCACCATCGCTTCGCCTCGCTGATATTCCTCGAAGCACGAGTTGTGAAGTGGACAGTGAAGCGTTGATTCAATCGTCTTCCCGGAAGATCTTCATGACCTCTTCCGCCGGAATCAGCTTGCCGTGATCCGCTTCGGCGAGCGACAGCAACAGCTCCGCTTCCGCCACCGCGTCGAGCTCGAAGCTTTCGTCTGCTTCGCGCACGAGTACGGTCACGGGAGTTCCATCCGGAAGCGGTTCACCTTCGAGAACGACGCTGCCGGATACGACCTTGCCGGATGTGATTCGCATTTCGGCTATTTTACGCGCTCACGCCAGCGTCACCCGTATCCGCGCAGCCTCTTCCGCCGGCGTGCTTCCGAACAACCTCTTGAACTCCCGGCTGAACTGCGACGGGCTTTCGTAGCCGACCTCGCCCGCCGCGGCGCCGGCGGCGAGGCCTTCGTGGACCATCAGCATGCGTGCCTTGTGCAGGCGGATGGTCTTCAGGTACTGCAGCGGCGAGGATGACGTCACGGCTTTGAAGTTGTGATGGAACGCCGAGGTGCTCATACCCGATTCGCGCGCCAGGGACTCGATGTCGATCGAATCGGAGTAGCCGGTGTGCATCCGCCGCAGCGCTTTGTGAATCTGGCCGAAGTGGCTGTGGCGTGCGGCGACGGCGCGCAATGCGCCGCCCTGTTCGCCGCAGAGGACGCGGTACGTGATCTCGCGGACGATCTGCGGCCCGAGGATGCGCGCGTCGTCGCGTGAGGCGAGGCATTCGAGCAGGCGCGTCGCGGCATCGCACAGGCCTTCGTTCAGCGGCGTCGCGTAGATGGCGCGCGGCGCGGCGACGGGACCGAGCGGGACGTCGTCCATCTCCATCAACAGCTCCGCGACCGTCGCCGGATTCACGCTCACGGCGAGTCCGAGCAGCGGCTTCTCCGGCGTCCCCTCGGTCTCGCATTCGAACGGCAGCGGCACGGAGAGCACGAGGTAGTTCTTCGCGTCGTACGTGTAGACGCGGCCGCCGAGGTATCCGCGTTTGCGGCCCTGGGCAATGATGAAAATGCCGGGCTCGTACAGGATCGGACGGCGCGGAATTCGCTGCGAGCTGCGCATGAAGTGGACGCAGTCGAGGATGGAGTTGCTGTAGCCCTCGCCGGCGGCGAGTGTCGAGAGAAGGTCAACGAGACGAGTGCCCATTCGCCGAGCATTTTGCAGGATCAGGCAAGGCTTTGCCAGTATTGCTCTTGTTCGTTTTCAGTACGGAAGCGATATTGCAGCACATGAAAGGAACAACCATGATTCAACGTCAACTCGGTGCTCACCTCCACGTCTCCGCCCTCGGCCTCGGCTGCATGGGGATGAGCGAGTTCTATGGGCCGAGCCAGCAGAACGAGGCGGAGTCGATCCGCGTCATCCATCGCTTCCTCGATGAGGGCGGCAACTTCCTCGACACCGCCGACATGTACGGCAGCGGCCGCAACGAAGAGCTGGTGGGGAAGGCGATCGCGGGACGCCGCGACGACGTCGTGCTGGCGACGAAGTTCGCCAATGTCCGCGGACCGAACGGCGAGTTCCTCGGCGTGCGCGGCGATCGCGAGTACGTCTTTCAGCAGTGCGATGCGAGCCTGCAGCGCCTGAAGATCGACGTCATCGATCTCTACTACCAGCACCGCGTCGATCCGAAGGTGCCGATCGAGGAGACGATCGGCGCGATGGCCGAGCTGGTGAAGGCGGGCAAGGTGCGCTACCTCGGAATGTCGGAGGCCGCGCCGGCGACGATTCGCAAGGCGGCGGCGGTCCATCCGATCGCCGCGTTGCAGACCGAGTACTCGCTCTGGAGCCGCGAAGTGGAGGAGGAGATTCTCCCGACCGTGCGCGAGCTCGGCATCGGATTCGTCGCCTACAGTCCGCTCGGTCGCGGATTCCTGACCGGCCAGTTCCGCACGCCCGACGATCTTCCGGCCGACGACTACCGCCGTCACTCGCCGCGCTTCCAGGGCGAGAACTTCCAGAAGAACCTGCAGCTCGTGCAGGAGATCGAGGCGATCGCGAAGTCGAAGGGGTGCACGCCGAGCCAGCTCGCGCTCGCGTGGGTGCTCGCGCAGGGTGATGACATCGTCCCGATCCCCGGCACGAAGCGCGTGAGCTACCTCGAGGACAACCTCGGCGCAGTCGACGTGAAGCTGTCCGCGGACGAGCTGGCGCGGATCGACTCCGTGATGCCGGCCGGATCGGCGGCTGGGCCGCGGTATCACGAGCAGGCGATGAGGGCCGTGAATCTCTGATGTGAATCAGGCAGCACGAGGAGCGCGGCGCCTGTCCGCGATCGTTTCGCGAAGAAACCGCAACAGCGCCCGCTCCTCCATCGACAGTCCGCTCCGCACCACGGGGCTTCCTTTTCTCTTCTTCCGCAGCGTCTCGAACGGTTTTCCTTCCATGTACTCGTCGAGAAGGCGGGGGCAGACGTACGACTTACGGCAGACGGCGGGCGTGTTGCCGAGCTGCGCGGCGGTGGCGGTGATCGCCTTGCGGATCTTGCGCTTGCGCTCCGCCTTCGATGAGCCCTGGCCCTGCATGGCCAGCGCGATCGAGCAGAGGAGCGTGCCGGCCCAGGTGCGGAAATCCTTTGCCGTGAAGTCGGAGCCGATGATCGACTGGATGTAGTCGTTCACGTGGCGGTCCTTCACGTCGACGATGCGTCCGTTGTTGATGAACTTGAAGAGCTCCGCCCCTTTCGTCTTCTTCAGCGTCTCCGCGATGCGCGCCACCTCGGGATCGCGCACCGCGCGCTGATTCTGCTTGCGCCACTTGCCGATGTAATCGAAGAGCAGCGTGTCGCCGTCGATCTTCACGTGACGGCCGCGCACCGTGGTGAGGCCGTACGTCGATTCCTGTTCCGCGCTCTTGTCGTTGCCGATGCGGAAGAAGCCCTGGTCGATGAGGCGCACCATCGCTCCGAGGACACGTTCGCGATTCAGTGTGTTCCCACGTAAATCGCCGCGCACGCGGCGCCGCAGTTTTGGGAGCGCCTCGCCGAACTCGACGACGTGGCGGAACTTCTCCTCCTCGCGTTGCGCGCGGAAACGCGAGTGGTAGAGGTACTGCGTCCGTCCCTTCTTGTCGACGCCGACGGCCTGCAGCGGCGCGGAGTCGCCGCGCGCGATGCGCACGTCGCGCCAGGCGGGCGGGATGCGCAGCTTCGCGATGCGCGCGAGCACCTTCCCGTCCGTGACGGCTTCACCGTTTTGGAAGCGATAGTTGAATCCCGATTCTTTCGTCCCTTCGCGCCGTATCCCGTGCTGATCGAGATACCAACGGCGGCGGACGCCTTTGGCAGGCATGACGTCGGGCAATTTTGCGAGAATGGTGCCGCTGCCTGCGCACCCATCGATGTTCACCATTTTCAGCCAGCCGCCGGCGCCGCTGACGCGACGCGAAAGGCTCATTTTTGCCTCGACCTGGATCCTCGTCGCGGTCTCGCGCTTCATCGCGCGGGCGCGCTCGGCGTGGGACTGGGACGAATTCAACTTTCAGCTCGGCCTGCGGCAGTTCGACGTCCCGGCGCATCAGCCGCACCCACCCGGCTATCCGGTCTTCATCGCCGCAGGTAAATTCGTCCGTTTCTTCGTCGACACCGACTTTCACGCGCTGCAGATCGTGGTGCTGATCGGCGCGCTCTTCTTCTTTCCCGCTGCGTTCGCGCTGGCGCGCGAGCTGCGCTTCGGATTCCGCACCGCGCTCTTCGGCGCGCTGATCGCCTGCTTCCTGCCGAACGTCTGGTACTACGGCGGCACGGCGTTCAGCGACATCCCCGGCGTCGCGCTCGGCCTCTTCGCCTCGGCACTGATCCTGCGCGGCGGTGGCGATTCGCGGGCCTACATCGCGGGCGCGTTTCTCCTCGGGATCTCCGCGGGCATCCGCCCGCAGAATCTGTTGACCGCGCTGGTGCCAGCGCTGATCGCGACGTTCATCCGCTTGCGCGCGCGCTCGTGGCGCAGCGTCGTCGCGGGGGCGCTGGCGGGAGGAATTGCGCTCGGTGGCTGCTACGCCGGCGCGGCGCTCGCGTCGTCGAGCCCGGGCCAGTACATGCAAAGCGTTCGCGAGCAGCAGAACTACGTCCGCAACACCGACTCGTACCACAACCCGGATCGCGAGCCTTTGTCCGAGGTCGCGCGCCGCGTGTTTCTGACGCCGACGGGCGCGCCGAGGCTCTTTACGATCGTCGAGATCCTGACGCTGATCTCACTGATCGACGCCATTGCCAGGCGCCGCGCCGCGCCGATCGTCGCGCTGATCTCGTTCCTGACGTTTGCGGTCTTCACCTGGCTGATGCTTTCGCCCGACGTGATTGCGCGGTACTCGCTCGGTTACGTCACCGCATACGCATTTCTCGCCGCCGACGGCATCGCCGCGATCGCGCGCGTCCTTCCGCGACGCGCCGAACCAATCGCGCAGACCGCGTTCTCGATCATCCTCGCGGCGTACCTCGGCGTGTGGACCTGGCCGGCGATCTCGACGATGCATCGCACGCTGTCGCCGGTCGCGAACGGCATCCGCTACATCCGCCTCCATGCGAAGCCGCACCAGTCGACGATCTTCGTCAGCGGCGCACTCAGTCCGCACGCCCTCCACGATCTCGCCGACTACGACCCGATCGTTTTCGATCGCGACGAAGAGATCCCCGACAGCGGCTTCCGCCTCCCCGCCTACATCTTCACGCCGGTCTTCGACACGAGCGAAGGAGGGGAGACGTTCTCCCTCCCGCACCGCAAGCCGCTGTGGGACGTCGTCCGGCGCCGCAACTTCGAAGTGCGCGTCATTCCCGCGTACCGGCGCGTCCGTTTCACCAGCGGCTGGTACGGCGTGGAAAGCGACGGCCGGACGACGTGGCGCTGGATGGGACGCGAAGGGGTGAGCCGTCTTCCGCCGATCGACGGACGGGGACGCCTGACCATGCGCTTCCACGTGCCGCTCGACATCGAGCAGCAACCGCCGACGCTCGACATCCGGATCAACGGCGTGCAGGTGGAGCGCTCGCTCTGCAGCATCGACACGCAGGAGCGGGCGTGGGTCATCGAGTCGAAGCGCGACGCGACGAACGAGGTACGACTGGCGATCAGCGACGCGCCGATTCCGGCCGCGTTGCATCGCAGCGATGACCCGCGTGCCCTCGGCCTCGAGCTGCGCGAATACTCGTGGACGCCCGTGCCGTGAGATCGACGCGCACCTGGCTGATCGTCATCGGCGTCGCGGTCGCGCTCACGCGATTCCTCGCCGCCGCGCACAGCCTGTGGGAATGGGACGAAGCGCTCTTCTGCCTCGGGCTGCGCGACTTCAACGTCGCGGCGCATCATCCCCACCCGCCCGGCTTCCCGCTCTACATCCTCCTCGGACATCTCTTCCGCTTCTTCACCGGCGACGACTTCCGCGCGCTGCAGGCGATCAACCTGCTGTCCGGGATGCTCGTCTTTCCCGGGACGTACATGCTCGCGCGGGAGATGAAACTGGAGGTCGTGCCGTCGATCAGCGCGGCGCTGCTCACGTCGTTCGCGCCGAACATCTGGTTCTACGGCGGGACGGCATTCAGTGATGTACCGACGCTCGCGTTTCTGCTCTTCGGCGCGGCGCTGTTGCTGCGATCCAGACAGCGGACAGCGGACAGCGGACAGCAGTCCGCCGGTCTCTCCCGCCGTCCGCTGTCTGCTGTCCGCTGTCTGCTGTTGTACTACGCCGGCTGCGCGATCATGGCCGCGGCCTGCGTGATGCGGCCACAGAACGTGCTCCTCGGCGCGTACCCGTTCCTCGCCGCGTCGTGGCCGCGCTGGAAGGAGCGGAAGCGCGATCCGATCCTCGGCGCGCTGCTCATCGTCGTCATCGTCGCGGTTTTCTTCGGCGGCGCCGCGTACGTCACCGGGTTCGAGGCCTACCGCGACGCGATGAAGGGGCACAGCCAGTACGTGCTCGCCGTCGACTCGTACCGGAACGCGATGCGTCCGCCGTGGCACAAGACCTACCGCTACTTCCTGCTCGATCCGTACGGCGCGGGAAAAGTGTCGACCGTGATCTCGATCTTCGCCGCGATCGGACTGCTGCGCTTCCGCCGCGTCGCGCTCGAGTCGCTGGCGATCTTCCTGCCGTTCATCATCTTCTCGCTCTTCATGCTCAACCCGGAGTCGGGCGGGCGATACGCGATCACGTCGATGCCGATGCTGATGATCCTCTGCGCCGAGGGGATGAGGGTGGTGGCGCGCAAGCCGGTCATTCAGGCGATATGCGTCGCCGCCATCCTCGGCAAACTCATCGACTGGACGCTCCCCGCGCTCAACGAGGTTCGCCGCCACGACGCGCCGACGTTCGCGGCGGCGCAATGGATCCGTCAACATGTTGACCGCACGAAGTCGACGGTGTACTTCGGCGACGTGGATCCGATGGCGGAGTACCTGCTCGGCGATTACAAACGCGTTTCCGCCATCAGCGGCGACTTATCCGGGTTCTCGGCCTCCGCCGCGAATGGGTGGCTGATCGCGGAACGGGCCTCAGGGGTGCCGGGCGCGGTCAACTTCATCCGGCCGCGCGGGCATCTCTTCAACATCTCGCGTAAGCGCTACTTCGAAGTGCACGTGCGCCCGCTTGCCTCGGTCGTCACGTACGGCGACGGCTGGAATGGCGAAGAGCGCAACGGATACGAGGCGTGGCGGTGGATGGGACGACGCTCGGTAGCGCAGCTTGCCGCGGTGCCGGGGAGGGGGGAGTTGAGGATCGCGTTCGACGTGCCGGTGGAAAAGGCCGTCGCGACGATCACGTTCAACGGACAAGTCCTCGAGCGGATCGTGTGCGACAAGCATGTCGAGCGCCGCTGGGTGCTGCCGTCCAATGTCGCGGCGCCGAACACGCTGACCATCGATGTCGATCGCGTGGTGCACGCGCCGAATGATCCACGAGACCTCGGCCTGCAACTCCGCGCCTGCTCGTGGTGGGCGGTGGAGGGGAAGTGACGCAGCGTCAGCGAATGATCGTGGCCGTCGCGACGGCCGTCGTGGCCATCACGCGCTGGCTCGCGCTGTCGCGGACGTTGTGGGACTGGGACGAGGCGCAGTTCATCGTCGCCCTTCGGCACTTCGATATCGCCGCGCATCATCCGCATCCGCCCGGCTTCCCGCTCTTCATCGCGGCGGGGAAGGCGATGCAGTGGATCGGCTTCGACGAGTTTCACGCGCTGCAGGCATTGAGCTTCATCGCCGCCGTGCTGATCGTGCCGGCGATGACGTCGTTCGCGCTCGCTGCCGGCGCGGATTTTCTGACGTCGCTTCTCGCGTCGCTCATCCTCGCCTTCTTTCCGAACGTCTGGTTCTACGGCGGAACGGCGCTGAGCGACGTGCCGTCGATGACGCTGATCGTGCTGGCCATCGCGCTGCTGCTGCGCGAGCGGACGCTCTACGCCGGCGCGATCGTCCTCGGAATCGCCGCCGGAATCCGCCCGCAGAATCTGCTCATCGCGGCGGCGCCGTTTGCCATTGCGTTGTGGCGATACCGCCGGCGCGCCGTCGGTCCCGCATTGGTCACGGCCGCGATCGTGGTCATCAGCTACTGCGCCGCTGCCTGGGCGACGGGCGGGTGGGACGTGTTCCTGGACGCGCTGCGCAGGCACCAGGCGTATCTGGCGCGTGTCGACGCGTGGACGAACCCGACCCGTCCGCCGCTCACGCATCTCATCGACGATTTCTTCATCCGCCCGTATCGCGCGCCGGTGATCAACATCCTGACCACGTTGTTTGTGCTGGTCGCGCTCGTGCGACGAAGACGTTCGACGCTCATAGCACTAGCGGCGTTCGCTCCGTTCTGTTTCGCCGCGTGGCTGATGCTCGATCACTTCAGCGTCAGCCGGTTCTCGGTCGGTTACGCGCCGCTCTTCGCGATGCTTGCGGCGGATGGGCTGCTCGGACAGCGGACAACGGACAGCGGACAGCAGAAGCCGCGCTGGTTCGCTGTCCGCTGTCTGCTGTCCGCTGTCTACATCGCCCTGATGATCGTCTGGACCTGGCCGGCGCTGACCGTCGTGCGCACGACCATCTCTCCGCCCGTTGCCGCGGCGAATTGGTTGCGCGCGGCGCACGCGACGGAGGTGGTGGTCGATCCGCGCATGGCGGCGTTCGGCGACGCGCTGCTGCCGGAGATGACGCGGCGCAGCGGCGTGTGGAGCGCGCTGCCGGGTGACTACCTGCTGACCGACGTCCCGGGCGCGATCACCTTCCGCCGTCCGCACGGAACGCTCTGGAACCTCGCGCGGCAGCGCTACTTCGAGGCGTCGGTCTCGCCCGCGCAATCGCCCTTCGAATTCGGCGAAGGATGGTACGGGCGGGAGTCCTCGCGTGACGACGTCTGGCGCTGGATGGGACAGCGCTCGCACACGCACATCGTGGAACGCTGCACGTCGCTGACATTCGATTTCTACGCGCCCCTCGCCGACGCGACCCTCACCATCGCCATCGACGGCAAGGTAATCGATCGCTTCAAGCCGCCCGCCGCGGAGTTCATGCGGACGTACGCGGTGAGCGCGCCGCGCGAGCTGGCGATCGAGACCGATCGCGTCGCGCGCAACGCGAACGACGCGCGCGACCTGGGGCTGCGGCTCAAGGGTCTCGAGTGCGGCCGGCCTACAACTTGAACGTGATCTGCTGCGGGAACCACGTCTTCACGCGCTTCCCGTCCTTGATGCCGGGGGAGAAGCGCGTCGACTTCATCGCGCGCGCCGCGGCGTCATCGAGTCCGAAGCCGACGCCCTTCAGCACTTTCACGTCGAGCACCTGACCGGTCTCGGAGATCAGCGCGGTCAGCAGGACCGTTCCTTCCACGCGCTGGCGCTGCGCGATCGGCGAATAGACGGGGCGGATCGCGCCGAGTGCACGGGGGACGGTGTCGAGGGCGTTCACGTCGACGACGTCGCCTTCGCGAACGGTGGCCACGACGGGAGCCGGTGCGGCGGCCGCGGGCTGCGGCTGCGCGACGGCGGGCGCTGCCGCCTGCGTCGCGGTCTGCTGCGGGGTCGTCGGCTGCGGAGCGGCCTCGTTGCGGCGCGACGCGTCGAGCGCCGCGGCGGAGGGATCAGGAGCGGCGGGAGTGGAGGCGGCCGGCGCGGGAGCTGAGGCCGCGGTCTGCACCGGTGCGTTCTTCGACTGACTCTGCTGCAGCTTCTTCGTGAAGTCCGACTGCATCTTCATCAGCTCTTCCTGATACTTCGCCTTCACCGCCTCTTCGAACGCCTGCTGCGTGTCGGCGGTGCTGGTCGGAGCGGTCGACGTCGACGGCGAGGCCTGCGCCACGACCGGCTCGGAGACGATCTTCGGCTTCGGGACCACCGGCGCGGCGGCATTGGCCTGCGTCGCCGTGGTGGTCGTCGCGTTCGTCGCCGGCTTCCGGTTCATCATCACCACGCCCGCACCGGCGGCGATGGCGACGATCACGCCCGCGGCGATGGCCAGGGGCGCTTTGCTCTTCTTCGGCGGCTCGAAGTGCGCGCCGAAGATCGGCGCCGTGTTGAGGTCCGCCGGCGGTGCGGCGGCGGCATGCACGGCCGGCGGCGGGGCGTCGAGATACGGAGCGACGTTGAGCTTCAACTCCTTGTCGCGATCGAGCGCTTCGCTCTCCATCTCCTTCTTCAGCAGGTTGCTGAGGTAGAAGGCGAGGTTGAACGTCGTCGCGGAGTACTTGCCGCTGGCATTGAGCGCGGTGATGGCCTGCTTCATGTCGCCGATCGAGGCGTAGCGGCCGTTCGGATCGGGGTCGAGCGCTTTGGTGAGGATGGCCCGGATGTCATCCGGCAGCGAGGAACCGGCGGCCGTGCGCGCGGCGCCGACCGTCTGCGCGAACGCGCTGCTCGTCGCCGCGTCGGGAGGCTCGACGCCGGTCACGAGGAGATAGAGGATGGCGCCCATGGAGAAGACGTCGGTCGTCTTCGTCGTCTCGCCGGAGTTGCGGTACTCGGGGGGGAAGTAGCGCCCGATCTCCGTCGCCACCTTCGCGTCCTTGAACGACGCCACGATGCCGCGGCCGAGCTGCTGTCCGCCGACGCGGATCTCGCCGCCGTCGTCGATCCAGATGAACTGCGGGATCAGCGCGCCGTGCGCCAGCCGCGTGCCGCCGCTGCCGCGCAGCTCCGCCGTGGTGGCGAGTGAGAGCGCGACCTTCTCCGCGATGACGATGGCCTGATCGATGGGGATCGGATTCGGCGTGACGTTCTGGCCGCCGCGCGCGCGGTTCACGATGTGCCGCAGCGAACGCCCGCCGGCGTAGTCCTGAACGATGAAGGGGACGTCATTGACGACGTCGATGACCTGATGCTTGGCGAAGCTCACGCCGGTGAGCTGCGGCACGAGCTCGCGCGCTCCGTTGGCGCTCGCCGTCAGTGCGGCGCGGTCGCCGCCGGTGAGCCGGCGCAAGGCGACGAGCGTTCCGATCTGGCCGTTCTCGATTCGCGCGGCGCGCCAAAGCTCGCCGAGGGGATCGCTTTCGAGTTTCTTGAAAAGAATGTACGGACCGAACTGCTCGTACGGCTTGTTCTTCGCGGCCATTTGAAGACGGACCCCCGGAGAGAAATTGAACTAGCGGATTCGCGCAAGAATAGCAGAGACGAGATAGCAGATAGCAGATAGCTGATAGCAAAGGCGCTGAGCCTGCTTCTGCTTTTGCTATCTGCTATCCGCTATCTGCTATCTCTTTCAGCTTTCCGATCCCGGTACCACTGCCTCTGCCAGATCTCCACGTTCCGGTTGTGGTCCGTGATGTTCGAGGAGAAGGCGTGGGAGCCGTCGTGCTTCGCGACGAAGTAGAGGTAGTTCGTCGACGCGGGGGCGGCGGCGGCGCGGAGCGAGGCGAGGCCGGGGTTGGCGATGGGGCCGGGGGGGAGGCCCTGGAAGCGGTACGTGTTGTACGGCGAGTCGATCTGCAGGTCGGCCTTGTGGATGTTGCCGTCCCAGCGGCCGGCGAGCTTGATGGCGTAGATGACCGTCGGGTCGGCGCCGAGGAGCATGCGGCGGCGGAGACGGTTGAGATAGACCGACGCGACCAGCGGCCGTTCATTCGGCAGCCGCGCCTCCGTCTCCACGATCGAGGCGAGCGTCACGGTCTTGTGCACGTCGAGGCCGGTGGTGATGAACGCCATCTCGCCGGTGAAGTGCTTGCGGAAGTTCTCCACCATCGCCTTGACGATCGTCTGCGGCGGCGTACCGGGGTTGAACTTGTAGGTGTCGGGAAAGAGATAGCCCTCCAGCGATTTCGCGTCGGGGGCGATGTCGTGCACCAGCTCCGGATCGCCGGTCAGCTTGTCCCACTGCTGCACGGTTCCGAAGCGTTCCTCGACGAAGAGACGGGCGACGGCGAAGCGGTCCAGTCCCTCGCGAACGGTCACGCTGCGGAGGATCACGTCGCCGCGGAACAGCTTCTCCAGGACCTGCGCCGCGGAGAGCGGGCGGTCGAATTCGTAGACGCCCGCCTTGATGGAGTCGTTGCGGCGGAGGAGCTTCATGTAGATCAGCGGGACGTACGGATCGCGGATCACGCCGTCCGCCTGCAGGTGCTTGAGGATGATCGACGTCCGCTGTCCGTGGCGCACTTCGACGTCTTTCTTCGGCTCGCTGAATCCCTTGTACGGCGAGGTGAGGGCGCGGAAGAAGAACCAGCCGCCGGCGATCAGCAGGAGGATCGCAAAGACGAGGATCGTGCCGAGCGACTGCAGGACCTTGCCGCATCCGCGTCGCGCACCGCGGCGTGCTGCTATGACGTCCTCCGAGTGTGCTCATCGAGCCACGATTGAAGGATCACCGCCGCGGCGTGCATGTCGATCTCGCGTTGCGCCTCGCGGCGTCCGCGGCCTGCGGCGCGGAGTTGTTCCGATGCTTCCACGGTGGTCAGGGCCTCATCCCAGAGCACGACCTCTTTGCAGGTTTTCTGCCGCAGGCGGTCGGCGAAGTCGCGGAACTTGCTCTCGTCGGCGCCCGGCCTGCGCGGCACGCCGACGACGAACGTCCCGGCGTCGAGCTCGCGCGCGAGGTTCGAGAGCTTCTCCACGATGTCGCCTTCGTTGCGCATGACGGAATGAGGAGTGGCCATGATGCCGGAGTCGCTCACCGCGATGCCGATGCGGCGAGCGCCGAGGTCGATTCCGATGATGGACACGGCGGCGATTTTAGTGCTGAGTGCTGAGTGCTGGGTGCTGAGTATTCGATTTGGCCAGCACTCAGCACCGAGCACTCAGCACTACAATGTTCTCCGAGGCTCCGCATGAAGAACTTCAATCTCGACGCCATCCTCGAGGCGATGCTCAAGATGTCCGACCGGGTGTCCGATCTGAACTTCTCGGTCGGCCGGCAGCCGCAGGTGGAAGTCGACGGGCAGCTCACGCCGGTGAATTTCCCCGGACTGCCGCGCCTCACCCCGTATCAGACGGAGATGATCGCCATGCACATGCTGCGCGGCGACCGGGAGCTGACGCGGACGCTGATGACGAACGGCTCGGTCGACCTCTCGTACTCCATCGCCATGAAGACGCGCTTCCGCGTGAACATCTTCTCGCAGCGCGGCACGTACGCCATCGTCCTGCGCGTCATCCCCGAGGGCATTCCGACGCTGGAGAAGCTGGGGATGCCGGCGGAGCTGCACAACATCGCCAGGCTGAAGAACGGCATCGTGCTCGTCACCGGGCCGACCGGCTCGGGCAAGTCGACCACCCTCGCCGCGCTCATCCATCAGATCAATCACGACTACGCGTACCACATCATCACCATCGAGGATCCGGTCGAATACATGCACCGGCACATCAAGTCGACGGTGAACCAGCGCGAGGTGGGGAGCGACACCAAGACCTTCTCGCTCGCCCTGCGCGCCGCGCTGCGGCAGGCGCCCAAGGTGATCCTCATCGGCGAGATGCGCGACGTGGAGACGATCGAGATCGCCATGGAAGCGGCGGAGACCGGCCACCTCGTGCTCTCGACGCTGCACACCATCGACGCGGCCAAGACCGTCGACCGCATCGTCGGCGTCTTCCCGAAGGATCAGGAGCCGCAGGTACGGACGCGCTTCTCGCAGTCGTTCCGCTACGTCATCTCGCAGCGTCTCCTGCCGAAGGTCGGCGGCGGGCGGCTGGCGGCGCTGGAGATCCTGAAGTCGACCATGCGCACGCGCGACTATGTCCTCAAGGGCGAGTCGGACGGGCGCTCGCTCACCGATGCCATGCACGACGGCAGCGTCGACGGCATGCAGACGTTCGACGACGAGATCGAGAAGTTGTGGCAGGCCGGCTCGATCACGAAAGAGACGGCGCTGGCGTACGCCAGCAACCCGACCAACCTCGCGCTCCGCCTCACCGACGAAGACAAGCGGCCGCAGGAAGACAACTCGATGATGTCGATGCTGGAGTAAGGACCGAATGATCCGGATCGTCTGCACGAACTGCCAGAAACCGCTCTCGCTCGACGAGACCAAGCTGCCCGACAAGGAAGTCGGCTTTCCCTGCCCCGTCTGCAAGACGAAGCTGACGGTCGACAAGAGGAACTTCGTCACCGGGGAGCGGGAAGCGCCGGAGGTTCCCGACGAGTCGGAAGGGTTCGGGGCGAAGGCGGTGATCGTCGGCGCCGACAGCCCGGCGCTGCGTCAGGCGGCGAAGCTGATCGGGTTCCTGCCGGTCTACTTCGCCACTGCTGCCGAGGCGCGCGACTTCTACATGCAGGAGTATCCGCAGGTGGTGATGATCAATCCGCCGCAGATGACCCCTCCGCCGCTGGAGTCGATGCAGCCGATCATCTCCCTGACGCCGTCGGACCGCCGCCGCGCGTTCTTCATCCTCTTCTCCGACAACCTCCGCACGCTCGACGGCAACGCCGCGTTCCTCTACGGAGTGAACCTGGTCGTCGCGCCGAAGGACCTTCCCGCCTTTCCGCAGGTCTACCGCGATGCGAATGCCTACCACGAGCGGCTCTACTCGAGCCTGAGCTCGGTGATGAAGGCGATGCACTCGTAGGGCGCGAAAAAGCCGAGAAAACAAAAAGGGCGCCCGAGGGCGCCCTTTGGCCTGGCAGAAGCGAGCAGTTTACGACTGCGCTCCGGTCGGCATCTGGAGGAACGAACCGTTCGAGTAGATGATGTCGGCATCGAACTTCGTGGTGTCGCCGCCCGGTGCGGAGTCGGTCGCGCCGTCCTTACCGGTGGAGCGGATCATGTAGACCTGCGCCGCGGTGCTGCCGCCGCTGAAGCCGACGTCGGCCGCCAGGACCCACGCGTTACCCCAGCCGTCGGCCTTCGGAAGCTGCTTGATGTAGGTCGGCGAGAGAGCGGTGGAGAGCTCCGAAAGCGTGACGTCGACGCTCGGCAGCGAGAGAGCACCGGCAGCGTTGTACCGGTTGGTGTCGGTTGCACGCGCTTCCCACGCCGTGGCGATCGAGCGCATGTCAGCCATGGTCCGTTTCTGCTTCGAGCGCTGCATAGCGGTCAGCAGGTTCGGGATGGCGATTGCAGCGAGAATGCCGATGATCGCGACGACGATCAGCAGCTCAATGAGGGTGAAACCTTTCTGTTTCCTTGTCATGTAGCTCCTCCTAACAAGAGGGGTCTAGAGGGCAATGCCGATGCCACGCGATGGTGATAGGTAAGTTATTGATTAGCCAAGAGTTACGTTTGGAATTGACGGATACCTGACGAATTCTTGTCGCTTTCGCCGCGAAAGTCCTGACAAATAGTGTCAGCTCTCGTCCGTCCCCTTCGAATCGAACGCATAGCGGCCGACGATTTTCTTCGTCATCTCCACCCCGCCCTGGAACCAGTCGATGCGGACCCGTTCGTCGATGCCGTGGATGCCCTGCGTCTGGTAGTAGTCGACCGGAAACGGCCACATGCCGTAGCAGAGGATGCCGAGCGGCCGGAGGAAGCGCGAGTCGTTGATCGATTTCGTCAGGATCTGCGTCCCGACGTCGACCTGATACTGCCGCCGCACTTCCTCCGCGATGAGTGCGAACAGCGGACTGCGATCGGAGCTGAGCCGGGCGACCGGGTCATTCGAGTGGATGGTTCCGACTGTCACGCCGAACGGCGCCACTTTGCCGGTCAGCCATTCGATTCTCGGGGCGCTGTCGACGTTCGGCAGATTGAAGAGCGTGGTTCTCATCGCCCAGCCCTCGCTCTCCTTCCGGATCGTCGAGGCCCAGACCACGTTCTGCGTCAGCTCGCGATAGGCCTTGGGCAATTTCCAGAGGCGTCCCGTTTTCACGGTGCGGGAAAGATCGGCCAGCTCCTGCCGCGGTTCGAAGCGAAAAGGGGCGATGGCGTGGAAGTAACGGGCGACTTCCGGCAGCACTTCATCGGCGTCGGTCGGCGAAAACCAAGGCTCGAGCGCGATCCGCGCCTGCTGCAGTTGCTCGCGTGACGGCGCGTGAAGATCGACGGCGATCACCTGCTTCGTTCCGATCTCGATGCCGAAGTAGGTGACCTGCTCATTCAGCGTCTCGGTGACGCCCCCTTCGTTGAGCGCGTAGCGGATGCCGTCGACGATGTCGGGACGATGCTCGACGATCCAGCGCATGCCGTTCGCGCTTCCCGTTTCCTCGTCGGCGACGGCGAGGAGGACGATGTCGCGTTCCGGCTGCCGGCCACCGCGCGCGACGGCGATGAAGGCTTCGAGCTGGCAGACGGTGATGCTCTTCATGTCGAGCGCGCCGCGGCCCCAGATCTGGTTGAGGTGGATGTCGGCGGAGAACGGTGCCCGCGTCCAGCCGTTCGGCGACGCGGGGACGACGTCGATGTGACTGGCGAGCATCAACCCTTCGCCGCGCCGCCTGCCGCGGATGCGCGCGTAAAGGTTCGCCCGTCCCGGCGCGGGCTCGAAGATCTCGTACGGGACGTGCGCGCGATCGAGCTGCTGTCCGATCCAGCGCGCGCCGTCGATCTCGTTCTGATGCGACGTGTCGATCCGGATGTACTGCTGCAGGAGCACCGCCTCCGGCGTGACGTTTCCCTTGCGCGGGATGAACGGCGTCGCGGCGATCTGGCGGCCCATGAATGCCTGCCAGCCGATGAGCGCGGCGCTGGCGATGATGACCAGACCGAGGATCGTCCCCAGGACGATCCGCTCGCGGCGGATCTGCCGGCGCCTTGCTTCAGGATCGATCGCCATCGACAGGCTCCGCTACCGGCTCGACGTGCGTCCCGTCCGGGTCCGCGACGACATGCATCTGCTCCTCATACGCCACATCCGCCACCACCTCCCGCCTCGGCATGAGCACCGCGACCCCGGCGAGCAGGACGATCGAGATGATGGAGATCATCATCCCCACGCGCACGAGCTCATTGCGGTACTGCATCACGACCTTGTGCGCTCCCGGCGTGACGATGATTCCCTGGTAGCCGATGTTGGTGACGATCGCCGGCGTCTCCTTGCCGTCGACCGTGATGTGCCAGTACTTGTGCGGCGTGACGCTCATGACCAGGAATCCCTGGCCGAAGCTCTCCACGTCGATCGTGGCGCTGTTCGCGGTCTCGCGCACGCCGCGCACGACGCCGCGCGCCGGCACGAACGACGGCTGGCCGATGAAGGCGACGTTCGGCGTGTAGCTGTTGTGCGAGAGGTCGTCGACGAACTGCAGCCGGCTCTTGATGGTGATGAGCTGGTCGGCGAAGTAGTAGCGCGGGTAGTGCGGTCCTTCGCGGAAGTCGATCGGCTCGGCGTCCTTCATCTTTCCGCCGATCCGCTTCCTCTCCCGCTCGAAGTCGCGATAGACGCCTCGGTACCAGGCATTCGACATCGCCATGAACGGCGCGTACCAGTCGGCCTTGCCCGAGCGCTTCACGTCCCAGACCGAATCGGTGAGATCGACCGTGGAGAGCAGGCTGGTCTTGTCGTAATCGCGCTCCAGGACGGTGCTGATCTTCGAGCCGGCCGGGGTCATCGGAAAGAGTCCGTTGCGCACGATCCAGTAGACGGCGTCGCCGCTCGAAAAGTATTTGCGCGCCGTCTCCTCCTGGCCGTACCAGTCGGGCTCGTGAAAGACGCGGAAGCCGGCGCGATTCGCGGAGAGGCGTCGCGACGCGGGAGGGGGATCGAAGAAGCGCCGCGGCATGCGTGGATTGAGCTCGTACATCACCATGCCGAGGTCGGCGCAGACGACGACGGTGAGAGCGGCGAGCCAGATGTCCCGGCGAGGCTTGCGGATCGTGAGCAGGAGCGCGATGTAGGCCACGCCGCGCACGAACGCGATCATCCAGTCGGTGTGCGAGATCGAGATGATCCGCTTCGCGTTGCCGCCGCTCAGCGACCAGAGCTTCGTCATCGCCTTGCCGTAGAGCGGTGTGAATCCGGAGATGGCGATCAGCAACGCGATGACGGTCGTGGCCATCAGGAAGCCGAGCGCGCCGTCGGCGACCGCGTCGTCGCCCGCGAGCATGCGGTCGAGCATCTGCGAGGCGAAGATGATCGACGCGAAGATCGCGATGAGGATGAACTTCTCCGGATAGCGGATCGACGTGACGATGCCGGCGTCGTAGAGCCAGTGCAGGAAGGGGAGATGTCCGCCGAGCGCGACGACGAGCGAGAAGAGGATGAGCAGCAGGACGAAGCGACCGCCGCGCGGCCGGATGAAAACCGCGCCGACGAGCAATGCAGAGACGAGCAGGCCGGAGTAGATGCTGAAGAGGAACGGCGATCCCATGCCGCTGTAGAGGCCACCGCCCCAGTACCACATCACGCGATCGATGGAGATGTGCCCGAGGATGTTCGGATAGACCAGCTCGAGGAGTTTCGACCAGGGGAGGCTCCACGCCTGCACCAGGCTGAGCTCGAAGGGGCGGGCGCGCGCGGAGTCGCGCACGTGATCGATGGCCGGCAGGATCTGCGCAGCGCCGACGGCGAGGCCGCAGAGCGACACGATGCCGATCCAGATCACGCGCGTGATCGATTTCGACAGTCGTGGCTTCGAGTACCAGGCGCGATAGAGCGCGTAGCAGCCGAGAAGGAAGCCGGTCTGCAGCACGGTCGTCGGCTCGCCGATGAGCATCTGCAGTCCGAAGAAGAGCGCGCCGAGGGCGAAGTCGCGTGCGTGATGGTGCAGAAGAAATCTGCGGACGTAGAGACAGGTCAGCGGCAGCCAGGCCGCGCAGAAGAGGATCGGCAGGAGGTTGACGTACGAGAGGTAGATGCCGCCCAGTCCGAAGGTGAGCGCTCCGAAGAACGACGCGTACGGCCGGACCTCCATCGATCGCAGCAGTGCATACATCGCGATGAGGCCGATGTAGATGTGCAGGAGGATGTGCAGGCGGTATCCGAGGTCGTAGCTCGGCAGGAGGATCAGCCAGGTGAGCGGGTAGAAGACCTCGTGCTCCGGATTTGCCGCGATCGGCTGCCCGGCGGAGAAGTAGCGGTTCCAGTAGGGGAACTCGCCGTGCTGCACGATCTCGCGCAGGATCTGCTTGGTCGGGTAGTAGTAGCGCGTGAGGTCGCGCATGTAGAACTGATTGACGCCTGCCAGGACGTCGGCGAAGAAGATCGTGGCGAGGAGAACGAGCGCGCTGACGGCGATCAGATCGGCGCGGCGCGGGGGAATCACATCAGCGGGCAAGCGCGCGCATTGTAGCGGGGCTTACCGGGTCGCGAAAAATGCGGTGCGACCAGATGTGCTTCTTGTGCAGCTTGTACAGCACCATCGTCTTCAGGATCTCCAGCCCGTAACGGGTGGAGCGCCAGAATCCGATCTGCGAGGCCTCGTCGAAGTAGCGCGTGGAGATCGGCACCTCGCGGATGCGCATCCCCTTCGCCACGCCCTGCGCGATGATCTCGGTGTCGAAGACGAAGTCGTCGGAGTTCGCCTCGAAGTTGATCGATTCGAGGTAGCGCCGCGAATAGGCGCGGAAGCCGGAGTGGTACTCGGAGAGGAAGATGTAGAACGTCGCGTTCTCCACCATCGTGAGGAAGAGGTTCGCGAAGTACTTCCACTTCGGCATGCCCCCTTCGATGGGACGTCCGCCGAGCATGCGCGAGCCGAACACCGCATCGCAGTCGCCGCGCTGCAGCGGCTCGACGATCAGCGGGATGATCTTCGGATCGTACTGATGGTCGGGGTGGACCATGACCATGATGTCGCCCTGCAGCTCGTCCATCGCCGTGCGGTAGCAGGTCTTCTGATTGCCGCCGTATCCGCGGTTCTTCTGATGGACGACGGTCCTGATGCCGAGCTCGCGGGAGAGCTCTACGGTGCGGTCACGCGAGCAGTCATCGACGAGCAGAATCTCGTCGACCCAGTCTTTCGGGATGTCATCGAACGTCGCCTTGAGGGTCTTTTCGGCGTTGTATGCGGGGAGGACCGCGATGACTTTTTTCTCGCGATGGGGCATGGGAGACGGCGGAGCATAACACAGCCGTTTTTATGGGATTCCTGCCGCCCTGGCCATCCTGTCCGCCTCGGCGAATGACCGCGCCGCCGCTTCACGATCGCCGCTGAGGGCGAGCCAGCGCGCCTCGTTGCGGATGACCAGAACGGAGGTCTTGACCGTGCCGGTCGGATGCGCCCGATTGCGCGCGATGAGCTCGCGCCACGGGGTGAGGTCGTCGCGTGAGCCGCACCAGGCGAAGAGGACGCTGAAGGCGAGCAGGTAGATCGTTGCGATGTCTGGGTGTTTGAAGCGCACCAGCCAGCCCAGCGCGGCGAGCAGTGCGGCGGTGAGGAGCATCAACACCCAGACCGTGAGTCTCGCCTGCGGCGGTACGAAGCTGAGCCGCCAGTCCGCGTGCAGTGCGGCGCCGATGAGCTGCGGCACCGATTGAGGGAAGTTCAGATCGAGCGTCGCGAACGAGAGCGCGAGCGTCCAGAGCGACGGTACGACGGCGATGACCAGCGCCGCCCAGCGCGGGATGCGCGCGAAGAGCGCGGCGAGCCCGAGGATGAAGAAGACCGTGCAGTTGTCGAAGCGCCGCTGACCGAAGGCCACGCCGCCCCAGAACGCGCGGTCGAGCGTCGCGATCATCAGCCACTGCAGGCCGAACATCACGATCGCCGCGATGCCGAGGCGCCGGTCGTCCTTGAAGAGGAACCAGAAGCCGGCGAGGGCGAAGAGGAGGAGCGGCGTCCAGACCGCGAGGCCGTGGTACGGGGAGAAGAGCGTCTCGATCAGGCGGATGTGCGTGAACGATTGCCAGTCGTTCCCCTGCACGCCGACGTTCGCGAACGCGAGCGGCGAGCCCCACAGGACCTGGCTGACGATGATCTGTGGCAGTCCGCCGACGATCGCGCCGAGGATCGTCCAGCCGAATTTGCGTGACGGGGCGCGATCGCCAGGTCGCCAGGCAACGATCAGCGGCACGAGGATGAACGGCGCGTTCTGCGGACGGACGGCGCAGGCGAAGCCGACGGCGAGTCCGATGGCGAAGTTCGTATCGACGCCGTCGCGCAGGCGCATCGACAACCACACCACCGCCGCGCACGCCGCGGCGCCGACCGCGTGCGACATCGTCGCGTGCCGCAGCGAGTACCACATCAGCGGCGATCCGAACCAGATGGCGATCGCGGCGATGAGGGTGTTCTGCCCATATCGCGATGCTGCACGCATTCCGAGCAGCAGCGCGATCAGTCCCGCGACCGCGCTGGTGAAGACCACCGGCGCGTTATAGGGCAGCGAGACGCCGTTGCGCGGAAAGTGCGTCATCGACGACGCCGCATGCCCGAGGAGATACGCCGGCGCCCACGCCATCGCGCTGCCACACGTCCAGTGATTCGCAAGATGCCCGTTCGCCGTGACGTCTTTGTACGCGATGACGCCGTCGCGGATCATCCCGAAGCGCTGCCATTCGTCGAAGAAAACGAGATCGTGGTCGAGCGTGATCGACGGGAGGTAGACGAAGTAGCCGACGCCGTCGGGAATGACGACACCGGGCTGCAGCCAGAGCAGGGTGGTGAGGGCCCAGACGCCCGTCAGGACGACCGTGGCCCGACGCGTCATCCGAGTCCTGCTCGCACAGCGTCGCTCAGCGGAACGTCCGCCGCGCTGCAGGCGTCCGCGATCACCTGGTACGCCTGCTTCCGCCGCCCGTCGCGCAACATCTCGAGCACGCCGCTGGCGATGATGGCGTCGAAGAAGCGCTTGCGATCGACGTCGGTCGGCAGCACGCGCTTTGCCTCTTCGCGCAGCGTTCCGAGCACGTCATTCACCTCGGCGTACTCCGGTCCGATCGCACGCTGCAGGTCTTCTTTCAGCGTGCGGGCGAGAGCGGGCGACTTGCCGCCGGTCGATATCGCGATCTGGATCGAGCCCTTTTCGATGATCGCCGGCACGATGAACTCGCACAGCGGCGTGACGTCGACGACGTTCACCGGGATGCGCCGCGCGCGGCAGTCGGCGGCGATCTGTTCGTTCACGCTCTGATCGTCGGTCGAGGCAATCACGATGTTCGCGCCGTCGATGTCCGGGGCCTCGTACGGTTTGCGGCGGATCGAGAGCGAGCCTTCGCTTGCCCACTGTTCGATCTCGTCCGTGAATTCCGGCGACACGACGGTGACCCGCGCGCCGTACTTCATCATCGTCTCCGCCTTGCGGGCGCAGACGTTCCCGCCGCCGATGATCACGACGCTGCGGTCTTCGATGTCGAGGTAGATCGGGTAGTACGGATATTTCTTGTTCACGAGACGAAGTGTCGCAGGGTCACGCCGGCACGTGATTGTGTCGATCGTCACTCAGTAGATGGGGAAGCGGTCACACAGCTCTTTCACGCCGCGCTTCACTTCGTCGATCACGGCCGCGTCGCCCTTCGACTCCAGCGCTCGCGCGATGAGGCCGGCGATCGTCTTCATCTCCGGCTCGCGCAGGCCACGCGTCGTCACGGCGGGCGTGCCGAAGCGGAGGCCCGACGCGACCATCGGCTTCTGCGTGTCGAACGGGATGGTGTTCTTGTTGACGGTGATGTTTGCGGCCTCGAGCACGTTCTGTCCGTCCTTGCCGGTGATCCCTTTGGCGAAGACGTCGGTGAGGAACATGTGGTTGTCGGTTCCGCCGGAGACGACGCGGAAGCCGGTGTCGGCGAATGCCTGCGCCAGCGCCTTCGCGTTGCGGATGATCTGCGCCTGGTATTCGCGGAACTCCGGCGTGAGCGCCTCGGCGAAGGCGACTGCTTTCGCCGCGATGATGTGCACGAGCGGCCCGCCCTGCACGCCGGGGAAGACGGAGCGGTCGAGGTCCTTGGCGTACTTCTCCTTGCAGAGGATCAGTCCGGCGCGCGGACCGCGCAGCGTCTTGTGCGTGGTGGTGGTGACGAAGTCGGCGTACGGCACCGGCGACGGATGCAGCCCGGCGGCGACGAGTCCGGCGATGTGCGCGATGTCGGCCATCATCAGCGAGCCGCTGCGGTCGGCGATCTCGCGGATGCGCTTGAAGTCGATCGTGCGCGAGTACGCCGAGGCACCGCAGATGATCAGCCGCGGTTTGTGCTCCTCGGCGAGGCGCTCCATCTCGTCGTAATCGATCAGCTCATCGCTCTGCCGCACGTGATACGCCACGACCTTGAAGTCGCGGCCGGAGTACGACAGCGGATGTCCGTGCGTCAGGTGTCCGCCGTGGGAGAGGTCCATGCCCATGATCGTGTCGCCCGGCTTGAGCACGGTGAAGTAGACCGACATGTTGGCCTGCGAGCCGGAGTGCGGCTGCACGTTGGCGTGCTCCGCGTCGAACAGTTTTTTCGCCCGCTCGATGGCGATGTTCTCGACGATGTCGGTCGGACCGCATCCGCCGTAGTAGCGCTTCCCCGGATATCCCTCGGCGTACTTGTTCGTGAAGACCGAGCCCATCGCGGTGAGGACGGCTTTGGAGACGTGGTTCTCGGAGGCGATCAGCTCGAGCGTGTCGTTCTGGCGCTTCGTCTCCAGGCGGATGGCGTCGGCGATGTCGCGGTCGACGTCGTCGATCGTCCGCTCCAGAAAGTCGTGTCCGACGGCCGCGCGCTGTTCTTCGATGGTGGACATGATGCGTTCTCCCAGAGCGGCGATCTTACTCGATAATCAACGCACGGATGAGACGCCTCGCTCCTGCAATTCTGCTTTCCGCTTTCTGCCTTCTGCTTTCGTATTTCGGCTTCTTCTACTTCCGCGACAACTTCTCCACGCACTACCCGATCAAGGTCTTTTCGGCGCAGTCATTCCGCGCCGGCGAGATCCCGTGGTGGAACTTCGCGGACGGCGGCGGACAGCCGCTGGCGGGCAATCCGAACTCGCTGACGTTCTATCCCGACAACTTCCTCTATCTGATCTTCCCCGCGCACGTTGCGTTCAACCTGCACTTCCTGATTCACCTCGTCGCCGCGTGGTTCGCGATGCGCGCGCTGACGAAATCGCGCTTCGCCGCCTGGCTCTATGTGCTCTCCGGCCTCGCGCTCAGCGCGACGACCTTCTACACGCTCATCACCGCGGTCGCGCTGATCCCGTTCGCGCTCTGGGCCACGGAGCGGCGCAGCGCGCTCTTTCTTGGAACGGCGTTCGGGCTGCTCGCGCTGGCGACGGAACCTGTGACGATTCTCGCGACGGCGATCGCGGTGGCGATCATCGCGTTCCGGCGCATGCCGCTTCTGCGCATCGCCGGCGCCATCGCCATCGCGATCGTCATCGCCTCGCCGCTGCTCGTCGCTTATTCGGAGATCGCGCGTGAAGTGGAGCGCGCGTTCGGCTTCTCGGCTCAGACCGCCCTCAACGCATCGCTGCCGCCGCGGCGCCTCGCCGAGATGGTGGTCGGACCGATCTTCCCGCTGCCGAAGCAGTATCTCTTCGTCTCGCTCTTCATCGGCGTCATCGCGGTTCCGGCGCTCGTGCAGCGCTCGCGCTACACGGCGATCGCGCTGCTGATGCTCTTCCTTGCCCTGGGCCGGTCGAACCCGGTCGTCGTGGCGATCGTGAATGCGTTTCCGGCGATCCGCGTCGCCCGCTACCCGGAAAAATTCGCGATGGTCGCGGTGGTAGCGTTGATCGTCCTCGCCGCGATGGTCTACGAACGGGCGAAGGAGAAGCGGGCCTGGCTGCTGGTGACGTTCGCGCCGTTGCTGATCTGGCTGCCGCACACTCTTCTGATCGATTCATTCGCGCCGTATCGCGTCGATCGCGTCACATCGTCAGAGCAGCGGGTCTATTTCAAAGCACTGCCGGGCGGCCAGACGCCGTCGCGCGCCACCTATCGCGCCCGCGCGCAGAGCCGCACTCCGCTCTTCGGAACGATCTCCGGTATTCAGTACGCGCTCGAGCGCTCGCTGGACAGTATGCATTCGCTCCTCAGCCGCATCGCCGTCGAGCGATGGAACGAGACACACCATCCGCACTGGATGGCCATCGCCCTCGCGCCGCCGGTCATGATCATTCCGCACGCCGTTGCTGCGCACTCCGTGAACGAAGCGGTGCAGCGGATCGAGTCGGCGAACGATCACGTCGCGCCGGTGGCGCTTGATTCGGCGCCGAGCGCACGCGTGCTCGCGTACGCGCGGAAGGGACAGACGATCACCATCGACGCGATCGGCCCGGCTCTGCTGATGGTGAACCAGAGCTACTTCGCCTCGTGGGTCGCGCGTTCCGGCGAACGGGAGCTCCGCACGGAGCCGGTCGACCTCGATCGTCTCGGCGTGCTCGTTCCCGCCGGGCAGCATCACATCGAGCTCACCTTCGGACGGCGTCGCACGCTGACCATCGCCGCGTGGCTGTTGTCGTCGCTGGCGTTACTCGCCGCCGCGATCGCCCTGCGCATCGAAGTATTCGATCGCCGCACCGGCGAGGTAGAGCGAACCGCCGACGAAGATGGAGCGCTCGCCTGATTGCATCGCGCGCAGCAGCGCCGCGAACGGCTTTGGCTCGGCGACCGCTTTGATTCCGAGCTGACCCGCGATGTCGACCAGTGACTCCGCGCTCGCCGAACGCGGCGGAAACGGTTCCGTCGCGATGATCGAGTCGAAGAGCGGGAAGAGCGCACGCGTCGCACCGCCGACGTCTTTGTCGCTCATGATGCCGAACACGAGCAGCCGCGGCTTCGGCACGCGCTCGGCGATGTACGGAAGCACCGCCTCGATGGCGTGCGGGTTGTGGCAGCCGTCGATCCAGATGTTCTTGCCGCTCATCTGCACGTGCTCGAGCCGTCCGCGCCAGCGCGTCTTTTCGACGCCGCGCTCGATCGACTCGTCGCTGATCTGCGGCAACCGCTCCCGCAGCTCGCGCGCCGCGCGCACCGCGAGCGCGACGTTGCGCCGCTGAAACGCGCCGGGGAGCGGGGTGTCGTGCTCCTCCGTCACTTCGATGAGGCGATTGCCGAACTTCGCCGCGCGCTTGCGCAGCACGCTCGCGATCACAGGATCATCGTTCGACGTCAGCACGATCGCGCCGCGGTGAATCACGCCCGCTTTCTCCGCCGCGATCCTGCGCAGCGTCGTGCCGAGGTACTCCATGTGATCGAATCCGATCGGCGTGATCAACGCGGCCAGCGGATGGACGACGTTCGTCGCGTCGAGCCGTCCGCCCATCCCCACCTCCAGCACCGCGACGTCGCACTCCGTGAGCTGGAAGGCGATGAAGGCGACGATGGTGAGCGCTTCGAAGTAGGTCGGCATGATGGCGACGCGATCGGCCGCTTCACGCAGCAGCTCGATCGAGCGCCGCAGCAGCTCGGGATCGATCATCGCGCCGCCGATCGTCCAGCGCTCGCGGATGTCGACGAGATGCGGCGACGTGTAGAGACCGGTGCGATAGCCCGACTCCTCGAGGATCGACGCGAGGGTCGCCGAGGTCGAGCCCTTGCCGTTGGTTCCCGCGATGATGATCGATGGATAGGCGAGCTCGGGATGGCGGAGCGAGCGGAGCATCGCGCGAATGCGCCCGAGGCCGGGGCGGATCCCGGAGGCCTGCAGGGAATCGAGGTACGCGAGAGCGTCGCTCACTTGCCGGTGAAAATGTGCAGGAAGCGCCCGACGGCGCCCTTCATCTCCGCGCGCGGCGTGATGAGGTCGACCATGCCGTGCTCGACGAGGAACTCGGCGCGCTGGAAGCCCTCGGGGAGCGTCTGGCGGATCGTCTGCTCGATCACGCGCGGACCGGCGAATCCGATCAGCGCCTTCGGCTCCGCGATGTTCAGGTCGCCCAGCATCGCGTACGACGCCGTCACGCCGCCGGTGGTCGGATCGGTCAGCACCGAGATGTACGGGAGTCCCGCGTCGGCGAGCTTGGCCAGCGCGGCGGAGATCTTCGCCATCTGCATCAGGGAGAGGATTCCCTCCTGCATGCGCGCGCCGCCGGAGCAGGAGACGATGATGAGCGGCTCTTTCTTTTCCAGGCAGCGCTCGATCGCCAGCGTCAGCTTTTCGCCGACCACGGAGCCCATCGAGCCGCCCATGAACGCGTACTCCATCGCGCAGACCACGACATTGAGACCGTCGAGCTTTCCCTCCGCGCAGATGACCGCGTCGCCCTTGCCGACGCGCGCCTCGTAGACCTTGAGGCGGTCGTGATAGCGCTTGGTGTCCTTGAACTCGAGCGGGTCGCCGGAGCGGATGTTGCCGGCGAATTCCTTGTACTGGTCGTCGTCGAAGAGGATGGCAAAGCGGTCGCGGGCGCTCAGGCGGAAGTGGTAGCCGCACTTCGGGCAGACGTTGAAGTTCTGCTCGACTTCCTTCCGGTAGACGATCTCCTTGCAGTCATCGCACTTGATCCAGAGACCTTCCGGAATGGCGGTCTGCTTCTCGACCGCTTCCTTCGGTTTCTTCTCTTTTCGGAACCACGCCATCCGGCCGGGGACTTTAGCCTAAATCTCTCGAAAGATGTAAGGCCGCAGCACGTCGATGCGCTCCTCGAGCTTGCTTGCATCGAGATAGCGAAGCGTCGCCGCCACCGACGACAGCAGTGAGTTGCCGTCCTGAGGCGTGTAGCAGAAGCCGACCACCTTGCGCGGATTCGGCACGCTCAGCGTCGACATCGGCATGACCGTCTGGGAGAGGATGCGGCCGTAGTAGCCGTGGTCGCGTCCGAACGAGAAGATCTGGTTCACGGAGCGCTTGTTCGTGCAGGCCACGCGCGAGTTCCCGCGCAGCGCCGCCTTCACTTCCTCCAGCGACGTGTCGTGATGGAGGTCGAGGTTGAACCAGAGCGTGTGCATGTACTGCGTGTTGATCTTGATGGCGGAGGAGAAGAGGTTGAGCTTCTCGCCGACTGTCTGGAAGAGGTGGTAGGCATCGCGCGCGTGATGCGTCCCGAATTCGGGATCGTCGTGCTTGCCCGCCTGCGGTGCGGCGAGGAACGACTTGGCGTCCGACACGTCGTTCGCGCGGCGCATGCAGACGAACTGTCCGGAGTGGAGCGAGATCTTGCCGTCGCGCAGCGTGATCGTCTTCAGGAGGACGGAGATGTTGTGCGTGTTGCACGAGACGATCTGCACGAAGCGCTCGTCGGGCGACTGCACCTCGTCGTTGATGCCGCGCGCGTACGGCTTGCCGAATCCGAATTCCGAGCCCTGCGCCAGGAAGCCTTTCGGTCCCTTCACGCGCTGGTAGAAGTGCTTGTTCTCATTGCCGGCCGGCGTGCAGTCGACGACGACGGTGGCGCGCTCGATCGCTTCCTCGGCGGTATACGAGACGCGGTGTCCGAGGCGGGCAAAATCGTCGCGGGCCTCGTCGTCCGCCGCGAGCCGTGCGCCGTGATGGATCAGGTGATTGATCATCGCCCGGTCGTCAGCGTTCGGAGTCCGCTTGTGGAACGTGACCTCGTCGATGCCCCACTTTTCCTTGAACTCGCTGAACATGCCGATCAACGGCTCGCCGATCGTACCGGTACCGACAACATGAACGATGTTCTTGTCCGCCATGGCGGCGGATTGTAACCGCTAGATAGCGGATAGCAGATAGCAGATAGCAAAAAAGCAAAGGCCGGGGAACGTGCCCCCGGCCTTGCTATCTGCTATCCGCTATCTGCTATCTAATTCTTCGAAGAAACCACCTTCACCGTCGCCGTCGATCCGGGCCACTTGTCGCCGGTCATCGGCTCGAAGCGGCCGCCGAGGCACTGGCCGAGGAACGCTTCGGAGCGGGCGTTGAAGTCGATCGAGTTCTCGGGACGGGCGAAGCCGTGGCCTTCATCCGAGTAGATCACGTACGTCACCGAGCCGTTGTTCTTCTCGATGGCGTCGACGATCTGCTCCGACTCCGCGTGGTTGACGCGCGGGTCGTTCAGACCCTGGCCGATGAGGAGCGGCTTCTTGATCTGATTCGCCTTGAACAGCGGCGAGGCGTTCTTCACCAGCTCCGCTTCCTTCGGATCGTCGACGTTGCCCATGCGCGCGTCGAAGACCGAGCGCATCGTCTTCCAGTACGGCGGGATGGCGCCGATCAGCGTCTTCAGGTTCGACGGTCCGACGATGTCGACGCCGCACGCGTAGACGTCGGGCGTGAACGCCAGGCCGGCCAGCGTGGCGTAGCCGCCGTACGAGCCGCCCATGATCGCCACCTTCTTCGGATCGGCGTAGCCCTGCTTCACCGCCCAGTTCACCGCGTCGGTGAGGTCGTCCTGCATCTTCAGGCCCCACTGCTTGTCGCCGGCGTGGAGGAACTTCTTGCCGTAACCGGTGGAGGAGCGGAAGTTGACCTGCAGCACGGCGTAGCCGCGGTTGGCGAGCCACTGCGGGTAGCCGGCGTAGCCCCACGTGTCGCGTCCCCACGGTCCGCCGTGAACGAAGAGGACCATCGGGAGGTTCTTCGCCGGCACGCCGACCGGCAGGGTGAGATACGAATTCAGCTTCAGGCCGTCGCGCGCGGTGATGACCACCGGCTTCATCGGCGCGAGCTGCAGGTTGTCGAGCTTCGGCCGCGCGGTGAAAAGGAATGTTCCGGTCTTCGTGCCGCGGTCGTACGTGTAGTAGCGCGTGGCGGAGCGGTCGCTGGTGAAAGCGACGAGCCACGTCTTGTCGGCGCGGTCGCGGTTCACCACGGCGAAGTCGCCGTCATACAGCTTCGTGATCGCGTCGTAATCGGCCTTCACGGACGGATCGATGACCGTCCAGCTGCTGCGTCCCGGCTCGAACGACACCGCCTCGATGGCGTGCGTCATCGGATTGATGGCCACGTTGCCGGCGTCGACTTCGTTCGACGCGGCGATGACCTTTTCACTGTTGTCGGCGATGTTGCGGATGATCACCGCCGCGGTGTCGCGTCCGAGGGAAGACTCCATCACGAACGCCTTCCCGTCGGGTGTGACCTCGTGAACCCCGATGTTCTCCTCCGGTCCCGCGGTGAGCCACGTCTTCCACTCGCCGTTGGTGTAGAGGCGGATCTCGGTGCCGCCGTCGGGCGTGCTGGCCTGACCGCCGACGACATGGAGGTCCTTGTCGGTGATCCAGCCGGCGAGGTCGCCCGGGTTCTTCGCCTCGAGCACCAGCGCGCCGGTGGAGAGCGTCAGGCGATAGACGTCGAAGAGCTGCTTGTTACGGGCGTTGATGCTGACCAGCAGCTCGTCGGGATGAGCCGCCTCGAGTGACTCGACGCCTGCGCGTGCGCCGAGGAACGGCGTGTAGTCGCGCACCGTACCGCTGTCGAGGTCAACGCCGTACAGGTGAAAGTTCTCGTCGCCGTCGTTGTCCTGCAGGTAGACGATCGTCTTGTTGTCCTGCGTCCAGAAGTACTGGCGGATGCCGCGCTTCTTGTCGGCCGTGACGACCTTGTCGTCGTCCTTGCCGATCGTCTTGACCCACACCTGGAGGACGTTCTTCTTGTCCGGTGCGACCCACGCCAGACGCTTGCCGTCGGGCGAGAGGCGCGGCGCGACGCGCTCCGGGTTGCCGAAGAGGGTCTCGCGGGGGATGAGAGGCGGCAGCTCGGCGAGCGACGCCGCGGCCGGTCCGATGGTGATCGCCGCGAGCACGAACGCGCGCGCGACCGTAATGAAACGGTTGTGCATGAAGGGAGTCTCCTTTCGCTATCAGCGGACTATACGGCCGGATCGGGTGCGGGTTGCTGGCGGAGGAGTAGAATCCCGCTCCCCATGGCCACCAAGCCCGCAGCCGGCGAGAAGTTGATCGCCTCGAACAAGAAGGCGTTCCACGAGTACTTCGTCCTCGACAAGCTCGAGTCGGGCATCGCCCTGACCGGCACCGAGGTGAAGTCGCTGCGCGAGGCGCGGGTGAACCTCAAGGACAGCTACGTCGAGGTGAAAGGCGGCCAGGCGTTCCTCATCGGCATGCACATCTCGCCCTACACGCACGGCAATCGCGAGAACCACGAGCCGGAGCGGACGCGCAAGCTGCTGATGCACCGCCGCGAGATCGAGAAGCTTCACGTGCAGCTGACGGAGAAGGGCCTGACCATCGTGCCGCTGCGCCTCTATTTCAAAGGTGGCAGGGTGAAGGCGGAGATCGCCGTCGTGCGCGGAAAGAAGCTGTACGACAAGCGCGAGACGGAAAAGCGCCGCGAAGCCGATCGCGAGACCGCGGCCGCCAAGAAGCTCGCGCGGTAGACCCACTGTGGTCAAGCAGCCACACTTGCGACGTCAGGAGGCCACACTTTCCCTCCTCAACCGCTTAACAGCCAAACAGCTAAACAGCTAAAAACACGCCACTTGCACCCGACAACCGGCAACCGTCCCCGTGGCACCCTCCCTGCTCTACTCCTCCCCCGGACATGTACGCACAGCGCAAAACAATCAACACAGCGGTCAGCATCACCGGCATCGGGCTGCACTCCGGCATCTACACGAAGGTCGCGCTGCATCCTGCGCCCGCCGGCAACGGCATCAACTTCGTCCGTGCTGATCTCGACGGTCTCCGCATCCCGGCGCTCCAGGCTTCCACCACCGCCCTCGATCACGCGACCACGGTCGGCAAGGACGACGTCTCGGTCGGCACTGTCGAGCATCTCCTCTCCGCGACGATGGCCTGCGGCATCACCGACATCGACATCGTGATCGACGGTCCGGAAGTCCCGATCGTCGACGGCAGCTCGCTCCCGTTCATGCACCTCATCGACGCCGCCGGCGTCCGCCCCCTCGGCGCCGAGATCCCGGTCCTCAGGATCAGGAAGCCGATCGAAGTGGTCGAAGGCGACAAGAGCATCCGCATCACCCCCGCCAACCGCCTGATCCTCAAGTACAAGATCGACTTCAGCCACCCGGTGATCGGCCGTCAGTCGCTGCAGTTCGACTTCAATCACGACAGCTTCCTCAAGAAGATCGCCCCCGCCCGTACGTTCGGCTTCATGCGCGATGTCGAGAAGCTCCGCGCCGCCGGTCTCGCGCGCGGCGGCTCGGTCGACAACTGTATCGTGCTCGACGACAAGGGCGTGGTGAGCGGCGAGCTCCGCTTCCGCGACGAGTTCGTTCGCCACAAGATCCTCGACCTCCTCGGCGACCTCGCGCTCGTCGGCCGCCCGATCGTCGGCGAGATCACCGCGTCGAAGGCCGGCCACGCCATGCACTCGCGCTTCGTGGAGAAGGTCCTCCGCGCCGCCGCGGAGCAGGACGAGGAGCTGGCGCCGAGCCGGGTTCTCGGCTACGCGGAAGCGTAGGAACCCTAGGCGCGACGCGGCCTTTCGAGAACGACGACAACTTCGCCGTAGTCTGTGCCCGATAAGGCGTGGACATCGCCGTGCCATATGTCTTCGAGGCTTCCGAGCTTGCTCGTCCAGGCTCCATCCGCGAGTTGTCTGGCCATGTGCGTCGGTGTGCCGTCGACTGATGCGAAGATCGCGACCTTCTCGAATTGCGGATCGTGCGAACCGGACACCGCGGGGAGATATCCAAGCATCTCGAATGCCATCACAAAACTGGCGATCGATTGCTCGCGGATGACATCGGCGGGCCAGTAGGTGAACATCGCTTCGCCGGGCCACCACCATCGCCCGACATCTCCGGCTGCCCACGCGACGCAGTTGTAGGAGGGATCAGCCGGACTGGTAATTTCGAACAGAGATTCCTGCAGCCGGGGGAAAAGGCGTTCGATGAGATCGCGCATCAAATGAGGCCGTTAGTTCGTCCCCACGCAAGCCACGCCTCTCTCATTCGGGTGATGTTTCCCGCCGCGTCGTCGGGCACCGGATTTTCGCCGGTAATCGCGGCGAGCGCCGGGAACCAGAATCTGCGGTGCTCCGACAGATCATTCAGCACCAGGGGAAGCACCCGCGGACCAAGACCAATGATCTGCCGATAAGCCGGATGCTCGAGGAACTTCGCGGGTGAGGAGAGATGCGCGGTATCGGTCGCCCAGGACGAGGCGAGCTCCTCGAATGCGATCTCGATTCCTTCGTCTACTTTCCCGTGTGCGACCTCTGCGATCTGTCGTTCGCGCGCGTCCCAGACTCGGGTCGCCCGCGCTTCAGACTCCTCCGGCGTGGCACCGTGGGCAACCACCGTTCGCGCTCCACCGGAGAGCCTCGTGGCGTAGCGTTCGTCTTCGAAAGTGGTCTGTGATCGAGGCTTTCCCATGTGACAGGCTAATTTTAATGTAGGCGTAGTGTGGTAAAACCGCCACACCGTGCGATCTCTCGCGCTTTCCATCCTTACTCTATTGCTCGCGGCCTCCGCCGTCGCTGACCCCAAAATCGAGAATCTCTCCGCCGTTTCCGTCGGCGGCAAGGTCACGGTCCGCTTCAATCTCGCGGCGGCCTTCGACAAGCGGCGCGTCGACCAGGTGGAGGCGGGCGCGCAGACGATCATCACGTACGTCGTCGAGATCTATCGCGACCGGCCGAACTGGTTCGATGAAGGGATCTCGCGCTCCCGCGTCGAGGTCAGCGCGCAGTTCAACTCGGTCACCCGCGAGTACCTCCTGACCTATCGCCGCGACCGGAAGCTCGTGCGCTCCGAGACCTTCACCGATCTCGCGTCGCTGGAGAAGGCGATGACGATGATCGATGAGCCGAACCTCTTCGACATCGGCAACCGCCGCCCGTACAAAGTGAAAGTGCGGGCCAAGGCCGACCTGATGCGCGGCTGGCTGCTCTACGTCATCCCGTGGGAGATCTCCACGCGCTGGAAGGAGACCCGCGTCACGGCGTCGGAGACGAAGCCGTGAGCATCGCCGACCTGCTGCGGCGCTACCGCAAGGACCCGCGGTTCATCATCACGGTTCCGCTGCTCGTGCTCACCGGCACGAGCCTGATCTACTACCTGATCCAGCGCGCGAAGGAGCTGTCCCCCGAGGCGCTGTCGAGCCAGGTCCTTCTCTTCGTCCTCTGGAACATCAACCTTCTTCTCATCCTCGGCATCCTCTTCGTGATCCTCCGCGGGATCGTGAAGCTGGTGCTCGAGCGGCAGCGCGGCATCATCGGCTCGCGCTTCCGGACGAAGCTGGTCGTGACGTACGTCGCCAGCTCGCTCGTGCCGGTGATCCTCCTGTTTCTGATCGCGACCGATTTCCTCCGCGTCTCGATCGACCGCTGGTTCAACACGCCGGTGCGGACGATTCTGCAGAACGCCGAGGCCATCGCGCAGATGTCGCAGGACCAGGCGGCGAAGGTCGCCTCGGGTGCCGCGCGCGAGCTCGCCGCGACACCAGCGCTGACCGATGCCGCGCAGATGGACGCGGTGCTGCGCCGCGTCGAGCAGTTTCACGACGTCGACTCCGCCGGCCTCTATCGCGGACCGACGCTGGTGAAGATGCTCGCCGATCCGCGCACGCCGGTGTTCGATGTGCCGGAGCCGTCGGCGCGCTTCTTCGACGAAGTGCAGAAGAAGGGCTCGGTCACGAAGATCGAAGTCGGCGCGAACGGGAAGTGGATCCGCGTCGCGCAGCGCATCGGCGACGGTCCGTACATCGCGATCGCCGGCGTTTTCATCCCGGCGACGATGAGCCGGATGATCGACGAGGCGATCGTCGCGCACAAAAACTTCCAGCAGCTCGATGCCGAGCGTCCGACGCTGAAGGCCTCGCAGACTTCGCTCTTTCTCGCCGTCACGCTGGCGATTCTCTTCGGCACGTTGTGGACGTCGATCTACGCCTCGCGCCGCATCACCGTGCCGATCAAGGCGCTGGCCGAGGCGACGGGGAAGCTCGCCGAAGGCGGGTATGGACATCGAGTGGAGATCGCAGCGACGGATGAAGTCGGACGGTTGATCGACTCGTTCAACGACATGTCGGAGCAGCTCGCCCAGCAGCGTTACGCGCTGACCGACACTAATCGCCGCCTCGACACCGAGCGCGCGTATCTCTTCACGGTCCTCGACTCCGTGTCGACCGGCATCATCGCCTTCACCGACGACCTCGAGATCCTCAGCGTGAATCGCGCGGCGCTGCAGATGCTGCAGCTCGACGCGCCGCCGCCGCGCGCGCGCATCACTGACGTCTTCGATGCCGACCTCGCGCCGATGTCCGAGGCGGTCGGCGAGCTGACGCGCCGCGGCAAGGCACGCGCGCGCGAAGTCACGCTGATCCGCGGCGGCGAGCTGCGCTACCTCGAGATCTCCGCCGCGCGGCTCGGCGGAACGGAGAAGGGTTGGGTGCTGGCGATCGAAGACTCGACGCAGCTCGTGCAGGCGCAGAAGCTCGCCGCGTGGAACGAGGCGGCGCGGCGCATCGCGCACGAGATCAAGAATCCGCTGACGCCGATCCAGTTGTCGGCCGAGCGGATGGCGAAGAAGTTCGGGACGAACGAGCCGGCGATCGAAGAAGGATGCCGGACGATCGTCACCGAGGTGAGCCAGCTCAAGCGGATGGTCGACGAGTTCTCGCGATTCGCCCGGATGCCGGCCGTGCATCTGCGCCACGCGCAGCTCGCCGACATCCTGCAGCAGGCGGCGAGCCTCTACCGCGACGTGAAGCCGGGCGTGTCGGTGAGCGTGAACGTCGATGAAGACATCGAGCTGTTGATCGATCCGGAGCAGATCCGCCGCGCGGTCGGCAATCTGCTGAAGAACGCGGTGGAGGCGACGGAGTCGGGCGAGATCCGCGTTTCCGCGCGCCGCGCGCCGCATCGCGTGGTCATCGAGGTCGCCGATCCAGGCCGCGGCGTCCCCGACGCCGACAAGGAAAAACTCTTCCTCCCGTACTTTTCCACGAAGCGCCGCGGCACCGGCCTCGGGCTGGCCATCGTGCATCGCATCGTCCGCGATCACGACGGACAGATCAGCGTTCATGACAATCAACCGACAGGCACGCGCTTCGAGATCGAGTTACCAGCGTAATGGCAAAAATCCTCATCACCGACGACGAGCCCTCGATCCGCACCACGCTCTCCCAGATCCTGGAAGACGAGGGGCACAAGACCACCGTCTGCGAATCGGGCGAGGAGGCGATCGCGCAGCTGGCGCGCGATGAATTCGATCTCGCCATCCTCGACCTCTGGCTTCCCGGCATCGACGGCTTCAGCGTCCTCGAGCGGATGAAAGGCTCGAGCGCCGCGCCGCCGGTGATCGTCATCTCCGGTCACGGCAACATCGACGCGGCGGTCAAGGCGACGCGGCTCGGCGCATACGACTTCCTCGAGAAACCGCTCTCGCTCGAGCGCGTGCTGCTGACCGTCAATCACGCGCTCGCCGACAGCAAATTGCGCGAGCAGGTGCGCGATCTGCGCCGGCAGCAGGTCTCGCTGGAGGAGCTGCTGATCGGCGAGAGCGAGCCGATGAAGAAGCTCGACCAGCAGATCCGCAGTGCCGGGCCGTCGAACAGCCGCGTGCTCATCACGGGCGAGAACGGCAGCGGCAAGGAGATCGTCGCGCGGACGCTGCACCGCCTCTCGCATCGCGCCGACCAGCCGTTCGTTGACGTCAACTGCGCCGCCATTCCGGAGGAGCTGATCGAGTCGGAGCTCTTCGGTCATCGCAAAGGCGCATTCACCGGCGCGATCGACGACCGCAAGGGAAAGTTCGAGCTCGCCGACGGCGGCACGCTCTTCCTCGACGAGATCGGCGACATGAGTCTGAAGACGCAGGCGAAGGTGCTGCGAGTGCTGCAGGAGCAGACGTTCCAGCGCGTCGGAGGACAGCAGACCATCCGCGTCGACGTGCGCGTGATCGCCGCGACGAACAAGAACATCGAGGCGGAGATCGAAGCGGGCAATTTCCGCAGCGACCTGTACTACCGCGTCAACGTGATCCCGATCGAAGTCCCGGCGCTGCGCCAGCGCGGCAGTGACGTCACGCTGCTCGCCGACTATTTCCTTCGCCGTTTCGCCGCGGAGACCGGCTCGCCGCGCAAGAAGCTCTCCGCCGGCGCGGGAACGAAGCTGAAGGCATACCACTGGCCCGGCAACGTGCGCGAGCTGCGCAACGTGATCGAGCGCCTCGCCATCCTCCTGCCGCAGGAGACGATCGAAGCCGAGGACATCCACCTCGGCGCCCGCACCGACGTCCCGGCGGAGATCCCGCGCAACCTGACGCTGAAGGAAGCACGCGACGAATTCGAGAAGCAGTACATCCTCGATCGCCTGCGTGAATTGGCCGGAAATGTGAGCCGCACCGCGGAGGCGCTCGGCGTGGAGCGGAGCAATCTCTATCGCAAGCTGCACGCGTACGGGATTCGCGTCGAGCGGAGCTGACCCGCCAATACAGCGGATTTTCGTACGTCCTTGCGTGTTGACGGCGATCAGTCCGATCCGTACTATGCGCCGCCACCCCAAACCCAATTCCGTACTGCATTCCTGACGAAACTCCGTACTGGAGGAGAAACGCGCCTATGGAGACGCCTCGGTATAGCCCTATCCGGACCTGGCAGCTCGCCAGCCTGATCATCCTGCTGGTCTGTGCCATTCCGTCATTCGGGCACATGGTGGTCTTCGGACCGAAGACCTTCACGACGGAGCAGACGGCGGTCGAACGCTTCGATCTGACGTCGCCATGCGATCGGCAGGCGAACGCGGTCTACACGCTCGTCATCACGAACGGTGATGCAGCCGGCAACCGCCGCGCCAGCTCGGCGCGCGTCGCCCTGAACGGCAGCGAGATCGCGGGCCCGAACGATTTCAGCCAGCAGGCCGCATCGTTCGAGCGCACCGTCGTTCCCGCGGCGTCGAACACGCTCGAGGTCACGATCCACGGGCCGAAAGATGCGATCGTCACCGTCTCTCTGCGCCGCCACATCGATCTGCGCAGCGATGTCTTCGCGGAGAAGAAGTATTTCCCGAGGAAGGACGTCTATCGCGACACCTTCACCGCGTCGAGCCTCGGCGACACCTTCTCCGTCGTGGTGCGCAATGAGGGCGGCGCGTCGGGAAGAGTCGTTCTCAACGGAACGGAAATCAACAATGCGGAGGAAGCGGTCACGCTCCTGGCGTCGAACGAGCTCCTCGTCACCGTCGATCCGAAATCGCCCGCGTCGTCGTATCTGGCCGTGGCCATCATCCGCCACGCCACCGATACGACCGGGCCGTCGATCACACTGACCGGTCTCTCCGACGGCCAGATCGTCACCGTCCCGCAGCTCGTCGTCGCCGGCACCGCCAGTGATGCGTCTGGAGTGGCCTCGCTTTCGATCAACGGCAGCGCCGTGGCGGTCGCCGCCAATGGCAGCTTCAGCACCACTCTGACTCTCACCGAGGGCACGAACACCATCACCATCGATGCGGCGGACTGCGAGTCGAACGTCACGCATCAGACGCTGAAAGTGATTTACCAGTCGGCGCCGACGCTCGTGGTCCTCAGGCCCGCGAACAACAGCGCCACGAATCAACTGACGCTCACAATGCCGCTCACGGTTTCCTCCGAGAGCGGCATTGTGAGCGTCACGGCGAACGGTCAGTCGATGACCATCAACGGCACGTCATGGAGCGGCTCGTTGACCTTCGCCAATGAGGGAGCCAGGACCATCAGTGTCGTCGCCACCGATACCCTGAACCGTTCGACGACAGTGACCGTGAACGTCACCGTCGACAACACCGCTCCCGTCGTCGCGCTCACGTTCCCGCCGAGCGAAGTCAACTCGATCTACCGCGCCAGCTCGATCCTCGCCGGCACCGCGACCGACGCGGTCTCCGGCATCAGCCGCGTGACCTGCAACGGCGTGCCGGGCGAGATCGCCGACGGTGCGTTCCGCTGCGCCATCACGCTGGTCAGCGGCATCAACACGTTCAACGTCGAAGCGACCGACGCCGCCGGCAACCGGAGCAGCGCGGCGCGCACGCTCACGTACGTCGTCGACACCGCCAAGCCGACGATCAGCGCCACCTATTCGGAGACTCCCAACGCCGCGGGCTGGTTCAACCGGCCGGTCTCGGTCGGATTCCTCTGCGGCGACGACCAGCCGGGCGGCGCGTATTGCTCCGCGCCGGTTGCGCTCTACAACGACGGCCGTAATCAGACCGCCAACGGCACCGCGACCGACGGCGCCGGCAACGAGACCACCATCAGCGTCTCGCTGAACATCGACGCGACGCCGCCCGTCGTCAGCATTGCGGGAACGGCCGACGGCGTCTTCTCGAAGCAGCCGGCGAAGATCGCCGGCACGGTCTCCGACGCGATGTCGGGGCTGCAGTCGGTGCGCTGCAACGGCGCCGCGGCGACGGTGGCCGGCACCTCGTTCACCTGCAATCTGTCGCTGACGGACGGCGTGCAGCTCGTCACCGTCAGCGCGACCGACATCGCCGGCAACGAGAACCGCCAGGACGTCGCGCTGCGGGTCGACTCGCAGGCGCCACAGATCAGCATCACCGAGCCGGCGGCATCGACCGTCGCCCTCAAACAGGTCACCGTCCGCGGTACTGCCACCGACGACGACGCAGTCGCCACCGTCACCGTGAACGGCACGGCGGCGACGCGGACCGGCGAGAGCTTCGAGAGGACCGTCACGCTCGCCGACGGCACGAACACGCTGGCCGTCACCGCCACCGACCGCGCAGGCAACACCACGACCACGAACCTCGTCATCCGGGCGTTCGATCGCCCCACGGTTCGCCTCACCCAGCCGGCCGACTTCGCCGTGACGGCAAGCAGCACGATCACCGTCAACGGAACGCTGACCGGCACGGTCGCCGCCGTCGACGTCAACGGCATCGCCGCGCAGATCACCGGCACGACGTTCCAGGCGGCGAACGTTCCGCTGCAGCAGGGCCGGACGGTCATCACCGCGACGGCGCGCGGGACGAACGGACAGATCGCCACCGACGATCTCAACATCTACCGCGACTCGCTCCCGCCGCGCGTCAGCGTCTACTCGCCGGCGGCGGGGAGCGTGGTGACGTCGTCGCCGATCGCGGTCAGCGGCATGGTCGACGACATCGTGATCGGAACGGTGAACGCCGGCCAGGTCACGATCAAGGTGAACGGAGTCACCGCCGCGGTCTCGAACCGCGCCTTCCTGGCGCCGGGCGTTACGCTCAGCTCCGGAGTCAACACGTTGACCATCGTGGCCACCGACCGCGCGGGGAACGTCTCCACGATCACCCACACCGTCACGCTCAACACCACCGGCGCGCGCATCCTCAACGTGAGCGGCAACAACCAGACCGCGGCGATCGGCGTCGCGCTCGCGCAGCCGCTCAAGGTCCGTCTGGTCGATGCCTCCGGCGCGGCCGCGGTGAACAAGAGCGTCGTCTTCACGATCCTTCAGAACGATGGCCTGCTCGCCGCCGGAACGAACTCCGGACGCGAGCTGAGCGTCACCACGAACGCGGCCGGTGAGGCGACGGTCAACTGGACCCTCGGACACCGCGCCGGCGCCGGCAACAACCGCGTGCGTGCCACCGCGACCGGCTTCAACGGCACGATCGAGCTCACCGCCACTGCCACTCCCGCAACGCCAGCCATCGTCGTCGTCGACATGGGCAACAACCAATACGGCGTCAGCAACGAGACGCTTCCGCGGCCGCTGGTGGCGGTCGTGGTCGACCACGGCAGCAACCGCCTGGCGAACGTCCCGGTGACGTTCACGGTGATGAACGGCGGCGGCTCGATCAACGGCGCGCAGAGCGTCACGATCAACACCGACAGCGACGGCCGCGCGCTGGTCAAGCCGCGCCTCGGACCGGGAGACGGCTACGACAACAACGCCTTCGCCGCCACGGTCGCCGGCTCCGCGCAGGCGGCCGTCTTCAAGGCCACCGGTCGCGCCGCCGGTCCGGCCTCCGAGACGCAGATCTCCGGCGTCGTCCTCGACAACACCAGCATCCCCATTCCGGGCGTGACCATCCGTATCGACCAGACGTCGCGCAGCACCCAGGCCGACGCCCGTGGCCAGTTCTCGTTCGCCAACGCGCCGGTCGGCTACGTGAAGCTCATCGTCGACGGCTCGACGGCGCAGCGCGCCGGAACCTGGCCGATGCTCGAGTACATCATGTACACGAACCCGGGACAGAACAACACGGTCGGCATGCCGATTTACCTGCTGCCGATCGACGTCACGCGCGGC